>PPCM01000414.1_pt1 | contig 41624 bp, 37 predicted proteins | sample 1555541 | NCBI WGS metagenome assembly PPCM01 (sample SAMN05284479, study PRJNA326546) | Marine sediment metagenome, whole genome shotgun sequencing project. | isolation source: marine sediment | place: Germany: Wadden Sea | collected 2012-09-05
ATCCTGTTAATAGCTATCTGCATTTATCCTCTTTTATCCTTGTATCCTGCTATGTCCTTTAGTCACAGATCGTGCTATAAATTCCACCAGGGTGGATTTTATACGTATGTAACTGAATCATTTATGATTCTAGTCACAAATACTGCTATAAATTCCACCATTATGATCAATAGCAAACTTCAACTCATCTGCATCAGGCACATAGTTATTCGCTGCCAATTTACCATCAATAGCAATAACTGGACTTAACTTACCTAAGATAAATTTGATATTTGACCCAGTAATGATTAAACGCTCACCACTATTCTGATAAACTTCTTGTAACTTCTCAGCTACATCATCTAAATTATCCTCACCAAGTTCATAACGAGCGATAGTCGCCTCATCACCATATTGCTTGCCAAAGGTTTCAATGGTTTCTTTGATGCTATGAGTCACAGGGTCACATCCGCTGCTGCAAGATGCACAGCCGCCAGTTAGTTCAACTCTGTCTTGTCCTTCTATGTTAAAAATTTCAATTTTATGCATTGTAATCACTCCTTTTCAGCCACTATTATAGCATAGCTGTCAAGTGTTTTGACTTCTAAACTCCTCCTAAAAGTACATATATTGAGCAAAAAAACGTATATGAACAAGAGCTGTAGGGAGCTATCCTAATACTAAAAGACCGTAAAAAGGAGAAAATGAGATGACTTGCTTTGAAGCAAAATTTGTGGATGAATTAGAACCTTGTTATCCAGATTATATAAGTGATAATCAGTATGAGCAATATGAGTTAGATGTATGCAACGGGATGTATGCTGGTATTAACATTATGATGAGTGGTATAGATATTGGTAAACCTGTATCTATAGAAGTTGAAGGACCACATTCCGGGTTTAAGTTGTTTGAGATGTTAGCTGTGCCAGTTGAAGTGAACACTGGGGCAAAACTTAGGACCCAGTACTTAAAAAATGACACTAATCCTTATGTAATTCGCAAAGCACCATTTAAAGTATTTGATGCCCTCAAACCAATCTACAATATTTTCACACCCAGTTGTGGCATATCTGCAATCAACTTCAAAAGTATTGTTGAATACAATCGGATAAAGAATAAAGAGACTTGGTTATTTAGAATTAAACACATGGGTCAGTGCATTGAACTATCACTCACAATTAACGTGTACCCACTTACAGTAGACCAAGCAGCAAGATCTAAACATAAATACATCAACTGGTTCAATTATGATAATATTGCTAGCTATCATCAATTAGATATGTGGTCAGATGATTATTTTAAGATGTTTAGAAAATACATGAGAGCAGCAGCATACTCTAGGCAAAATACTTTAAATCTTCCAGTTAGTGATTGCATTACCTTTGAGGGTGAGGGTATAAGACTGAATGAGGAAAGGTTACTTAAAATCATTAGAATTGCAGAAGACGAAGGCATTATCTACTTTCAAGGAAATGCATTAGCGAGTCGATACTATGCTACTGAGGATGATAGAACATTCTACAAGTCAATCGATCATGATGAGTTAACTCATACAGATGATGTAGCAGATTTATATAGACAAAAGGCGATGAAAGATTTTGATGAAGGTGATAAAGCCCTTTCCATTACAGGTCAAGTCATACCTTCACAGTCAGCTGAAGAAGACTTAAAGAGAGTTGGACAATTACTAAATGCATTTTTGAGTAAACATAAGATGAAAGAAAATTATGTTCAATGTGCTATAGATGAGCCCAATGATCAGATGGCCTCTGCTTATGAGATTGTTTCTAACATTATTCGTGAAACCATGCCGAATGTTCAGATATTAGAACCTGTTCTTGAGACTGAAGCCGTTGTTGGTATGTTGGATATTTGGTGTCCAAGTGTAGATATTTATGAGAAGAATCAGAGTTTTTATGACCAACAGATTATGGAAGGTAATCAATTATTTGTTTATACATGTTTAACACCAGGTGGGAACTACTTAAATCGTTTACTTGATTTTGAACGTATTAGATGTGTACTGCTTGGGTGGGCACCTGCATATTATGATAATATTGAAGGATTTCTTCATTGGGGTGCCAATCAATACCTAGATGTTAACCCGTTTGATCGACAAGTTGTCATGTTCTCAGAGCAGTTACTTGAATTCCATCCTAAAAAGGCAAGTTTCTTACCAGCTGGAGATTACTGTATATTCTACCCTGGTGATAGACAACCTTATATTTCGGTACGAAGTGAAGCACATAGAATTGGGCTTGAAGATTTGGAGTTACTCTACCAATTAGGAGAGATTTCTACAGAATCAAAAGAGCTTATCGTTAACAAGCTTTTTCGTAGTTATAAGGATTATGAGAAATCCATCAAGATCTATCGTAGGACACGTAGAACATTACTTGAAACATTGTTTGCCTTATTAAATAAAGACTAATTGGAGGGTTACTAATGAATAGATTGATTGATTTAACAGTTCAGCAAAGTAGATGTCTAGAGATAGTCCAATCATCAGGTTTGTTAAAAGACATTGATAAAAGTGATGTTATCTATGTAAAGACTATTGATAGAGGCATACAATTAGAACGTTTGGAGGATTGTTGGATTCTTTCTTGTAATGGTCTAAATGGCTTTGTTCGAGCCATTAGTTTGGTTATACAACATTCAAATGAAGTTAAGGGATTCCTATATGAGGAGCAAAAGACCATTGATGATTTGGGGACACTAATTGATTGCTCAAGAAATGCAGTCCCCCATGTGACAGCATTAAAGAAGATGTTTTGCCATCTTGCGATAATGGGTTACAATGCTGTTCAACTATACACTGAGGATACATTTGAAATAGATGGGTACGAGTATTTCGGCTACCTACGTGGTGCCTACACCAATCATGAACTGAAGGAACTTGACACCTATGCATCAGATTTAGGTATTGAATTAGTGCCTTGTATTCAAACTCTGGCCCATATGAAACATGCCCTAAGGTGGGACTCATTTAGAGAGATAACAGATTGTGATGACATTTTATTAGTGGGTGAAGAAAAGACTTATAAATTAATAGAAGCAATGTTTGAAGCAATGTCAAGTGGCCTTAGTAGTCGCCGTATTAATATTGGAATGGACGAGGCGCATATGTTAGGTCTTGGTAAATATCTGCAGAATAATGGTTATCAAGATAGAGTTAAGATTATGTGCAAACACTTAGAAAAGGTTATGGCTATAGCTAGAAAATATGGGTATAAACCTATGATGTGGAGTGATATGTTTTATAGATTGCTCAACGGTGGTGATTATTATGAAACAGGTAATAAACTAGATAAGGAGGTCTTGAAGCTTATACCTGAAGACCTAGAGTTGATTTATTGGGATTATTATTCAACGGATGTTGATCACTACAATCACATGTTTAGCAGTCATCAGCATATGAAGCGTCCTATTACTTTTGCAGGTGGTGCATGGAAATGGATAGGGTTCACACCTCAAAATGCAGAGAGTATTAAAGCAGGAGAAGCAGCTTATGAGGCCTGTGTATCTAATAACATACAACAAGTATTGGTGACTGCATGGGGAGATAACGGTAGTGAAGCAAGTCTATTTTCTATACTTCCAGTTCTTAACTACTGGGCTGAGAAAACATGGACTGGCAAAGGGCAAGTAGAATGGCTAGAACAACGATTTGAATTAGCCTGTGCCATATCCTACAAGGATTTTATGTTGGTTGATTTATGTAATCCTTCCTTGAACAATTCCGAATCATCACTTGGCCATAACCCTAATAAGTACTTACTCTATCAGGACCCACTTTTAAGTATTCTTGATTTTGACAAGGTGAGACAATCTTTTAATGATTATTATTTGGATGTCTTTGAAAGATTATCACATATATCGAATACAGTTGATTGCTGGATACCACTTTTTGAAACTCAAGTAAAACTAAGTTATGTCCTGAGCATCAAAGCAGACCTTGGTAGGGCAATACGTCAAGCATATACTACTAAGAGCCAGAGGCAGCTGAATATGATTGTTAAAGAAACAATACCAGAGCTGGTAACAAGGTTAGATGATTTTGCGATGGCTTATCGTAGGCAATGGTCTACTGAAAACAAACCTTTTGGTATTGAAAGTTTTGATCAACGTATAGGTGGTACGAAGGAACGCCTTAATGCAACACGTTATAGATTACAAGAGTATATAGATGGTCATATTGATTGCATTAAAGAATTAGAGGTGGACATATTACCTCAAAAGTTTGAAAAAGTGCCAGCTAGTAACTTTTCTTGTATTCATTGGGAAGATGTTAGCGCTATAGGAAATATATATGGGGTTTAGGCAAAAATGTATATAGACATGTAATGTAAGTCCATATGATTCCATGTGTGTTGAATCTATAATTAGGATAACAGATAAAAGATATATGAGGTCCATTATGAGCAATGAAATAGGGAACGTGGTAGCAAGAAGAAAAAAGCAAATACTATTAAAAGAGATTCTAAAACATAAAGGGTTGTATATGATTATATTACCTGTGATCATATACTATTTAGTCTTTATGTACAAACCGATGTACGGCGTTATTGTTGCATTCAAAGACTTTAACTATCGCCTAGGTATTATTGGAAGCCCATGGGCAGGTCTAAAATATTTTGAAGAAATGTTCAAGTTAACTGATTTCTGGCGTGCACTTCAAAACACATTGTATATAGCAATGGGAAGAATCGTTTATGAATTCCCACTACCTATAGCACTCGCTTTAGTTATTAATGAAATCAGGCATACAAAAGCCAAGAAATTTTTCCAAGTTGTCTACACATTTCCCCACTTTTTGTCATGGGTCATCGTAAGTGGTATTGCCATCAATATGTTTGGTGATTCAGGTGTTGTGAATAGCTTCCTACAGATGATTGGTGCAGACAAAGTAAATGTACTAGCAGATGCTTCTAACTTTAGATACTTTATATTTGGTTCTAGTATTTGGAAGGAAATGGGATGGGGAACCATCATTTTCTTAGCAGCTATAGCAGGTATCAATCCCAACTTATATGAAGCGGCAAAAGTTGATGGTGCTAATAGGTGGCACTGTATTAAGTACATTACTATACCGTCAATTATGCCAACGATCATGATTTTATTGATTCTTAAAATAGGTCAGGTTATGAACCTAGGCGGCTTTGATCAGATACTTAATACTTATAATCCAGGTGTATATGAAGTGGCAGATATTCTTGATACATTTATTTACAGACGAACCTTTGTACAAGGTGCTTCCTTTAGTTCATCAGCTGCTGTTGGAATATTTAAATCCGTCATTAACTGTATTTTGCTGGTATTAGCCAACTTTAGTTCTAAACGTATGGGCCAGGAAGGAATTATGTAATGAAAAGACTAACAATTGGGGATTATATCGTTTATATCATATGTTCAGTAATTGCATTATTGATGGTCTTACCATTTTATAGTGTTGTCATACAATCCGTAGCAACACCGGCATCTATTGCCAAACAGCAATTGTACATACTGCCAACATCCTTTGACTTGTCATCATACAAGGCCATTATCGACGGCGGTAAGTTCACATCAGCTTTTGTCATTTCAATGATTGTAGCGATTGCAGGCACGGCCTTGAGTATCATATTATCCATATGTGGTGGGTATGTACTTGCCAAGAAGCGTTTGCCAGGAAGAAAATGGTTGATGGCGTTTGTACTTTTTACAATGTTTTTTAATGGCGGACTAATTCCATATTATATGAACATCAAAAGCCTTGGTTTAATCAATAACATTGCAGTCATGTTTGTGCCAAATGCGATTAACACATTTTATATGATTATTATGATGAACTATTTTAGGAGCATTCCTGCTTCTTTAGAGGAATCAGCCAAAATTGATGGGGCATCTTATTTAACAACACTTATTAAGATCATCATTCCAATCAGCAAACCTACTATTGCAGCCATTACTTTATTTTATGCTGTAGATCGGTGGAATGAATGGTGGTCAGCAATGTTGTTTATCGTTGATCCTAAGAAATACCCAATGCAATTGTATTTAAGAGAACTACTCATTGATGTGAATAACATGGCATCTAATAATATGGCTCAGGCAATGATCAGTACACTGAAAGAAACGACTGCTGAAGGCATTAAAATGGCTGCAGTAGTTGTCACTGTCCTACCAATCATGTTAGTTTACCCATTTTTACAGAAGCATTTTGCTGCTGGAGTTATGGTAGGCTCAATTAAGGAATAGAGGATATTTTAGGCTAAGAAAGCTTTTAATATGATATATTAACTATAGGGAGGTTTACAAATGAAAAACAGTATTAAAAAGTATCTATCAATTATGGTGGCACTACTCATTGTCTTTTCCATGGCAGCTTGTAACGCTGAGACAACAGAACCAGCTAAAGCAAACGATGATGCCAAAGAAAGCAGTGAAAGTTCATCAACACAATCAGATGACGAGAGAGTCGAAGAGGAAGCGGCTGAACTTGAACCAGTGGAACTTAGTATTGGTTTCTGGAATGGTGCGGATGTATTTGGTGATAATGATCCTATGCTTGATTATGTACAAGAAAAGTTCAATGTAACATTTACTTCAAAAGGTGTAAGTTGGTCAGACTATAAAGAGAAGTATAAGTTGTGGGCTGCAGCCGGTGAACTACCAGATATCTTTGCAGTAGATGAATTTAACACTGACACATACTCATCATGGATACAACAAGGCGTTATTCAACCTTTACCAGATGATTTAAGTGCTTATCCAAACATCGCAAAAGTTATGCAACAACCAGATGTGGCACCACTGAATGTTGATGGATCATACTACTTAATTCCAAGACTTAATTATCCTTCAACAGATTATTGGCGTTATGATCGAGGTGTGATCATTCGTAAAGACTGGTTAGCCAATCTTGGACTTGAAGTTCCTAAGACTTTTGAAGAGTACAAAACAGTGCTTAAAGCATTTGTTGATGGAGATCCAGACGGTAATGGTGTAGCTGATACAATTGGGATTACCCATAAAAACATTGCTATGTTAGATGTGTTCTACCTTGGGACAACACCTCAATTATTAAATGGAGCATGGGTAGAAGAAGATGGTACTTGGGTACCGCCATTCTATGCAAGTACAACTAAAGATGGTATTGCACAACTTAGAGAATTATATGTAGAAGGTTTACTTGATCAGGACTTTGCTATTATGAAAAATGGTGATGGACAAGAGAAATTTGCCCAAGGTAAGACGGGTGTTATAGCTCAACAAGTGGGACCAGCTCACCTAAGAGAACTTAAACAAATGTGGGAAAAATATGATCACGATACTGAGTTTAAAGACGCTATCGCAGTGGTCTATCCATGGGCCAATGCTGAAGGTAAACAACATTCATTTGTCCAAACTACCTTCTGGTCAGAGTCATACTTTAATGGTGACATGTCAGAAGTAGAGATGGAAAGAACCATGATGTTATATGATTGGTTGTTCTCAGCTGAATGGTTAGAACTTAAGTTATATGGTATCGAAGGTGTTGACTTTGAAAAAGATGGAGATGCTTACAAGATACTACTTGATAAAAATGAGGATGGCACTTATGTGGCTTTAACTGAGAAATATCCTTCTCTTAAGGTTCTTGATTCGTTAGCGGCTTGGGATGGATACACTCAATTACTAGATTCGGATAAAAACAGGTCCACTTATGGAGATGACCTAATGGATATCGTAAAAGAATTTGGTGAGTATTCAATTGCTAATATTGAACCAATGCCTACTAACTTTGATGTGAAGTTGTTACCAGCAGAAGGTAAATCAACAATTGCAGGTATTGTCTATAGTGATGATATGATTCGAATTATTATGTCCGATGGTGATGTGGCACAGGAATGGGCAACAACACTTGAAGAATATGAGCAATATGGATTGACAGATGCTATTAACGACGTTAATAATAAGATTAAGGAACAAGGGATTCAATAAAATATAGTTGCCAAAAGCTGATTGTTTGCAATCAGCTTTTGGTGTTACTTTCTTTAGGGGAATAAGATGAGGCGAATGATTCAAACCTTCAAAGATTACTTTAAAAAACAATCAATCAGCTTACATGTGTTCTACTTTGAGCTGCTACTAGTTGTGATTGGTGTGTTAATGATTATGGTCATTAACATTAATTTCAAACAGCAATTAGAAGAGCAAAAGTCAGAGTATATTCATGATGCCTTATATCAGAAAGTGACAAGTATCAACAACGAATTAAGCGATATTGAAGAAACAATGATTCATGCTTCTTATAATCAAGATATTATTAATTTATTAAAGACAAAGACCAATCCAGAGATGTTTGAGTATGCAAGAGATTTGGATGAATATGTGACACAATTGAAGATCTTGGAAGATGATATAGACAATATTATTTTCTTAAACAGTCATATAAAGTTTAACATGAGTTATGATCCAGCAATAAGAGAGAAAATAGAGTCAAAGACACAGCAGATTGGAGATTCTATCACACCTACATATTTGGGGATGATTGAAGAAGATGATGGTAATCTAAAATTGTTATTTGGAAATAGTGTCTATGACTCCTTTAAAACATTGGATAAGATTGGGCAGATGATATTCGTCATCAATGCATCACTTCTGAGAGATGAACTTGTTAGTGATATTGGCGATTTTATGATTGTTGATAATGATAACAATATCCTCATTATGGATAATGAGGATGAAGATGGATTTGTTCTTGATACATCTGAGGACATCATTAAGCTTGATGGGTGGAAGTATGAAGAGATGACCTTTTCAATAGTGGCAAAAAGCTATCAAGTTGAACTAAGTGATAGTACCTATAGAATGAATTATGCTTTTGCTATATTCGTCACATTGCTTATTATTATTCTTTTGTTTTCTTATCTATTTGTCTCAAGAAACGTCGTTAGACACCTAAGACGAATTAATGATTTCATACAATCTATAAGTAAAGGAGACTTTCGCAAACTTAAGAAGCGACTTGATATTCATGGTGCCAAAGAATTATCTGAGATATCTGAAGAGATCAATCATTTACTTGAGGAACTAGACAGTTTAACAAAACGATTGGTTCAAAGCACAAGTCATTTATATAAGGCAGAAATATCTAAAAAGGTCGCTGAACTTAATTACCTTAAAAGTCAGATTAACCCACACTTTCTGTATAATACTTTAAACATTGTAAAGAGTATAGCAGTGATCAATGAGCAAAAAGAAATAGAAGACATTACAATGTCATTGGTGAAAATATTTCGATACAGCATTAAAGGGGATGATTTTGTACAGCTATCACAAGAACTTGAGATTATTAATGCCTATATACAAATACAGATGATAAGGTTTGAAGACAGCTTTGAAGTGACTTTTGAGATAGAAGACCATCTACTGGAATCTGAAATCTTAAAGATGGTGATACAGCCTATTCTTGAAAATGCAATACAACATGGAGTTGAAAGTACATACGATCAAAACCATATCCTTATATCGGGTGTAGAGAAGGAAGGGTATATAGAATATGTAGTTAAAGATGACGGGATTGGTATTGAAGCAGATCAACTTCAGCAGATGATCGATGAGCTTAACAATGATGATTTGAACCTAAACAACAAACATCACATAGGTATTAACAATGTTCATCAAAGACTTAAACATTATTATGGTAATTCATCGGGACTAATAATTGAAAGTCAACATGGACAGGGAACAAAAGTAACGATACGTATAGATAGTAGTTTCGTGGATTAGAAGGAGGTATTATGTTTAACGTATATCTTTTAGATGATGAGCCTTGGCAAGTTAAGAGTTTGTTACAGGGTGTTAAATGGGAAGAACATGATTCTAAGGTGATTGGGACAAATACAAACAGTGTTAAAGCCTTTGAAGAAATTCTGACGAAAAAGCCAGATATCGTATTTACAGATGTGAAAATGCCCGTACTTGATGGCCTCAAATTAATTGAAAACCTGATTGAAGAGAAATTCCAAGGCGTATTTGTTGTCATATCAGGACACGCAGAATATGAATACGCCCAGAAAGCTATTAGCTTTGATGTAGTAGATTACTGCTTAAAGCCCTTTGAAGAAGAACAGCTAACTAGAGCGTTAGAGAAAGCTAAAACGACCTTCAATAATCGAAAAGTACTGGATGAACTTAAAATCAAACAAGAAGTCATTTATGAGAATCAGGTGTTTAATGATATTATGACTTATATTAATGAGCACTTCTCTGAGGACATTACACTACAATCTGTATCTGACATATTTTATATAAACAGTTCATATCTTAGTAAACTATTTAAGAGTGAGATGGGTATTAACTTTACAAGCTACTTGTCAAACAAACGGCTAAAAAGAGCTTGTATACTACTTAAAGAATCATCTATGCAGGTGAGTGAGATAGCAGAGTCTGTTGGTTTTAGTAACTACTTTTATTTCGCCAGAGTTTTTAAAAAGGCCTATGGCATAACACCAACTGAATACAAAAGAGATGATTAACCATAAAAGTATATAATTGAACCAGTAATGTATATATGAATAGTGTTTGTGTTTCTGTATGATTATAATATAGCAAATAGAAATTCATGAACATTTACCAAGTAATTCCTTGACAAGTAAGGAAGAATTATGTACACTGGGTTAGTGAGTGGTACGGACCACCTAATGAGTCGAAGGATGGAAATAGATGAAAACAATTGATAAAAGTAGTAGAGTAGCCTTATATTACCAACTGATGGATGTCATCATTGAGATGATTGAAGAAGGAAAACTAAAAGAGCATGACCAGATACCCTCTGAAAGAGAACTCTGTGATGTATATGATATTAGTCGAGCGACAGTGAGACAAGCCGTCCTGATGTTAGAGAAAGAAGGGATTATCTACAAGGAACACGGTAAAGGAACATTTGTATCACCGATAAAAGTGAATCAGGACTTGCTCAAGTTCTATAGCTTTACAGAAGAGATGAGAAAAATTGGCAAAGTTGTGGAAACAACTGTCTTAGCCTTTGAGACCATTGGTGCACAAGGTGATCTCTGTAGAAAGATGAAACTAGATGAGGACACACAATTGTATAAGATTGTTCGTGTTAGGTATGCGGACCATGAGCCGATGATGGTTGTCACCACCTATGTGCCGTGTGACCGATTCCCAGGTCTTACTAGAGCAGATCTAGAGGAAAATTCTATGTACGACCTATTTATAAATAGGTATAAAACAGTCTTTAGCAGGGCGGAAGAGACATTTCAACCGGTCTTCACAGGTACATTTGAAGCTGAACTATTTGCTATTGATGCTAAGTCACCAAGTATGAAAATTGATAGAATGACCTATGAAAATCAAAATATTATCGAATATGCAACAGCTATCGCTAGAGGTGACAAATTTAAATATGGTGTTGTGCTTGAAAAATAGCACACATTTTTAGAGCAACTGGTACTGACGTCATGACGTCATAAACAATATAATCATGGAGGCTATAAGTGGACAAAAATAATGTAGACGCACAATTAAGGAAATATGCAACCTATCGAGAAATCCAACATCAGAGTAAAACATGGAATGAGACTATTGCTTACTTTCAAAACAACAAAGAAGCCTTAACAAGTTTAATGAATGGGTTGGATGAGAAGGAAAATTTACAAGTTGTTATTACTGGAGCAGGAAGTTCAGCCTTTGTAGGCAATAGTGTTGCTGCCTATTTGAACCATCAAACCAAACATCTTGTTCAATCTATTCCAACAACAGACCTGATCACAAATCCAGAATTATATATAGAGAAGAAACGGCCTTTGCTACTAATCTCCTGCGCTCGATCAGGTAATAGCCCTGAAAGCATAGCCGCCGTAGATTTGACAGAAAAGTATGTAGAGGATATACAACACATCCTTTTGACATGTAACAAGGATGGGCAACTTGCCAAAAAAGCTGGGTTCTGCAAGAAAGCCTACTTGCTTGTGTTGCCAGATAAGACCAATGATGAGGGCTTTGCCATGACAAGTAGTTTTACTTCGATGGTGTTAAGTACACTTCTACTTTTTGGTCTGGACGATTTGGAAGCAATTGCTATGGATATGAAAACAGTAGGTATTATTAACAATGATATCAAATTCTCTCAAATGGATAGCTTGCTTAACCTGGTGGATGAGCCTGTAGATAGGGCAGTATTTCTTGGCTCTAATAATTTGAAAGGTTTAGCGGAAGAGGCTTCTTTAAAACTACTTGAGTTGACCAATGGCCAGATTATGACTAATTTTGACACACCACTTGGCTTTAGACATGGACCTAAATCATTAGTAAAGGAAAAAACGATGATGGTGATGTTTATGTCCAATCACGAAGAGACTCATAAGTATGAAATGGATCTACTTAGGGAGCTACGCAATGATAATGAAGAGAACTTAATTGTAGCAATTGGCTGTGATTATAAAGAAGAAGTAGCATTATTAGCCAGTTATTATTTTGACCTTAAAGCATATAGAAATATCGGTGTCCAAGATATGTATGCTATGTTTAACTATTTAACAATTATTCAATTGTATTCAGTGATGAAGTCACAAACCCTAGGATTAAATCCAGATAACCCATGTCCAAGTGGGGAAGTTAATCGTGTTGTACAAGGGGTCATTATTCATTAGAGGAGGTTCAGGATGATTATAGATTTATTAAAACAAGGGAATGTATCTTTACAAGTTGAAGCAAAGACATGGCAGGAAGCTGGAAGAATCGCTGGTGGTTTACTTGTTGATAGCGGTAAGGTAGAAGCAGAATATGTCGATGCCATGATTTCAAGTGTAGAGCAATACGGTCCTTATATTGTATTGGTTAAAGGCGTAGCACTATTTCATGCCCGACCAGAGAATGGAGTTAAAGAAATATGTATGAGTTTAATAACCCTAAAAGATCCAGTTATTTTCAATGCAGATGAGAAGGATCCCGTAAAAATAGCCTTTGCTTTTGGGGCTATTGATCATCAAAGTCATCTAGAAGCATTGTCAGAATTGATGGTCCTATTTGGCAATCAAGAGGTTTTAGATCAAATTGGAGAAATAGAAACTGAAGAGGCACTTATGTCTTTATTAAATAAAGTATTAAAGGAGAAAGATCATGTTATATAAAGAATATTTTAATGAAATTAGAACATTACTGGATGAGGTTGAAGGTTCTCAAAGTGAACAAATGGTTGCAACGGCTAAATTGATATCAGACTCAATAAAAGAGGATGGTGTTTTACATGTGTTTGGATGTGGTCATTCACAAATGTATGCGATGGAAGTTTTCTACAGAGCTGGAGGTTTGGTGCCTGTTAATGCAATCCTTACACCAGCTATCTCACTTGAACCAAAAGCGCCTCTTAGTACTCAAGGTGAGAGACAAGTGGGTCTGGCAAAAGCGATCTTGGATAATGAGAATGTAAAAGAAAATGATGTATTGATTATTGCGTCAACATCGGGTAGAAATGCTGTCCCAATTGAAATAGCAATGGAGGCAAAGGCTAGAGGCATGAAAGTTGTGACATTAACTTCTTATGAATTTACCATGAATGTCACATCAAGACATGAAAGTGGCCTTAAGACTTATGAACTATCAGATGTTGTACTTGACAACTGTGGCGTACTTGGAGATGCAATATTTGAACTTGAAGGTGTTGACGCCAAGTTCGCTCCAACGTCATCTGTCATAGGTTTTACAATCTTACAGGCAATTATGGCCCAAGTGGTTGAGAACTTAGTGGCTGTAGGCTATAACCCTCCAATATGGGTTAGTGCAAATACGGATGCAGGTGATGCAATTAACAAAGGTTATATTGAACGTTATCGTAATAGAATCTCATGTCTATAGGTTCATTATGAGGCACATTATATGAAAGGAGTACGTAAAAATGAATATTGTTACAGTTTGTGGTATGGGGTTTGGCACTAGTTTAATGATGAAAATGACCATTGATGACATTCTAAAAGACGAAAACGTGAAGGCACAAGTTGATGCTTGGGATTTAAGCTCAGTCAAGGGAAGAACAGCAGATCTATTTGTTGCTTCTGAAGATATGAGATCTAATTTTTCAGACATGGAAGGTCCGATTATTTTTATTAAGAACATGACCAACACTGAAGAAATTAGAGAAAAAGTGATGCAAGCAATTGAAGAAATCAATTAGGAAAATCATTTAAGGAGGATATGAAAATGTTAGACGTATTTATTGGTATTATCACTACACCTGCGATTATTTTGGGTTTTGTGGCATTATTGGGGCTGCTACTTCAGGGCAAAGATTCATCATCAGTTATTAAAGGTACTGTAAAAACAATTTTGGGCCTACTCATACTTAGTGCAGGTGCAGGAGTTATTGTTGAGAACTTAATTCCTTTTAGTGGCATGTTCACTGAAGGTTTTGGCTTAACAGGCGTTGTGCCATTTGATGAGGCTGTTGTTGGAGCTTTGACTGAAAAGATTGCAGTAATTGCAAGAGCAACATCTTTAATTTTAGCTTTTGGTTTTGTGGTTAACTTAGTTATGGCAAGAGTGACAAAGTTCAAGTACATTTTCTTGACTGGACATATGATGTGGATCCTTGCAGGAGCAATTTCTTGGGCACTTTATGACCTTGGTGTTGCTGAAATGAATATTATTATCTTTGGATCAATCGTTCAAGGTGTGGTCTTAACCATGTTACCTGTTTTTGCTCAACCAATCATGAGAAAAATTACTGGTGATAATAAAATTGCCTATGGTCATTTAACTACACTAGGTGTTGTTGCATCCGCTTATGTTGGTAAATTAGTTGGAGATCCAGAAAAGAGTTCAGAGGACATCAAGTTACCTAAAGGTTTAGACTTCTTTAAAGATACAGCTATATCTGTATCACTAGTCATGGTCATCATATATGTCATTACAGCAATAGCAGCAGGTAATGATTATGTTTCAACTGTTGCAGGCGATCAGAACTTTATAGTATTTAGTGTACTTAAGGGTCTTGGTTTCGCAGCAGGTGTCCTAATACTTCTACAAGGTGTAAGAATGTTCCTTGGGGAACTTGTACCAGCTTTTAGAGGTATTGCATTGAAACTAGTACCAGGTGCTATTCCAGCTCTTGATTGTCCTGTCGTATTTGCTTATGCACCAACAGCATTGATGATTGGTTTTATTACATCAGTTGCAGGAATGATGTCAGGAATGCTTATCTCAGGTTTCCTTGGAGGTATCATTCCATTACCTTCAATTATTGGTGGCTTCTTCACTGGTGGTACAGCAGGGATCTTTGGTAACGCAGTCGGAGGAAGAAGAGGTGCAGCAGTATCAGGATTCGTTTATGGTCTGATCTTAACAGTACCAGTTGCTCTATTCTATCCATTATTTGAACTTCAGGGTTATGGGGTTGAAGGTGTTGCCCTTCTCGTACCAGACGGTATAGCCGTACTTAGTTTAATTAAGTTATTCTTTGTAACAAATATGGAGTATGTTGGTTTTGGTTTACTCGTAGCTATTCCAATTATTCTTTCAATCGTATTTAAGAGTAAAAGTAAAGCCGTAGATGTAGAAGCATAGAAGAAGATTGTTCAAATTAGTATTGGAGTTGTACTATTTGGTACAACTCCAATAATTAAATAGTGATAGGGTGAATGTATGGCGTTAGTGAATCAAAAGAAGATTGTTGTCATAACAGACTTTGATGGCACAATCACCAAAAAAGATAGCAATGATCAGTTATTTAAGGTACATGGTAATGAAGAAAATAAGCACATAGAATGGTTGTATAAAATTGGAAAAATAGGTACAAGAGAAGGTATGCATAAACACTTCGAATACCTGAAAATAGATGAGGAAACCTACAAAAACTTTATTATTAATGATATTAACTTAGACCCATCATTTAAGGATTTTACCTTAAGGATGAAAACTATGGATATTCCGGTTGTAGTTGTTAGTGGTGGGTTTGTGAATGCAATAGATCTACTTTTTAAAGAAAATGACATTCATGTAGACCAAGTACATGCTAATACACTTAAGTTTGTTAAGGAGGCAATTAGTGTGAACTTTTACCATAATGAGGATAGATGTAAATGTCAAAAGTCTTTATGTGGCAATTGTAAAACTAGACATTTAGATCAATGGAAAACAACAGATTATACGATTGTCTACGTTGGTGATGGTTTGACAGATACCTGTATTGCACACTACGTTGATGTGGTTTTTGCTAAGGATGGTCTTAAGTCCTATTGTGAGCAACAATTATTACCTTACAAAGCATATAAGCAATTTAGTGATATAGAAGAATGGCTTCTACAATATGTTGCTTAGATTGGAGTTATTATGGACTGCGTATTAAAGGCTAGAAGAATCGTACTTGAAGATGGCATTCTTGAAGAGGGTCATATTCAAATACAAGATGGAAGAATACTAGAGGTTACAAAGGAACCGCCTCAACATTGTATAACAGTAGACTTTGGTGAGTGTTTGGTATTACCAGGGTTGATTGATTTACATATTCATGGTGGCAATGGGGTGGATGTCATGGATGGTACATACACGTCTATGAATAAACTTTCTACCTATCTAGCCAGTAAGGGTATCACAGGCTTTCTGGCAACGACAGTTACATCTGAATGGGATAGGTTGATACAGGCTATTAGGACGGTTGATAAGGCCAGAAAGACAGGTGTAGAAGGTGCGGAGATATTGGGGAGTTATGTAGAAGGTCCTTATATTTCTGAAACCTATCGAGGTGCACATCCTGTACCCTATCTTAGGCCAATTGATTTAGAGGAACTTAGCTTTGTTGCTGACTTATTTGAATCCATAAAGGTGATTGCAATAGCACCAGAACTTAAGAATGCTAAAGAAGTCATAACTGCAATGGTTGATAGAGGGATACACATAGCACTTGGTCATTCTAATGCTACATTTGATGAAACAACAGAAGCTATTAATTTGGGTGCAGAGATAGCGATTCATACTTTTAATGGTATGAGACCTATCCATCACCGCGAACCAGGTATAGTAGGTGCAAGTCTAATCAATTCCAAGATATATAGTGAAATCATTGTTGATAATATTCACCTGCATCCAGCGATTGTTGATTTAATTATTAAATGTAAAGGCATTGATAAGGTCTGTCTCATATCCGATTGCATGCGTGCAGGAGGTCTAGCTGATGGCTCATACCTCCTTGGTGAGGAAAACGTTGTTGTGAAAGAAGCCATAGCAAGAACCAAGGATGGTTCTCTTGCTGGGAGTACATTATCACTGTTAGATGCGGTTCGTAATGTTGATGAAATGAACTTAGTTCCTTTAGAGGATATCATAAAAATGGTATCCCTAGTACCAGCCACTATTTTGGGTATTCAAGAGCAACAAGGTTCCATAACAAAAGGTAAAAGAGCAAATTTCACAGTGATAAACAATCAGTTTGAGACCGTTATGACTATGTTGGATGGCAAAGTCATATATAGTAAAGAGAGGTTATAGAATGGCAATTTCCACACATGAGATGTTAAAACATGCTTATGATCATGGCTATGCAATCCCTGCTTTTAATATCCACAATTTGGAGACAATACAAGTAGCTGTTGATGTGGCCTCTGAATTACAATCACCAATAATATTGGCAGCAACACCAAGTACTATTTCTTATGCAGGACCAGGTTATCTTGTCAGTATAGTGGATAGGGCGATAAAAGAAAATCTACTACCTATAGCCTTACATCTAGATCATGCGACGGACATAGACATGATAAAGTCATGTATTGATTATGGCTTTAAGTCGGTTATGGTTGATGGTTCTCATCTACCTTTTGAAGAGAATGTAGAGATGACAAATACAATCGTCTCATATGCAAAACATAAATTTGTATCAGTTGAAGCTGAGCTTGGACGTCTTTCAGGTATAGAAGATGATATCTCAGTTGATAGGCGAGAGGCTAAGCTGACTAATCCAGATGTCTGTGGAAGATTTGTAGAAGCTACCCACGTTGATTCATTGGCAATAGCTATTGGAACAGCCCATGGCATGTATAAGAGTCAACCAAAGCTAGATTTTGAAAGGTTAAGAGACATTAGAAAGACCATTGAGATTCCATTGGTTTTGCATGGTGCTTCTGGTATTAAAAACATTATGATTAATAAGGCAATTGAGCTGGGTATTAACAAGGTGAATATTGCCACAGAACTAAAAGAAGCTTTTGGCAGAGCAGTCAGAAGATACTTAATAAATAACCCTAATCAGAATGATCCAAGACACTATTTAACGCCAGGGAAAGAAGCAATGGCGGAGGTCGTTCGATCTAAAATAATCCTTTGTAATAGTGCAGGTAGAGTGAGGTGATAATAATGAATGAACATCCATTAAAACAGATTGTTCAATTGCAGAAACAGAATATCCCAAAAGGGATTTGCTCAGTCTGTAGTGCAAATCCAATTGTGATTGAAGCGGCTCTAAAAAGAGGAAAGGAACTAGACCAACTGGTTCTCATCGAGGCTACGGCCAATCAAGTGAATCAAGACGGTGGCTATACAAGTATGAGACCAATAGATTTTAGGGTTTTTGTTGAATCTATAGCTAGAAGAGTAGGGTTCGAACTTGAAAACCTAATTCTTGGTGGTGACCACTTAGGTCCTCTAACTTGGCGAAATCTGAAGACTGAGGATGCCATGGATCGTGCAGAAATATTAGTAACAGACTATGTTAAGGCAGGTTTTACTAAGATTCATATTGATACAAGTATGAAGCTTGGAGACGATAGGAGCGAACGACTAGATAATGAGACAATTGCCTATAGAGGTGCTAGACTGATAAAGGCTTGTGAAGAGGCATATGAGCTTTATAGGAAAGACAATCCATTAAGTTATCATCCTGTTTATGTCGTTGGCAGTGAGGTGCCATTCCCAGGTGGTGCTCAGGAAGATGAAAGTATTTATGTGACATCACCAGGGGATCTTGATGCAACTATTTGTGCTTATAAAAAGGTCTTGAATGATAACAAACTAGACTATGTATGGCAAAACATTATTGCTATCGTAGTGCAACCAGGCGTAGAATTTGGGCATAACTATGTGGATGAATATAACAGAGACAAAGCTCAAACATTGGTTGAAGCATTAAGGCCTCATACGGGTATAATATTTGAAGGTCATTCTACAGATTATCAAAGACCCAAGAGTTTGAAGGAGATGGTAGAAGATAAAGTTGGTATACTAAAGGTTGGACCAGGGCTTACCTTTGCCCTTCGTGAGAGTTTGTATGCACTATCACACATTGAAAATGAGCTGATTGCCAATCCTATGGAGAGGTCAAATATCATCTGTGTAATTGAAGACACCATGATTCACAACCCTGAAAACTGGATACATCATTACCATGGGGTTGATAAGGAAGTTGAGCTTGCTAGAAAGTATAGTTTCTATGACAGAATTCGATACTATTTTACAAGTGAGGCGGTTGAAGCAGCTATTAATAAGCTGATTTATAATCTGACTAATGTAGAAGTGCCACTTACATTGCTCAGTCAATATGTGCCAATTCAGTATCATAGGATTCGTGAAGGAGACCTTTTTAACAATCCCTATGACATTCTCTTAGATTCAGTGATTCGTGTATTAGATGATTATTACTTTGCAGTCCTTCCACCAACATCAAATGCAGATTGTCCTGGTGAAGAAGCACGTTTGACGACCTGTTTGGCTAAGTGATGAAAAGGCCAAACATAATACTGATTTTATCAGATGATCATGGTGCTTGGGCATTAGGATGTGCAGGAAATAATGAAATTCAAACACCAAATTTAGACCAACTAGCAAAAGAGGGTGTTCGATTTAGTCACTTTTTTTGTACATCACCTGTAAGTTCTCCTGCTAGGGCATCAATCTTAACTGGAAAAATGCCCTCGGCGCATGGTATACATGACTGGATACGAAGAGGAAGTCTAGATCCAAGTTTATTACCTGATTCAGTAAGAAATCAGAAAAGGTACAATGAAGAAACAGGCATTGACTATTTAGATGAAGAAATTCTTTTTACAGATATTTTAGCTGAAAAGGGCTATAGATGCGGTATGGTGGGAAAGTGGCATCTTGGTAACAGTATGATGCCGCAACACGGTTTTAAATATTGGCATGCCTTACTTCGGGGTGGGTGTAATTACTATGATGGTGATGTATTTGATGGTACAAGGTATCAAGAATATGATGGTTACATTACAGATTACTTCACAGATAAGGCTCTTCAGTTTATCGAAGAAGGGTCAGGCCAAAATCCATTTTACTTAAGTGTGCACTACAATGCGCCTCATGACCCATGGGGTAGAGATAACCATCCATCTGAGTTCTTCAATCTCTATGAGGATATTAGTGGTCAAAGTTGTCCAGTGAATGAGTTACATATGAACCAAATAGAGACAGATATCATCGGAGACTCAGAAGATAAAAGGCTTGAATTAATCAAAGGTTATTATGCGGCAATTACTGCTATGGACAGAGGTATAGGGCGTCTGCTAAATAAGGTAGAATCCTGTGGTATAAAAGAGGACACAATTATTATATTTACAAGTGATAATGGTATGAATTTAGGACATCATGGTGTGTGGGGAAAAGGTAATGGTACTTATCCTCAAAATATGTATGACAGTTCAATTAAGGTACCTTTTATATTCTCATGGCCAAGGAGAATTAAAGGCAACCGGGTTAGCAACAAGCTAAGGAGTCATTATGATTTACAACCTACTATATTTGAGTGTGTAAATATTGAAGACTGTAACGAACATTTACCAGGATCTAGTTTTTATGAGGATTTGATTGGTGGTTATGTAGACGATAAGAATGCTGTGGTTATTTATGACGAATATGGTCCGACTCGTATGATAAGGACAGAACGATATAAATATGTCCATAGATATCTAGATGGTCCACATGAATTTTATGACCTAGAGTTGGATCCTGATGAAAAAATAAACTTGTTAGAACATATAAAAATACCTAGAGAATGTGAGGAAATGAAAATTGAATTAGAGCAATTTTTCAAGACATACTCAACAAGTACATATGATGGAAAAAATGAAAATGTGACTGGAGCAGGACAGATAGATAAACTGACAACAAATAAAGATTATAGAAGATTCGTTTAAATAATATGGCAGTAATGGAGGACTACAATGATTAGTGAACTAGTAACGATTATTAACCCAACAGGGTTACATGCAAGGCCGGCATCTGACTTTTGTAAAATGGCAAAAGAAATGCCATGTGAAACTTATATTGAAAAAAATGACAAACGAGTAAATGCAAAAAGTATGATATCACTCTTGACCCTTGGCGTCAGTGAGGGTGATGAGATTATGGTCATTACAGATGGAGAAGGTGAAGATCAGGCACTTAGTCAATTAGTGGATTTTATTCGCAATATCAGGGATTAACTTTGAAATAGTAGAACAAAGAAATAGGAGGGCATTGTCCTCCTATTTCTCTGTCTATAGATATTTATATTTTGAGATCTTATATTTTTGCTATCTCAGCTAAGAATGCATCAATAGGTTGATTACCAACTAGCTCATATTCATCATTAATCACAATCTTTGGAACACTTGATACATTGTGTTTCTGTGACAACTCACCAAAAGTTTGTGCTTCAACCATCTCAGCGTCTATGTTGGGGTTCATCATAGCTAACTTGTGGGCCTTCTGAACAGCTCCAGCACAATGTGGACAAGCAAGTGTGATAAAGACTTTAATATTTACTTTTTTATCGATGTTTTCAATTTGGCTTTTGAGTGGTTCTGGCACTTCTGATTCTAAACCTGAAGTCTCAAGTAGGGCAGGTATGAAAGAGTTAATCTCGTGACCTGCTGGAATACCGTTAAATTTAACACCTTTGTATGTACCTTCCTGGTCCAGTAGGACAATGCTTGGGACCATGGCAACGTTATATTCTTTGGCGAGTTCAGCGTCTTTATTGATGTCATAGACAGCTAGGTTGATTTTCTCGCCCAGCTCTTCTACTTCTTGCATATATGATAGTGTCTCAGTACAAGATTCGCATCCTGATTCATCTGTGAATAGGGCAATTGTTAGTTCTTGTGGCATGTCGGCAAAGATGCCTTTCAGTTGTGTGCTTAGTTCTTCATTAAATAACTTAGTCATTGTGTAACCTCCATTTGTAATAATAATTTTTATTGTTGTCATCCTGGTCATCGGGGATCTATGTCTCTAAATGATTAACGCCAAAACACTAAGGAATATAACACGGAAAACACGGAAAATCACGGAAAAGTAAATAATCCAGTTTAAATTTGTACAATCCTTTGTATCCTGTTAATAACTATCTGCATTTATCCTCATTTATCCTTTTATCCTGCTATGTCTTGTCGGTCATCCTCGTCATCGGGATCCAGTGTCTTTAAATGATTAACGCCAAAACGCTAAGGAATATAACACGGAAAGCACGGAAGATCACGGAAAAGTAATCAGTGTCATCAGTACAATCTGTGGTAGTCATTTACTTCTCTTAGATCCTGTACAATCCGTTGTATCCTGTTAATAGCTATCTGCATTTATCCTCTTTTATCCTTGTATCCTGCTATGTTTCTTATACAACAACGCCATTGTCTGCTTTTATAGTATCGAAGGTATTCAAGTACTCATTAGCTGCAAGGGCAGCAGTTGCCCCTTCGGCTGTTGCGATGATGATTTGTTTGTAAGGGACTATAGTCATGTCACCTGCTGCAAAGATGCCAGGTATGTTGGTACGTTTACGTTCATCTGTGATGACTTCACCATGATCATTAAGTGCTACAACATTCTTAAAAGTATCAGTATTAGGAATGTGACCTATCTCAATGAAGAAACCATCACCTGAAACTTCATAGACTTCATCAGTTAGTTTGTTTTTTACAAGAGCACCTGTGACAAAATCCTTACCAACAATCTCTAAGACTTGAGTCTCAAGGTGAATGGTGACATTTTCTTTGGTCATCAACTGATCAATTAAGATTTGATCAGCCCTAAATTGGCTACGATGAAGGATGGTGACTGATTTAGCAATCTTCGATAAATCAATAGCTGCCTCAACCGCTGCATTGCCACCACCTGCTATCATGACGTCTTTGCCTTTGTAGAGTGGGGCATCACAAATTGCACAGTAGGCAACACCACGACCAGCAAGTTCTTCCTCACCAGGTACATTAAGTTTTCTTGACTGACTTCCAGTTGCAAGAATAATGGTCTTTGTTCTAATGGTAGAACCATCATTCAATTTTATGGTATGAATTGCGTTATCGGATGTAATGCCCTCAACCATAACGAATTCTAAAGTTGGAACTTCAAGTGTGTTAAGGTGGCCTGTGAAGGCTTCTACTAAAGCATCTCCACTTAAGGTGTCTAGCCCTAAGTAGTTCTCAACAACAGAGGTATTCATGACTTGACCACCAAGAATGCCAGCTACGATGCCAACATGATTCCCTTTTCTTTTTGAATATAAGGCTGCATTTAAACCTGCAGGACCTCCTCCTATAACGATGACATCAAATAAGTCTTCTTTATTAAAGCTTGGCTTCTGTGCTGGTGATTGAAAATTAAAGTTTAAGTTTGTATCTAACATATATAAGCTCCTCTCTCTCGGGGACGGTACTTGAATTGTGTTTCTTATGTTAAGCTCACCTAAGTGAGCTGTTTAACTAGATATTATTTTGCTAACAGTTGATTCGGATAAACCACCAAACACTTCACCAATAGACTTTAATGATAGTGTGGAAGTCTTCCTAAATTCCTTAATTAGTTCATTACGTCTTGTTTTATCTTTGAGCATTAATTCAACAGATGTTGCATCCAGTTGGGCTAATTCTGTTAATTTGCCATAAGCTTCGTTCACACAGGAGATACAGTCAACACAATCTGTGTTTATGACATCTTCACATGGTGTAATCTCTGATACACAGAAGCTAGAATAACCACCAGACTCTGTAGAATGACTTGCAATCATCTCTCTTGTTTCTTTAAGGTCTTGATCATCTACTAATGGTCGGCTCTTATAACGATCTTTGAAAAGTTGACCTTCACACTTGGCATGCATACCGTAGGGGATGTTGATACTCTTCATGATTTTGGATAAGTCGCCACCGTTGACATCAATGATTAAATGATACTGCTCGTTGTCCTGAGCACAATAGTCGAGGACCTTGCAGTTGAACTTATTCACTGTTTTTTGAAGTATATCTATAAAGTATCGACGATCTTCATCATTCTCAAATAGGGGACGGCATCCACTGCTTACTTGAGTGATGTAGTAGATACCATATTCATCTTTGATTCGAGCTTGCCTTGCCATGTTCATCACCAACCTTGAGTACATCATAATACAAATTCAAGTAAAATTCAAGTACCGTCCCCGAACGTTAACAATTTGTTCACAAAGAGAACCATAACGCGGAGAACGCTAAAGACGCGGAAGGGAAAAATGTAAGAAATTATTAATTTAGACACTTTAGACTGAAGCGGGTAACAACACTATATATTTAATTAGAAAACTTTATGTTTTATTCCGAGAGCTCCGCGCATTCCGTGTTATCATCCTATTTCACTTGGGGATTGACTTTTACACTGTATGGTGTTAAACTTTAATGCGATAAAGCGTTTTTAGAAAGTGAGCCCAAATTATGTTAGAACAAATAAATAAAGTCGGGAGTTTGCTCTCCTACAGAAAAGATATTAAGGTCATGGACTGTACCATTCGAGATGGTGGTCTAATGAATGATTTCAGGTTTGATGATGAATTTGTCAAAGGTGTTTATAAGGCCTGTGTTAAAGCAGGTGTTGATTATATGGAATTTGGTTATAAGGCTTCAACAGAAGTTTTTGATGAAGACGATTATGGACCATGGAAGTTTTCTAAAGAAGAAGACCTTCGTAGAATCGTTGGTGAGAACGATACTAAGCTAAAGATTTCAATTATGGCAGATGTTGGCAGAACAGACCTAGATACTGTGAAAGACCGATCTGAAAGTGTCATTGATATGATCAGAACAGCTTGTTACATCCATCAGATCCCTTCAGCTATAGAGATGATGAATGATTTTCATGAAAAAGGTTATGAGACTGCAATAAATATTATGGCTGTATCTCACTGTAATGAAGCAGAGCTAGGTGAAGCACTGGAGATTCTTGGTCAATCAGCAGTCGATGTTATCTATTTAGTAGATAGTTTTGGTCATTACTATCCAGAGCAGATTCGTAGCTTGGCTAGTAAGTATCTAGCAGTAGCTGAGAAGTACGACAAGATTATTGGTATTCATGCTCATAACAACCAACAACTAGCATTTGCCAATACTATAGAAGCTCTAACCATAGGTGTGTCTTACTTAGATGCAACAATATCAAGTCTTGGTAGAGCAGCCGGGAACTGTCCAACTGAGTTATTACTAGGTTTCCTAAAGAATCCAAAGTATCACCTAAGACCCATACTTAAGATAATCGAAAAGGGTATCAATAAGATTAAAGAAGATGGCCTAGAATGGGGTTATGATATTCCATACATGATAACAGGGCAGATGAATATGCATCCAAGGTCTGCTATGAAGAATGTTGGGACAGATGAATGGCCTAAGTTCACTAAGTTCTACGACGAAATCCTAGACGAAGATTAAAGGGTGGACTTTCTCATTATAGTTTGAGTTTAAGGGTTACAGAAATGTAACCCTTTTTTAGTACCCTCATTTGGGCAATGTAGATGAGTTATATTTCATAAGAACCTAGTTAAGTTATACCATTACGTCCTCAGTTGTCACGTCCATGTGACAAAAGTCGGAGGCTCCACTCCTGTTACGCTGGCTTAAATGGTACAATCTTCACCAGAACCTATAGATGAAATATAACTCATGAATTGCTAGAATGAGCATGGAAAAATTCTAATTCCTTTACCCTGAAACCTATCGCCTAGAAGACTAGGCATGAGAAAGATCGATAGGGTGGATGGGTATTGGATGTAAATATAATATATTTACCACTGGTTGAGCCACCTGCGAAACAGCTGTCGACCATCCCACATGGTCTGCTTTTATTTCTTTTATCCATAGTCTTAGTGGCTCAGTCATAACCCCAGCGAATGCTGGGGCAATAATCTCTCTTATAAAACAACCAACTCTATAGACTTGTCTCGCGAAGCACTAAACCACTATTACGCTCCTGAATCATCCTCGTCGACCATTCATTCTGGAACAATAGAACAGGACGATTATCTTTATCAACTGCTAAGACTGTATCCATTGTCAGTGACAATTTCTCAGTATCAAAGTCATCATTGATCCAACGGATGAATCTGTAAGGTTGACGGACTGACTTAACTTCAACACCATATTCGTTTGTTAATCGGTATTCTAACACTTCAAATTGAAGAACACCAACGACACCAACTATAAGCTCTTCAGACCCTGCAAAAGGACGTCTATAGACCTGTATGGTTCCTTCTTCAGCAAGTTGTTGAAGACCCTTAAGGAATTGCTTACGCTTCATAGCATTAATTGTTGATATCTTTGTAAAGAACTCTGGGGCAAACTGAGGAATACCTTCATACATTAGTTCTGTCCCTTTTTCACTTAGTGTATCACCAATATTGAAGATACCAGGGTCATGGAGACCAATGATATCACCTGCATAAGCCGATTCAACGATGACTCTATCTTGGGCCATAAATTGTTGTGGCTGAGCTAATTTGATTTTTTTACCTTTATTAACATGATTAACGGCCATACCTTTTTTGTATTCACCAGAACAAATTCTTAAGAAAGCAATTCTGTCACGGTGAGCAGGATTCATATTCGCTTGAATCTTAAAGATAAAACCTGTAAAGTTCTTGTCTTCTGGTTCTATATAGCCTAAATTACTATTTCTTGATTGTGGTGGAGGAGTCATACCTAGGAATGCTTGTAGGAATGGTTCAACACCAAAGTTGGTTAAGGCACTACCAAAGAATACTGGTGTTAGTTCACCAGAAAGTATTTTGTGGATATCATAGTCATCACCAGCCATATCAAGTAGTTCTATATCCTCTAGTAATTTATCATGAAGTTCATCACCAAGAATACCTCTGAATTTCTCATCTGACGCATCGCCAGTAAGCATTTCAGCCATTGCCTGTCCGTGATTACCTTCTTTGAAGAGCTCAACTCTTTTCTCTAGACGGTTATAAACACCTCTAAACTCCTTACCATTACCAATAGGCCAATCAACTGGATAAGAACGAATCCCAAGTGCCTCTTCAAGGTCATCAATTAGATCAAAAGGATCACGGCCTTGACGGTCCATCTTATTAATAAATGTAAAGATTGGGATACCACGCATTTTACATACGGCAAAAAGCTTCTTAGTTTGAGCCTCAACACCTTTATTACTATCTATAACCATAACTGCACTATCAGCAGCAACCAGTGTTCTATATGTATCCTCACTGAAATCCTGGTGACCAGGTGTATCTAAGATGTTAATGCAAAAACCATCATAGTTGAACTGAAGAACAGATGAGGTAACTGAAATACCCCTTTGTTTCTCGATTTCCATCCAGTCAGATACAGCATGTTTATTTGAACGTCTTGATTTAACAGAACCAGCTTCTCTTATGGCACCACCATAAAGGAGGAACTTTTCTGTTAAGGTAGTCTTACCAGCATCGGGATGAGAGATGATGGCAAAGGTTCTTCTTCGATTAATTTCTTCATTGTAGGTAAACGAACTATGAGACATATGATACCTTTCTATGTTAACTTATCTTCTTATTAAATGTATGGAACGAACTGATGTTATAACGTTTGGCAACAAATGTCAAATAAAATGGCCAAAATCAAGGTATTTAGGCTGATAAAAGTTCTTGTTGATAATTATTATCAAAGTATATATAATTTAGAGTAACATAAAGGAGGTTGACTTATGAGTGAGAGTTATGATACAGGTAATGTATGTCTATGTAAAAAAGTATCAAGGAGTAAGATGATTGAAGCCATTAATCAAGGGGCTGAAACTGTCAATAGAATTAAGTATGTAACAGGTGCGGGATCAGGGGCATGTAAAGGTAGGAGATGTACACCTAAGATTGAAGCTTTATTGAAAGAAGTAAAAGATTCACATTAGATGTTAAATTTTATAAGTATTCATGCTATAATAGACCCAGTTTAAAATATAACTGGGTCTTTCTTATTTTATAGTAAATGACAGACAATGAGCCAGGTTCATAGAATGGTTAGCATCTTTCTTGGGGGATACTGATGATGCGGGACAGACGGAATAAAGAAATCAATCGATTTACACTAAAAATTGAAGACAAAGCATTAGAGGCTGAATACCGTTATGTTAGTATAAGAGAAGGTGTTGGTCAATTTAGGTTTGCCTATTTTATGGGCATATTGTTTTATATTGCCTTTATCATAGTGGATCAGATTACATACACAAGTGTAGCTAGATCCTTCCTTGCTATTAGAATTTTTCTCGTACTTCCAGTTCTTTTTCTCACACTTACAATGACCTATTTTAATTTTTATGTTAAACATGCAAGGGCAATCAACCTATTCGCTGTTATTATTGCAGGTGTTGGGATTATCTTGATGGGTTTCTTTGGTTTTGCTGATCCTAATATTTCAAGACAATATGGTGGCATGGTTATACTTTTCTTCTTCTTATATTCATTCTTCAAAATGCCATATAGAGATGCACTATTTGTTGGGCTTGTTCTTGTACTAGGATTCCTTGCAGTGGAGCTGTGGGTTATAGAGGCCAGTCTGGCAGTGTTTATTTCTACTGCCTTTTATACAATAGGTGCAAACATTGTAGGTGTAAGTGTTGCCTATGTTATGGAAAAACAGATGAAGAAGGAGTTCTTACTGAATAAAACCTTATCTGAATCAGTTATAAAAGATGCCCTAACCAATTTATATAATCGACATTACTTCGAACAGTTTTTAGTGAAGGATATTGAAGAATTCATTAATCGTTCAAGAGGTGTCAAACATATTGAACGAAGACTTGGAGATATCAAGGCAGCTAAATACGGCTTGTTTATGATTGATATTGATTATTTCAAGCGAGTCAATGATGCGTTTGGACACCATTCAGGTGACTTGGTCTTGCAACAGTTTGCAGATATATTAAAACAACATGTTAGGCGATCAGACGATGTTCTTCGGGTTGGTGGGGAAGAATTTTTATTGGTTCTTAAACTAACAACAGATGAATACCTTGTTGAATTTATGAAAAAAATTGGTAGAATTGTTGAGCAATATGATTTTAAAGTTGAAGGTGGTAGCATTATTGGCTGTACGGCGTCTATGGGAATGGTGGTTATACCAAATCCTAGAACAGATGATGTGGACGAATTGGTTCGATATGCAGACCGAGCTTTATACAAATCAAAAGACTCAGGAAGAAATAGAGGCAACAGAGCTTATATCTTACAAGGTGAATTAGAATTTGAAGAAATACTTTGGTAGAGACTTGATAGCAAAAATAAAAGCCATCTCATATGAGATGGCTTTTTCTGTGTTATTCGGTGTCTTTTAAAGCAATGTTTAACTCTAAAGCGTGTCCCGCATCACCATAAGTAAGTGGAACACAGATTGTTCTTGAGTCGCTGACTGTAATCGTCATATCTTTACCAACCAATACAGATGGTGGTGTAATGTCAATTAATGTGTCCATTGTAGAAAATACGGTAGCTGTGTTACCAAGAATCATATTTGCCAACTCACTGATAGCACTAGAAGCCATATCATTTAGTTCAGGTACTGGCATACCCATCATCATATGTGAAGCAATATCACAAGCAGTTTCATCTGCCATACTAAGAATGACCTGACCAGTTAATTGACCAGTAATCCCCACGATGATAATAAACTTGTCACCTTCAAAGATTGATTTAGTTATATATGGTTTGCCCATCTGAGCTTCAATGTTACAAAAGTCCTTTAGAACCGATTTGGCTGCCGATATAAAAGGGTTGATATATTCCACATTTGCCATGATCTACCTCCATAGAATGCATATATATCAAATATTATAGCACAAAATGCATTGGATGTTCAACTTTTATACATGTTGTGACAATAGTTATTTAATAAAGACTACAAACTCTGTACTAAATAGTGTATAATGTCTATATTGAAAAGACTGTGTTTTGACATGGATCGGATCCGATAATGAATGATATATGAGGTGAATAGATTGGCTAAAATTACACTGGATGAATTAATAGACAAAGTTGATGAGGTACCTGCATTTCCCCAAACGGTTATTAACATTATGGAATTGCTTAGAGAACCAAGATCTTCAGCAATAGATATTGAAAAAGAAATCATGAAGGATCAGGGTTTAACCACTAAGGTACTTAAGATGGCTAACTCCGCATTCTATTCTGGTAGAAGACAGATTAAAACGGTTGTTGATGCAACTGTCTTATTAGGATTTGATACTGTTCAATCCCTTGTACTAGCTTCAACAGTTGGTCGAGTTATGGAACGAGAACTTAAAGGTTATTCTTATGAGCGTAACGCTTTATGGAGACAATCACAGATATCTGCAATTATGGCAAGGGCTATTGCTAAACGCTCTAAATTTGGTAACCCTGATATTGCCTATACAGCAGGATTATTGAAAGATGTTGGTAAAGTCATCTTAGATGAGTACGTCCATGATAGCTATAATGCAATTTTAGATAAAATAGCGCATGAAACGATTAGTTATGTTTCAGCTGAAGAAGAAGTACTTGGATTTAACCATGGTCAAGTAGGTGCTAAGATTGTAGGTAAATGGAACCTTGCTGATGAATTAGTGGAAGCTATTGAACATCACCATAACCCATTTGAAGCATTTATGAACTTGGAACTTGTGTCTATTGTCCATGTATCAGATGGCTTAGTTATGATGATGGGCCTACATGATGGTATTGACACTTTAGCCCATGAGTTCTTCACAGACGCGGTTAAAATACTTAACCTGAACGAAGAAGACCTTAATAAAATCATGGTTGATGTTGAGAGAATGGTAGAGAACGAGCAAATCTTTATTTAATTATTAGCAGAATAGAAGCACCCTATTAGGGTGCTTTTCCTACTTTATTGAAAGGGTCATAATCAATGTTCACAGAATACTTAAGAGCTGTACTTCTAATATTTGCTGCAGAGATGGGGGATAAAACTCAAATTCTGGCTATGATGTTTGCAACTAAATACCCGACTAAAAAGGTACTTATTGGTATAGGTATTGGCTCTTTTTTAAACCATGGGATTGCTGTCCTATTTGGGTCAATATTAGGCAGAATTATACCCATCTATGTTTTACAGATGATTGCAGGGATTGCATTTATTGCTTTTGCCTTATGGACACTAATCAATGACGATGATGAAGAAGTTGAAACTGAGAAGTCAAGCAAACGTAGTGCAATAATTGTGGTTGCAGCGGCATTTTTCTTAGGAGAACTTGGTGATAAGACTCAGTTGACAGCCATTACCTTATCAGTGGATGCATCATTTCCAATCTTCATTTTATTAGGAACGGTCACAGGTATGTTATTAACCAGTAGTCTTGGCATTTTTGTTGGATCAAAAATCGGAGATCGAATCCCTGAAATCCTTATTAAGCTTGTTTCAAGTTGTATATTTTTAATATTTGGTAGCCTGAAATTGCTTGCAGTAACACCAAGTCATTTGATTAATATATATACCCTTTCGGTATTTGTCCTTGTAGTTACTGGTATTGTTCTTATGTTGGTGCGTACATTGATTATTGCACATAGAGAGGGGCATTTAAGTCCGTATAGAAGAGCAAGCAAAGCTTTATACAATCATGCCCATAAAATGTCAGAATCGGTAAATGATATATGTAGGGGTGTTAAACATTGTGGTCAATGTCAAGGGAATACTTGTGCTATTGGTTTCTTAAAAGGTGTAACAAAAGATATTAAGGAAAATGACCTAGATTTATCAAAAGAACAGTTAATTGAGAAAATACAAATCTATGAAGGTAAATTCAATCATGAGAAATTGATGCATTGTCTTCAAATGAACATGGCTTACATGGCAACCCTTAAGGTAACGGATAGTGGTTTCGAAGCATCTAATCTTATGAGGAAAGTTCTTGAAATTCTTTTGATTGGACAAGTGCTTGACTATAGGGGAACAATATCAGAGTATAAAAAAATCTTATTAGAAAAAGGCATAGAGCTGTAACTTGAATTTTAGTATCATTGGTATATAATGTAGTTGAGGGATTTAATAGGTAACTTACAGATGGTAGTATAGACGTTTACACTGTAAAGGGGCGTATTAAATGAAAAACACATTAGCGAACTTCATGAAAGAGCAAAAAGAAAAAGTAGTTATACAATCAATAGAGTCTTCTGAGAAGCTCCAGTACTTTTTTATCGTCAATTCAGAGTTAGATTTACTTCAAGACAATACAAATGAAGAAGAAGTTGAAAAGCTGGGCAATCGAATAGACTGCTTTAATTTAGGTTTGGATGATATATGTGGTAAAAGTCAGAATTGTGAGGCATGTGGTATAGCCAATGTCATTAGAGAGAGTTTTGAAAACAAAGAAGATGTCTTAAAGAAATCAGTGACAGTAGATGTCAAATATGGCAAATATAAAGAAAAGCGTTATTACTATGTGTCTAGCTTTGTGAATCATAACAATGAGGATGTCCGTTACTTGATTATCGATGATGTTAGTAACGATATCATAAAAAGTAAACTGAATGAGTTAGAGCTACATATACGTGCCAATATAGATATGTTGAACCTTGATGACATTGCTAAACTGATTCTTGATAGAATCGAAGAGGTTGTCAAAAGTGAGTTGGCCATTCTTTATGTACTTAAACCTGAAGTAGGATTTTTTGAACCCTATTATCTTTCTAGAAGTGTCAACCTCGATAAGCCTATAAGAGATGTAGAAGATATAATTGATCGAAGGTTGTGGCTTAGGTGTGTCAGTGGCAAAGAAGTCATTATAAATAATAACTATGAGATTAGTTTGAAGAAGAAGGCCTTATCTTCTTCGAACCTAGATATACGTCGAGTAATGTTAGCGCCGATTGTATTTAATGATCAAGTTGTAGCAGTGCTTATTTTAGCTAATAAAGCTAAGGCATATAATAGGTTTGATTTAAGTATGATTGAAGGATTTATGGATAATGTTATTCAGGTGGTCAAGAAAAAGTTAGCTTATGACGCCTTGTTTAGTGAAAGACTTAAACATTTGAATTTAGTTGATACCATTGATGTTGGTATTATTAGGTATATATCTTCGAATAAAGGTCAATTGAAGGTGGATTATGCCAATTCAGCTACGACGGATATATTTGGGTTGGAAACAGGTTCTATTGTGGGACAAACAGACTGTTTCATACCATTTCTAGAAAATGAAGAACTAAAAGACTTTCTGGCTGCTAGAGAAAAGTCTCTGGTTGAAAGAAGTCCTTTTAAATGGTTAGGTGTTATGAAAGTCAATGGAAGTAGCCGTTATATAAGATTTCATATCGTTCCGGGGCATCTTGATGATCGAGGTTTTAACTGGGAAGGGACTATTATGGATATGACAGAACAAGTTAAGAAGTTGCTGGAAATGCAGGATAAAATACATAATAAGACCAGTTGAGCATGTATAGATAGTTTGATATACTTATTAAGGAACCAATGGAAGCCCATTTGGGTAGTTCTATTGGTTCTTGTTATACTTAAGGATTTTATCAACAGACAAGAAGGTGACTAAATGTTTGACATACAAGAAGAATTAGCAAAATTACCTCAACAACCAGGGGTTTATATAATGAGAGATGCCTTAGACGACATAATTTATATAGGCAAAGCTATTAAATTGAGGAATCGTGTCCGCCAGTATTTTAGAAAATCAACTAACCATACCAATAAGATTAAGAGAATGGCAGCTAGCGTGGTTAGGTTTGAGTACATAGTAACAGACTCTGAACTAGAAGCATTGATTTTGGAATGTAACCTAATCAAAAAACATCGACCTAAATACAATACTATGTTAAAGGATGATAAGAATTATCCTTATATTAAGGTGTCAATAGGTGAGAAATACCCAAGGGTTATGATTTATAGAGAGATGAAAAAGGATAAGTCTAAGTATTATGGACCTTATACTAGTGGTTATGCAGCCAAAGAAACCATAGATTTAGTCCGAAAACTCTATAAAATCAGAACTTGCAACCGCAACCTACCAAAAGATATTGGTAAAGAAAGAGCCTGCCTTTATTATCATATTCATCAATGTGAGGGGCCTTGCCAAGGATATGTGACCGAGGATGCTTATAGGGAGAATGTGGATAAAGTTGTTGATTTTCTAAATGGTCATTATGACCCTGTCATTAATAAGTTAGAAAAAGATATGTATGAAGCATCTGAGGCCATGGAGTTCGAAAAGGCTGCTGAACTGAGAGATCAACTTGAGAGTATACGGATTGTAGCTCAGAAGCAAAAGATCATAGATACAGCTATGGATGACAAAGATGTTATTGCTTTTGCTAAATCGGACAAGGAAGCCATTATTCAGGTCTTCTTTATTAGAAACGGTAAGATGATTGGTCGAGAACACTTTAGATTAGACGATGTAGAAGACTTGACCAATAGTGATATTATGACCACGTTTGTTAAGCAGTTTTATTCAGGGACACCATATATTCCTAAAGAACTTATGTTACAAGAAGAATTAGATGAAGCCAAGATTATTCAGTCTTGGTTGTCGAATAAAAGAGGAAAGAAAGTACATATTAAGGTGCCTAGGAAGGGTGAGAAATCAAGATTGGTGGAACTTGCCTCTCAAAACGCCACACTAATGTTGAATCAATTTGGTGATCAACTTAAGCGAGATGAAGCCAGAACGATGGGTGCTATGGCAGAGATTCAAGAAATCATAGGTCATGATGAGCAAATCTATAGGGTTGAAGCTTATGATATTTCCAATACTCAAGGTTTTGAATCCGTTGGTTCTATGGTTGTCTTTGAAGGTGGTAAGCCTAAACGTAGTGATTATAGAAAGTTCAAGATTAAACATGTCACAGGACCAAATGATTACGCCAGCATGCATGAAGTTTTAACTAGACGTTTTAACCATGCCCTTAAGGAACAAGAGGAAATCTTAACAAAAGGTTTGGACCCAAGCCTTGGTAAATTTATTCGTCTTCCTGATTTGATATTAATGGATGGTGGTAAGGGACAAGTGGGTATTGCCAAACAAGTTCTAGAAGAGGTAGGTCTTGATATTCTAGTATGTGGTATGGTGAAAGATGACCAGCATAGAACAAGAGGTCTATTATATGAAGGCCAAGAACTTAGCATGAAAAAGACATCGGAAGGTTTTAAATTGATTACACGAATTCAAGATGAAGCCCATAGATTTGCCATTAACTATCACAAGAAATTACGTAACAAGAAACAGATTCAATCTATTTTGGATGAAATCAATGGCATTGGACCAGCAAGAAGAAAAGCGCTAGTGAATCATTTTGGTTCTGTGAATAAAATTAAGGCATTAAGTGCTGAAGAAATAGCTGAAGCACCTACAATGAATAAGAATTTGGCTCAGAATGTCTATAATTTCTTCCATACACCCAAAAAGGATGAAAATGTGAAGGATTAACTTACAATAATCCTAGTTCTATCTAAGGTTTTATGGTAATCTATAGACTGAGTAAATGAAACATAGGAGGCATTATGTACAGTGTAAAGTTAGAAGAACTTGTATCAAAGATGAATTTGACCAGTTTGACGCCTGAAAATGACTGTAAAGACAAAGAGATTTTTCAGTCAGATATTAATAGACCAGCCCTTCAATTGGCCGGATTTTATGATTATTTTGATTCAGAGAGAGTTCAAATTATTGGTAAAGTTGAAGATGCCTATTTAGAAGGTTTATCTAGAGAAAAGAAAAGAGACACTTTTGAGAAATTATTCGGTAGTCAGATTCCATGTCTTATTATTGCAAGATCAATAAGTCCATGTGAGGACATGTTAGAAATAGCTAAAAAACATCAAGTATCCCTTTTTCAAACTAAATTATCCACTTCATATTTTATGTCAGAGTTAACAAGATACCTAAAGGTTGAGTTAGCACCAAGTATTTCCATTCATGGCGTATTAGTTGACGTTTATGGTGAAGGTGTACTTATTAAGGGTGAAAGTGGTATTGGTAAATCAGAAGCAGCACTTGAATTAATTAAAAGAGGCCACCGTCTTGTTGCAGATGATGTTGTTGAGATTAAGAAGGTTTCTGACGACACATTGCTTGGTACGTCACCTGACATTATTCGTCACTTTATTGAAGTTCGTGGTATTGGTATTGTTGACTGTAAGACTTTGTTCGGTGTTGAATCTGTTAAAGAGAGACAGACAATTGACTTGGTTATTAACTTAACTGAGTGGGATAGAGCACAAGAGTATGACCGTCTTGGTTTGACTCAAGAGTTTACTGAAATACTTGGTAACTCGGTAGTCAGTCATACTATACCAATCAGACCTGGTCGAAACTTAGCTATAATTGTAGAAAGTGCGGCTATTAATCATCGTCAGAAGAATATGGGTTATAACGCAGCTGTTGAACTTAACAACAGGGTTACAGGTAATCTTCAAAAAAGAAGTGAAGAAAGAGAACAACAAAAAAATCAATAAGTCACTAGACTTAAATTATAAATGTGTGTGTGAATAGGAGGACATTATGTATAATATTGGTGTTGACCTAGGTGGTACAAATATAGCTGCTGCCATTGTGTCAGAAGATGGTAAGATTCTTGTAAAGGGATCTACGCCTACACTAAGTGATCGTAGTTACGAAGCCATTGTCGCTGATATGGCTAGACTTTGTAAAGATTTACTTAAAGAGGCTTCATTAGAAGCAACGGATATTCATTCAGTGGGAATTGGAAGTCCAGGTGTCCCAGACCCTAAGGCAGGTGTTATAGTTTATGCAAATAATTTGCATTTCAAAGACACACCAATCCGTGAAGAATTTCAGAAACATATTAACTTACCAGTTTATGTAGAGAACGATGCTAACGTAGCGGCACTTGGTGAATATGAAAGTGGTGCAGGTAAGTTATATAATGACTTTGTTGCAATTACTCTAGGTACAGGTGTTGGTGGTGGTGTCATCATCGATCGTAAAATTATTGGTGGTACTTGGAATGCGGGTGCTGAACTTGGTCACATAGTTATCAAAGCAGGTGGTGTACAATGTACTTGTGGACGTAAAGGTTGTTGGGAAAGATACTCTTCAGCGACTGGCCTGATTCGTGAGGCGAAGAGAGCAGCCATTGATAACCCAGATTCAGCCTTATACAAAATGATTGAAGGTGACCTTGATCGTATGAATGCTAAGATTCCATTTGACGCGGCTCAAGCAGGTGATATTATTGCTCAGAACGTCATTGATCAGTATGTAAAAGATCTGGCGACTGGTTTGGCTAACATGGTTAACATCTTCCAACCTGAGATTATTGTTCTTGGTGGTGGTGTTTCAGCTCAGAAAGACAATCTATTAGTACCTCTTAGAGAGTTAATGTCTCATGAGATATACGGTGGACCTTCCATGTTTAAGACTAAGATTGAAGTTGCTCAGCTTGGAAATGATGCTGGTATTATTGGTGCGGCAATGCTTTATAGATTAACAGAGACACTTTAGAATTCAGGCTACAAACCAATTCGGTTTGTAGCCTTTTCTTTTAGGGCATATGTGGGTGAAGCCTTATACAAGCTAGAGGATTTACCAGTGTTTCTCTAAAGATACAAGTTGGGATTGGTGAATTATAAACAAATGAGGCCAGTCTTTTTTGGCTACTTTATAAGAAAAAATAGAAAGTTAGTAAAGTTTATTGACTAACTAGAAGAGAGATGATAAACTTACATTAATTTTAAGGTGGCTATGACCACAATAAGGAGAATATGATGACTTTAAGAGATTTGAATGTAGAATTAAAACACGTTCCATCCCTAGATCAAGGTTTTATGCCATTAAAACCCTATAAAGATGCCTACATAAAAAGTGTGAAAGAAAATGGTGGTGAACCAATTGCCATAGGCATAGAAAGAAACAATGGTCAATGTTCCGTTTATGAGTTTGAGACCCATATTAATCCAAAGTACAGAGGAATGGACAATAACTTTGTAGAGCGTTTTGTAAAATTCCTATTGTGGATGAAGGGTGGTTATAAGGTATATATTTGTGGAAATCCTGAGATTGGTGATCATATCAAGAATGTTTACACAGATAAGGGAGAAAGAGCCTTTGACGTAACATTTATGGAAAGAGTATACGAGCATAATTTTGAAGTTGTCATAGGAGACTTTTCAGATAGACCTAAAGAGAATGAAGTTGGACAGCCAGTTGGTGGTGGCCTTGACGGTTGTCGTATAGGTTTTGACGCTGGTGGAAGTGACATGAAGGTATGTGCAGTTAAAGATGGTGAAGTACTATACGCTGAGGAAGTGGTATGGCTACCTAAGTTAAATGATGATCCTAATTACCACTATGAACATATACAGTCATGTATCGAGAAGGCAGCAACATTTTTACCACAAGTAGATGCAATCGGTATTTCTAGTGCCGGTGTTTATGTAGATAATCGATGTATGGTTGCATCTCTGTTTATCCTCATCGAAGGTGAAGTTTTTGATCAGCGCATCAAAGATATCTTTTTGAATGTAACCAAAGCTTATCCTGAAGCTAAGGTACGTGTATTAAATGATGGGGACGTAGCTGCGGTTGCAGGTGCAATGAACATTGGAACAAACAGTGTCATGGGAATCGCTATGGGCACAAGTGAGGCTGTTGGTTTTGTTGATAAAGAAGGTAAAATCAAAGGTTGGCTGAATGAACTAGCATTTGCTCCAGTAGACTATAATCCGGAGGCTATGGAAGATGAGTGGTCAGGAGATTACGGATGTGGATGTAAGTATTTCTCTCAGGACAGTGTCATTAAATTAGCAGAACGAGCAGAGATTGAATTAGATTCCAACCTTACATTAGCTGAGAAGTTGAAAGTGGTACAGAAATTAATGACGGAACAAGACTCAAGAGCCAAAGAAGTTTATGAGAATATTGGTATCTACCTTGGGCATACTCTGGCCTATTATTATGAGTTGTATGAAATGAACAATTTACTACTGCTTGGTAGAGTTATGTCAGGTGATGGTGGTAACATAATTTTAGACTTCGCTCAAAAGGTATTGGCTGAAGAGTATCCAGAAATAAATAATGACTTATCATTAAGTTTACCTGATGAGAAAGCAAGACGTGTTGGACAATCTGTAGCAGCAGCAAGTATTCCAAGCTTATCATAATAACCTTCCTAATATAGAAAGAGGCCATGATTATTTAATCATGGTCTCTTTAGATTTTACTTATTCATTTAAATTCTTTATGATTTCGCTATTGGTCATTGAACCATCATTCCATAACTTATCTTTACGCTCTTTAACTGATTTAGGTTTATTTCTACTATGTTCAAGTTCTTTGATCTTGCGTTGTCTTGTTTTGGCAAGTTCGATTTTTCTACGTTCTAATTCTTCGCGGTGTAATCTTTCTTGTTCTAACTTACGAGATATAGCAATTGATCTTCTTTTTGATCGACCTTGGATTGTAAAGAAGGTAAACACAAGGGCCACAAAAATATTAAGAAGTGTAGCGTAAAAGAGCATGTTCATGAGGATTAAAAGTATACTTCCAAGGACCAAAACACCTAAAATCCTAGGTATGTTTTTGGATAATTTGTCATTATAGAAAAGATAACCTAGTATATAACTATTAAGTCGATTGTTAGCTGAAAGACTGATACCTATGGCCAGCAGAAAGACCGATAATAGGATTGTATAAAAAGGACTCATATAAAACCTCCGTGTTATTTATTTACCTTAATTATATATCGGCAAAACCCTGAAACAATTTTAGCACAAAGGTTTATGACATACAAACCACATCGTGGTATAATAACTTCAATTACAATAGATAGGATAAGAAAATGACGAAAATTTTAACTTTTGTAGGTTTAGTTATTGCAGTACTTGTATGGGGTGTTTCATTTATCTCAATTGATATAGCCCTTGAAGACTTAACCGTTAATGAAATTAATATTATTAGATTCACCATTTCAACAGCTATTCTCTGGCTAATTCAACTCATCAGAGGCAAGAAAATTGTCATAAGAGGTAAAGATTTCTGGATAGCCTCAGTTGCAGGTATATTTGGTACAGCTGGCTATTATTATTTTGAGAATACAGGTCTTCTACATATCTCTCCAGGCATGGTAAGTGTTGTTACAGGTGCAATTCCTATTACAACCCTAGTTATAGCTATGCTCTTTTTCAAAAAGAAAACTAAATTCAGGAATATTTTTCTAATATTTTTGTCCTTTACAGGGATACTTGTTTTGATGAATCCTTTCTCGGCAGAAGGGCAGACCAATATGTTAGGTGTTGGCCTAGTTATGCTTGCCAATATTTTCTGGTCTCTCTATACACTTATGAATGAAAGATTGAACAAGACGTATGATAAACTTCAATTGTTGACAATTCATTTCACCGCTGGTCTTATAGCCTTTTATGGCTTTTACTTCTATGATCTAAGTGTCAATGTTCAGAATAGATTTCTGGATGTACAGAAGTTGATTGCTAATGCTACTTTAATGGGGCATGTAATTTTTATTGCAATATTTGCTTCAATAGTGGCCTACTTTCTCTATAATTACGCAGTTGATCATCTTGGTGTAATGATATCCGCCTTGTTTATTAATGTGATACCTGTGATTACGTTAATTGTGAGTACGATGATGGGGGTTGAAGTGCTTAGTTTTAATAAGGTGATTGGGTGTATTATGGTTGTCATAGCAATCTTCTTCATCGAAGACATCTGATGATGTTCATCTTGATGCCACTAGCACTTATAACACCAATCGAAGTACCTCTTGTACGACTTCACGGCGCTCTAAGCACTATTGCCACCAACCTAAACATCATCAGGTCTGATGCCCTATCATTTTGGCACCATTAGCACTCCTAACACCAATCGAAGTACCATAAAAGTAGGACTTCATGGCGCTGGAAGAACTACTGATACCAACCTAAACATCATCACAGGGGACCCGTCATTCTGAGAAGGCATGTTATGCCGACGTGAGAATCTATCTTTCAATGTCGTGATTTCGTGTATTTCGTAACTAGTTCTTTGCGTTGTTGCGTTATTCTTTGAGACACTGGATCCCCGAAAGTCGAGGATGACATAGCAGGATACAGGGATAAGGGAGGATAAAGGCGGATGTGAGTAAATTAACAGGATACAATGGATATCACAGGATTAGACAGGATTGTATTATATATTCATTCTCTCAATTCCTTTTCTGCGTTTTTTGATTTTTCTGCGGCCACTACTTTTTAAAACACTGGATGCTCCCTTCGGGGCATGACTACATAAATACAAATGACTACCACAGATTGCACTGGTTACACAGATTCAAAAATGCCACTAAGCCTTTCCGTGACTTCCGTGTTTTCGGTGGTTGAGTTTTTGTGTTTTTGCGTTATTCTTTGAGACACTGGATCCCCGAAAGTCGAGGATAACATAGCAGGATACAGGGATAAGGGAGGATAAAGGCGGATGTGAGTAAATTAACA
>PPCM01000415.1_pt1 | contig 41605 bp, 33 predicted proteins | sample 1555541 | NCBI WGS metagenome assembly PPCM01 (sample SAMN05284479, study PRJNA326546) | Marine sediment metagenome, whole genome shotgun sequencing project. | isolation source: marine sediment | place: Germany: Wadden Sea | collected 2012-09-05
GTAGTAATAATGATACTATCACAAGAAGTTCCAACAGTTTGTAGGTTGCTAGTGTAAATAACTTGAGCAGTAATATCGTCCTGAGTTGTACCATCAGGGAAAGTGTAACTCTCACCAGAACAAATTTCGATAGTTTCCGATAAGTTGTAAACTGGGTTCACATCCACAGTAGTAATGATAATACTATCACAAGCAGTTCCAACAGTTTGTAGGTTGTTAGTGTAAATAACTTGAGCAGTAATATCGTCCTGAGTTGTACCATCAGGGAAAGTGTAACTCTCACCAGAACAAATTTCGATAGTTTCCGATAAGTTGTAAACTGGGTTCACATCCACAGTAGTAATGATAATACTATCACAAGCAGTTCCAACAGTTTGTAGGTTGTTAGTGTAAATAACTTGAGCAGTAATATCGTCCTGAGTTGTACCATCAGGGAAAGTGTAACTCTCACCAGAACAAATTTCGATAGTTTCCGATAAGTTGAAAACTGGGTTCACATCCACAGTAGTAATGATAATACTATCACAAGCAGTTCCAACAGTTTGTAGGTTGCTATTGTAAATAACCTGAGCAGTAATATCATCCTGAGTCGTTCCATCAGGGAAAGTGTAACTCTCACCAGAACAAATTTCGACAGTTTCCGATAAGTTGTAAACTGGATTTACATCAACTGTAGTAATAATAATACTATCACAAGCAGTTCCAACAGTTTGTAAGTTACTAGTGTAAATAACCTGAGCAGTAATATCATCCTGAGTCGTTCCATCAGGGAAAGTGTAACTATCACCAGAACAAATTTCATCTGTTTCACTGAGGTTATATACCGGATTGATATCTATTGTTGTAACAATAATACTGTCACACATTTGATCCGTTAATAAATTGCTTGTGTATACTACTTGAGCAGTGATATTATTTTGAGTAGTTCCATCCGGGAATGTATATGAGTCGCCTGAGCAAACTACATCGTTCTCGGTTAAGTTGTATACAGGGTTTACATCAACAGTGGTAGTGATAATACTGTCACACATTTGAACAGTTGCTAAATTACTTGTGTGTACAACCTGAGTGGTAATGTTATTCTGAGTAGTTCCGTCAGGGAATGTGTATGAATCACCGGAGCAAACCATATCATTTTCAGTTAAGTTGTATACAGGATTTACATTAACTGTAGTTGTAATAATGCTATCACACAATTGAGTAGTAATTAAATTACTTGTGTGTACAACCTGAGCGGAAATATTGTTCTGAGTCGTTCCGTCAGGGAATGTGTATGAACCACCTGAGCAAACTACATCATTTTCTGTTATTGAATATGTAGGGTTTACTGTGACAGTAACTGAACCACATGATGCAGATGTTGTGCAACCTCCTTCACCTCTTATGAAATATGTGGTTGTACTTGATGGAAATACTGTAAAAGTAGAAGTGGCAGTTGTTCCTACTAGAGACCCTCCACATGAGCCAGTGTATATGTGCCATTGTGTTGCATCATTCAAGCTTCCACTAATTGTAATGTTTGTAGAACCTCCCGGACATATAGATGCAGGACTTGCACTAAGTGTTGGTATGGTAGGCTCTGTGCAAGAACCAGTAATTGTAAAGGTACAAGGAAAAGGATTTATGGTGTATGCTGTTGTGTTTGATAGGTCTACATCCCAGTTTGCGAGATTGGTAGTAGCGGCTCTAAGGGTGTTGACATCTCCAGAGGTCACTGCACAGTTATATTTGAAGTTGTCTTTTTCAATTTCTATTGGAGCATAAAGCCAAATCGCATTAACACCATTTGTTAACTGATCAGGTAGAGCAGATGTTTTAACTGAGATTGCTGAGCCGTCCCAGTTACTAGTGTTGCTGGTACCTCCTTCAACATTCCAATGTATTCCACAGATGAAAGTTGGAGAAGCTGCACTTCCTTGATAAATGAAAACTTGATCTCCCATAAAAGAGATTGCTGTACCGTTATTTTCAATCCATGAAATACTTCCTGGTGTTGCAGCTAGACTTGTAGGAGAAATTACGCCATTATCTGTAGTTTTAATGTGTATAATTGTACCTGCACTGAGAGCAGATGCTGTAGACCATTGCCATATGCCATCTCCTGAAGCAGTAAGAAATCCTGTTCCATCGTTCCAACCTTTATCGGTTACGTAAAACGAAGTTCCAGCAGTTATATCTTTTAAGAGTAGCATCGAGAATTCATCATCTCCATCAGAGTTTAAACCTATGAATGCAAGGTCTCCTTGAGTTAGTGATGTTTGAGCGAAACTTGTAATACTTAAAAGTAGTATCGCTAAAGTGAGAAGTAATAGTTTAGCTTTTTTCATTTTTCTATTTTTTAGGTTGTAATTAGTTACTTTTTTTCAAATTTGTTTTATGGTCTTGGTGGATATAATCCAATTGTGCAAATAATGTAATTTAAACCTAAATATGGTTGCATGTTGAAGTGTGCTTGGTTTTGCCCAGATACCTGACAGTCGTTTGTGACCGCGTTTTCGTTTAAAGTAACGTCATTGCTCCCACTGAAGGAAGGAGTAGATGCTCCAGCAATAAAATTTCCACTTGGGTCTTCAGTATTTGCTTCTTCAGATGCGTGAAGAACAGAAGCTATACCATGAGTGTGAGATGGCATCTGAGCTTCACTTATGTTAACTCTTTCAAAGCCAGATGATTCCCCAAGTAGTCTAGTTGTTAGGCCAATTCCTGTTCCAGGGTGAATTGGAACACGACCTCTAAGATCTGGTAATCCGAAAGTATTAACTCCGTCACCGCCATAAACAGTTCCTAAAATTGAAAATAGAGATGGGTTTTCAGAAATTGCCACTAACTGGCCACTGCAAAATGCCCAATTTCTTGGTGCATAGTTGCCTGCAAATAATACGATTGATCCAATGTAAGCTTCATCCATAGTTTTTTGTTTTTAAGTTAGTAAAAGGGTTGATGTTATAAAAGTCAAATATAGTATAAAAAATAAAACAATGATGTAGAAAGTAGGTAAAAAGGACAAAAAAATACAATAATATAAATAATGCTGGTGAAAGTGTGATTATAATGCACTCTACTTTTTGTTTTTCTGGAACTATTGTTTAAGTAATTTAGATTAGTGCTTAAATAATCGATAGTTTTGCACAATGAATATATGTTTAATGTTTTATAGATTTCAATTAGTTATTTTAACTTTGCACTTAATTTACAAAATAATAATACTATGGTAAGAGTAAGATTTGCACCAAGTCCAACAGGACCTTTACATATTGGAGGAGTTAGAACAGCATTATATAATTATCTTTTTGCTAAGAAACATGGCGGAAAAATGATTCTTCGTATCGAAGATACTGATCAAACTCGTTTTGTAGAAGGTGCGCAGGACTATATTATGGATTCCTTAGCTTGGTGTGGTATAAATTTCGATGAAGGAATAAGAGAAGGTGGAGAGTTTGGACCATACAAGCAAAGTGAAAGAAGAGAAATTTATGCAAAATATTGTCAGGAATTGATAGATAATGGTAATGCTTATATGGCATTCGATACTGCCGAAGAATTAGATAAACTTCGTGCAGATGCAGAATCTAAAGGTCAGGTGTTTGTTTATAATCAGATAACCAGAACAGGATTAAAAAATTCATTAAACCTTAGCAAAGAAGAGGTTCAGAATCTTATTGATGAAAAAGCTCCTTTCGTTGTAAGATTTAAAATGCCGGAAGACAGACTGGTAGAACTTCATGACGAAATACGAGGTGATATCAAGTTTAATACAAAAGAGCTTGACGATAAAGTTCTTCAAAAAGCAGATGGTTTACCTACTTACCATTTAGCTAATATTGTAGACGACCATTTGATGGAAATAACCCATGTAATTAGAGGTGAAGAATGGTTGCCATCTATGCCACTTCATGATTTGCTTTATGAAGCTTATGGATGGGAGGCTCCAAAATTTGCTCATTTACCGCTTATCCTAAAACCAACTGGTAAAGGAAAACTAAGTAAGCGAGATGGTGATAAAATGGGATTCCCTGTATTTCCTGTTCAGTGGGTAGCTGGTGATGACGTTTATAGTGGTTATCGTGAAGATGGATATTTTCCGGAAGCTGTTGTAAATATGCTTGCACTTTTGGGTTGGAATCCTGGGACAGAACAGGAAGTCTTTAGCATGGATGAGCTAATCCAAGCTTTCTCTCTTGATAGAGTGGGAAAAAGTGGTAGCCGTTTCGATCCTGAAAAAACAAAATGGTTTAATCATCAATATCTAAATAAAAAATCAGGAGAAGAGATTGCAGAATTGTTTAATCCTGTTTTGGAAGAAAAAAATGTTAAAGCAGATGAGGCTGTTGTTGTAAGAATTTGTGAAATGCTTAAAGAAAGAGTGAATTTTGTTCCTGAGCTTTGGAATGAATCATATTTCTTTTTTCAGGCTCCAACAGAATACGATGCTAAATTTATGAAAAAAGCTGTTAAAGATGATACAGCTGAGTTGATGAAAGGTGTAATTGAAAAATTACAAGATGTCGACGATTTTACTTCTGCCAATACAGAATCTGTTGTTAAATCATGGATAGAAAGCATGGAAATTGGATTTGGAAAAGTAATGTCTCCATTCCGTTTGGCTCTTGTTGGGGCTGGGAAAGGTCCTCATGTTTTTGATATTGTTGAGATAATAGGAAAAGAAGAGACAATTAACAGATTGAATGCTTTTATTGCAAAGATTGTAGGATAAGGATAAAAAAAAGAAATAAATTGTACAATGACGGTTATAACCGTTATTTTCAATTGTTATACTATATTAACTGATCGTCGAGTAACTCGACGATCTTTTTTATTTTCCCATTCACCCTTATATTTAATCAACTCACCGAAATTGATCGATCTAACTTATATATTTAGAATACTTTCGTAGTGTTCAAAGTTTTTAATGCACAAAAACAATAGTATTAAATATTTGTTAAAAGAAGTGAGAAAACTCTAAAAACCAGAAAAGTTTTCTAGTTTTGCAAAAACATATTATGGATACACGACTAAGAATATTACAAGAGGCTGGCATACTTTTTTCAAAGTATGGGATTCGTAGTATTACCATGGATTCTATTGCAAACGAATTGGGGATTTCGAAGCGAACTCTTTATGAAACCTTTAAGGATAAAGATGATTTGGTTTTTCAGGCAATAACAGAAGGAAGTAAGAGGCATAAAGCAATATGTCAGTCGGTTATTATAAAGAGTGAAAATGTTATTGAGGCAATTTTTAAAATTTTTAAACTTAATAATGAAACTTTTGGTAAGATTAATCCTTTGTTTTTCGAAGACCTGAAAAAATACCACTCACAGATATTTAATAAAATTCATAAAAAAGGAGATGTAAGAGACCATAAATTAACAGAAAAATTACTAAAAAGAGGTTTGGACGAAGGAGTTTTTAAATCACATTTAGATATGGAACTTGTTAATGTTTTTGTTCATCGTTTTATTGATATGATGCATGACAGTGTATTTGATGATTATTCAAAAAAAGAAATAGGTAAGTCTGTTATTGTCCCTTATTTGTATGGTATCTCAACAGAAAAAGGACGTAAGTTAATAGATAAACATTTAGAAATATTTTTAAAATAAATTATAGTGATGAGAAGAATTGGATTGATATTATTGTTTTTTGCCCCGGCTTTTGTTTTTGCGCAAGAATCAGGTGTAATGAGTTTTAGTCTTAATGAGGCACAGGATTATGCTATCGAAAACAATAAAAGCTTAAGAAATGTGCGTACCGATACTGAAATCTCAAAGCAAAAAGTTTGGGAAGCAATTAGTCAGGGATTACCACAGGTTTCTGCAACATTGGATTATACAAACTTTTTTAATTATGAGATTGAGTTTGGTATGGGTGGAAGTAGTACAACTCCTGAAATAGATTATACCGCATTAGATGCTGGAGATTTACAAATATTAAGTTTTCTTCAGCAATCAATGGGATCAGGACCTACCACAATAACCATGAATAATTCGTCAAGTGCAAAATTACAAGTATCACAGTTACTTTTTAGTGGACAATATATTTCTGGAGTTCAAATTGCAAAGGTTGGTCAACTTTTGGCTGAACAGAATGTTATAAAGAACGAAATTGATATTCGAGAATCTGTTATCAGTACTTATTATTTAAGTTTATTAACCGAAAAGTCTGTAGAGATAATTCGTGCAAATCTCAAAAACCTAGACCAGACACTTGTTCAAACTGAAGCTCTTCTTAAAGCAGGCATGATTGAGTCTACAGATGTTGATCAGATCAATATGTCTATTACAATGCTTGAAAATACTGAGCGTTCGTTGTTGAGAAATGTTGAGTTAAATAAAAATATTATGCGTTTTCAACTAGGATTAGATAATGATGTTGATATTGTTCTATCTGATGGTTTTGAAGATGTGATGGGAAGTATGAATATGTCAAATCTTTTATTGGGAGATTTTGATCCTTCTCAAAATATTAGTATCCAGATGATGGATGCACAGTTGGATTTAACTCAAAAAATGGTGGATATGGAAAGGTGGTCATATGCACCAACACTTGTAGCAGCATACAATTATAATCAGAAAATTATTACCACTGATTTTGATATGAATCCAAAGAACCTTATTGCTTTGAACTTGTCTGTTCCAATTTTTTCAAGTGGAATGCGTAAATCTAAAGTTGAACAAAGAAGATTAGATCTCTATAAGGTTCAAAATACAAAAGAAATTGTAACAGATCAATTACTAATGCAGGAGAAACAATTAAAGTTTAATCTGACTACTGCAATTGAGCTATACGAAAGTCAAAAGGAAAATGTTGAATTGGCAAAGCGAATTTATAAAAATACAGAACTTAAATTTAGACAGGGAGTTGCATCAAGTTTCGACTTGATTCAAGCAAATTCAAATATGTTAGAAGCTGAAAATAATTACCTATCAGCATGCATGGAATTATTACAAGCAAAATTACAATACGACAAATTATTTAGCAAAATTTAAAATATTTATCATGATGAAAACAAGAAATCTATTATTTATAACATTAATCTCACTTTCAATGATTGGAGTAGTATCATGTAGCTCTGATTCAAAAGCTGGAAAAGATGAGACTGAAAAGGAAGATGCAAATGTTAAGGCAGTAAAAATTATTGAATTAAAAGAAAAAGAGGTTACAAGAGGGATCGATTATTCTGCGAATTTAACTGCCAACGAAGAGTTATATCTTGCATCTTCAACACCAGGACGTATTATTAGTATTAATGCTGAAGTTGGTGATAGAGTTTATCCAGGTAAAGTTTTGGTTCAAATGGATCCAACCCAACTTAACACAGCATCGATGCAGCTATCTAGTCTGGAAAAAGATTTTGAAAGGTTTGATACCTTGATTCAATATGGTGGTGTATCGCAACAACAATATGATCAAATGAAGACCCAGGTTGATGTAACTAAAGCTAATGTAGAGTTGTTGAGTACAAATACAACACTCGTAGCTCCTTTTTCAGGAATTGTTACTGCTAAATATTTTGAAAACGGAGAATTATTTGCCGGAGCTCCAAATACACAGGTTGGGAAAGCAGCAATTGTAGTTCTTCAGCAAATAAATCCAATTAAAGCAACTATTAGTGTCTCACAGAATTATTTTCCTGTAATTAAAGAAGGTATGATTGTAAATGTTATTTCTGATATTTATCCTGATACTGTATTTGAAGGTAAAGTAAATCTTATACACCCTACAATCAATACAGGAACTAAAACTTTTAATGTTGAGATTGTGGTTCCTAATGATAAAGAGTTACTTCGTCCAGGAATGTTTGCAAAAGTAAATGTGGAATTATCTGAAGATGCTGCAATGATTGTTCCTGCAATTTCAGTATTACAACAAATGGGAACAAACGACAGATATATTTATATTTATGATGATGGTATTGCACGTAAAATTGATGTAGAGATAGGTGATAGATTTGACGACCAAATCGAAATCTTATCTGCTGATTTGAAAATTGGAGATAAGTTGATTGTCGCTGGTCATAATCATCTTGACGATGGACAGAAGGTTACTCTGTATGAAGATCAAGAAAGCAATGTGGAAGATAAATCACTAAAAGAATAGTGTTTTTTTAATATTTAAAACGTTTAATTATGAGTATATATAGTAGTGCAGTGAAACGCCCGATTACTACGATAATGCTTTTTGTCGCATTAATGATATTTGGCGTATATTCTACTCTGCAATTACCAATCGATTTTTATCCCGAAGTTGAGCTTCCAGCAATTACAGTTATGACTGTTTATCCCGGAGCTAATGCAGGAGATATCGAAACAAATGTTTCGAAACCCATAGAGGATGCTCTTAATACAGTCGATAATCTTGAAGAGATTACTTCTGTTTCCAGAGATAATATGTCAATCGTAACGCTACAGTTTGAATGGGAAACAAATCTCGATGCTGCAGCAAATGACATTAGAGATGCTATCGAATTTGTTAAGGATGAATTGCCAGAAGATGCAGAAGCGCCAATTGTCTATAAGTTTAATTCGAGTATGATGCCAATTTTATTCTATTCTGTTACGGCAGATAGGAGTTATGAAAGTCTCGAAAAAATCCTTGATGAAAAAATAATCAACCCACTTAATCGTATCGAAGGAATTGGTGCAATTAGTATGTCTGGTGCACCTGGTAGAGAAATTTTTATCGAAGTCGATCCTGTAAAACTGGAATCATATAATTTATCAATCGAAGCAATTGGTGGAATTATCCAGGCAGAAAATTTAAATATGCCTTCCGGGAATATAGAGATGGGTAGTATGGACTATCAGCTTAAAGTTGAAGGTGAATTTAGTGATTCTGATGAGCTTAAAGATGTTGTATTAGGAAGTTTTAATGGACAGACAGTTTTCTTAAAAGATATTGCAACTATAACGGATACAGTTAGAGATATGTCTATTGATGAAAGAATCAATGGAAAAACTGGTCTCCGTTTAATGGTTCAAAAGCAATCAGGAGCTAATACTGTGTTTATTGCTAATCAGGTTAACGAAGAATTGGCAAAACTTTCACAAACTTTACCAGAAGATGTTGAGATTGATATTATTATGGACTCATCAGATTTTATTACTAAGTCAATCAATAACTTGTCTTCAACATTGATGTGGGCGTTACTTGCTGTTATTGTTGTTGTATTACTGTTTCTAGGTAGGTGGAGGGCAACATTTATTGTTGTTATTACAATTCCAATTTCATTAATTTCATCTTTTATTTATCTGAAGATTGCAGGAGGGTCAATAAATATTATTTCTCTGGCTTCTATGTCTATTGCAATTGGTATGGTAGTGGATGATGCGATTGTAGTACTCGAAAATATCTCAAAACACATCGAAAGAGGAAGTAGCCCTCGCGAAGCAGCAATATATGCTACTAATGAGGTTTGGTTAGCAGTAATTGTGACAACATTAGTAATTGTGGCTGTATTTTTACCACTTACTATGGTTGGTGGAATGGCAGGTGTTTTATTTAAACAATTAGGGTGGATTGTTTCAATCACTACAGTCGTTTCTACTCTTATTGCAATCTCCTTAACTCCAATGTTAAGTTCTAAATTATTAAAACTAACAAAACGTCAGGACAGATTTAGCAAACTTTACGACAGTACAGTAAATATTGCTTTAGTTAAATTGGAGAATGTTTATGGTAGAATATTAGCCTGGTCATTAAAACACAAACTAATAATTGGAATTTCTGCCGTTGCAATATTTATTGGATCAATTGGATTTGTTGTGGCAGGAAAAGTCCCATTTGAATTTATGCCTGAATCAGATCAAGGTGTTGTTAATGCAACTATTGAATTACAAGCAGGAATGCGTGTAGATGAAACTAAAGTTGTTGCTCGTAGTCTTGAATATTATATAAATGCAAATTATCCCGAAGTTGAGTTAATATCTACTTCTGCTGGTTCAGATGATCAGGGTGGGGTGTCATCATTATTTGGAACTTCAGGATCTCATATTATTCAAATGAATATCAGACTTGTGGATCTAGATAAAAGAGATAGAAGTTGTTGGGAAATAGGTGATGATTTTAGAAAACATCTAAATTCAATTCCTGAGATAGTAAACTTTACTGTTACACATTCTAATGGATTTGGAATGGCTGGTGGTGGAAACAATGTTGCAGTTGAAATATATGGGTATGATTTTGATGAGACATCAAAAGTTGCAAATGATATCGCTGATGGTATTCGCAAAATCCCAGGAGCACGTGATGTGCAAATAAGTAGAGATGAAGAGAAACCAGAGTTAAAGGTGGTTTTTGATAGAGAAAAACTGGCTCAACATGGTTTAAATACTGCTATGGTATCTATGGCTGTGCGCAATAGAATGGACGGTATGGTTGCTACAAAATTTCGTGAGGGTGGTGATGAGTATGATGTAATTGTAAGATTTGATGAGCAGTACAGAAATTCTATATCAGATATCGAAAATATCATTCTAATGAACTCACAGGGGCAACAAGTGAGATTAAAAGAAGTTGGACAAGTCGTAGAACACTGGTCTCCACCAAATATTGAGCATAAAAGAAGAGAGCGTGTTGTAACTGTTACTGCAACTCCTTATAAAGTTGCTTTGGGAGATCTTGCAAATGCAATTAAAGATGTTGTTGCAAATGTTGATAAGCCTACAAATGTTTTAGTTGATATTGGTGGATCATATGAAGATATGCAGGAAACAAATGCCGATCTTGGATTATTGTTTGTAATTATTGTAATTCTGGTTTACTTAATAATGGCATCACAGTTCGAATCGTTTAAAATGCCGTTTATTATAATGATGTCAATCCCGTTTGCATTCTCAGGGGTAATTTTAGCTTTGTTCTTTACTGGAACAACATTTAGTGTTGTTGCTATTCTGGGAGCAATCCTGTTGGTCGGTATTGTTATAAAGAATGGTATTGTGTTGGTTGATTATATTAACCTGATGATTGATAGAGGTAATCCTCTTAACGAAGCAATTATTGCTTCTGGAAAGTCTCGTTTACGTCCGGTATTGATGACAGCTTTTACAACTGTATTTGGATTATTACCAATGGCCTTAAGTTTGGGTGAAGGTGCTGAAGTTTGGAGTCCAATGGGTATAGCTGTAATTGGTGGATTGGTATTTTCAACAATAATTACTTTAGTTATTATTCCTGTGCTTTATGCAGCTATGGCTCGCGAAGGTGCAAGAGCCAGACGTAAGAAAAAGTATGTAGAGCAGTTTAAATTTATGGAAGTAGAATAGTAAGATATTTATATTATGAAATCAATAATGATAGTATTCAATCAGGCGTTAACAGAGAAAGTAGAGTATATGTTGGATAAACTTGAAGTTCGTGGATTTTCTCAATGGACAGGGATTCAGGGTAGAGGAACCAACGACGGAACGCCGCACTATGGTAATCATACCTGGCCTGAAATTAATGTTGCAACCATTGCAATTGTTGAAGATAATATGGTTGACATTATTTTAGATAAAGTCAAAAAGATTGATGAAATAAACAAAGATGTTGGTATACGGGCTTTTGTCTGGAATATTGAAAAGACAGTTTAGATAATAATAAAAAAAGGAGTGAAAATTTTCACTCCTTTTTTTTAATTATTATTGAAGGGTTAATATAAGCAAGCTACATAATCATAATGTGGTCCTTCTGCAAGAAATTGCATTTTGAAATTACACTCTCCAGCAACAGCTTCGATAGTATATGGATCAATAAAAAACCAATTAAATTTTCCTGAAGTCTTACCTTTATATTCAAGTTCATAAATTAGTTCACCATAATACTTGTCAGTAAGTGGAATATTAATGCTACCATCTTCTTCAAGATATAAATACTGTAAATCCGAAGAGTCAAAAATTATTTTACCTCCAGGATTTAGCAAAGTGCGTAAATGATCTAATAGTTTAGGTAAATTTGGTAAACTCCCGGCAATTCCAATGCCATTCATAAGCATTAAAATTGAATCGTAGGTTTTTCCTTGATATTGAAAAATGTCTTCACAAATTACATTTTTCACACCTCTTCTTTTCATTACTTCACAACATCCTGCAGATACGTCTATAGCTGTTACATTATAATCCAGACTTTGAAGATATAATGAGTGGGTTCCAGCACATGCTCCTACGTCTAATATTTCGCCTCTTGCTTGTTGTAATGCTGCTTGTTCATGAATTGGCATTTCTTCAAAATTGCGAAAAAGATGTTTAGCTGGTAATTTATCGGTCTCCGCTACATCAGTATGGACAGTTATTGCTCCATCCAGATCTCCATCCAGAAAATCTAAACAACAACGCCCAAAAATATCTTTATCTTTATTAATTTTCATAGCAATATTGCCTATTGTGGCATTGGTTTTAACGGATATAATTTTAAAAGGTTGCAAATATTTTACATCAGGTTTTCTATTATATTACAAATATCAAATCTATTATTTTCATTAAAGATGTGCGACAATTATAAAAAAAAGTCTCATAAGTTATGAGACTTTTTAGTGAATAATGTCCTAATATTAAAGAACTACTTCTTAACTATCTGTTGATAAGAATAACCTTGAGAGTACTTAATTCCAATAATATACATGCCAGCATTTAGGTCAGATAAATCAATATCTTGGTTTATAGACATGTCTGATATAGTTTTTACTATTTTTCCAGTGATATCAATTATGTTAACAGAAGTAATCTCCATTTCTGTACTTATTGAGATTGTATTATTACATGGATTAGGAAAAATACTAATGTCAGAATTTTTACCTTCACTCGGATCAATCGTCAAATTGTTAGAAGATATTTTACTATCATTAGCTGATGGGAGGTTAAAAATATACGCCTCACCCGCATCATTTCCATTAGCATTGTGATCCCGAGCTGCTCCTACGATAACTTGTCTACCTGAAAGTCCTGTCCCTCTGCCAAACCAATCTCCTGCAGCGACATTATCTGGTTGTAAAGAATGTTCATATTCCCAACCATTCAATGGGTCATATTGCCATAAATCTGCTATTCCAGCATCTGTTCCATTTGTATTATTTGAGTATGAACCAATAACCAAATAATCATCTACTAATGCAGTTACGGAGAAAAAATCCCCTGTTCCGGCATAAGCACAAGTAATTTTCTCAGTTTGTGTAAAACCATTGGTTGTATAATTGAATATATAGGCTGCACCAGCATTATTGCCTTCTTCATCTTCATTCATTGCTCCAACTGCAATCTCTATTCCCCTATCTCTGGATATCCATACGCTAACGGAATTACTAAACCAGTCATTGGCAGAACCATCATCTGCTAGAAGCTTAGCTTTTTGATACCACAAAGAGCCTCTGTTAAACACATATGCTGCACCAGCATTATATCCGTTATCATCATCATACATAGCGCCGATTACAGCAGTAGAACGACAAATTTCTACGGACTGACCAAAGTTATCTCCTGCACCAATTGTGCTACCAAATATTTGTTGATCTAAATCCCAGACATCAGTAATCGTATTATACTTATAAATATATGCAGCACCAGCATTTGCCCCTTCATCATCTTTATCTAGAGCGCCAATTATTGCATAAGGGTACCAAATGCTAACTGCTCTGCCGAAATGATCATTTGCTGCAGCATCAGCTGGTGTAATCTTTGTTTGGTTCCAGTCACCTAAGATGTCTTTTTTAAAAATGTATACTGCACCAGCTTGTGATAGTGATGTGTGTGTGTGCTTATGTGCTCCTACAATAATTATATCATTTTTGTAGATACAAACTTGACGACCAAACTCATCATAGGCATTCCCATCTAAGGCCGTGAGTGTTGTGTTATAATCCCATTCATCAGTAAAGGAATTGTAATTATAAATATATACAGCACCTGCATCTGTTCCGTTTGTTGCATCATCATAATTTGGTGCACCGACAACGGCAACATTATCAAATAGACTTACGCACGTCCCATAATAATCGTTGTCGTCCCCATCATTTGCTAAAATGTTATAGTCCTCATGTGTAATTGTCTGCGCAAAAACTATTGTTGCACACAAAATTGTTAAAAATAGAAAAGGGTTCTACCATTATTTTAATGGGTAAAGGCTAAGTCCACCATGAAAAAATAGAATTGCATTTCTAAAATTTTCAAATTTTCTATATCCTCTACCACAAGTTTTTATTTCTTGAATTTTACCATTTAATCTTTCAGCCATAGCATTGGAAAAGTTATTTACCATAGCATTAACAATACCTTTGAAGTGATTTTTGAACATATCAGCAACTTTAATAATCTCTTTGATATTGCTACTTACAGCATGATTAAGCCATTGCATAATCAAGTGAAAAGCATCAGATGTATTATTGCAACCAAAAATATCTCTAAAGTTCTCCTTTATCCTCCATGCTCTGCTAACTTCATAATTAGCTTCTGATATTGCTTCAAATTTGATTCGTTGTTGTTCAGTTTGATTTTCTGAATTTTTTAAGAATATATATTTGGTCTTTTTTAGCTCGTCATGAGCTTTTACTTCTCTTCTTCTAACCTTGTCAACAGCATCATTAAGGTATTTAACAAGATGAAACCTATCATGTACTATTTCTGCTTTTGGCAATAAATACTTTGTTGCTTTAAGGTATGGCTTCCACATATCCATACAAACAGTTTTGACATCCTTAATGCACTCTCTATTAAATGTTTTTGCGAACACTTCTACTGTTGCATTATAATCTCTATTTTCAGAAATATCAATCACTGTTCCTGATAATGGTTCACTTAAGACTGTTACGTATTTATGTCCTTTTTTGAATGATTTTTCATCTAAACTTAAATGTGAAAATCTAAATGTAGATGGTCGTCTTTCTAGTCCGCGTTTAACTGAATTACTAACAATTCTATTGATTACATTAAAGCCACAACGCAATAATTCTGCTGTCTTTGTTTGATTCTTAGTCGCTTTTAAAATGTCTATGGCTAATCGCTCAAACATATAAGTATGGCGCTCATAACCATCTGCCCAAGGAGTTTGGATAGTCTTTATCTTTCCTTCTTTATTCTTTACTCGTGGCACACTGCAATTAATATAGGTGGTTCTACCACGAATTTAGTGGAAAGAATTGCTGCATTGTCAAAAATCACTATGTATTTATACTAATTAGTTGTCTTCCTTTCTTACTTGATTAAGAAAGGAACAAAGAAATCAAGAAGAACCAATCCTTCATCCCGCTCTTTTGAATCAATAGAACTGTAAGCAAAGCGGGATAAACCTCGTTGCAACAGTTCTAATTGTTTCAAAATTCACAAGGCTAGTGCTGGCTCGGTGGTTCTTCGTGTCCAACGCACATCGCTTCGAATACAATTTTGTGCTTAATTTGTCAATTTGCATCTCGTAATATTTATCCAATTATCTTAAAAGTTATAAATATTTTAAAGTGTTACCCATTAAAATAAGGGTAGAACCATATAGGTTTTATATTGCATAGTATCTAAATGTCGCCAACGTCTTGAAGGTGCATGATCATACAATTTGTAAGAATATTGAGAATCTGGATCATCTGCATAAGACCCGCAGTAGCTAACAAATATGTCAACTTCTTCGATTTTTGAATTAACATAAACTCTGTCAACTTTCCAATTCTCATCTAAGTTTAGCAATAAATCAAAAAACTGTTCTGAAAACATAAATTTGGATTTTGGTTATATGGTGACAAATTTAGTTCTTTCCACTAAATTCGTGGTAGAACCTAGAAAAGATAAATGTTTCATAATAAAAAAGGGTTCTACCACGAATTTAGTGGAAAGAATTGCTGCATTGTCAAAAATCACTATGTATTTATACTAATTAGTTGTCTTCCTTTCTTACTTGATTAAGAAAGGAACAAAGAAATCAAGAAGAACCAATCCTTCATCCCGCTCTTTTGAATCAATAGAACTGTAAGCAAAGCGGGATAAACCTCGTTGCAACAGTTCTAATTGTTTCAAAATTCACAAGGCTAGTGCTGGCTCGGTGGTTCTTCGTGTCCAACGCACATCGCTTCGAATACAATTTTGTGCTTAATTTGTCAATTTGCATCTCGTAATATTTATCCAATTATCTTAAAAGTTATAAATATTTTAAAGTGTTACCCATTAAAATAAGGGTAGAACCATAAAAAGATTTAGTTAATAATACCTATAAAGATATATAAAGGATTTTAGTAAATTAAATTAATATGCAAAAACATTAATAATATATAATATATGACTAGAAGTGTTAGAAGTATTTATTTAACTAGAGCTAGTTATATCTTAAAACTATGTGGATGTTGATACGGTTTTAATCTAAACTGTTATTGCTCTTTTCATTAGTTAATATGCCATTATCAATAAGTTTGTCAATTACTGGAATTAATTGATAAATTGGAAATTTACTCTTTTCCGAAATAGAAATTAGGTCATTAGTTCCATCTGCTAAATTTAAAATCCACATCATTATTTTTACAAAATCAGCATTGCCTTTTTGTGAACCAAGTGTAGGGTACAAACCTCTTTTGCCAAGTTGAGGTTCACAATAAGGCATTGTGTTGATATAGTTCTCATTTCGTTCTATAACTTCAATGATTTCAATGTACTTTGATATTGATTGTTCCATTGCTTCAAAAGAAATAAAATCTTTATTGTCTGCAGATGTGTGATATTCAGGGTATTCTCCATACATTGTACGCATTAATGAACCTACAGGGAGGTTGAAGCCAGGAGAACAATATTGTCTCTCATCGCTTCCATTAGGAAAAAAGTCAACAACCTTATAATTGTTTTCAGTTTGTTTTAGAATAGTTTCTACAGCTCTATCAGGTAGGCTGTCTCCTCTACGGCTTTTTTTGTAAGTAAAATTCCCATTATCACCGATACAATTTATAACAAATCCAGCGTGTAAGTTTTTTTTCCATTTTTCACCATGTATAGTAAGGCTATGTATACTGCCGATTGTTTCTGGTGCAAAAATAAATCTATATGTATATTTTGTTTCCTTTAATTTTTTTAATTCTTTGTAGATGTAAGCGGTGACTAAAGGCCCTGATAATTCATTATTAGCTAAAGAAGGATGGCATATATATGTTGAGAGTAAAATCTCTTTTTCAGACTTTCCTTTAATAACAGCTTCTCCAATTGTCATAGATCCATTTTCGTTTAAAGATGAATCAATAAATATTTCATATGTTTCTTTTTTATTTAGGCTCAAAAGTTGATTATGAGATATACAAAATCCCCATCTTTTTTTGTAGTAGGATGTCAGGTATGGGATGAAATCTGGCTGATTGGGGAGTGTATATAAATGATTTTTTAATTCTTCAAAATGCATATTACCGTGAAAAGGTTCAGAGTACCCTAAAATATGTAGATTATTATTAGAAAAATCAATAATTTTCTCTCCCTTAGAGTTTTTAATCCAGGCTTCTGTTATGTTCCATTCTGGGGGAACATTCCAATCAAAGCATTTTGTTCCTGATGGGATTTCTGATATTTCTAGGTCTATTATCTCAGATAATATGTTTAAGGACTCTCTATTCCCATCTCCAGTAAGACTTCTTGTTATTGGCCAAAGTCTGTCAAAGTATTTTTCAATTTCTTGTTTCATTTATTCAAAATCTGTTATGATAAAGGGCCGTTTTAACTTATTATATTTGTTTTTAACCCAATTGAGGGTTTCTTCGTTTAGAAGGTAAAAAGGGTCATGGTCTAGTTTTTCTAACCAAAAGTCAACAATTTTATCAATTCTTCCTAATGTTATTTGAGACCTACCTTTTTTTAATTGTGTTAAAATGTTTGAATTGTATAAATCATTTTCGATTTTTAACCAATCATAATCTAAGGGGAGTTCTAATGGTCTTACATGATATAATAAACTAGTATTGTGTTTCTTATTGTTGGAGTCAATAACTTGTCCATTAAATAACTTGTCGTATCTGTATATCAATTTATCAGAAATTCTTTCAGCAAAATGGATTAGTGTTGTTGTATGAAAACCAGATCCATAATGCATAAGTAAATCTTTGTTTTTGTATAAATGAGCAAACATTGAAGAGTGGTCAAATGGATCTATAGGATTGTTAAAGTTCGAAAGTGGATTTACGCCAGTGCCGGAAAAATTAAAAACAGGAGTCAAATCACGCCATGATGATTTATATTTCCTAAAGTGTTCAGAAAGCGTTCCAACTTGACTGAAGTCGCTATTAGTATTATATTTTTTGATTTTACAGAAGTCATAATTGAAAGAAGGCATTATTATTTCTAGAGGGTAGCATATTTCGAGTAATTCATTACAATGATTTTCTAAGAATTGAGTATGATTTTCAAATTTAATCTTAAATCCGAAAAGGACATCTGAGTGAATTAAAATATGTGTATTCCCTTCTTTTGAAATGTAATTCTTTATTTTGATTTTTAGCTGTTCCATTTATTATATTGTTCCATTGTCAACATGAATGTTTTGTCCAGTGATTGATTTTGCATCATTAGAAAGTAAATAGCAAATAGTAGCAGATACAGAATTTACATCAACTTGTTGTTTCATAGAAGTTCTTTGGTAAATTCTGTTTTTTTGGTTATCAGATAAAGATGAACTCATTTCAGTTTCCATAAAACCTGCTACAAGACAATTCGAACGTATACCTAGTTCACCCCATTCTCTTGCAACATTCTTAGAAAAAGATTCTAATGCTCCTTTTGTTGATGCATACATTGATAATCCTTTGTAGCCAGTATGTGCACTAATAGATGAAATATGAACAATGCTTCCTTTTATTTTGTGAAGTAACATTTGTCTTATAACTAGTTTTGTTATTATCATTGGTGCAAATACATTTAGCTGGTACATTTTTTCAAGTGAATCAAAATTTAGATTTGTTACAATATCGTCATATGCTAATGCGGCATTGTTTACAAATCCATGAATTGGAGTATTCAATCCAATCCAATCTTTGAATATCTGTTGTCGTATTTTTTTTACTTCACTTAAATCAAACTGTAACCATTTAAGTTTTGTAGGATATTGATTTGAAAGTTGGATTAATTCTTTTGATTTGCTTCGACTAATTCCAAAAACCGTCCAACCTTTATTTAGCAATAATTCTGATGTTTTTAACCCTAAACCTTTTGAAATGCCAGTTACTATTATATTCATAATTATTTTCTTTTAATTTTTCCGGTTCTTGTTGTAGAAAGTCGATCTACAAAATGAATCATCCTTGGAATTTTAAACTCTTGAACTTTAGATTGTAAATAAGAGCGTATAGTTGATTCGTTTATGTTTGAATCAGTAATAATAACCTCACAACAGATTATATTACCTAATACAGAATTACTTTTAGCATAAACACGTACATCTTTTATTCCAGACAATGAAAGGATTGCTTCTTCAACTTCAAGAGGATTAACATTGTAACCACCAACATTTATAGTATCACTTTCACGAGATATAAAACGAAATTTAAGAGGCTTTTCTGAAATGATTTCAACTAAATCTCCAGTGTGATACCAGTCTTTAGCTGCTGCTTCAGAATGTCCCATTAAACTGTTGTGTATAAGTAATTCATTGTTTTTTATGCGAACAAGATTGATATATTCTTTCTTGATATTAAAAATGTCATTTTTAGATGCAAATAGAGTTCCTGCTTCTGTTGATGCATAAACGTTCGTTATTTTTGCATTAGGAAAGATGTTTTGAAGTTGTTCTATTGTTTTGTTATGAAATTTTTCACCTCCTGATGTAATTCTTAAAGTCGAATTAAAAATATCATTACAAGGTAATAGTAGTTTATAAAATGTTGGTGTTGCTGAAATATGTGTTATTTGGTTTTTCTTAATCTGTTTTTTGATTTCTTTTGGAGTTAAGCCAAATAGATTGATAATAGTGTTGCCGTTTAAAAGCGCTTGCATAAATACTTGAATGCCAGCAATGTGTGTTGGGTTGTATGCAAATCCCCATATGCTGGTTAAGTTTTTGTTAGACGTTTTTACAAATCGGGTAATAGAATTAAAATTATGTGTGATTTTTTTAGGAATTCCTGTAGTTCCTGATGTAAATAATGTTATTTTCCAATTTTTAGAAGTTTCTTTTAATTTTATAAGAAGCTCATCTTTTGTTTTTATAATTGGAAATTTTTTTTTGTCAATAATTTCATTGAATTTGTCAAATTTGGAATTGCCCGTCAGTTGAATTAATTCATTATCTGTAAAGTCTGCATCAAGTAATACAATTTCTTTACTAATTAACATAGAAGTTATTATGTTTTTAAAAGTGTTAAAAATGTTTACTTCTTTGCAAAAAGGGTTATAGTCGTCATTATTACTAATTTCCTTTATTAGGTTTTCCCAGGATATTGATATTTCTTGTTTGTTATCTATGTAAAAATTCTCCATCAATATTATTTTAATTTTAGGAGTATTTCGCCTATTGTATTCACTAGTCCATCTTCAAAGATGTCTATGTCATATTCTGCCTCAATCCTAACAGTTAATTCAGCTAAATCCAAAGAGTCCATCCCAATATCGTTTCTTAAATGCATATCATGTGTAATAGAAGATATGTTTTTTTTTGATCTATTATCAAGTACAGTATTTATTATTTTTAAGATATTTTTTTCCATTTTGTGTTAATTTGTGCTTTTATTACAATTTGATAAAAGTGTTTATTTTCATGTACAAATTTAGAGATAAAATTCTAAAATGTGATAAAAAAACAGATGTTTTATAAGTAAGTTATTTCTTTTGGGTAAGAATTTATTAGTGTTAGTTGTAGTTGTCGTGTTTTAGGTGCAAGTAGAAGATTTGTTTCTCAGTGTTTGATTTTATTATCATTCTCATTTCGAAAACAACTTTTATTAAAGTTATATGTTTATATTTGTATTAGTTAAATTTTTTTAAATGCTGAGGATTATTGTAAAATTTTCAAATTGGTTAGAACTTTTGCAGAAGACTATTATAAGTTTTTTTAAAGTTTTGGTTTTGTCGAGAAGTTCAAAGAATTTCCTTTCTCAAAAAACAAATAGTGAACGGATTGTTATTCTTGGTAATGGACCTAGTTTTAAGGATACATTTGATGGGAATAAAACGTTTTTTCAAAATTGTGACCTAATTTGTTTAAATCACTTTGCTAAAACTAATCTTTATTCTGATTTAAAACCAGAATATTATTTTGTTATTGCTCATGATTTATTTTTGGATGATGCAATTGATGAATATAAAAATGCAAGTATTAAGCTATTTACAGAAATTGCAAATAAGACAACATGGAGATTAAAGTTTTTTATTACCTATGAAGCAAAAACACAAAAACGATGGCAAAGAATTCTAAGTAAGAATGAAAATATTGAAGTGATTTTTATGAATATTACTCCTGTTGAAGGCTTTAAGTGTTTTAGATATTATTGGTATAATAGAGGTAAAGGAATGGTTAGGCCTCACAATGTTATGATTCCTTCAATTTATTTTTCGATAAGCTTGGGAGTGAAAGAGATTATTCTTGTTGGGGCAGAGCATTCTTGGTTACATGAATTGCATGTTGATGATGATAATAATACCCTATTTTTTAATAAACATTTTTATGAGCCTAATGGACGTTCTCAAAAATGTAACCATAAAGGGACTTCATATATGAAATTACATGAAGTTATTAGAAGTTTTAGTAGTGCATTTGAGGGGTATCATGTGCTTGAAGAGTATTCTAAAGCAAAAGGGGTTCAGATTATAAATTGTTCTCCAAATTCTTTTATTGATGCATTTACAAAGAAAAAACTTACAGAATTAAAGTGATACTGTTAAATTTTTGTAATGTACTTAGATTATAATATTTTGAAGAATATGCAAAAAACGTATATAATTGGTGAAATTGGACAAAATCATAATGGTTCTGTTGATTTCGCTAAGTTGATAATAGATTTGGCATTTAAGGATGTGAAAGATGAATATTTTAATCATTTATATTCTGGAATTGATGCTGTAAAACTAACGAAACGTGATTTATCACAAGAATTGTCAAAAACAGAAATGAATAGGATTTATGATAATCCAAATTCTTTCGGAAAGACTTATGGTGAGCATCGTGAATATCTTGAATTGACAAATCAACAACATTTTGAGGTTTTTAAATACGTAAAAGAAAAAGGACTTGATTTTGTTGAAACACTTTGTGCTCCCGGGACTTTAAGCTTGCTTAAATTATTTACTCCAGATCGATTAAAGGTTGCTAGTCGTGATTTGACAAACCTTCCTCTTTTGACAGTAATGGCAGAAACAAAGATACCAATTATTTTGTCTACTGGTATGGGAGGGAAGAAAGATATTGATGAAGCTTTAGAGGTGATTTGTAAATATCATTCTGATATTTCAATTTTGCATTGCGTGTCTCAGTATCCTACAGAGCCTAAGAATGTTAATTTAAGAACACTAGCGTATTTACAGAAGAATTATTCTGATTTTGTTATAGGTTATTCTGATCATACAATTGGAATTTCTACTCCAGTTGCAGCTGTTGCGATGGGTGCAAAAATTATTGAAAAACATATTACTATCGATCGTAGATTAAAAGGAACTGATCAGGCCGGATCACTTGGCCCTGATGGCGTTCGTAGAATGATTCGAGATATCAGAATTTTAGATGAATCAATGGGAGTTGAGGATATATTTATTCCAGACGGTGTTAAACTTGCTAAAAATAAACTTGAAAGATCGATTGCTTCTAACAAAAACTTGAAAGCTGGAGATATACTTACGGAAAACGATATTCATATGTTGTCTCCTGGTACGGGGTATAAGTGGAATGAACGAATTGAGGTTGTTGGAAAACAATTAGCTTTAGATATTGATAAAAATGAGATAATTACTCCTGAAATGTTAAAATAGTTTATTATGAAATTACCTAAGTTAATACTAACAGATATTGATGGTGTCTGGACAGATGGAGGGATGTTTATAGGTGATGATGGAACAGAGTTTAAAAAATTTAATACTTCTGATAGTGCAGGAGTATATTTTTGTCACTTATTAAATATCCCTGTTGGAATAATTACTGGAGAAAATACAGAAATCGTAACAAGAAGGGCAAAAAAACTAAATGTCGATATTGTCCATCTTGGGATTAAGGATAAATTATCAGTTGCAAAGGGAATCTGTAATAATCTTGGAATTGATTTGGATGAAGTTGCATATATTGGTGACGACTTAAATGATGTTTTTCTTTTGAAATCTGTTGGAATTAGTGGCTCGCCATCAAATGCTCCGGATTATGTGAAAAATATTGTTGATTTAAAAGTAAAGCAATCAGGCGGTAAAGGTGCATTTAGAGAATTTGTCGAAACTATTCTTCAGGAGTGTGGCGAATGGGATAAAGTTTTAAAGAAATTTGAACTGAAATGAAGATAGGGATAGTTGTTCAGGCTCGTTTACAATCAACCAGATTGCCGGGTAAGGTTCTTCTAGACTTTTATAAGAAGAAAACTATATTAGAGGTTTTGATAGATAATCTAAAACTTAATCTGGAAATCCCGATTGTAGTTGCTACATCTGTGGAAAAGGCAGATGATAAAATTGAGGAACTTTGTAATAAGAATAATTATTCTTGTTTTCGAGGAAGTGAGAATGATGTTTTGTCAAGATTTATTGGGGCTGCAAAAATAAATAATTTTTCACATGTTATAAGAGTTTGTTCGGATAATCCATTTATGCTTGCTGAAGGAGTAAAACAACTTGCTGATGAGGCTGTCAAAAATCCAGATTCTGATTATATTAGCTTTAAAGTGAATGGTAATCCATCAATATTAACTCATTATGGATTATGGGCAGAGTTGGCAAATGTTAAAGCTCTTGAAATGGTCTCTAAACAGAGAAATAAAATTTATCATGAGCATGTAACAAATTATCTTTATTTAAATCCTAAACAGTTTAACTTGAAATGGCTAAATGTTTCACCTGAAATTTCTCAAATGAATCAATTCCGCTTAACTGTGGATGATGCTGAAGATTTTAAAAATGCGCAAATATTGATGAATGAGACAGGTGTAAGTTTTACAGCTAATGATATTATTAAAAACTTAAAAAAGCATCCTGAATTATTAATTTCAATGGAGTCTTTAATTGAAAAACACCAAAAGTCTTAGCTTTTACGATTAGATAATTCTTCTTTCAACATCTCAATATCTAATTTTGCCTGCGATCCCATCGACGAGTTCTCCTCTGCTCGCCTAACTAGGTAAGGCAAAACTTCCTTTATCGGTCCGTAAGGTACGTACTTTGCAACATTATATCCTTTAGATGCAAGATTGAACGAAATATTATCGCGCATTCCATAGAGCTGAGAAAAGAATATTCTTGGGTCATTATTTTTAAGATTATTCAAATTCATCAACTCTGTCAGTTTTAAATTCGAACCTTCATTATGTGTGCCATTGAAAATTTCTACATGAGAAATATTTTCTATAGCTAATTTAATTGCTTCATCAAACGATTTGTCAGTGTGTTTTTTTGTGTCGTGAATGGGATCAGGATAGTTATTTTCTTTAGCTCTTTGTCTTTCTTTTTCCATATATGCGCCACGAACAAACTTAATTCCAAGCTTGAAATTGTCGCGTTTTGCAATATCAATTAAAAAGAATAAATAGTCAAAACGATCTTTGCGATACATCTGAAGTGTTGTGAAAATGATTGCATTTTTGCTGTTGTATTTCTGAATGAATTCAAGCAAAATTTTATCAATTCTTTCTTGATATGCATAATCCTCTGCATCAACCAAAACTTTGACATTTTTTGATGAGGCGTATGAGAATATTTTTTCTAGCCGATTAATGTAGTCATCTAATGCTGGGTGATTTTCGGGTGATTTTGTTTCTAAAAACTTTGCGTCAATTAACCCGGTTGGTTTAAAAACTGCAAATGGGATACTTTTGTTTTTTGAAGCTAAATCAATAACGCTTTTTACCTCTTTTGTGAGTTTGTTAAATGACTCTTCGTTAGCAGCGCCCTCTATGGAATAGTCGGGAATAGATTTTACATTGTATTTTGAAATTTTATCTGCTAAAAATACTACGTCCTCCAAAGTTTCTCCACCACAAAATTGCTTAAACATAAAGTTAGTAAATGGTTTTATTGGGATCCTTAAACCTAGTGCAATTTTTAAAAAGAATTTCCCTAAAGAAACCATAAAAGGCTTGGTAATTATCCTGTAAACAAAAAGAGAAGATTTTAATTCTTTTTTTGATTTATATGAAAATGCTGTTTTAGTGTTTTTGAAATCCATTGTGCTCATAATGTTTTGTGTTTTTGAGAAACAGAAAGAAGTACGAATTGTTGAGTGCGTTTATTATAAAAGGACTATAAGTATATTTGAAATTTTCTTACTTTTGATTGGTAAATTATTATATGTTAAACGGTTTTAAATTTTATATTTCTTTATTTAATGAAAAAAATAATTGTCATTTTTATTATTTTAGTTTGTGGGTTGACAACATTTAGTCAAAACGCAGACATCAATATCCTTCAAAATCTTAATCTGAACAGAAACCAATCTTATGACCCAACTTTTGAATTTGTTACAAATACTACTGTTCCCATAAGCGTTGCGACTCCAATAATTGTTTATTCTTTTGGTTTTTTGGAAAAGGAAGCAAGTATTAAACAAAAAGGATTGTATATCGGGGAGGCTTTTGTTGGGTCAACAATTATTACATTAGCTATGAAATATAGTTTTAATCGTGAACGTCCTTTTGTAACCTACCCATTTATTGATCAAGCAACTTCGTCAACAACCCCATCTTTTCCGTCTGGGCATACATCATCAGCTTTTTCAACGGCAACTTCGTTAAGTTTGGTTTTTCCCGAATGGTACGTTATTGCTCCTTCATATTTGTGGGCTTGTACAGTAGGATATTCCAGGATGAGTCTTGGAGTGCATTATCCAAGCGATGTTCTTGTTGGTGCTATTGTCGGAGTGGGAACTGCTTATTTGACATATAAATTAAATTGTTGGATTAGGAAAAGGCGAAATACTGAGAACTTGTTGTAAATGTTGATTAAAACTTTCTCTCACTCCCAAAACTTCGAAAACTATACTGCAAACCAATAGAAAATATAAATGGTTGGTAGAGGAAGCTGTTATAGTATTCATTTAACATAAAAGATAATCCTAATTGGCTTGTTACCTTAATATTTGAAGATCCGGTTTTTAGAATTACAGTAGGTTCTATAAAAAAGCCTGTTTGTCTCCCAGTAGGTTGACTAACCAAAGCTATAACTGTCCTTGGAGCTATTGCAATTTCAAAATAAGGGCTAAAAAATCCAAACGATGGTTGTATGAAAACTCTGTTGACATAAGTATCAGCAAAAGATTCAAAAATGTCTACCGACTGATAAGAGTTTATTTTTCCTATTCCATATCCTCCATATACATCAAAGAGAAAATATTTCCCAATCGGTTTGTAATAGCCAGCTCCTGCTTCAACGAAAATGTGTTTGTGATAATCATCAGAGCTGTCAGCTGTGTGATTTAAGTAACTGCCATTAATCATTACTCCAATATTGTCTGTAATAGCATATGCTCCCTGAAGGTCATATCCTGATGTCCCAACATGAACAGAGGTGTTAAAATCGCCCTTTTCCTTTAATCCTGGAGTATTTATTACATTTGGGACGTATAAAGGGGCGCAGGAGTTGAAAACAACTGCTAAAATTCCAAGAAATATTAATGCTTTTATAATGCTTTTCATGGCTCTTGTTTTTACAAATATACAACCTGAGAGAGGCTGAGTCAAAATAATATTTGATTGTCATCGTTTTCAACTAAACAAAATACAGTTAATAACTAATAAGGAAAGCATCGTCAATCTTTAGGATAATGATATATTTTCGTAAAAAATATTAAAGTGAGTAGTCAGTTAAAGAAACTTGCAGGGCAAACGGCTGTTTATGGCTTAAGCAGCATTGTTGGACGGTTGTTGAATTACCTTCTGGTACCTATCTATACCCGTATATTTGCTCCAGAAGTTTATGGTGTTGTTACTGAATTGTATGCTTATGTAACTTTTCTCCTGATTTTACTTACTTACGGAATGGAAACCGGTTTTTTTAGGTTTGCACAGGATAAAAAAATATTCGATAAAGTTTACAGCTCAATCCTGACAAGTGTTTTTGCTACTTCAACAGCTTTTATTGTATTGCTTTTAGTATTTCTAGAACCAGTGGCAAAAGTTCTTGAGTATAATACAAATCCCGAATATATCCTTTGGATGGGATTGATTGTTGCTTTGGACGCATTTATTTCTATTCCGTTTGCAAAATTGCGTTTGCAAAATAAAGCCTGGAAATTTGCAATTATAAAACTTGTGAATATTGGAGTTAACATTGGCTTGAACTTGTATTTTCTTGTTCTTTGTCCAAAATTGGCAATCAATAATCCAGATTCAATATTTTTAAGTATTTATTCTCCAAATATTGGTGTAGGATATGTATTTATCTCAAATCTAGTAGCAAATGCTCTTACATTTTTGATGTTGCTTCCTGAGATTTTTAATGTCAAATTTAGCTTTGATAAAGTACTACTCAAGAAAATTCTAAAATATGCTGCACCATTGTTGATTGCTGGTTTTGCAGGCATGATTAATGAAACTCTTGACAGGGCATTGTTAAAGCATTTAGTCCCAGATGAAATGAACCCGATGGCGCAATTAGGAATTTATGGTGCGAACTATAAATTAGCTGTGCTAATGACATTATTTATCCAGATGTTTCGTTATGCAGCAGAGCCATTTTTCTTTAGTAATAGAAATGAAAACAATGCAAGAGAACTCTATGCAAAAGCAACCAAGTATTTTATTATTTGTGGGCTGTTAATTTTCCTTGGTGTAATGTCATATTTAGATTTTATTAAGTATTATATTGATGCTGATTATCACGAAGGATTGAAAGTTGTACCAGTGCTTTTACTTGCAAATCTTTTCCTTGGAATATTCTTTAATTTCTCTATCTGGTATAAATTAAATGATATGACCAGATATGGTGCATATTTAGCAATTTTTGGAGCAGTAATTACAATTGTTCTAAATGTCGTTTTAATCCCAATCTACGGATATGTTGGATCGGCATGGGCAACTTTGATTTGCTATTTTGCAATGACAATTTTATCATTTTACTGGGGACAGAAATATTATAAAGTTCCTTACGAAATTAAAAATTCTCTATTTTATATTGTTTTGGCAATTGCAATCTTCTTCGTAGAAAAATATCTTCGTCCAGATTCACAAATAATGGTTTATGTTTTAAATAGTCTGCTATTACTTGTCTTTGTCGTGATTTTTGTGGTAAAAGAGAGGGCTTGGGAACTTCTGAAAAGATCATAGAAGTTGATTTCTTGAATTATCTTTATTACATTTTTTCTATTACAGTATCAGGAGCAATAAAAATTTCCACAATTCCTTTAATTTTGCTAATATTGTACGTTTTTTAATCTTAATATTATAGGTATAGAATGAAAGTTAAAATTGTAAACAAATCGAAGCATAAATTACCAGCATATTCTACCGAATTATCAGCAGGTTTGGATCTAAGAGCAAATCTAGAAAAGCCCGTTGTACTAAAATCACTTGAAAGAGCATTAATACCAACAGGATTATATATCGAATTGCCTCCAAGTTACGAAGCTCAAATTCGCCCTCGTAGTGGTTTAGCTTATAAACATGGATTGACAGTATTAAATACGCCTGGTACAATTGATGCTGATTATCGTGGCGAAATAGGTGTGATTCTTGTAAACCTTTCTAATGAAGAATTTACTGTTGAGGATGGTGAGAGGATTTGTCAAATGGTAATTGCCAAACATGAACAAGCAGAATGGGAAGAAGTAGAAGTTCTTAACGAAACTGTTCGTGGTGCTGGCGGATTTGGTCACACTGGTGTAAAGTAAATAGCATGAGGCAAATGGCATAACGCATGGAGTCTCTGATTTGGGCTAATACAATTTACTTTGAAGAATGAAAATGAGATAAATATTGAATAGTTTAACAAAAAACAGAAGAGAAGTTTTGGATAGCCAACAGCCAACAGCTAACAGCTATCAGCCAACAGCTAAATAGCCAGCAGCCCCAAAACTACTCAATGTGTAAATTAAAATAAATTAAATGAAAATAGTTATTCCAATGGCAGGTATGGGTACTCGAATGAGACCACACACACTAACAATTCCTAAACCTTTAATCGAATTAGCGGGGAAATCAATTGTCCATCGTCTTGTTGAAGGGATTGCAGGAGTTTGCCAGGATAAAATCGAAGAAATTGCATTTGTAATTGGCGATTTTGGAGAAGCCGTTGAACAAAAGCTAAAAGATATTGCTGCAGAAGTTGGTGCAGAGGCAAAAATATATTATCAAAGAGAAGCACTTGGAACTGCCCATGCTGTTTGGTGTGCAGAGCCTTCTTTATCAGGGAAAACTGTTGTAGCTTTTGCAGATACTTTGTTTTATGCTGATTTTACTATTGATCCTGATGCTGATAGCATAATTTGGGTGAAACAAGTTGAAAATCCAGAAGCTTATGGTGTTGTTACTACAAATGAAGATGGTACAATTAAAGGTTTCGAAGAAAAGCCAACTGAGTTTGTTTCTGATTTAGCTATTATTGGAATTTATTATTTTAATAAAGGCGAAGAACTTAGAGCAGAACTTAAAAATATTGTTGAGAATAATATTACAAATAGTGGTGAATATCAGCTTACTACTGCACTTGAAAATATGAAGTCAGCAGGGCTTAAGTTTATTCCTGGAACTGTTGATGAGTGGTTAGATTGTGGTAATAAAGATATTACTGTTGAGACACATCAAAGAGTTTTAGCAAGAACAAAAGGAGCTGCTGTTATTAGTAAATCTGCTGGAATTGTTAATTCTGTTATTAACGAGCCCTGCTATATTGCAGATGATGTAAAGATTATAGATTCTGTTGTCGGACCTTTTGTTTCTATTGGAGAAGGATCTGTAATTGAGGACTCAATTATTAAAAATTCTGTTATTCAAAAACACACATGTGTCAAAGATGTTTGCATCACAGATTCCATGATTGGTAACCATGTAAGTTTCAAAGGGAAAAAAGTTGATGTTAGTATTGGAGATTATAATAAATATGAAATTAAATAAACTGAATCGCAAAAATATATTTTGTAAATTATCTGGACTGTCAAAGGGACTTATTTTGATTTTGACTATATCAGCGCTTAGTTCATGTGGAATACTGAATAAGGGGGGTAAATCAAAAGATGAAGATCCTAGAATAAAAAACTTTAATTTTAATTATCATTTTCTGGAAGCCAATAAACAAAAAGCTTTAGGAAACTTTGATGAAGCATTGAGAGAATATTCTCTGGCTCTGAAAGTTGATGAGACTCAGGCGGCAGTTTGTTATGAGATTTCAGGGATTTTAAGTTTAAGTGGAGATTATTCGGGAGCTGTTGAATATGCAGAAAAAGCTGTAAAGCTCGATCAAACAGAAAACGAATATTATAAATTACTTCTGGCATATGTTTATCAGATAAATGGACAATTAGATAAATCTATTGATACATATCGTGACCTGATAAAATCTGATTCTGATAAAATCAATTATTATTTCGAAGTTGCAACAATTTATATGCAAAAGGAAGAAATGAAAGAGGCCATTAAGATTTTAAATGATGCCGAAGCTAAATTTGGAGTTAATGAAATGATTTCTCTTGAAAAAGAATCATATTACATAAAAAATGAAGACTATAATGGTGCAATAAATGAGATTGAAAAGCTTGTTGATGCTTTTCCAGAAAATGCAAAATATAAAACTTTACTAGCAGAAACTTATGTTAATGCAGGAAGATATGATGATGCAGAAATTGTTTATAGCTCGATTGATGAGGAGAAAATTAATGAAGGAATTATTCTGTTCTCAATGGCAGACTTTTACAGAACCCGTCAGAATTATGAAAAATCATTTAAATACCTTGCTGCTGGAATAAAAAGAGACGATGTCGATTTGGATATAAAAGTGAGAATGATGCTTCAGTTATTGGAGGCAATGGGTAATGATAATTATATGATTGGAAATATCAGATATCTACTCGAATTAATGACAGATACTTATCCTGAAGAATTAAAAGTGCGAGCTCTTAAATCAGATTTTTTACTATTTACAAAAGAATACAAAGAAGCACAAAAAGAATTCAATTTCTTGTTGGAACATGATAAATCCAGATTTCAGATATGGGAACAGGCACTACAGCTTGATTTTATGCTTAAAGATATGGAATCGATGTTTACTCGAAGTAAAGAAGCGACAGATCTTTTTCCAAATGTTGTTGATTTATACAAATATTTAATTATCTCTGCTTATGCCACTGAAAACTATAAAGATGTAATTAATTCTGTTGATTACGTTTCTGTTTTTTTGTTAAATGATCAGGAATTATTGATTGAATATATGTTATTACAAGGAGATTCATATCATAAATTAAATCTGCATCATGAGTCTGATTCTGTTTATGAATCAATTCTTGATAAAGACTCCGAGAATGTTTCTGTTTTGAATAATTATGCATATTTTCTTGCAGAACGAGGAGAAAAGTTGGATAGAGCTTTGGAATTGAGTTCAAAATTGGTTGAACTTGAAGGAAATAATCTTGTTTACCTTGATACCCATGCATGGGTTTTATTTAAGAATAATGATTACGAAAATGCATTGGGATTTATGCAAAAAGTAATAGAGCAAGATCAGGAAAGTTTTGTGTATTTTGAGCATATGGGTGATATTCAATTTATGTTGGAACAAGTTGACCAGGCTGTAATATCATGGGAGAAATCTGTGGGTCTTGGGAATCAATCAGAGCAAATAGAGAAAAAGATTAGTTTAAAAAATATTGTGACTGAGTGAAGCGGGTATTAAAATATTTGAGTTTAGGGATTTGCCTGATATTATTTGTAGTATCATGTAAAGTCGCATTTGTTGGTGGGAATAAGAAAGAGAATCTCAGACCTGCAAAATTATACCGTAAATTGGTAGAAAATAAGTTTGAATATGAAAATCTATCATTGAAGTTTTCTGCCGAACTAAAAGTAGGAGAAGAAAGTGAAGAGTTTAGTGGGATAATTAGAATGCAGAAAGATACTGCTATATGGATAAGTTTAAGATCATACAATATTGAGGGGGCTAGATTACTAATTACAAAAGATTCAGTGAAATTCTTAAATAGAATGGAAAAAACATTTTATGTTGGGGATTTTGAGTTTATAAAGAATCGATTTCAAATGGATATGGATTATAACATGCTTCAGTCAATAATAACAAATACATTCTTTTTCTATCCAATGCCGGATGATACTATAAAGGCAATTACAAATCTAAAACCTTGTAATGATTCTAATTTATATTGCATGAGTTCCATCTCTGAAAGGAAATATATAAAATATTTTGTCGACGAAAAAAACCAAGGGCGTTGGGAGAGAAGACTTGAAAAAGAAATTGAAGATACTATAGGTGATTTAGATTTATTGAATGCTCCAAATGAATTTGTTTTTCAATTTGTTAAAGTAGTTCCAGATTTGTTTAGAATTCATGATATGTTTCTAGAGAATTATATACAGCAACAATCTTTATATATTGAGTATGGAAAACAGTATCTTGTTGATGGTCAGTATTTTCCGCATAATATCTTAATTGAGCTGACAACACCTCAATTTGCACCAATTTTGAATTTAGAAATAGAAAGTGTCACAATAGATTCCGAATCAATGTCGTTTCCATTTAAAATAAGTAGTAAATACAAGAAGATTGAAATAAAATGAAAATAACCCGTATCTCCATATTGATAATTCTTCTAATTTTTACTTTTGCTCAGGGTTTTGCTCAAACAAAGAGCGATTTAGAAAAGCAAAAGAAGAAAACTCTTGATGATATCAAATATACAAATAAGCTTCTACAGCAAACTAAAAAAAATCAAAAAGAATCATATAATAGTCTTCAATTGATTAATAAAAACATCAATTCCAGACAAGAACTTATTGTAAATATTAATTCAGAAGTTAAGCTTGTAGATGAGAGAATTCGGGAAACTGAACTGGTAATCTCTATCATGGAGGAAGATTTAGAAGTTTTAAAATCAAATTATGCAAAAATGATTCGTGTTGCTTGGAAAAATTCCAATAAATACAACGATATTATGTTTATTTTATCGGCTGAGGATTTTAATCAAACTTATCTCCGCTTAAAATATATGCAACAACTTGCTGATTTTAGAAAGAAACAGTTTAAAGCAATTAATTCAGTTAAAGCAGTATTGGAAATTCAAGTTGATAAATTAACAAATGCAAAACTTGTAAAGAGCGAATTACTTGCAGAGGAAAAAAAGGAAGCACAAAAACTTACTCAGGAACAAAAGGATAAAGAAAAAGCTCTTACTAATCTCAAAAATCAGGAACAAGATTTAAAAAAGAAGCTTCAAAATCAGCAAAAACAAATGGCTCAATTACAAAGAGAAATCGAAAAATTGATTGCAGAAGAAGCAAAAAGATCCTCAGGTTCTAAAACTGGCAAATACGAACTTACTCCTGAAGAAAAAATTGTTAGTGCTAATTTTGGAAAGAATAAGGGAAAATTACCTTGGCCTGTTGAAAGAGGTGTTATTGTAAGTAATTTTGGAAAACAAAATCATCCTGTACTTAAAAATGTGACTCTAGATAATAAAGGGATAGATATTTCAACTACTACAGGATCAACTGCTAGAGCTCTTTTTGAAGGAGAAGTTCGTAAAGTTTTCTCAATTCCAGGTGGTCAAAATGCAATTATTATCAGACATGGAGAATATTTAAGTGTATATACAAACCTTGATGATGTTTATGTTTCAGTGGGAGAATCGGTTGTTACGAAACAAACTATCGGAACTATTCATACAAACAGTGTAGAAAATACAACAATTCTGCATTTAGAAATATGGAAAGTTAGCACTCCGACGAATCCATATTACTGGTTGGCAAAATAAATGGAAAACAATTATCAAATATTGATAAAAAAGTTAGATGGTTTTATTAAGAAATATTACATCAATAAAATCATTAAAGGAATTCTATTTGCCCTGATTGTCTATTTATTTTGGTATTTAATAATTGTCCTAGCGGAACACCTTGGGCATTTTGGAAAAACATTTAGAACAGTTTTATTTATTATCACTGGAATTATGTTTGTTGCAATTCTTTTTAGAATGATTTTGTTACCAATTCTAAATCTTTTTAAAATTGGTAAAGTAATAGATCATCAACAGGCAAGTAAAATCCTAGGGACTCATTTCCCGGAGATTGATGATAAACTTCAAAATACTCTAGAACTTAAAGAACTTGCAGAATCTGATTCAAATTCTAGAGATATAATTCTTGCCAGTATTAATCAGAGAACTCAAAAATTAAGTCCATTACCTTTTTTATCTGCAATAAACCTTAAACACAATTTAAAATATCTTAGGTTTCTAACTCCTTTAATTTTGTTGGTCTTTATGCTTTTTATTGTTTGGCCAAGTATGTTTTCAGAGGCAACAGAGCGTATAATCAATTTTAATACTCATTACGAAACTCCAGCACCTTTTGAATTTACCGTTTTAAATGATTCTCTTGTTGTAAAAAAAGGGAGCGATTTTTTACTTGAGGTAAAAGCTACAGGATCATATTCTCCCGATCAGGTGATAATAAATTATGGCGGTAGTGATTATTATATGGAAAAGAAGTCTACTGGAGTTTTTCAATATAATTTTAAAGGTCTAAATAACGACATAACTTTCGATTTGCACGCAGCAGAAGTTGTGTCTTCAGAGTATGAAATAAGTGTTTTACCTGCCCCAATAATTATCGATTTTGAAATTTTTGTAGATGCACCTGCATACACAGGAGTTGAAGATAAAAAAATATTGAACTCTGGGGATTTGAATATACCTGCAGGATCTGTAGTTAGTTGGAAATTTAATACCTTGAATTTGGCTGAGTTAACCATGGTGTTTGATACTATAGAGCATAAGGCTATAAAAACAAATAAAGAATTTAAAGTTGAAAAAAGAATTCTAAATTCAACAAAGTATTCTGTAAATGTTGAAAATGCACACTTTAGTGAGAATACTGGGATTAATTATCAAATCAATGTAATCCCGGATTTATATCCAACAATTAGGGTTCGTGATTTAGTGGACTCTACACAATTATCCATTGTTTATTTCAATGGATTTATTGATGACGATTATGGCTTTTCAAACTTGACATTTGTTTGTAAACCTGGTGAAGATAGTGATACTTTGATTAAAGTGCCAATTCCTTTTTCAAAAAACATTAGTTCTCAGGACTTTTATTTTGCATTCGATTTTGCATCTCTAGAACCAGATGGTAAAAATATAACGTATTATTTTGTTGTGGGTGACAATGATGGTGTTACTGGTGTTAAAAGTACTCGAACACGTGAAATGGAATTTATTCTTCCAAGTGCTGATGATTTACAGAATATGAGTAGCGAAGCGAATAAAGAAACCGAAGAAAAAATCGATCAGGCTAAAGAAGTTAGTTCTCAGATTAGAAAAGATATCGAAGATTTGCAGAAAAAGCTAATAAATGAACAAATGACAAGTTTCGAAAGAAATCAGATTATGCAGCAGATAATGGATAATCAGTCAAAGCTGGAAAACCTGATGGACGAAATCTCAAAGGAACAATCCGAACTACAGAAATATAAAGAGCAATTCAGTAAAAATGATGAACTTGTTAAGAAACAACAAGAAATAAATGAATTGATGGAGAGTATAATGGATGAGGAAATGAAGAAACTCATGGAAGAACTCCAAAAACTCATGGAAGAATTTGATAAAGATGAATTCTTTAAAGTAGCTGATGATATTAAATTTTCTTCTGAGGAAATGGAGAAGCAAATGGATAATACTCTGGAATTGCTAAAAAAAGCAGAAGTAGAAGAACGGTTAGAGAATACTGTTGATCAGCTCGATGAGCTTGCTAAGGAACACGAAGAATTGTCTGAGCAAACCAAGGATAAAGATTTATCACAGGAAGAGCTTCAAAAAAAACAAGAAGAACATCAAAAAGAATTTGAAGATATTAAGAAAGAATATGAAGAAACTCTTGAAAAGAACTCTGATTTAGAAGAACCAATGAATTTGGATGATTTTAAGGAAGAAATGCAAGAAATTTCAGAGATGATGGAACAGTCAGAGCAAGAACTTAGCGATAATAGAAATAAGAAAGCCTCAAAATCTCAAAAGCAAAGTTCTCAGAGTATGCAAGAGCTGGGCGAACAAATGGAATCTATGATGGCTGGAGAATCTGCTCAACAGATGCAAGAGAATATGGAAGATATTCAACAGGTATTAGAAAATCTGTTGACCTTTTCATTCGACCAGGAAGATATTCTAAAGAATCAAAAGTCTTTAAATATTAAAGATCCAAGGTATAAGGAGTATATCGTAAAACAGAAAAATGCCCAAAATAATTTCGATATAATTAGAGACTCATTAAATGCTATGTCTGCTAGAATCCCTGAATTAGGGCCACTTGTTGCAAACGAAATATCACAGATTTACAAGAATCTGAATATAATTATGGATGATATTGGCGAAAATCGACGCTATAAAGTTGAAGCTTCTCAACAACTTGTTATGACTTCTGCCAATAATCTTGCTTTGCTACTAATGGAAATGTTAGAACAGATGCAGCAACAAATGTCTATGCAGATGGAAGGGGAAGGACAATGTAATAATTGCAAAAACCAGGGAAAGGGAAAGCCAATGGGGCAGATGCGTGATCTCCAGAAAGGAATGAAGCAACAAATTCAGGATATGATAGATCAGATGCAATCAGGAGGGAAGAAACCTGGAGGCCAAAATAGCGAAAAACTTGCAAAAATGCTTATGCAACAAGAGATGATGCAACAGATGCTTAACGATATGATGAATAGTGGTATTAGCCCAGAATCAGCAAAAATACTTCAGGAGATAAATCGTATGATGGAAGATAACTTGAATGACATTATTCATGGAAACGTTAACCAGACTACGATTAACCGACAAGAGCAAATCTTGACAAGACTATTACAAGCAGAAAATAGCGAAAGAGAACGAGAGATTGATCAAAAACGTAAATCTAACGAAGCTAAGGATTATAAATTGAGTAATCCAGATGCTGCATTCAAAGAAAAAGAAGTAGAAATGAGATTTAATGAGCTTCTACAAATGTCAAACCTTAAACTCAATAGCTTCTATAAGTCAAAATATAAGGAATATCTTAAATCTTTAGGTAATAATTAGATGGAAATTAACTTTTTTAATGAAGATACAAGTCTGCCAGAATTAGATTATTTTTCTGTAAAAGATTGGATTCAAACAATCATAGTAGGTCATTCATACAAAGTTGGAGACATTAATTATATTTTTTGTTCAGATGAATATTTGTTGCAGATGAATAAAGAACATCTTCAGCATGATTATTATACAGATATTATCACATTTAATTATTGTCAAGATGACCTTATTTCAGGTGATATTTTTATAAGTGTTGATCGGGTTAATGATAATGCTTTAAAATTTGATACTCTTGAAACTGAGATTTATAGAGTAATTATTCATGGAATTCTTCATCTAATCGGATTTGACGATCATAATGATGAAGAAAAGCAACAAATGCGAAGCGAAGAAGATAAAGCTTTATCACAGATCAAATAGCATAAAAATATTTGGCAAATCTTATTAAACATGTCATGGCGCGACATTAATCACGTAATGATATGTTTTTATGTTTATAGTCCTTGTTGTTTTTGTCTAAATTCATAAGCTTTAGTGTAATAATAGTTAGCTTTGTCTATATCTCCGATTTCCGTAAAATACTGTTGCAATGTCATTCCAATATTGAAATTTCCATTGAATTTTTCAAATGCAATTTCCCAGTTTTTTACAGCATTTATTGTGTCTCCCGATAACAAGTAATAGTTTCCTTTGTCAACATATGGAGCATCAATATCTGGATTAAAGGATATTTCAAGATCAGAAACTTTAATTGCCAAATCAAATCTTTGTACAAGTAAGAAATGATTTCTAATATCATCTATAACTGCTTTGTTTAGATTTTGCATTTTAAGATTTTCTAATGCCAAAATGTAATAGTTTGTTGCACTTAGAGTATCACCTAGTTCTAAATTCGATTTTGCAGTAAATACAAATGCCTTATCAAACTCTTTGTCTTCTATGTTTTTGTTATTGTCAACGTAATAAGTTAAATCAGCAATTGATTGTTTGTAATTCTTTAAGTAAAAATTTGAAATCCCTCTATTTAAAAATGAGGCAGCAACTGTAGAATCAACTTTAATGCTTTGAGAAAATTGAAGAGCTGCTAATTCATAGTTTTTGTAAAGAATCATATTTATATATCCCAAATTATGCCATGGATTTGAGTATGTAGAGTCAATTTCAGCAGCTCTGGTAAAATGTTTTACGGCTATTTCTACTTGATTTCTGTAGTTTTCGATTGTCTGTTTTTGTTTTATTGCATTATAGACTTCACCTATTAATAGATTAGCATATAATGTATTTGCTTTTGCGGAATTTTCAAGATATTGTATGTCATGAGCAAATAATGTCTCTCTGTCTTTCCAATCGTCGTTTCTTTTTAGTGAGACTAACGAATTTGGAATAATTATGATGGTTGCTAAAATCAAAGATTTGTTTCTAATAGATTTATTTCCTTTAGCAATATCCTTCAATTTGAGTATTTTCATTAAAAAAAAGACCGCAATAATGCTTACTCCGATACTAGGGACAAATAATAAACGTTCAGCAATAACTCCTGTTAAGGGGAAGAATGTATTTGCAAATGGAAAAATAGCAATGAAATAGAACAAAATTCCAAATGATAAAAGAGAACGTTTGTTAAATCCTCTAAGAGCAATAAATATTAGGAATAGATGAATTAGCAATGAGATAATCACAAGAGAATCACTCATTTTTACTTCTGGAACCATTTTATACCCATAATAGAATCTCAAAGGATATGGGATTAATGATAATTTAGCATAATATCCCAAGCTGTAAATTGCAACAGCAGCTTTATCAGAAGAGCTATTTGTTGTAAATGAAGGATTTTGCCATTTATAAACTGGTGCATTTGTTTCTGGTAAAGATTGTTTTGGGATGTAATATGTGAGAGATAAAACAATCCCACTTAATATTACAAAAGCTGAGATTAAATAAATGCTCCTTTTAGATAAGTTTTCTATCCATTTAATTTTCAAAGTACCTTGAGTCTTTACTGGAACTAAAGTTAGGAATAAAATCAATAGAACAAATAAGGCAAATAGTTCAGAATCTAATATAATTGATATTGTAATTAGAACAATTGAGAGACTCCAAAGAACAATGTTCCTTTTGTTAAAATTTGAATTTGTACCTTTTTTTCTGTTTCTTATTAATATATAGGTATAGGTGGTGATAAAAAATAGCCACGGATAGATTTCACTAAAATCAAAATCGAAACTATTAATCTTTATATTAATATCTCCGTATAATTTTAGGTTTCCACTTAAGAATATGAAAAGAATTATCCAGAAAACTAAAATTAGTTTTAGAATTGAGTCAAAGCTTTTTAAATTGAAATTGAAGTTCCCTACTATTTGCGTCATAAATTTTAGTTCTGTTTTAAAGAAAACTATCATTAATGGTATTAATACAGCAAATACTATTGCAGACTCTTTAGCAAGAAATGCTAATCCAAGTGAGACAATACCTATTATAAGAAGGTGTGCTTTACGAGAGTCGAAAAACTTTATTGCAGCAATACATGCAATAAGGCTAAGTATTAAACTAATAATCTCCTCACGGTTTTTTATGCTTAAAACGACTTCGGTGTGAATTGCATGTGTTTGGAATATTAGAACAATTAGGAATGATATCCATATATACCCATCTGGGAACTTTGATTTGAGAAGGAGTTTTAATAAATAGAAGAGTAAACAACAACTAATAATATAATATAGTATGTTAAAGAAATGAGCCATATGAGGATTCATTCCATAAATTTCATACTCAATTGCATATATAGCTATTGTTAATGGACGATATCCAAAGTATTGTTCATCCCGAGTATTGTATCTAGATTTAAATATCTCTGGAATTCCACTAATTCCTTTTTTTACTAGCTGATGATTTTCGTAAACATAATCATCATCAATGTTAAAATTGTTATTTATTGATTGTCCGTAGAGGATAAATCCAATAATTACTATTATTAAGTAATAGATTCGAACATTGGATTTACTTTTCAGTTTATTAAATGTATGACTTTTCACAGGTTTTATTTTTAAGTAAAATTAAAAAAAATGATAAGATGAGAAAATACAAATTTGGTTTATTATTTTAATGAAATTATTTTAACCCGTAAAAGACAGTTAATCAGTGAGTTTGGAGAAAGCTCAAAAAAAAAAGTAAAAAAAAGTGCAAAAAGTTTTGGTAGTAATGAAATAGTATCTATTTTTGCAATCCCAAAACGATGGGGCACTGAGAAAAAGAAAGCTCAGATAGCAAAAAGTTCTTTGACTTATTAGCAAATAGCATACAAAAAAACAGGTAAAAATTTGTTTTAATTTTTATAAAAATTGGGACAGGGTTAAACGAAAGATATTTAAAATTTTATATTACAACGAAGAGTTTGATCCTGGCTCAGGATGAACGCTAGCGGGAGGCTTAACACATGCAAGTCGAGGGGTAAGGCTTTCTTCGGAAAGTACACGACCGGCGCACGGGTGAGTAACGCGTATGCAACCTACCTTTTACAGGAGGATAGCCCGAAGAAATTCGGATTAATACTCCATAGTTTTATTTAATCGCATGATTTGAATAAATAAAGTTCCGGCGGTAAAAGATGGGCATGCGTGCCATTAGTTTGTTGGTGAGGTAACGGCTCACCAAGACTACGATGGTTATGGGGTCTTAAAGGATGATCCCACACACTGGTACTGAGACACGGACCAGACTCCTACGGGAGGCAGCAGTGAGGAATATTGGTCAATGGGCGCAAGCCTGAACCAGCCATCCCGCGTGAAGGATGACAGTCCTAGAGATTGTAAACTTCTTTTATATAGGAAGAATAAGAGCTACGTGTAGTTCGATGACTGTACTATATGAATAAGCACCGGCTAACTCCGTGCCAGCAGCCGCGGTAATACGGAGGGTGCAAGCGTTATCCGGATTTATTAGGTTTAAAGGGTGCGTAGGCGGAAGCTTAAGTCAGTGGTAAAAGGCAGTAGCTTAACTATTGTAAGCCATTGAAACTGGGTTTCTTGAGTTCGGTAGAGGTAGGCGGAATGTGTTGTGTAGCGGTGAAATGCATAGATATAACACAGAACACCGATTGCGAAGGCAGCTTACTATGCCGTTACTGACGCTAAGGCACGAAAGCGTGGGTATCAAACAGGATTAGATACCCTGGTAGTCCACGCTGTAAACGATGATTACTCGTTGTTGGCAATACATCGTCAGCGACTGAGCGAAAGCATTAAGTAATCCACCTGGGGAGTACGTTCGCAAGAATGAAACTCAAAGGAATTGACGGGGGCCC
>PPCM01000416.1_pt1 | contig 41601 bp, 29 predicted proteins | sample 1555541 | NCBI WGS metagenome assembly PPCM01 (sample SAMN05284479, study PRJNA326546) | Marine sediment metagenome, whole genome shotgun sequencing project. | isolation source: marine sediment | place: Germany: Wadden Sea | collected 2012-09-05
TGTCGATAAAGTCGTAGAGCTTCTTGGTGCCGAGGGCCAGGGTGAAGACCATCTTTCCGGGATCGAGGTTCTTGAACTTTCCGGTCATCTTGCCGGCCTCGTACATGTCCACGTATGCGTCGCAGATCATCTCCGTATGGCAGCCAAGATCCTTGAGGTCGGACTTGGCGATCATCTCGCCCACGATATTGGGGATGGCGCCGATGCCCAGCTGGATCACCGAGCGGTCCTTGATCTTGCCGACCACGATTTCGGCGATTTTCTTATCCGCCTCGGTGGGGGTGATGATGGGAAGCTCGGGAAGGGGCTTGTTGTTGCCCTCCACCACGAAGTCCACCTGGGAGATATGGAGCTGCTCGTGAAAACCGCCCAGGCATCTGGGGATCTCGGAGTTCACCTCGACGATGATCTTTTTCGCGCGCTTGGCGATTTCGTAGGAGAAGGAGTTGGCGCCGCCGAAATTGAAGAAGCCGTTCTTGTCCATCGGAGTCATGCCCACCAGGAACACGTCCGTGTCGATGATCCCGTCCGTGTAACTCTTGCCGCCCTCGTGGAAGAGCATGGGAATATAGTTGCAGAGGCCCTTGTCGCCGAGCATGCGGTCCCCGCCGCTCATGTGCCAGTTGTTGTAGGTAAAGCTCTCCCGATCGGGATCGGCCACGGCCACGGCGGCCTGTCCGGGATAAGTCATGGCCCTGACCTTTACATCCTTCAATTCACCGGCGCGTTTCGCCAGTGCCGCATCCAGAACATTGGGCTCGCTGAAGAACTGCCCGTAATCAACCCAGTCGCCGTCCTTGACATGTCCTACCGCTTCTTCCGCTGAAATCAGTTTCTCGCGATACTCCTTGGAAAAATCCATGCGCCCTCCCGTTAGGTTTTTATGAATGTGCTTTGTGTGCACCTTATCCCAACGGCGATTTTTTACAATCGGGCGGAAACCGTTTTTGCGGTCTGGAAAAAATCTCGGGGCACCTAGGCCTTGGACCTAGGCGATTTAAGGGGTTTGAATTATTTCTGGAGGGCCTGGGACCAGTGAACGGCGAACTTCACCAGCTCGGTGTAATGCTTCAACTTGAGTTTTCCCTTGATCTTGTCCCGGTAGCTGCCGATGGTCTTCACGGAGAGGTTCAGGCGATGGGCGATCTCCTTGGAGGAGAGTCCCTCGCCGATGAGGCGGAACACCTCCAGCTCCCGGTTGGTGAGCACACCCAGGGGGGAGGTCTCGTCGGGCTCCTGGCGGGAGATCAGGCGCTTGAACACCTTCTCCTTGATATCGCGACTGGCGTAGATCTCCCCGGCCAGGACCTTTCGCACGGCCTGGGCCACCCTTCCGATGGCCTGCTGCTTCATGATATAGCCCCTCGCGCCGGCCAGAAGGGCCCTTTCCGCGTATAGGGACTCGTCGTACATGGAGAGCACCAGAACCGGAAGCCCCGCGTAGAGACGGTTGATCTCCTCCACCAGGTCGATGCCGTTGCTGTCCTTGAGGGAGATGTCCACGATCACGAGCTCGGGGGCGAGGGTCTCGATGGCCCGGCAGGCCTCCTTCGCGGTCTCCTCGCTGCCGCAGACCACGAGGTCCGCCTCCTTGTTGATCATCTCGGCGAGCCCCAGACAGAAGATGGGGTGATCGTCCACGATGAGGATCTTGTGCTTTTTCTTTTCTCCCATGCCGTCAATCCTGCCGTGCTTATGTTTTACGCCCCCGCGGACGTGTTTTTCATGGAAACGTGGACCATGGTGCCGAACGCTTCGCCGTCGCCGGTTTCGGCGGCGCCAAACTCCACCGAACCTCCTATTATTCTTGCACGATACTGCATGATTTGCAAACCCATTCCGCCCGTCCCCCCGTTTTCACCCGTCCCGCTGTTTTCGTCCATGCCCCGGCCGTTGTCCCGGACCCTCAGGTGGACCACATCCTTCTCCCGGGACAGGTCGATCCGGATCTGCGTTGCCCCGGCGTGCTTGACGGCGTTGTTGGTGGCCTCCCTTGCGATATAATAGATATGGGTGGCCTCGGTGTTCTCGTCCAGCACCACGGTGTCGTCCCCCGTGAAACGGCAGGGAATGCCCGAAACCGCCTCGGCCGCCTGGGCCATCTCGGCGAGGGCCGCCGTGAGGCCGTGGGCCACCAGGTGCACGGGGCAGAGCCCCCTTGCCAGGGAGCGGGATTTTGCGATGGCATCCTCGATGAGCTGGACGATCTTGTCCGCCAGCTCGTAATTTCGCGGGGCGCTGTTGATCAGGTTCTCCTTGAGCACCGTGGTAAGTCCCAGGGTGCCGATGAGATGGGGGCAGAGGTCGTCGTGGAGATCCTGGCCGATCTTCTGGCGCTCCCTGTCCCCGATGCCCATGACCTGCTTTTCCAGGCGCCTTTTGTCCGTGATGTCCCTGAGAATCATCACGCTCCCCACGGGCCTGCCGGCGGGATCCCGGTTCACGGCCCCGCTCACGCTCACGCTCCGGATCGCCCCGCCCTTTGTGTAGCGCCGGGTCTCCACCGCCGAAAGGGTCTTCCCCGAAAGGAGCTTTTCCCTCATCATCCTCGTCTCCGGCCGGTTCTCATGGGGCACGAAGCGGTCCAGGCTCTCCCCCATGCACTCCATGAGGGACAGGCCGAACACATGGGTGAAGGCCGGGTTGATCAGGGTCACCTTCCCCTTCATGTCGAAGACCACGATGGGATCCGGCGCCGTTTCCATGACCGTTCGATAGCGCTGCTCGCTCTCCCTCAGGGCGGTCTCCGCCTTTTTTCTCACCTGGATCTGCTCGTTGAGGTCGATGTTGTACCGTTCCAGCCGCTCCATGAAGCTGTTGAAATAGGTTGCAAGAAGCCCCAGTTCGTCGTTTGAGCGCTGCTCCATGCGGACGGTGAAGTTCCCCTGTGCCACCTTGTTGAAGTTGGTCATCAAACGCTTCAGAGGATTGGTGATGGATTCGCTCAGGGTGTAGGTGATGGGAAGCCCCAGCATGATGGTGATGATCACCGTGAGGAGAATCAGGTTCCGAACCGTGGAAAGGGGACCGTAAAACTCCTCCAGGTAGCTGGAGGAGGCCACCATCCACTCATACTCGGGGATATAGTTGAAGATCACCAGCTTCTTCCGGGGCTCGGTTTCCCCGGGGTTCTTCCAGAGGTAGACCAGCTGGCCCTTCTTGTGCTCCAGCATGTATTCATAGCAGTAGTTGGGAAGATCCTTTTCCGCGGGGATGTTCACCCCCTGGAGCTTGGGGTGGATGATGGCGGTGCCCTTGCTGTCCAGGACAAAGGAGTACCCCGTTTCCCCGAAGTGGAGGGAGAGGATGCTGTCCTTGAAATCGTCCACGTTCACCAGCTCCTTGAACTCCTTCCTGTAGGCGGAAACGGAGATGACCCAGTCCCACGGCTCGAAATAGGTGGAGTAGATCGCCTTGGGCCGGGGATGGTCGTCCCCCGGGTTCTGCCATTCATACTCGAAATAGCCCGACTTCCTACGGATCTGGGCCTGCACGAAATCGTAACGGGACACATCCGAATTCCTCAGGGTTTCGAGGGGGTGGACCACCACCTTGCCGCTGCTGTCCAGGCAGTAGATATACCCCGACTTTCCGATGCTCTGGCAGAGCATCAGGGCGGCGGCCTTCTCCTTTGCCGCCTCCTCGGTCATGCGCCCTTCCCTGTATTGGCGATAGAAGTACCCGGCGATCTCGTTGTTCTTCTCGGACATGGCCCGCAGGTGGTTCTTGATGGACACGGCGGCCGAGGTCTCCACCATGTTCAGGATCGTGGTGGTGGTGTTCCGGAGCTCGCTCCTGATGTTCCCCTCGATGGTCTTTCGTACGAACGCGTAGATACAGACGCTCCCGATGGAGATGGAGAGAATGAACACGATCCAGTAACAGATCATCAGCTTATAACGGATGTTCAGGTTCTTAAACATCAAACGCCCCCCCTTGCGAGCTCCTGTTTCGCCGTTCGCGGGCGCTTTTTACGAACGCCGGCAACCATGGCCGATTTCCACCCCGCGCGTCTGTTTGAGAAATTATCGGTACTCCATATCAGCTTTTTTATATTAATGGAACATCCACCGCGCCCGGGGATTTCCAGCCGCGCCGATGCAGGCAAACCGTTGATGGAAATTTTTGTGCCGGCGACTGGACACGCGAACCCGCCACGACCACATCTGTTCGTTTTTGTTAGAATTCCAAGCATCGAAAGCGATCCTGTCGCCGGAGTCACAATTTCAATTCGCCCATGCCCCCGGGAATCGTCGATCCTTTTATTACCCAACCGTCAATTTTGATGAACTCGGAAAAAAGTCAGCCACGAAAAACGACAACAACATATTGGGATTCAGCATCACTCACGATACGCCATGGTGGGGTCGAATATTCTACCTTGGACTTTTTACCGGTTCATCAATTTTAACGTTTCAGGCGATGCCGGCGGGTATATCGACGTCACATGCGCTTGAACGGCGAGTCGAGGGCCTTGAACTATGGAACCATATCTTGTAATCTTATTGCATCGATATCCTCCGGGCAACGGGGAAGGCGTAAGGTTTCGCGGGAGGGCACCCGACGTGCCCATCGGGTTTCGCATTTGCCGGCGACGGGTTTTCAACCCGTACGGGACGCCCCGGGGCACACGGGGCAAAGATACGCACAAAGGGTTGTCGCAGGGAGCCTTGCCTGTTCACGCACCGACCTTTACATCTGAAAAAACGGGGTTCGGGGAACCGCTTGACCCCGGAACGTTGATATGAAAAAAACCGGTGGGCCCTGGAGCGCCGGGCACTGGGAAGGAACTGTCTGTATGAAAAAAATTCTGGTGGTGGACGACGAGCTGAGCATGCGGGAGGTGTTGAAGATTCTCCTTGAAAAGGAGGGGTACGCCGTTACAGCGGCCGAGGACGGGTCAAGGGCACTCGAACTCCTTTCCGCCGGGTCGTTCGATCTTATCGTCTCCGACATCAAGATGAAGGAGGTGGGGGGCCTTGCCCTGCTGGAAAAGATCAGGGCCGCCAAGCTCACCGTCCCGGTGATCCTCGTCACCGCCTTCGCCTCTCCGGAGGATGCGGTAACAGCCATGAAGAGCGGGGCATACGACTATATCACCAAGCCCTTTAACGTGGAGGAGATCAAGGGGATCGTCCGCAATGCCCTGGCGTCCCAAAAGCCCCCGGACGGGGAGACCCACTTCGAGGGGATCATCGGCAACAGCCCCGAGATGCTCAAGATCTTCGACCTGATCCAGCGTATCGCCCCCACCCACGCCAACGTGATGATCCAGGGGGAATCGGGAACCGGCAAGGAGCTGGTGGCACGGGCCGTCCACCGCCTGAGCCGCGCGAACCAGAAGAAGTTCGTGCCCATCATCTGCAGCGCCATTCCCGAGAGCCTCTTCGAGAGCGAGGTGTTCGGGCACACAAAGGGCTCCTTTACCGGCGCTACCGGCAACAAGGCAGGCCTATTTGCCGAGGCCGACGGCGGCAGCGCCTTCCTCGACGAGGTGGGGGAACTGACCCTGCCCATCCAGACCAAGCTCCTCAGGGTGCTCCAGGAACGGGAGTTCAAGCCGGTGGGGGGAACCGAGCACGTGAAGGTCAATATCCGGGTCATCTCCGCAACCAACAAGGACCTGGAGGAGGAGGTGATCGGGGGGCGCTTTCGCGAGGATCTCTTCTATCGCCTTGCCGTGGTGCCCATCCGCGTCCCCCCCCTGCGGGAACGAAAGGGGGACGTGCCCCTTCTGGTGAACCATTTCCTCAAGAAATATTCCAGGCTGTTCGGAAAGGAGATCACGGAGCTCTCCAGCTACGCCATGGAGGTGCTCATGGATTACGATTTTCCGGGCAACGTGCGGGAACTGGAGAACATCATCGAGCGGGGGGTGGCCCTTGAGAGCTCCAATATCATCCTCCCGGAGAGCCTCACCCTCTCGGTCCACAGAAAGGGCGGCGCCGGAAAACGGGACGCCGGTGCCGGGGACGAGGAGCTTCTCGACCTGGGCCTGGAGGAGGCCGTTGCAAGGCTGGAAAAACGGATGATCGGACTTGCCCTGGAGCGGGCCAACCACTCCAAGATAAAGGCGGCGGAACTCCTGAAGATCAGCCTGCGCTCCCTCCGCTACCGCATCAAGAAGCACTGGACCAATTAGATGATAGGCCTCTCCCCTCCCCCCATGGATATTCCCGGAGAGCAGGTGCTCCTGAGGCGCCAGGTGAAATGGCTGCTGCTTTTGCGGGTCACCCTGCTCTCCTTCATACTGGGGGTGAGCTCCCTGCTCAAGTTCAGGAACCCGAACCTGAACATCCCCGATTTTTCCAGCATCCTCTCGTTCATCGTGCTGATCTACCTTTACAGCATCGCTTCCGCCCTCCTGGCCTACCGGATCCGGCGCTATACCCTCCTGGCCTATACCCAGGTGTTCACCGACTCCATCCTCACATCGCTCATCGTCTACTATTCCGGGGGAAGCCAGTCGATCTTCACGTTCGTCTATTTTTTCCCCATCATCAGCGGCAGCCTGATGCTCTTCAAGCCCGGGGCGTTCGTCATGTCCCTGTTCACGCTCCTGAACTACGGGACCGTGCTCTCCTCGGAGCTCAACCGGCTGGCGCCCCTTTTGCCCGGTCCCCTGGCGCAGAACCCGGTCACCAACCCCTTTATCCTGCTCCAGCATTTCTCGGTGTACGGGGCCTCCTTTTTCATGGTGGGAATTCTGAGTTCCATCCTGGCGGACCGGCTCAAGAAGACCGAGGCCGCCCTGACCCGCACCTCCCGGAACTATATCCGCCTGAGCCGCCTCTACAAGCAGATCTTCGACAACATCTCCTCGGGGCTTATCACCGTGGATTCGGACTCCGTCGTCACCTCCTTCAACAGGGCGGCCGAGCAGATCACCGGATACGAAGCCTTCGAACTCACGGGAAAGGGATTCCACGATTTTTTCCCGGGCTTCGACCGTCCCGGAAGCGACTCGGAAAGGCTCCAGACCGAAATCCGCCGAAAAGACGGAAAAAAGATCCCCCTGGGCTACTCCTGGTCCCGGCTCAATATGCCCGATCCCGCCGATGATTCCAGGGTCTACACATTTCAGGACCTGAGTCGGATCCGCCGGATGGAGGAGAAGGTCCGCCAGAGCGAGAAGATGGCCGCCGTCGGCGAAATCGCGGCCGGCATCGCCCACGAGTTCAGAAATCCCCTTGCGGCCATCTCGGGCGCCGCCCAGGTCCTTGCCGGCGAGGAGAGTGCCTCATCCGTAAACCAAAGCCTGTTCAACATCATCACCCGGGAAAGCACCCGCCTGGATTCCATCATCAAGGATTTTCTGCTCTTTTCAAGGCCCGCCCGGCCCGAGAAAAGCTGGACGTCGTTAAAGGAGCGGGTCGATGAAACCTGGGCCGTGATCCGGCAGGGGGGCCTGATCCGGGAGGAGATCACCCTTGTAACCGATATTCCCGGGAACCTGGACTGCTGGGCCGACCCCCGTCAACTTGCCCAGATCCTTCTCAACCTCATCCACAACGCCTGTGTTGCCATGGAAAAGGAGGGAGGCGAGGTTACGGTCGTCGCAAGAGAGGTGCCCGGTCAAAAGGAGGGGAATCTTCTCCGCATCCGGATCGAAGACACGGGATGCGGTATCGAGGAGCATATGAGGGGAGATATTTTCGAGCCCTTTTTCACCACAAGGGAAAACGGCACCGGCCTGGGCCTTGCCATCGTGCACCAGCTCGTGGACGGCCACGGGGGAACCATATCGGTCGGGGGGGGCGAAAACGGCGGCACCGTTTTCACCCTCGCCCTTCCCCTGCCCTGAGGGATTCCGGTGGTCAACAACCACATGGGAAACAGCCATGCTCCCCAAGCCAATCGCATGCGGATTCGAAACCCGGGACAGTCATCTCCATATGCGTTGAAGATCATTGACTTTAACGGCCCGGTCGGCAGCCGGCCGGCATACCGGGGTTAAATGCCCCGTGCCCACGGGGCAATCGCATGTAAAATATCAACCCAATGAATTCATGCCGTTATTTAGTGTCGGTGGTTTATCCCGGCCCCACAGGGACCTTGTCTTCAAAGAAAAGTTTTGGTATTCATTTATAAAGCAATCAGATTCCCCGAACCGAATTCCCGTTCCACGCGCCGCCTGCCGCCGAGGCCCGGCAAGGGAACCGGCGATTTGCGGGCCACGGGCGGAGACAGGCCGAATACAGGGCGGGAACAGGAACCCCCGCCGCGATGGACACCGCCTCACCCAAAACGTGAAAGGAATAAGACCATGATCGTTTCAGCAACTTTTCGCACCTCGTACCCAAAGTTGAGCGAATGGATAAAAACCAATATCCCCAAAGTGAAAACCAAGCCGAAGGTGTGGGCCGCCTTTATAAAGTACAGTGAACTTTCACCGGCAAAAGCTTTGCTTGCCGTGACATCCGCCCACTCCCCGGAGATCCATTTTGACGTGATGCCCAGAGCCAACGGAAGATTTTCAGGCTCCCGCTTTCCCGATCGCGTCTACCTGGCAAAAAGCATCTGCGAGAAATTTGAAAAATCGGATTCCGAAAATCGCAAAATGCATATACTGATTGAATCAACCCTCTTACATGAAATGGTACATTGGGGAGACTGGAAAGATGGCGTCGATCAAGCCGGAGAAGAGGGCAAGATGTTCGAAAAAGCCGCGTACGGCAAAGACATTCAGAGGTATTGGTAAGGTGAGGGGCCGGATCGGTCTCGTCCTCCTGTTTTTCACCATGGCCGCATTAACGGCTTGCGCTGCGGGAGGAGGAAGAGACAAAAAAGGTGCGGCGCTTGAAGGCGACGGGAAGGAAATCGTCTTTAAACTGATCATCGACCACCCCGATCTCCAGCAGTATTTCCATCCGGAGCTTACGGGCCGCATCCCCCTGAAAGTCAAGAGCGCCGACCTTGCCGCGGCAGGCCCCAAAATCGAGAAATTCGGCAAACCCGTTGAATTTTTTTCATCTTCCGCCCCCCTTGCCGACGCTCCATATCTTGAAGTCATTTCACTCCACATGGAGTCCGGCCGGGCCGTGTTCGAGCTGTTTTATGCAGAGGAAGGCGTCTCGATAAAGGGCGTTATGCTGAAACAAGATGGGCAATGGGCATTCGAGGATTACGAAGTATACGAGAACTAGGATGTAAAGGATGCGCAATAAATCCATAATCCCGGGGCACTCGATTCTGGAAACCCGAGCCGTTGCTTTACGCCACCAACAACGCGAATCGTCGGTAATTGCGTAAATTATTCTTTCTCGATCCCCAACACCCATCTTCCCGCGCCGGGCACCGGCACAAACCAGAGACCGGTACACGCGGGTTCCCCACCGGAATCCGCGCTTCCCCGCCCCCGGCTCATGGGGAACACTCAAGGGGGATGCTCACGGTATCGGCCGGTTTACGGCAAACGCCGTTTCAGGACTTCCGGGCTTACGGACGGACGGCCGAAGTTGTGACCGGGGCCCATTCAGGCAACGGGAAACCGTTCATTCGGATCCTGCGGGGCATCCGGGGAATATTCAGAACTCGGGAAAAGGCTCCCCCACTTCCACCCGTTCAACCGAAAGGGTTTCCGAATCGAGGATGCAAAACCCGGGTTGGCGGTCCTTGCCCAGCATCTCCCCGGGATTGACCACAAGGCAGTTCCCCACCTTTCCCACATGATACCTGTGATTGTGGCCGAAGCAGACCACGTCGAACAGGCCCTGACAGGCAATGGCGTTGCCGATGTCCGGGTAGTGGGTAAACGCGACCCTCAACCCTCCGGCAACCACATCCCCCATGACCCCGTGGTGGCATATTCCGGGAAACCGGTTCCCGCATGCCTGGGCAATGGCGTGCCGGTCCCCCGCGTTGTTTCCGTAGATAAGGTGCGCGTCTCCCTTGAACCTTGCGACTTCCATGAGCATGAAAGCCGATATGAGGTCGCCGCAATGGATCATCACCTCCACGTCGTTTTCGTTACAGTATCTTACGGCACCGCGCATGTTGCCGATATGATCGTGCGTATCGGATATAATCGCTATTTTCATATTATTCACCTTGGATATCGGGTTCCATGCCCTATTTTTCGGCCGTCCCGATTCGGGGCGCATTCGAGTTCACGGGAACGGTGCGGAAGCCTGCGCGCTTCCGGGTGGTGAGAAAGATGCCTGAAAAAATCAGGGACGCGCCCCAGAGATGGTACTCCATAAGCCTTTCCCCCAGAAAAATCCCCGCCAGGATGATGCTCGACACCGGCATCAGATGAATGAAGATCCCCGTCCTGTTGGGGCCCAGCTCCCTCACCGCCCCGTTCCAGAAGACGTATGCGAGGACGGATGCGAATACCGCCACGTAAAGAACGCTTCCCACGGTGGCGGGGGTAAGCCGGATCACGGTTCCCCCGAGCATTTCCCAGAGGTAAAAGGGAAGGATAAAGCCCATCCCCATGATGATCGCCGAGGGAAGATAAGCCAGGGGCTCGATCTCCGAAGGAAGCCTTTTCAGGAGCACGGAGTAGAATGCCCAGCTGATTCCGGCGGCCATGACCCAGAGGTCTCCGCCGGAGAAATGAAACGCGGCAAGGGAAGCGAGGTTCCCCCGGGTGATGATAAACACCAGCCCCGAAAGGGAGACGGCAATGCCCGCGGCCTGGGCGGCGCTTGCCCTTTCCCCTCCCGTCAGCCGGGAGACCATGACGATAAATACCGGTGTAAGGGAGTTCAGCAGAACGGCGTTGACGGCGGTGGTGGCGTTCAGGGCCATGTAGATGAACATGCTGAAGTTGCTCACCGACAGGAGCGCAAGAAGCGCGATGATCCCGCGGTTTCGGAGGATCAGCCTCCATTGCCGTTTCAGAGGACCCACTGAAAAAGGCAGGAGAACCAGAAGCGCAACGGCCCAGCGCCAGAACGCCAGGGCCATGGGCGGCACCTCTGCGTGCACCCCCCTTGCTACGATAAAGTTTCCGGACCAGCAGAGCACCGCCAGAATCACCATTATGTACGCCCGCATACGCCACCTTATATAGTTGATGTTTCATCCGGGGCCCCGGGCCGGCCGCCCCGGCAACAAAAAAACGGGGAAGAAGCCTTCCCCGTTTATCGGAACGATCAATATTGTCTGCCGGAAGCCGGGGTGCTTTTTCGCACGGCCGCCCATATCCCCGGGGAAGAAGACCGACATCCACTTGTCGGCCCTTTACCTGCTCCCGCCGGGCGGGAATTAAACCGGAACGACCCAGCCCATGGGATCGGGCTTGGCGCCGTACTGGATGCCGGTGAGCTCGTCCATGAAGCGCTGGGCATAGGTGCCCACCTCGCCGTTGTTGATATCGATGATCTTGTCGCCGTACTTGATCTCGCCCACAGGGGAGATCACGGCCGCGGTGCCCGAGCCGAACACCTCGTTCAGGCTGCCGTTCTCGGACGCCTCGATGATCTCGTCGATGCTGATCCTTTTTTCCGTGACCTTCATGCCCCACTCCTTTGCAAGCTTGATCACGGAGTCCCGGGTGATGCCGGGGAGGATGCTGCCGTTGAGCTGGGGCGTGATGATCTCGTCGTTGATCACGAAGAAGATGTTCATGGCGCCCACCTCCTCGATGTACTTGAGCTCCACGCCGTCCAGCCAGAGCACCTGGGTGTAGCCCTGCTGATTGGCCTCGGCCGTTGCATAGAGGCTCGCCGCGTAGTTTCCGCCGGTCTTGGCGTTGCCCACGCCGCCCCTGACCGCGCGCACGTAGTCCTTTGTCACCCAGATCTTAACGGGGTTGAACCCTTCCGCGTAATACGCGCCGACCGGCGAGAGGATGATGTAGAACAGATAGGTGTGGGAGGTGCGAAGTCCCAGGTAGGGGTCCATGGCGATGAGAAGGGGCCTGATATAAAGGGAGGTCCCGGGCTGGCTGGGAACCCATTTTTCCTCGAGCCTGAGGAGCTCCTTCATTCCGTCGAGCACCATCTCCTCGTCCAGGGGGGGCATGCAGAGGGCACCGGAAGAGCGGTTGAGGCGCTTCAGGTTGTCCAGGGGGCGGAAGAGCTGGATGTCGCCCTTTTCCGTTCTGTAAGCCTTGAGTCCCTCGAAAACGGTCTGGGAATAGTGAAGGGTCAGGTTCGCAGGGTCCATGGAGATGGGGCCGTAGGGCTCGATCCTGGGGTTGCTCCAACCGTTCTCCTGATCGTAATCCATCTTGAGCATGTGATCCGTGAAAATGGTTCCGAATCCGAGACTGGATTCATCAGGAAGGGCCTTCAACTCACTTGCCTTGGTAACGTCGATTTTCATATAAGTCTCCACATCCCCCTATCCGGGTTTACGATTAAACCGAGCCGTGTACTCGGGTCCATATTTTATATCGAAAAAAACTCAAACCGCGACGGTGAATTTCCGTTATATATAGCTTTATTTCGGAATGCAATCCCAATATGCGGTGTTCCGGCTGTTTTTTTATTTTTTTTAACCCATGGTTTTCATTCCCGGGGGGGATTCCCGAAAAACTACATTTTTGTAATATTACCGAGTACCAAACAGTTTATTGTTGACAAATTGATCCGGCTGTGAGGTTATCGTACACATTCGATAAAAGTCGGAGCGGGTTACTTAGGCGGGTAACCAGCTGATTATTTAGAAGTTTTCTTATAACCCAATTAACGCAGACTACAGATAAAATTATGGACAAACTTGAGTTCAGAGAAGATCGTTGTAAAGGTTGCGGGTTGTGCGTGGACGCATGTCCGAAGAAGGTGCTCCAGGTCAGCGACAGGATAAACCGGGCCGGTTATTCGGTGATCGAATGCATTGATATGGAAAAATGCACCAGCTGTACCTTTTGTGCTGAAATATGTCCTGATGTCGTCATCACGGTTTTCAGGTAAGAATTGGGAGAAGATCATTGGCAGAAAAAGAACTTGTAAAAGGAAACGAAGCTGTTGCCATGGGAGCCATCGAGGCCGGGTGCCGTTACTACTTTGGCTATCCCATCACCCCCCAGAACGATATCCCGGAATACATGTCAAAACACATGCATAAGTTCGGCGGTACGTTCCTCCAGGCCGAGAGCGAGGTGGCGTCCATCAACATGCTTCTTGGAGCGGGATCCACGGGAGCCCGGGCCATGACGTCCTCGTCCAGCCCCGGCATCTCCCTGAAACAGGAGGGGATCTCCTACATGTGCGGAAGCCAGGTTCCGGGCGTGATCGTGAACATGAGCAGGAGCGGCCCCGGGCTCGGGGGCATCGACCCCTCCCAGGGGGATTACTTCCAGGCAACAAGGGGCGGCGGCCACGGCGATTACCGCACCCTGGTCCTCGCTCCCCACTCGGTCCAGGAGAACTACGACCTCACCATGAAGGCCTTCGACCTCTCGGACAAGTACCGGAACCCGGTCATGCTCCTCGGTGACGCCCTCCTCGGCCAGATGAAGGAGCCCATCGTTCGCACCAAGTACGAGAAAAAGGCGTTCGACAAGTCCTGGTGCCTCACCGGCGCCGAGGACGGCAGGGAGCGAAGGCGCGTGAAATCCCTCTTCCTTGCGGAAGGAACCCTCACCGAACACAACTGGGTGCTCCATGAGAAGTACGAGAGCATGAAAGAGGAGGTGATGTTCGAGGAGGTGAACCTCGAGGACGCGGACCTCGTCGTGGTGGCCTACGGCTCGGTGGCCCGTATCATCAAGTCCTCGGTTGCCATGGCACGGGAGGCCGGCATGAAGGTGGGGCTCTTCAGGCCCATCACCCTCTACCCCTACCCCTATGATCGCTTAGGGGAGATTTCGACCGGCATCAAGAACTTCATGGCCGTTGAGCTGAGCACCGGACAGATGGTTGAAGACGTCAGGCTTTCCGTTGAGAAGAACGGCGCCAAGGTGGATTTCTACGGCAGACCGCCCGGATCCATTCCTTCACCCGACGACTTGTTCAACGAGATCAAAACCATCTACGAAAAGAGGATTAAATAGAATGGAACAGGTATTTAAAAGGCCTGACAGCCTGGTCGACGTTCCCAGCCACTACTGCCCCGGCTGTCACCACGGAACCATTCACCGGCTGGTGGCCGAATGCATCGACCTTTACGGCCTGAGGGACAAGACCATCGGCGTTGCGGCCGTTGGATGCTCCGTTTTCATGTACGAATACTTCGACTTCGACGTGCTCGAAGCCCCCCACGGCAGGGCGCCCGCCGTTGCCTCGGGCGTCAAGAGAAGCCGGCCGGACAACTTCGTCCTCACCTACCAGGGTGACGGCGACTGCGCGGCCATCGGTACTGCGGAGATCATCCACGCGGCCAACAGGGGCGAGAACATGACCGCCATCTTCGTGAACAACACCGTGTTCGGCATGACCGGCGGACAGATGGCCCCCACCACCATGGAAGGCCAGAGAACCACCACCTCACCCGAGGGAAGAAACGTGAACACCGCCGGCCCCGCCATCAAGATGAGCGAGGTCATGGCCACCCTGGGCGGCACCTCCTATGTGGCAAGGGCCGCCGTGAACACCCCCAAGAACCTCATGAAGGCAAAGAAGATCCTCAAGAAGGCCTTCGAGACCCAGATCAACGGCAACGGATTTGCTTTCGTGGAGTTCCTGTCGTCCTGCCCGACCAACTGGGGCATGGATGCCAAAAAGGCCAACGAGAGGGTGGGCGAAGAGATGATCCCCTACTTTCCCCTGGGCGTGTTCAAGGAGGATGAATAATGTATTTTGACTGTATCATAGCCGGTTTCGGCGGCCAGGGCGTCATGCTCATCGGCAATATCCTGGCATATGCCGGAATGATAGAAGACAAGAACGTGACCTACATGCCCGTGTACGGCGTGGAGATGCGCGGCGGCACGGCCAACTGCACGGTGGCCGTGGCGGACGAGCCCGTGGGCTCTCCCATCATCCAGAACCCCGTCTCCTCCATCATCATGAACCTCCCCTCCCTGGAGAAGTTCGCCCCCAGGGTCAAGAAGGACGGTTTCATCATGGTGAACTCCACCCTGATCACCGACGAGGAGATGATCCCCTTCCGGGATCTCGATTCCGTGATGGTTCCCACGAGGGATCTCGCCCTTTCCGCCGGAAACGAGAGACTCGCCAACATGGTGATGCTGGGCGCCACCATCCAGAAGAGCGGCGTGGTGAAACTTGCCACCATGGAGCCCGCGCTGGTGGCCGGCCTCGACCAGAAGTACCATTTCCTTATCGAGGCGAACCTCAAGGCCCTTGAGGCGGGAGCTGCGTTCGTGAAAAAAGCGGCATCCTGATTCTTCCGTCCGCGGTTTTATCGTAAAAAATAAAATGTCCGATCCTTTTAAAGGATCGGACATTTTTTATTCATCATCGGAAAAGTCGATTTTACGGCTGTTGATCCGACTTCCATTTCGGTTGCCCCGGCACAGAGGCGACGGTCGCACCGGCAAATTATTCGCCGCTGTAAACAACCGCGAGAATCGTCGCTTTCTCGTTTTTCGCGCCGACCTTGTGGGGGGTGGTGGAAAGGTAGTAGATGCTGTCCCCGGGTTCGAGATCGTACTCCTCCTCACCGATGGTCAGGGCCGCAGTACCGTCGAGGACATAGATGAACTCCTCGCCGTTGTGGCTGATGGCCTCGCTGTCGGGGTCCACGGGTTCCAGGTGCACGATCAGGGCCTCCATGTTCCGGCCCTTTACCTCGGGCGCGAGGCTCAGGTAGGAATAAAGCTGCTTGTTGCCCTTCTTCGAAGTGGAGCGGGAGATCGCCTTTCTCTCGTCCCTGCGGGTAATGGAGTAGAGTCTGTTGCCCACGCCCGAGACGATGCGGCTGAAGGCCCCGTCAAGCGCCTTTGAAAGCCTGAGGGAGGTGCCGAGCTGGGGTTGGATCTTGCCCTCTTCGATCTTCATCAGGAGGTCGATCTCGAATCCGGTAAGATTCGCCAGCTCCTCCAGGGACAAGCCCTTCTCTTCCCTGAGGTTCCGGATACGCTCCCCGACCGATTCCACCTTGCTCTCTTCGGAAACAGGTATATCGCCGGTGAGGTCGTCTACATAGTCGTCAATGGAGTCGTGCTTCTGATCACGGCTAATCATAAATAAGCTCCTCAAACACCTTTATCGGTTTTAAGTTTAGTAGGGACAAACCACTCTTCGCTTCCATTCTGATTCCGCGTGTCCCGAGGCTTTAAGAGCCCGGAAAAGACAGGTTTTCTCCCATGCCTTCGTCCCCCGAAGGGCAATCATCCGGCCCGAGCCAAGATCGGGGGTATCGCAAACGGCATTGCGGACCGAACGCCTTCCTCCTCCGCTTCCTCCTGTCCGGATAAGGAAAACACTCTACCCCGAAGGAAGCGTCCGCACACGCGGTGCGTCCTCGCGGGAAAGATCCTGCATATCTTTTCCAGTTTTTTATTCATACCAGCGCCATATTATTCATAGAGTACTTGCGGCTATTTAACAAGTTTTTTTCATGGGCTTACTCCCCATAACCCGGCTTTTCCTCCTTGCACGCCGTTTTACATCCCCCCCTTTCACTGCGGAGCCGGCATCCGGATACCCGTTATTTTCGACTTACGATTATAACGGTACCGTAAAAAAGTCGGTGACGGAATAAACGGCAACAATCCGATGCATTCCACACGCTTTGCATTGACTCCATCGTGCGCTCTCAAAGCCGGATTTATTAAGAGCGCATCAATTTTATCCATATCCAACCCGGTATCCGGTTTATTTCGAAAGCGGCGGGACAAGATTGATTGCAATAGGTGTTTTGGGTATGGTATTTCCGGTACGGAAAGACCCGATCATCGCCCGGGGGCGCAAGGCGAACAAACAGCCGAGCCTCCGGGAGGACTCAACGGTCTGTCCGTTTGGTGAAAACAATCGACGCAACATGCCGTTATGATATCGGTATCACGGCACCGTTCACGGTACGACCCGGAGCGGGAATACGCCAACCGCCCCTCAACCGCAAGGGAAAGGTCGTTGGAGCGCACATTTTATAAAGCCGCCAAAGGCTGCCCGCGAATTGGAAGTTCCGCCGCCCCCCTTTCGTCAACGCCGGGGATCCTGCTCCAAGGATTTGACAACCGACGCACCGGCCAAACCAATGGAAAAGGAGAAAAAACATGCCCGGCCGCCCTGAGTACAACCCCAATATCATCGGTTTTCACCGGGACAGGGGCCCCGTGATCATCTCCCTTACGGATGCAAGACGGAAATTCGGCCAGCTTCCCAGCGATTACCATTTTGTTTCACCAAAGGACGGTCGGAAAAATAAGAAAGGGCTGAACCTCGCCCTTGGAAAGCTCGTGACCGAGAAACTGAACAGGGGCGGAAGCGACCTGAAAAGAATCGTTTACGATTTTTTCAAGGGATGGCACCGGGATTACGAAAAGGAGTTCGATGTGGCGATCGACCGATTCTTCAATCTCAACGACGCTTCTGCGGTCGCCGCCGTCATGGACGGAAACAGGGAAGTTCTGTCCGGCATCGCGGCACGGGATCTCAGGGAGTTCCTTGGAAGCGAGGGACTTATCAGGAGGGACATCCTGAACTCCATCGACAACGCCCACCTTTCCCTCAAGGCCGAAGGAATGCTGGCGCGAAAGCTCAAGGGCAGCGGCAAGAACCCCAAGCTGGAAGAAGCCCTTGCGCTGATCCGCGCGCGCAGGATCATCGGAGACCTCAAGGAACGGACCGGCCTGGATCTTTCCGATCCCAACGCCCCGCGTCTCTCCGTTTACAGCGATGAAGTCGCGAAAAGCCTCCTCCAACTTGCCGGCGTCGTCCCGGTCCCGGGAACCGAGCGCCTTGAAGGCGTCAGGGGAGAGGGGGTCGAGTTCGAATACGCCGCGCGGGACCGTTCCTACCTGATGCTGGGAAAGGAGACCGGCGACTGCACCTCGGACAAGTCCCCCTTCCAGGCCGACAGGGACGTGGAAAATATCTACTGGACCGTGTTCCCCTGGATACTGGATCGAAATTACCAGATCCTGAAGGTCCATGTCGACGGTATCTTTGTGATGAAGGTCCACCTTCTGCCCCTGTTCATACTGGACGATACGGGCGGTTTCATGGTGCTGGCCGTGGACGCCGTGGAAACGGTCCGGGCCTTCCGGGACGATCTGGAGGGAAGCGGAAAAGAGGCGCTCCTTGGCCGGAAGGAGTATATTTTCGGGGAGGTGATGGACAAGATCGGCGATATTGCGACCCGGATGGGAATGGAACATGTATACGCCGAGAAGTTCTCCAACACCCGGTGGGTCCGCGAGGCTTTTGACCGGTTTCCCGAGATCTACCTCCATGTGAACCACATCGTCAAGCTGGACGAACTGGAGGATGTGTTCACCCTGGCCGGAGAGTTGGGCAGGGATACCGGTTTTTCACCGGAAGAGATCTTCATGGAGTTGCAGATGAAAAACACCTCCCTTGTCCCCCTGGTTTCCAGCCGGGCAAAGGGAGTGAAACCATTTTCCGTGATCCGGGGTGACGCCGAAAGGGGAATCCAGATGAAAAGAGTTGTGGGAATCTGACATTTAAGGGCAATCGCATGTAGATTTTCAGCCCTATGAAATCATGTCGATATACCTTGGCGACCGGTCAATTCAGCGCCCCGGGCCTCAACCGACGGGCGTCCCGTAGTGACTTGCGTTTACCCTGGGTTAGCAATTGACAACCATTTATGCCGATGATAGGGTCACCCACTCTCCGGGTGCGACCGGCTGCGGGCTTCATAAAGACAGCGGGGCGGCGGCAAACCGGACCATCGCTTGATAATCAACTTATTTTAAAAAGTGAGGTTGCCATGGAAAAGAAGGAACAATCCCGGGAAACAAGTAAAAAGAGATGGATCACCCCGGACGTAAAAACAGAAGAGATCCCCGATGTGACCCAAGCCGGATTTGGTGGCATCGGTGTCGATAATGGGTTTTATTCCTGAGGGGACAACCGCATTACCGCTCTTTTTATTGGAGGCCGGGCCCGCGGTAGAGGTATGACGGAAATGGTTCTCAATCGGTAAAGGCCCCATGGCACTGATCAGCGGAATATGGAAATACAGGATAACCGGAAACGCCGGAGGGTGGGGCGGCGCCCCGCATCCCCCCTCTTTTGTCTCCACGCGATTGAGTGAAGGGGGGGGCATGGGCCGCGGCAACTTGCTGCCGCCGTATGGAACGGCCCCTCCGGTTGCGGAACATCATAATGAAGCTCCCCCCCTGGTATGCCCGGATCGAATCCTCTGCCTGCTGACGGATCTGCGCCTGGACAACGGCCCGGAACTGGAAAGGGCGTTCCGTTTCCCCTCTTGCCCGGAAGCGGGTCGGACGGACGGTGCACGGGTTCTGAATGCATTGAAAACAGGCGGCCTCGATACCCTGAAGGGAATCAGGGGGGCTTTTGCCGGTGCCCTGTGGCACGGCCGGGACCATCAACTTCACCTGTTCCGCGATCCAATGGGAGAGCGTCCCCTGTTTTACCACAAAAACAGCAGCCATGTTGTTTTTGCCTCCTCCCTGAAAAAACTCTTTTCATATCCCGACACTCATCGTTCCCCGAATCTCGATAAGCTCGGTGATTATCTTCTCTTCAACCAAAGCTCCCATGCCGATACACCGTTTCGGAATATACATCGCGTCCCCCCCGGCACAATCGTATCCTTCGACTCGCGGGGTGGGGTAACAGAACGCTCCTTTCACGAGTGGAACGCGTCCGTCGGCATTACCTTTTCATCGAAACGGGAGTATGCCGAAGCCCTGCGGGAAAGGCTTGAAATCGCGGTATCCCGGAGAATCGGAACCGAAAAGGCCGTGGGCTCCCATCTCAGCAGCGGCCTCGACAGCTCGGCGGTATCCTGTATCGCCGCAAACCGCCTGAGGCTACGGGGTAAGCCCCTGCATTCATTTACCTGGGTGCCGTCCGGAAAGGTAAGAACGGTTGCTGGGAGATACTCCGACGAGAGCCCTCTGGCGCGAGCGATCGCGCGAAAAAATGCCAATATCGATCTGAGCCTTGTTTCATCCCCCGAGCAGATTCACACAACCCGCCTGGATGATGAGTGGGTGTTCATGGAGGCGCCGAATCCGTTTCCCATGAACCCCTGGTACGAGGAGATCATGAAGCAGGCATCGCTTATGGGAATCGGGGTTATGCTCACCGGGTTCAAGGGAAACTTCTCATTCAGCCACAACTCGTCGCAATCCCCCTCGCTCCTGCTGAAGCAGTTTCGGCCGTTCCGGATTCTAACGCAATGGGCATATTGCCTGGATTTCAACAGGGCGTTGATTCACTCGCAGATGAGGGGCGCGCTCAAACTGCCGTTCAAGAGGCTGTTTTCCGGGCGGCGTGCCGGAAAATCAGCCGGTTCGCGGTGGCACGATTATACCGTTGCCCGAAGTGATTACCTGAAAAAAAGCGGGACCATTGAGCGCGCCGAACAGGCACGGGTGATCGCTTTTCTGGACGGCGCTCCCCTGGACCCGTTTCATTTCCGCCACGCGGCCGCCGTCGGAGGAGACTGTCATGCCGATTACTGGTTTCACCTTGAAAACAAATACGGTGTCGTCATGAGGGATCCCACGGCGGATATGGACCTGCTCTCTTTTTGCCTTGCCCTTCCCGATGAGCAGTTCATTGAAAGGGGCGTGGCAAAGAGGGCCGTTTCGGACCTGCTTCCCCGGGAGGTTCTTTGCAATCGCCAACGGGGGTACCAGAACGGCGACTGGCAGCACCGCTTCGCTGCCTCGCTGCCGGAACTGATGCGGGAACTGTCCCTGCTGGAAAAATCCGATCTGGCAAATGAAATTCTGGATTTGAAAAAAATAAAACGGATGCTCGAAAAATGGCCGCCCGGGGATCTGATGTCGCCGGGAACGTTCGCTGTTTATGAAAAGGCCGTTGTCAACGGCCTGAATATTGGAAAATACATTCGCCGACTGGAGCGTTTCTGTGGATAGAGAACCCGTTGCCGTTAAGCTGTATCTTGATTTACTGAAAAAAGCCTTGATCAATGAGCTGGATCTGGAAAACAAGCTCCGGGCCGAATATATCCAGGAACGCCTTTCGGAGGGAGTTGCCCCCGATCCGGTTGTTGCCCGGGATATCCTGCTGACAAGGGCCGGGCGGTATCACGAACTCTTGAACCGTCAGCGCGAAGGACAATATCGTTTAAAAAGCGACAGCCCCTGTTGGCCCTTTACCCTCATAGGTAAAAATCGCCTCGAAAATATCCAGGACTGCCTGGACCGAATCCGCCTCGACAACATCCCCGGAGACTGTGTTGAAACCGGCGTGTGGCGGGGGGGAGCGACCATCTTCATGCGCGGATATCTGAAGGCATACGATATGGATGACCGCTGTGTCTGGCTGGCGGATTCGTTTCAGGGACTGCCTGCGGCCGAGCATCCCCTGGAAGGCGCTTATGATTTCTCCAGTTACGACATCCTCTCCATAAACCGGGAGATCGTTGAGCATAATTTCGCGCTTTTTGAACTGATGGACGACAAGGTGCGGTTTCTTCCCGGGTGGTTCAAGGATACGCTCCCCGATGCGCCCATCGATCAAATATCCCTGTTGCGCCTCGACGGGGATATGTTCGAATCCACCCTCACCGCCCTTTCGGCCCTTTATCCCAGGCTGGCTCCCGGCGGTTTCGTGATCATCGACGACTACGGATCGTTCGAGCCCTGCCGCCACGCGGTGCATGCCTATCGGGTTCGCCACAATATTTCCGCCGCGATCGAGTGGGTCGATCAAACCTGCGCCTACTGGAGGAAGTGATGCCCACCGGAATCCATTTTTTCCGGCCGGCATTTGAACCTTATTATTCCGGCCGATCGTTTCGACGGAAACGATGCGGTTGTCGTTAAGGACAGCATTTTGAAAGCAGATCGGAAAATCCATCAATACGCCATAGCGTCGCTTCATGTGGAATCCTTCATGCCGTTACCGGCCGTTCCAAAGTCTTTCCCGGTCGCCGATCTGGTGATCAAAAAAGGCGCCGTGCCGGATTCCCTGGAAAACCGGATCGCGGACGGGGGTTGGTGGCAGATTGACCGGGAGCATACGCTGTTGGTGCGGAACGTCTGCTCAGCGAAGATGATGCTCCGTAAAGGTTCTGAAATTATCGTCCAAACGAACCGGGAGGAACTCGATGAGGTCGATTTCAGTTTCCTGATCGGCCCTGTCGTGAGCGCGGCCGCCGTACAGCAGTCCATACTCCCCTTTCACGCCTCCGTTGTCGCTTTCGGCGATCGCTGCGCCATGCTCATTGGGGAGCGGGGAGCGGGAAAATCCACCCTGGCGGCGTTGTTCCGAACTTTGGGATTCCCCAACATGGGGGACGATTTATGCGCGGTTTCCATCAAGGGGAACAAGGCCCGCATTGCCCCGACTTTTCCATGGATAAAACTGCGACCGGAGGCTGCCGTGTTTTTAAAAGAGCAATCGGATCTGGTCGTTCCCTCGGAATACCACAGGGAACGCTCCACGATTCTACCGGATCCGATGCTCGGGCCCAAGCCAAGAACACTCGGGGCGATCTTCATCCTCACATCCTCCGAGCGACCGGCTTCGGCCCCGGGATACCTTGAACCCCTCGGACGCGTGGAGGCATTCCAATATCTCTATAGAAACATCCACGCCTCCTATTTTGCGAAGTGCATCGGTGAGATGGACGCCCTTTTCAGGAAATGCCTGGTCGTGAACCGGGTCCCAGCATTCAAATGTTACCGTACCCGGGACTTGAAGCAAAAACCCCGGCAGATTGATGAAATCGTCAACCGCATGAAATCCCTCGCATAAGGAAATACCGGTGAACAGATCAAACCCGAGGGGCATATACCTCGAAATTACCGATCGATGCAACCTGCTGTGCCCCATGTGCATAACCCGGAATCACCGGACGCCGGAAAAGACCGCGCCGAGGTTGACGGAAGAGGAGATCCTGGAGAAGATCCTGATACCCGGCAGGGAACTGGGACTGGGTAATCTCGTGATAAGCGGCGGCGAGCCGCTGTTGAGTTCTTCTCTCCTTGGTACCGTGCGAAACGCCGTGGGACTGGGGTACAATATCTACCTGGCAACGAATCTGCATCAACCGAGCATGGAGCGCCTTGGATCCGTTTTGGAGCTGCTGAACGATTCGAGGCATACGATTCAGATATCCTTCGATTCCGTTGTACCGGAGGAGATGGCGATAATCCGGGGAAAGGATGTTCACGAAGAGCTGTTGAAAAACTGCCGCGAACTGTTGGCCCTGAGGGATGCGACGAACAGCGGCGTCGGGATTTCGGGCTGTATCGTCCTGCAGGAGTCGAACCTGGATTCCGTCATCAACACGGTGTTTTTCCTCCTGCACAGGTTACGGTTCCACAAAATCTATATACAGCCGAGACACGACTACTCGTCGGTTACCCTCGAGAACTATCGGCGGCAGCTTTTTCCCCGGTATGAGAAGCCCGCGTTCGAACGGTTGATCGACACTTCGACCACGCTCTTTAAAATGGCTGAAAAGGATCCGAGGATTCGACCTTCCTGCCGTAACCTTCGGGACTGGATCGGGTTCTATACGGATCCCGGCAGGTGCACCAGGAGATGCGAAAGCTCGAAATTTGTCTATATCAACGCTTACGGTAATTACAGGGGGTGCCTGTTCGGGAACGTTTCCGGAACTGTCCGGGAAACCGGCCTTGGAGACTATTTTGCGTCCGCCGGATATCAAAAACATCGAAAACTGCAGGAGGTTTGCAGTATCTGTGTCCTCACGGCATCCTGATTCCCCGTTCTTCCGGGACCGCAAAGCCCTCCCCCCCCGGAGACTCCGGTACCTTGTGCCCCTTCCTTACGGGACGGTCGAAAGGTTGCCGGCTTCAACAGGATGTTTTGTTTTTGAACGGTTTAAAGTATGAGAAGACCCGGCCGAGGTTTTGACCGGGCGCGTATTGGATTGAACTTTTTTCGGGCTGGATGCCGTCAGGCAAAAGCTTGGTGCATCATCCCGGTAAACACAGAGAAACGGAGTGCATGTTGGATAAACAATATAAACTGACAGAGGAACTGGTGCTGGCCGATATAGACGACGAACTTGTCTGCATGTCGATCAAATCGGGCGCTTACCACTCTTTCGGGCCGGTGGGCAGCGAGATCCTGAGCCGTATTCAAACGGGCAAAAAACCGGAGGAGATCATCGCCGAACTGCCCCGGGAATACGATGTGGCCGAGGAGGTCTGCGCCCGGGAGGTCGGACAATTCATGGAAAAACTCCTGGCACTGGAGATCATCGAACCGGCCTGAGCGAACGTTTCGGCGCGCGGAACCCGGGGAAAGGCACGCCTTTTCCCGGAATCTCCGGGTAAGTACATTTTCACAATCAAACGACATATATCCCGCGAGTCAACATGTCCGAAAATGAGCTGATCGATCAGATAAAAGAGCGAATGCGAACGGATCGGGGGGAGGCTGAAGCGCTGCTCCGGGACTGGATTCAGAGGGAACCGTCCCATGCCGCGCCCCACCGCCTGCTGGCGCGCGTCCACATCCGGAAAGGTCTCCACAAGGAGGCCCACGAAGCTTTGACCCGGGCCGTTGCCCTCGGCGGAGGGCTGGATGCGGAAATCGAAAGAGCCCTGCTGGTGCCCCCCATACCCGAGTCCTCCCGGGGGATCGAACTTGCCCGAAGGAATCTTCATGCGGAATTGGACCGCCTGCTCCAAACCGATGCGCTCCTGACATCTCCTGTCGAGGATCTTTATTTCCCCCATTTTTACTATGCCTACCAGGGAAAAAACGACCGCCTTTTACAGCAAAAGATCGCGAACCTGTTGCTGAAAGTAGCGCCCTCCCTCTCCTGGACGGCAAATCACTGTAAAAAAGGCCCTTCCCCCGGAAATCACGTGCTGAAAGTCGGGATCTGCTCAAACAACCTGCGCAACAACAGCGTTGGACTGTTCTTTGCGGATTTGATCGAGAAACTGAACAGGCGGGAGTTCGAAACGATTCTGTTCAGGGCGCCCTCCGGCAACAGCGATTCCGTTACCCGCCGTTATCAGGATGCCTCGGACCTCGATATCCTCCTGTCGCCAAGCCTTGAAAGCGCCCGGCGGCAAATCGCGGAGCATAAATTGGATATCCTGTTTTACCCGGATATGTCCGTTCACCCGCTCACGACCTGCCTGGCGTATGCCAGGCTGGCGCCGGTACAGTTGACCAGCTGGGGACACCCCGTGACATCCGGCGTGCCCACGGTGGATTATTACATCTCATCCCGGATGATGGAGCCGGAAAACGGCCGGGACCATTACACGGAAAAACTGGTGACCCTGCCCCATTTCCCCTGTACCTACAAGCCTCCGAAGCTCTTGATGTCACCGGTTAAACGGGATTTTTTCGGACTGCCGGAGCATAGAACCCTCTATTGCTGCGGCCACCAGGCATTCAAGCTCCATCCGGATTTCGACGAAATCCTGGGGAATATACTGCGCCGGGACAGGAGGGCCGAGCTGATTCTCATCAACGGGTGGGGTGAGGAAAATCACGGCATGTTGCTGGCAAAACGCGTAAAATCCGCGAATCCGGATGTGGCAGACCGCATACAAATGCTGCCCCGCCTCTCCTATGTTCAGTACCTGTCGCTGAGCAAGCTGATGGATGTTCACCTGGATCCGATCCTGTTCGGGGGCGGGCGCACCACATTTGACCTGCTCTGCAACGGCAACCCCGTGGTCACATGGCCCGGGCCTTTCCAGAGGGGGCGGGTCACGGGAGCATGCCTTGAAATCATGGGGGTCCCGGAGTGCATTGCCGGAAGCCGGGAAGCGTATGCGGAGCGCGCCGTGACCCTTGGAAACGACCGGTCGTTAAGGAGGGATGTGGTAAACAGAATCAAACGGAACTCCCGCAAACTGATTCAAGCGGACGGGTTTGCCGAGGAGATCGGAGCTTTTTTCAAACGCGCTTTTTTAAAGGAGGCGACGAAAGCTGCCCGCCGCCCCCTTGAACATTAAGCGCCGGATTCCGGAAAGTAATTTTTTGCGTTGTCCTTGAGCTGGAACTTCTGAACCTTTCCGCTGGCGGTCATGGGAAACGCGTCAACGATGGCCACATGCTTGGGAATCTTGTAACGGCTGATCTTACCCCGGCAGAAATCGCGCACATCCTCCGGCAGGCAGGTTTCCCCCTTCCTGAGGATCACGAAGGCGCCCACCTCCTCGCCGTACTTGCGGCTGGGAATGCCCACCACCTGGACGTCCTGGACCTCCTTCATGTTGTAGAGGAACTCCTCGATCTCCCTGGGGTAGATGTTTTCCCCGCCCCTGATGATCATGTCCTTGAGGCGGCCGGTGATGGCGATATAGCCCTCCTCGTCGATGACGCCCAGGTCGCCGGAGTGGAGCCAGCCCTCCCGGTCGATGGTTTTCGCGGTGGCGTCGGGGTTGTTGTAGTAGCCCTCCATCACGTTGTAGCCCCGGCAGCAGACCTCGCCGATCTCGCCGGGATCCACGGGAAATCCCGTTTCGGGATTCACCAGCTTCACCTCGATGCCGGGCATGGCGCGGCCCACGGACTCGGTCCTTCTTGTGATGCTGTCCTCGATGCGGGTCTGGGTGATCACCGGGGAGGCCTCGGTGAGGCCGTAGCAGATGGTGATCTCGTTCATGTACATCTTCTCCATCACCTGCTTCATGGTGTGGACCGGGCAGGGGGAGCCGGCCATGATGCCGGTCCTGAGGGAGCTGAAGTCGAACTTGTCGAAGAGCTTGTGCTCCAGGACCGCGATGAACATGGTGGGCACGCCGTAGAGGGCCGTGCATTTTTCCTCCTCCACCGAGGCCATCACCTGGACGGGGTCGAAGCTCTCCAGGACCACCATGGTGGAGGCGTGGGTCACGCAGGCAAGTACTCCCAGCACGCAGCCGAAGCAGTGGAACAGGGGCACGGGCAGGCAGAGGCGGTCCTCGTGGGAGAAGTCCTGGTTTTCACCGATCCAGAAGCCGTTGGTGCCGATGCTGTTGTGGCTGAGCATCACCCCCTTGGGAAACCCGGTGGTTCCGGAGGTGTACTGCATGTTCACCACGTCCGAAGGCGAGAGCTCCGCCTGGCGGGCAAGGTAGTCGGCATCGTCCACCATCACTGCCATGGCCTCGATCTCGGGAATGGAGTACATCCCCCGGTGCTTCTCGTGGCCCAGGAAGAAGAGGCGTTTCAAGTGAGGGAACTCGGGGCTCTTTAGGTATCCCCGCTGGCAGGTCTTGAGCTCGGGAACCAGCTCCTGCACGGTCCTGATATAGTCGGTGTCCTGGTAGCCGTTGATGACAAAGAGGTTTTCCGTTTCCGACTGTTTCAGGAGGTAGTCCAGTTCGGCGGTCTTGTAGTTGGTGTTCACCGTCAGGAGCACGGCGCCGATCTTTGCCGTTGCAAACTGAAGGGTGACCCAGTAGGGAATATTGGTGGCCCACACGGCAACCTTCTCCCCCTTTTTAACCCCCAGGGCCATGAGCCCCTTTGCAACGCGGTCCACGGTCTCCCCGAACTCCCTGTAGGTGAGCCGGAAATCCCTGTCCACGTAGATGACCGCCTCGTTGTCCGGGTGCTGTTCAACGGCGCGGTCGAGAATCTGCCCCAGGGTAAGATCCTGGGAAACGTTGGTCTCCATTATCCTTTTCACTCCTTTATCGCCTTGGATGTTTTACTCAGGAATATAGAGTACCGCGTAGATACTCGCCTTTTCCTCGCCGATACAGCTCACGCAGTGGGGCACCACGGAGTTGTAGTAGATGCTGTCGCCCCTGGAGAGACGATGGGTCTCCTTGCCGTAGATCACCTCGATCGTACCTTCCATCACCACGATGAACTCCTCACCCTCGTGGGTGGAGAGCTTCTTGCCCTCGGCGGACTCGGGGAGGATCTCAATAAAGAAGGGCTCCATGCGACGGTCGCTCTTGCCCCTGCCCAGTGAGTAGAAACGGCTTGAAACGGGCTTGTTCTTGTCGGGGAGCATGGCCAGCTCCTCCTTGGGATCGTCTTTTCTCACGATCAGGGGATCCCGGGTCACCTGGTCGTCCAGGAGGGTCCCCAGCCGCACCCCCAGCGCGCGGGCGATCTTCATGAGGGGACCGAGGGAGGGATACTGGTCCTTTTCCTCGGTAATGGAGTCCAGAAACGCCCTCTGAAGGCCCGTGCGCTGCTCCAGCTCGTCGATTCCGATCTCCTTCTTTTCCATCAACTTCTTGATGCGACTGCTTACTTTTCCCATGTTCATTTGCTTGATCCTCCGGGTAGTTATAAAAAAACGGTTCAATCCTATTACAGGAATCCACCCGGTCTTGCAAACAAATTACGCACACGGTTCGCCGAGCGCGCGATCAGGTTACATTTTTGTAACTTTAATGGGTTATCTATCGCCGGCCTCGTCCAGAATTTTCCGAACGGTTTCGGAGAGTTCACGAAGACTCAGGGGCTTGTGCAACACACCCTTGACGCCGATATTCTCCGCCGAGCCGGGGGCCAGGGTCCGGCTGAAGCCGGTGCAGATGAGAACGGGCAGGCCGGGCCGCAGCGCCAGGATCTCCCGGGCGAGCCGGTCACCGGTCATGCCGGGCATGGTCATGTCGGTGATCAGCATATCGAACCGGTCCGGATCGGCCTTGAACGCCGCGAGGGCATCGTGGGCGCCGAGCCTGCTGTGAACCCTGTACCCGAGCTCCTCGAGCATCTCGGTTCCCATCTCCACCAGCGCCTTTTCATCGTCCACCAGAAGAATCCGCTCATTGCCCCCGGGAAAGCTGTCCGGGGTCGGTTCTCTCTCCTTGACCCCCTCCTCGATCACCGGGAAAAACAGCTCGAACGCGGCCCCCCTGCCGGGGCTGGATTGAACCCGGATCGCGCCCCCGTGTTCCCTGATGATTCCGTGAACCGTGGCAAGTCCCATGCCGGTGCCCTCCCCCACCTCCTTTGTGGTGAAGTAGGGGTCGAAGATCCGGTCCCTTACCGAAACCGCCATTCCGTGCCCCGTGTCCGTTACCGTAAGCTTCAGATAGGGGCCGGGCATGAGTGCTTCGCCGAGTTCACCGTCCTCCGCCCCGGCGGTAACACCAACGGGTAGGAGGGTAACGCTCAAAATCCCGCCTTCTTCTCCCATGGCGTGAAACGCATTGGTGCAAAGGTTCATCAACACCTGGTGGATCTCCGTCTGGTTGGCCCGGACCGTGCCGCCGGAGGTTTCGATATCCTGCCGGATCTCGATGGTGGCGGGCAGGGATGCCCTCAGGAGCTTCAGGGCCTCCTTAATGATCACCCCGATGTTGCAGGGGATTTTTTCAGAGTGCTTCTGCCTGCTGAAGGTGAGGATCCGCAGGACCAGCTCCCTTGCCCGGCCGCTTGCCTTTTGGATCTGCTCCATGTAGCGGCGAACCTTCTCATTGCCTTCCGCGTTCCTTGCGGCAAGTTCGCTGTACCCCATGATGGCGCCGAGGATATTGTTGAAATCGTGGGCAATGCCCCCCGCGAGGGTGCCGATGGCCTCCATCTTGTGGGCCTGGGCGAGTTGGAAACGGAGCTTCCTGGCATCGGTGATCTCGCGCCCCAGGGCAAGTACGCCCGTGACCTTGCCCTCCCGGTCCCTGATCTTCCGCACGTTCCATGAGAGGGTCTTGTCGCTTCCGCCAGAACTCCGGATGGTGGTCTCGATGTCCTTGAGGTCTTCCCGTTTCCTGAAGGCCGAACGCACCATCTCCCCCACCCTTTCGCGGTATGCCGGGTCCGGGTACAGCTGCTCCCACACAAGGTTTCCGCCCACCACCTCCGCTGCGGAATACCCGCTGATGGCTTCGGCGGCCTTGTTCCAGATGGTGACGTTGCTCGATTCGTCGTAAACACTGAGCCACACACTGGCGTTGTCGATAACGCTCTCCTGGAACAGGTTGAGGCGGTATGCCTCCTCCTCGGCCTTTTTCCGCTCCGTAATATCGTGCACGTACGCAACCAGGAGCTGCTCTTCCCCCATGTTCACGAAACGGGTGCTCACCTCCACGGGAAAAACAGATCCGTCCTTCCGTTTGTTGAACGTCTCGATGAACCCCTGCCCCTCCACTGATCCCCGGCTCATGAATTCCGGGTAAATCACGGCCACATCATCAGGAAGCAGGTCGGTTACCCTCAGCCCGAGCAACTCCTCCCGGGTGTACCCGAACTGCCGGCAGGCAACCGCGTTGCAGTCCTTTATCTCCCCATCCATGCTTTCGAGAAATATGCTGTCGGCGGACCCCTCGAAGAGCAGCCGGTACTTTCTTTCGCTCTCTCCCAGCCTCCTTGCCGCCTCCCGCTGGGATCTCACGATATACCCCGCCGCCCCGGTCACGGCCCCCAGAATGACAACGATCCAGAAGGAAGCCAGGGCGATGAGGATTCGCGCATGCCGGTTAACGGGTTCGGCAACCTCCGACAGGGAGAGGGAGGCCCCCACGAAGAAGCGCCGGTTCAGCACGGTCATGGGAAATTCCGCGTAAATGCCCCCTTCCGTCATGGAGGGAATCTTGCGAAAAGCTCCCACCCGGCGGGAGTCGGGATGCACGACGATCCTGCGGCCCGTGCCTTCCGCCACCGCCAGCATGCCCGTTCTGCCCTCCCCTCCAAGGGGCGCAAGCATTTTTTCGAAGGTATCCAAATAGATAAGCGCCATCAACACACCGGGCGTTTCTTCCCCGCTCTTCCCGGGAGCCACCGGCACGCAAACGGTAATGGATTTTTTTCCGGAATCGGATGTGAGAAGGGAGACAAAGGGTTTTTTCCGCGACAGGACCGCGGCCACTCCGGGTTTTCGCGAAAAGTCCTCATGAAGCCGCTGCTCCACGAAGGGCAGCCTTGCCAGGACCCTGCCGTCCCCCGCGATCCTGTAAAAACTGCTGATCAGGTCCCTGTTGTGCCCGTAGAGGATCTTGCCGGGGCGATACCCCTCGAAATCACGACTACTCAGCCCTTTCCGGTTTCGTTCCGCGACAACGGGATTTTCGCCAAGGGCAATGAGATCCTCTACCAAATGTTCGAGTTTTTCCTTTATGCTCCTTGCCTCGGAATCCACGAGGAGCTGCAGCTGAAGGCGGTTCTGCTCGATGATGCGCCGCTTGTAGGCGCCGTGGTTGAGAAATGCACCGTATACCACCCCGGTGGTCAAAAGCAGCGCCGTCGCCGCGATCCCCACCGGAACCCTTCGTGCCCATCCCGCCCCCTGCTCCATATCCTATCCCCCCAGGTCCACCACGAGCAGGCTGATGTCGTCGTCGGGCGCACGGGCGCCGCCGAAACGGCGCGCGGCTTCGTGGATCGATTCCACCATGGCTTCGGCGCCGCCGTTCCGGGAGCCTTCGATCGCCTCGAGGAAGCGGTCGCCGCCGAAGAGCTCTCCACTGCCGTTGTCCACGTCCAGCACACCGTCCGTGTACACCACCACCCGGTCCCCGGGGGCAAGCTGGACCGTTTCGGAGGAAAATTTCAGGCAAGGGTCAAGCCCCACCACCGGCCCCCTGCAGTCCAGGGTCTCCAGGGCGCCGCCCGCGCGAACCAGAACCGGAGAAGGATGCCCGGCACTGCCGTAGGAGAGGGTCCTTTGGACCGGGTCGATCATCATCAGGATAATGGAGAAGAAGCTGTCGAACCGTTCGAATGGAAACGCCCGGTTCAGCTCGTCCAGTATGACCGAGGGGGTGAGCCTTTTTTCCGTGAGCTTTCCGATGTTCGCGAGAAACTGGGACACGGAAACGGAAACCAGGGCCGCGGCCACCCCGTGGCCGCAGACGTCCAGCATGTACAGGCAAACCCTGCCGTCGTCCAGGGTGGTGATATTGAAGATATCCCCGCCGATCTGCCCGCAGGGTTCGAACTTCCATGCAAACCCGAGCCCCTCCGCATCGGGCAGCACCGAGGGCAGGAGGCTCTGCTGAATGCCGGCGGCCGCCCGGAGGTCCAGGTCCAGCTGCTTCTGCTTGGCTTCCAGTTCGGCCTTCTGCTTTTCGATCTTCGTGATGTCGTATATGATCACCAAGGCCATTCTCCGACCCTGGAACGAGATGTAGCGGGTGCTGAACTCGAGGTATTTTTCGGTGGGCAGGTTGTCGATGTAAAAGGTGCGCTTCATCCAGATATGATCCGCCGGGACCTTCTTTACAAGGGTCTGGAGAAGGGATTTTCGCACGGTGCACTTACTGCACCGGCTTGTCTTGCCGCATTCCTTTTTTTCCAGGACCGCGTGCACGCACCCGCTGATGGTACCGAAGGAGGAGGCCGTCATGTCCCCCGCATCCCTCCCGAAGAGGTTCGTGAACACGTCGTTGAACTGGTGGATGATAAGGTTCTCATCGGCGACGAGCACGGCCGAGTTGATATTTTCCAGGAGCAGGTTCAGAAAATCGTTGGATTCCCTGAGGTCGTTGAGAAACATCTTCATATCGTAAAAGGGGTGGTCCTTATTAAGGTGATTCCCCGGGGGGAAGGCGGATCGGTTCAGATCCCGGGAAACAGGCCGCAAACGGCCGCCGAAAGGTTCCATGCCCTTGATCCGTCTTCCCGAAAATTCTAATAAAGCTGCCTTAAAACAGCAAAAATCGCTCAGGGACGCATTGGAAATGGATACACAAGTTAACAAAAGGGGTCAAGTTAAATGCGTATCGGCCATGTCCGGATACCGTCCTCCCCTGTTCATAACGGATAGCGCGTGGGGGGTATCCCCATCCGGAAAGTGCTTCGAAACACAATCCCTGCCATGCTGTTGCGAAGCAGCCAATCTGAACGAAACGGGACAGGGTGACAACCACCACATCGGGAATCCACTCCCCTCCCATGCTGCCCGGGTTGCCGACAACCTATTCGACGCTAAGGTTGATGCACTCGTAAAAAGCCGGAGGTAGATTTTTCATTCACTATAATTGGTGGTCCGATGGGCTTGGAGGGCACTCTATGTTGCGGGTGGTTTTTCGGGGTGCGATTTTTTACCGCGCCGTCAAGGTTGCCCATGAAAAACCCACTTCGACATCCGGGATAATGTCACGGCCGCCCTGTGAACCTTATGGGAGACTTGTGGCGGACTTGTGGGAACGCCGTGACGGCGCCGGCGGAAATGCTCCCCGGGAAAGCCGGGGTCATGCCTGGAAACGGAGGCATTTGCCTGGCTCCTTTCGTGAGCGCCAACGCTGTATCGGGAAACGAAACCGGTTCCGCAGCATGCGCAACAAGGCATTCATAAGGAAACCTCAAAATGAGTGGAGGATTATACCACACAGCGTTGCATTTTCCAACACACCTTCTATATATCTGTTTTAATGCGAATTTTATCACCTCAAAGAGACATTTTCTCACACCACTGCCGACTTTCACGCCACTCCCCCCAATTCGATTTTATCCGGGAGCAATTCAAATATCATTATTTATTACTTTATTTTCAATTAGTTAACAGATCCAACATTCATAGACAAAATGCCGGCACACCCTTTGCTCTATATAAACGTAAATTCAACAAAACAATGGGCGTATCCACAAACAACATAAAGGAGACGGCAAATGGGCGAAAAAATCAGAAGCAATACCGGTTACGGTTCTTCCTACGGCAAGGGCGGCGAGAATAAAGAGGGGATCGAGACGGTTCTGGGCGGACAGGTCTGGAAGGTGAAACCCGACAAGACCGCTCCTGCGGCCAACCCCTGCCTCTGGATGACATCCGGCGTGGTAAAGTTCAAGAACTGTAACAACTTCGACGACTGCACCACCTGCAAGTACGACAGGGCCATGCAGAAGAACGCCGCCGAGGGCAAGCACCAGACCTGGCAGGACGCCATGCGCATGCTCCCCGAGCTGGGAAGAGTCTGCCGTCACACCCTCACCGGCCGTATTCCGAACCGGGCCTGCGCCTATGATTACGAGTGCGCCTCCTGTGATTTCGACCAGTTCTTCGAGGAGGTCTGGACCACCAAGGAGCGGACCTACCCCTACGAGGTTCAGAACATCAAGGGCTTCGACATGCCCATGGGCTACTACTTCCACGACGGCCATACCTGGGCCCGCATCGAGAGCGGCGGATACATCCGCATCGGCCTCGACGATTTCGCCCTGAAGCTCCTGGGGGAATCCCAGGGCATGGACCTTCCCCTCATGGGAAAAGAGCTGGATCAGAGCAAGGCGGGCTGGGGCCTCAAGAGAAACGGCAACACGGCGGACGTGCTCTCTCCGGTGAACGGCATCATCATGGAGGTCAACGAGAAGATCCGCACCAACCCGTCAATCGCCAACAACGATCCCTACAGCGACGGCTGGCTCTTCATGGTCCGCACCCCGGACATCAAGGGCACCATCAAGCAGCTCATGGACGATAAGGCCGGCATGCCCTGGCTGAACACCGAGGTGGGCAGGCTCGAGGGGATGATCGAGGAGGTGGCCGGTCCCCTGGCCGCCGACGGCGGCTACCTTGCAAGCGATATCTTCGGCAACATCCCCGCACTGGGATGGGACCGGCTCACCAAAGCGTTCCTTAAATCCTGATCCTTCTATTATGCCTGCTCCTTTTCCGTGGCCGGCGACGCCTGGCCGGTCACGGATTCCGGCCCGAAACCATGGTTCGGGCCGGATCGGGGAGCAACTTCCCGTTCCGAATATTCCTCTAAAGCAAAAGCCCCCGTCCCCGTCCCCGTCCGGGAATGATCATGACCATGAGCACGCTGTCGCATGCTCCTCCCATTCGCTCATGACTTGAGGCAGCCCCCCCCATCGTCATCCCGACGAAAACCCCATAAGGCCCCATCGTCTAAGCGTTCCGGCAATATCCCAAGGAGGGTTGCTTAAGAAAAAAGCTGGACTTTGCTCCTGCTTTGGGATTTAATCCCAAAAATTGAAGGAGATCCGCGGCACCCACAAACTATTTTTTCTCCGGAACGGGAAAGCCTAATGATGGGACATATTTCTCACATGTTTCACCCAAGCTGCCTCAGGGCTTTATTTTCGGGCATGCTGCTCCTCTTCATCTGCACGGCGGCCCTTCCCGCAGGCGCAACCTCGGAAACCCTTATCTTCCGAGGGGACCACAACTATCCCCCATATGAATTCATGAACGCCCAAAACGAGCCGGACGGCTTTAACGTGGAACTCCTGCGCGTGGTTGCAACCCGGATGGGGCTGTTGGTGAACATCGACCTGGGCCCCTGGCACGAGGTCCGGACCCAACTTGAAAACGGCGAAATCGACGGACTTCTGGGGATGTTTAAAACCCCGGCACGGGATGAAAAAGTTGATTTTACCATCCCCCATATCGTTGCATCCTATGCTGTTTTTGTTCCCCGGGACTCAAAGCTCCGCTCCATCGAGGAGGCGGAAGACGCCGTCATATTCGTGCAGAAGGGAGATCTGGGCCACGACTACCTTCTCGAGCACAAACCCAACGCCCGTGTGACGACAAGGGAATCCGTCGAAAAGGCCCTGATCTCCGTCGCGAACAAGGAGGGGGACTGCGCCCTGGTGCCGAGGCTCCAGGCCCAGATCCTCATCAAGGAGAAGATAATCCCGGGCCTGACCGCCGTGGGGCCTCCCATTATTCAGAGAAAATACTGCGTTGCCGTGACCGAAGGGGATGCGCCGCTTCTTGCGGTGCTCAACGAGGGGCTCAGCATCGTAAAGACCTCCGGCGAATACGACCGGATCTACGACAAATGGTTCGGGGTTTACGAGGAACGCCCCCTCTCCATCGAGGAAACCGGCAAGTACGTTCTCATGGTCGCGGGCCCGCTTCTCACCCTCGTGCTCCTCGCATTTATATGGAACCGCGCCCTTCGGAAAAAGGTGAACGAGCGCACCGGAGCGCTCTATGAAGCCAACAGGGAGCTGAAGCGGGAGATGGAAGAGCGCATGAAGGCGGTGACCGCCCTGGCCGCCGGCGAGGCGCGGTACAGGGAGATCTACAATGCGCCAAACGAGTGCATCTTCATTCATGATCCGGAGGACGGGCGGATCGTCGATGTCAACCGGGCCGTGCTCACCACCTTCGGCTATACCCGGGATGAAATTCTCGCAATGAGTGTCGAGGATATGAGCGCGGGCAGCGACGCCTTTTCCATGAAACAGGCCCTTGGAAGAATACGTCAGGCGGCCCACGGAACACCGGTGATGTTCGAGTGGCTTTGCAAAAGAAGTTCCGGCGAGCTGTTCTGGGCCGAGGTTTCCCTGAAATACTCCAAAGTTGCCGACAGCGGGTTTGTGATCGCCATTGTAAGGGACGTCAGCGAAAGAAAGCGTGCCCGGGAAAAGCTGTCCCAGGAAAAGGAGCTTCTGGCCGTAACCCTGAAGAGCATCGGCGAAGGCGTGATCACCTGCGATATAAACGGCACCGTCCTTATGATGAACCGGGTCGCCGAAAGGCTCACCGGCCGAGCTCTCGATGAGTCCCGGGGAAAACCGGTCACCGAGGTGTTCCGGGTCATCCCCGGAAAAAACGGGAGCCCCGCCCCGAATCCGGTGGAAAGGGTCCTGAGAACAGGCCTCGACATCCCGTCCTCGGATTCTTCGACACTCCTTTCAAGTGACGGGAAAAGGATCACCATCGCGGACAGCGCCTCCCCCATCATGGACGAAAAGAGCCGGATGATCGGAGTGGTCCTTGTATTCAGGGACGTGACCGAAAAAAGCATGATGGAAGCGGAACTCCTGAAGATCAAGAAGCTGGAATCCGTCGGGGTTCTCGCCGGGGGAATCGCACACGATTTCAACAACATTCTCACGGCCATCCTCGGCAGCGCAGGCCTCGTGAAAAAACTTGGCGAAACGGATAAAAAGATCCGGGCACTTGCCGCGAACATGGAAAAAGCGTGTCTGAGGGCCAAGGACCTCACCCAGCAGCTCCTGACCTTTTCCAAGGGCGGAACCCCCGTGCTGCGCTCCGAGGAGATCGGGGGCGTGATCCGGGAATCGGCCGATTTTGTGCTCCACGGCAGCAATGTCCGCTGCGACCTTTCCCTTGCCCGGGACCTCATGCCCGTGAAGATCGACGCCGGACAGATCAGCCAGGTGGTCCAGAACCTGATCCTCAATGCAAAGGATGCCATGCCGGGGGGCGGTATTGTCCGGGTGACCTGCGAGAACCACGCAAATGGGGGCCTCCTTCCCCTCCCCCTTTCGAACCAGGGCTACGTCAGGATAACCCTCAGGGACAACGGCGACGGTATCCCCCCGGAGCTCCAGGAGAGGATCTTCGACCCCTATTTTTCCACAAAACAGGAGGGCAGCGGCCTGGGCCTTGCCGTCACCCACTCCATCATCACCAAGCACAACGGACATATCCGGGTTGAATCCACGAGGGGAGAGGGGACCGCGTTCTTTATCTATCTGCCGGCTTCGGACACCCTCCCCGAGGCCTCCGCGCCCTCCCCGCCCCACCCCACGGGCATGGGCATGGGCATGGGCACCATCCTTATCATGGACGACGAGGAGATCATCAGGGAGATGGCCGGAGAACTCCTCGCGGAAATGGGCTTTTGCACCCTCACGGCTTCGAGCGGAAACGAGGCCCTGGAAATATACCTGGAAGATCCGGATTCCGTGGATCTTGTACTCATGGACCTCACCATTCCCGGGGGCATGGGAGGCAAGGAGGCCGCCGCCCGAATCCTCGAACGGGATCCCCATGCCCGGCTGATCGTCTCCAGCGGTTATTCCCACGATCCCATCATGGCAAACCACAGGAAGCACGGATTCCGCGCGGCCATCGTTAAACCCTACCTTTACGACGAGCTGTGGGAAAAGATCTCGCGGGTCCTGGCATCTTAGCTCAAGGGGAGCAACACCGTTGTAAAGCAGTTACGGGCTTACCGCTCCCGCGAACCCCGGGAATCATATTCGCCGGAATCCATACCCGCCGAGTGCCGCCTGCGCAGGCTCATGAAGAACGGCAACGAAATTCTCCAATCCACTAAACATCTGCCTCGACTGCCGCTCGCATTGGCCTCCTCTCCGGCCCGACACCCGGAGGTTCCCACAGCGGCCGCTCCGATTTTAACCGGGCTGGATCGCTTCGGCTGCTTCCGGCAGTTGACGACCTTGCTGCTTCGCCCACCCGGCAGGCGAGCCGGGCACGCCCTGTTTCGGAGGAATGTCCACGTCATGCCCCCCCGCCCCTTTATCCACCCCACAGCCCTGCCTCATCGATACATGAACAGGGCTGACGACGATCATGCTTTGAACAGGGAGGAGGAAGAGAGGAACCGGACAAAAAGAACGGAGACAAAATAACGCGAAAAGCTGTGTTAAATCTCTAAAGCCGGGAAGCGTTAAAAAGTGTGGGATTTCCAGACAAGACCGTTGTATTTTCCCACACACAACCTATCCTGCCGATATCACAACCCATATTCATGCCACAGAACCTGATTCCCCCCTTCTCTCCAAGTGGCATGATGTTTTTTCCATCACCTTCCCCTTTGACCGTCACTTTCCCGCCGCCGTCACCCAAAGTCAATACACGCATAATTTAAGCAAGTTACAACTCAACTGCCAAATTCATCCGATGCCGGCACACCCCTTGCTCTATATAAACGTAAAAATAACGAAACAATGGGCGAATCCACCAACAACATAAAGGAGACGGCAAATGGGCGAAAAAATCAGAAGCAATACCGGTTACGGTTCTTCCTACGGCAAGGGCGGCGAGAATAAAGAGGGGATCGAGACGGTTCTGGGCGGACAGGTCTGGAAGGTGAAACCCGACAAGACCGCTCCTGCGGCCAACCCCTGCCTCTGGATGACATCCGGCGTGGTAAAGTTCAAGAACTGTAACAACTTCGACGACTGCACCACCTGCAAGTACGACAGGGCCATGCAGAAGAACGCCGCCGAGGGCAAGCACCAGACCTGGCAGGACGCCATGCGCATGCTCCCCGAGCTGGGAAGAGTCTGCCGTCACACCCTCACCGGCCGTATTCCGAACCGGGCCTGCGCCTATGATTACGAGTGCGCCTCCTGTGATTTCGACCAGTTCTTCGAGGAGGTCTGGACCACCAAGGAGCGGACCTACCCCTACGAGGTTCAGAACATCAAGGGCTTCGACATGCCCATGGGCTACTACTTCCACGACGGCCATACCTGGGCCCGCATCGAGAGCGGCGGATACATCCGCATCGGCCTCGACGATTTCGCCCTGAAGCTCCTGGGGGAATCCCAGGGCATGGACCTTCCCCTCATGGGAAAAGAGCTGGATCAGAGCAAGGCGGGCTGGGGCCTCAAGAGAAACGGCAACACGGCGGACGTGCTCTCTCCGGTGAACGGCATCATCATGGAGGTCAACGAGAAGATCCGCACCAACCCGTCAATCGCCAACAACGATCCCTACAGCGACGGCTGGCTCTTCATGGTCCGCACCCCGGACATCAAGGGCACCATCAAGCAGCTCATGGACGATAAGGCCGGCATGCCCTGGCTGAACACCGAGGTGGGCAGGCTCGAGGGGATGATCGAGGAGGTGGCCGGTCCCCTGGCCGCCGACGGCGGCTACCTTGCAAGCGATATCTTCGGCAATATCCCGGCACTGGGCTGGGACCGCCTCACCAAGACGTTCCTTAAATCCTGATAGATCTCTTTTGCCCGCTCCTTTTCCGTGACCGGCGACGCCTGGCCGGTCACGGATTCCGGCCCGAAGCCATGGTTCGGGCCGGAAGCCGGGAGCCCATGGCAGGACGGGGAAAGAGACGGGACACCCCCTTTACCGAAACCGGGTTGACACATCACGCCCCGGGAACCTCCGGCATCCATGCGGCCCCCTACGAGGGGATGATTAATTCAGCCTCGGCTCCCCAGGGAGTGAGCTTCGCCGGGTCAATATTCGGTGGATAAATCGAGGGATGTAAACCCAGGCGGAAAACGAAAAAATCCGGAGCCCTTTTAGCGGGGCGAACTGTCATTCAACATCCGTTCTCTTTGTCGAACTGAATCACATGAGATCGGCGCCGGCTGCCCTGCCCCGGCGGGCGGCGGAACCATTCCACGAACAGGAGGCACCCGATGGGTGATAAAAGACCCCACAGCCCCCACTCTCCATGCATCTGGATGCAGGCGGGCATCGCCGGTATGAAGAACTGCAAGATCGCTTACAACTGCAAGGAGTGCTCCTTCAACAGGGAGATGTCCAGGATCGCGGCGGAGAACAAGCAACTTCGGAGCGAGGGCAAGGTCCCAGCGGGAAGACGGGGGGACGTGGTTCACTGGAGGGAGAAACTCCTGGCCCGCCCCCACTGGAAACGTCCCTGCATTCACCATATGAAGGGGCAGATCGACTTCAGGGCCTGTCCCCTGGAATACAACTGCGGCAACTGCGAGTTCAACCAGTTCTTCGAGGACGAGTACACCGTTCACACGGTGATCCGCCCCGTGGACCTCTACAGCGTGGAGGGGGTGAGCATCCCCCAGGGCTATTACCTCCACAGGGGGCATATGTGGGCCAAGATCGAGGAGGACTGGATGGTGCGCATCGGCATGGACCACTTTTCCCTGCGCCTGTTCGGCAATCTGGACGCCATGCTCTCCCCGTTGGTGGGAAAAGAGCTGAGGCAGGGGGAACCGGACGTTGCGATCAGCCGGGGGGAGAACGAGGCACGCCTGATCTCGCCGGTGAGCGGCATCGTGACCGCCGTGAACATGCGCCTCAGGGAATCCGGGGAGGCTGCCGTTCGCTCTCCCTACACGGACGGGTGGATCGCGCGGGTCCATGCCCCGAACCTCAGGAGGGAACTGAAAAACCTAATGATGGGCGGTGAATCCGACGATTACTACAGGAAGGAAAACGATCGTCTCTTTGATGTGATCGAGGAGGAATGCGGCCCCCTTGCGGCCGACGGCGGCTATCCGGCCGACGACATTTACGGAAACCTGCCCAAGGAATCATGGGGTAAACTCGTGAACACCTTTCTCCGCGGCGATGATGCATAGGGAAACAATCCACGGGCCGTGAAGCGGCTTCCCATCGCCCGTCGATTCGACCGGGCGCGGGGTTCCGGAAACGAATACCTCGGAGAAGTGGTTCCCGTCGGCTGCCCGAGCGACCCGACGGGGTTCGGGAAAGGCCCGACGCCGCCTATTTCTTTCCGGACGATCCCGGACGATTCGAGGATTTGGCGATATCCACGATGCGCGAAGAGCCGTAGTAATTCACGGTTTCATAGCGGGTGATACCCATGAGCTTCTGGGTGATGCCGCTGATGCGCGTGAGCTGGGAGCGGATCATCTTGGCCGACTGGTACTCGGGACTCTCCTCGGCCATATCCTTCATGAGAAGATCCGAATACACGAAAAGCGCCTGAAGGGGCTGGTTGAGCTCGTGGCACACGGCCCCGGACATCTCCACGGTGGCGGCAAGCTTCTCCTTCTCCTCCCGCTCCGCCTCGGCCTCCTTCTTCTCGGTGATGTCCGCCACGGCGAGGATCACCTTTTTCATGGGCCGCGTGGGGTCGGGACAACTCAACTCGGCCAGGCCCCAGAACGTGGTGCCGTTCTTCCGCCTGAACTCCGCCTCGAACTGGACCACCTCTCCCGCCTTCAGGTTCTCGTACATTCGACCCACCCGGTCGTAATCCTCTTCCGAGGCATAGAGGATGCGCGAGTTCCAGCCCAGGTAGTCCGCCTCGCTCTCATACCCGAACATCCT
>PPCM01000417.1_pt1 | contig 41494 bp, 35 predicted proteins | sample 1555541 | NCBI WGS metagenome assembly PPCM01 (sample SAMN05284479, study PRJNA326546) | Marine sediment metagenome, whole genome shotgun sequencing project. | isolation source: marine sediment | place: Germany: Wadden Sea | collected 2012-09-05
ATACGGGCAGCTTTTCGAAGAACAGGCACCTTTTCCGGGATACGGGCTCTTATTGAAAGTGAGGGCGATTGTTTTTAATTTCGATACCTATCCAGACGTACCATGACTTCACGACGGACAAGTCCGAATGTGTTGGTAAACGGTCCCCTGGTTCCGAAACCAAAAGGTGAAAAACCCCAACCGCTTCCCGGACCACTTATACCCAGTTTCCATACACGCCCCTTAATCCGCTATCTACCTTTATCGGAGGCCTTATGAGCAAGATTTCACCCACCACCCGTCAATCTTCGCGCAAGCCCATTGTTGAACACATGTTTTTCACGGATTCCCGGCAAAACCATCCCCTCCACGGAGCCGGAGCCCCCAAAACCGCATTGTCCCGGAGAAAGTTTCCGCCGGCGTTTATTCCAAAACTCTTTCTTGCAACGCTCCTTATCGCGCTGCAACTTCTCTGCATACCACCGGCATCCGCAAAGGAAGCCGCAAAAGAAACGGCACAGGCTACCGCAAAGGAAACCGGCAACAAGGAGGAGATTGATTTTTTATACGATTTCCTCAGCGGCACCTATGTTCTCGTGGGAAGAGCACCGGAGTCCAGCAGAACCTATACCGGGAAAATGCTTCTGAGCGGCGGGAACGGAAAATTCGAGGTTACCCGCATCATAGAAGGAAAAACCGTGAAGGGAACGGGCAGGATCGAAACGGCCACGGGAGACAGGATCAAGGTAGTGCGGGTTCGATTCACCGAGGGTGGGAAAAAGTACGAAACCACCTACCTGATCGGCTCCGACCTGGACAACTACGGTCGCCTCAGCGGTTACCTCTACCTGAAACAGGGCAACACCGTGAAACCCGGGCTGGAAGTGCTTTTTATCGACCACGGGGTTCACGATTGATAGTGAATGCACGGGGGAGTAAATGACCATGGAAGAGAAAATATCGTCACCTGAAATCAAGGCGATCTCCTGGGGGAGAATCGAAATCGCGGACCGGGGCGTATTCAAGGATGTCAAGCTCTATCCGGGCGGCGCCAGGGGCTGGGACTGGAACGAAACCGGCACCAACCACTCTCCCGGGATATTGCCGGAGGACGTGGCCGAACTCGTGGAAGCCGGTGCAACGGAGATCATCCTCACCAAGGGAATGCAGGAACGGCTCAGGGTGCATCCTGACACCCTGGCCGTTCTCGAGGAAAAGAGAATCAGGGTCCACCACCTTCAGACCGAAGCCGCCGCGGCGCTTTACAATCGACTCAGGGATAAAACCGCCGTGGCGGGCCTCTTTCACACAACCTGTTGATATGGCCCTTTCTTTCGTGCCCTCCGGGCAACGGCCCGTGGCGTGTTTGGGCCACGAACAATCTCCCCCCTCGCAACTTCGACCATTCATCCCGAAGCGGCGCTACCCGATAAGCCCAGGTTCCACTGAACAGAGAGCCGAAGAGGCCATCCCCAATTTCGCTCGACTCTTCGAAACGGTGACCGCTTTTACAGCTATCGGGGACTCGTTATCCGTTTCCCTGAATTGCCAACACGCCTCATTTGCAATTGTGTAAAATAATATTTCCAGAAGCCTGTCCGTGACGCTGAACATTGTAAGTATTTCAGGGAATAGATTTAATATGGTTACAACCTGAACCCGAAAGTTGAGATGGAATGCTTGATTGTGATGCCCCTCAAAGGAGGCGGTTCCCAAAGGATTTAAAAACACAGTCTAAAAAAAACGACTTCCAACAATGGGCCACTGTTAAAAAATGTTAATTGTAATCATGTGCCTCCTTTGAAAAAAACGACAGAAAAGGGGGTAGTGATGACTTTTCAAATGCTTGCAGGTCAAACTGCCGGTTGCAACGGAAGGGAATCAGAAACCGGCTTAACGATTTTTAACAGCAGGTGTTTCTTGCCTTCATCAACGCATTCATTTTATGCCTTCCTGTAGAAATTACGTATTTTCAAACAAAACAGGAGGAGTCAAAATGAACGGATTTGCAGTAAAACTGTTGTTAATGTTGATTGTCCTGCTCGGCGTAAACCTGTCTGCGGCAAATGCCGCATTTTTAGGGTTTACCGATGTGAGCGGGTTCAGGAATGCGCTCGCGGGGTATGACATTCGGACGGAGGACTTTGAATCTTACCTTTATTCCCCTTTGCCAAATGATCTCAATTTTGACGGGATGCACATCTCCAACGGTTTTAACTCAAAAACGTTTATGGGGGGGTGGTACGGCCCCGCCACATCGGGTCATATCTCCCTGGGCCCTTCCGACCCTAATGCATTTTACTTTGATTTTCAGTTCGACAATCCCGTGCATGCCTTCGGACTGCAACTCATAACCCATTTCCGCAATCGCGTGCCGCCCCACGCATTTTACCTGGAGACGAATGTCGGGGGCTTGGTCAATGGAAGCCCCGTCTCCTTGAACCCGGATTATCGCTCATGCTTTCTGGGGCTGGTCTCCGACACCCCGTTTTCTTCTGTCCGTATCCATAATATGATGCCCGGTATCGAGTTCTGGATCGACGACATGAGCCGGGCATGGGCAAAGGACCCCGGCCCCGCGCCGGTTCCCGAGCCCGGGACCACCGTGCTTCTGGTCATGGGAATTGCCGTGCTGGCGGGGGCGAGGCGCGGGGCGTTGCGGGTGAAAAATGATTGAGGGAAAAAATAGCCTATAACAACTCCTTCAGCTGTCCCAGCTTCCGCTCGAGCGCATGTTTTTCCGGAAAGGGACCCTTGCAACGGGCCAGGACAAAATTCGCCGTGTCCACGATGTTCTTCCACCTTGGTCTGCCCGGAAGGGTTTCGGAATTCAGGTATTTGTCCAGGGTCTGGGTCCTGGCCCAGCCGTCCCTGTTGATATAGACGGTCCAGAGGCCGGACTGCTCCGCCAGGTCCGCCTTGGACTGTCCGGTATCCGATGCCCAGAGGTCGCAGGCGGCAGCCATGACCTGAGTCCCCAGATTCCGTTTCTCCCCGTCGGCATTTCGCCCCAGCATTGCCCGCCGGCAACAGGGCCGGTTCAGTTGCCGGTCAAGGAAACGATCCAGGTCATCGAGGGCACCGTTTACAGGTTTTTTCCCATCCAGATGGGACCGGATCTTTTCCAGGTGTTCCCGATCCACCTTCAGTTGACTTTGAAGCGCATCTTCAACCGGCGCCCGGGTTCTTCCCCCGTTGGGTGGGTGCTTCTTCAGGGTGACGAAACTCAGGTCGTCCCCGTCCAGCTCCAGGACGGAAAGGGAAAGGTCCACGCGCACAACGGACGCGTCGGCGTGTTTGAGGGCAATGCCGGGATAATGAACCGTCCCGACCGTCGCCTCCCTCTGGAGCAGGGACGTTTCCAGGCTCGGCCCATGGGAATCCCGAGGCTCGGGGAAGAATTCCAGCGCACTCCGCCCCAGAACATCTCCGGGGCGGTGGCCGGTGAGCTCTTTAAAATCATGGTTGGCATAGGCGATCTCCCCCGCGGGATTCACGGTAAGAACGGCATGACCGATGCTGTCGAGCATGCGGGACAGTCGACGCTCCGTCAGTTTAAGGCTTTTCTGTCGTTTTTCCATGAGGTCCAGTTTGCCGGACAGGGTATTGATGACGTGGAAGGCCCGTGAAAACCGCTTCGTGATGTAAAACGAGTGGAAAAGGATAAAGATAAAGGTGCCGTATGGAACCAGGTAGACGCCCCGGTTCAGTTGCAGGTCGTAGTAAAAGATATTGTTAAGCCACGACACGGCCAGAATCAGGTAGCCCGGTGCCAGGGCCAGGGCGGACTTTTTTCCGCGAAAGATGTCCCTTGCAAACATTGCGAACAGATAGAGCATGGCGCTCTGGGTAACCAGGACAAAGAACAGGATCGGGGGGTCAAAGGCATTGGGAGGGGTTACGGCCGCATACACAAGGCAGATCCCCCCCAGCACCTGGTAAACCCGGTTGATCCGTATTGAATGCTGATGGGGAAAAAGGTCATGGTAAAACATGACCAGCAACGACGGGGCCGCCCCGAAGAGTAAAATGCACAGGTCGATGGTGAGTCGCCACGGAATGGAGGGAAAGATATTGGCCATGAGACACCCCCCGCTCACCCCGAAAAGGTTCTGGATCGCCCACAGGAAGCAGTATAATCCGAAATACAGGTTGACCGTTTCTTTTCTTCGGATCAAAAACAGGCCCAGGTGAAACAGGGCCATGATCAGGAGGGTGCCCCCAAGGAGCCCCGCCCGAACCCATTTCCGGGTTGCCATCAGGCGGACCTGCTGTTCGCCGCCCAGCCATACGGAGCTCTTGATGCCCCCCTGGCTGTTGTGAAAATTGGACGCTTGAAGGATGATTTCCAGGTTTGAACCGGCGGAATCAAACCTGGCAAAAGTGGAATGGGCAACGGGCACCTCCTCCCCCCGACTCCTTCCCACCCGCCCCGTGCCTCCGGCCCGCATCCCGTTGACCCGGACATTGCAAACGGAAAGGAACCCGTGAACAAACAGGGTGTCGGGCCTGTGCCGGCCCGCGCTCAGACCTTTTACCGTCAGGCGGTAGGTGGCATGGCCTACCGGCGGCAAGCGCCCCCCCCCAACGGAAACTTCCCTCCAGAGAGCGGGCAGGTGAGCATTTTGAACGCTTTCCGCATCACGGGGAAAATCCCCGGATTCCAGAAACTCATTCCAGTAAAACTCCCATTCACCGTCCAGCCGAACCGGCCCCTGTTCTTCAAAATCCCAGCCCGACAGGTCCAGCACCCCGTTTTCCGCCCGTATAAGCCGCAGGGGCGGACTCTTGCAGCCGGAACACAAACCAAGGAAAAGAAACGCAACCGGGATAAAAATAAGGAGCTTCCAGGGGGAAATGAACTTAACGGATATGGAGTCGGAAGATGCCGGCATTTTATCGTTATCCTGTTGATCGGAGAAGCATTGCGACAAACCGACGGGTTGACGTTTCATTGATTTAAGCCCGGTTTCCCAACGTCATCGGCAACCCCTCGAAACGATCCATCCCCCCCCCAAAAAAAAATCGAAACCGCCGGGAAAAAAATACGGGAACAGCCCAACCCGGGAAGAGATTTCATCAAAACAATCTATTTCAGGAAAGGAACCATAATGAAACTGGGTTGATAATATCTCAATACGACGATTTTCCTGAAAATGCAAACCGCAAAATTAAATACTGAGTAAAGGATGAAGCCGTTGGGAAAATGTTTTTAAGCATTGACGGGAAAACAGGCCAACGGACCCTGTAACAGGGCGGAAACCGGCCTGTCGGCAAGGGGAATGGGAATTTTAACAATTCTAACAGTGGTATCTCATTCATAGTCCGCGTGCGGTGGTAAAACTCATAAATACAATCCGTTGTGTGGTGCTCAACAATCTTTAACAGCTGTTTTTCCTTGTCAATATTTGGGGCAATTTGTAGTGTCAATCACCATCCTGAAAATGGGGTAAAAACCACGAACCGGAAATATGAAATAAGGCGGGCATTTTTCATGGATTTGGAAATGTCGCCTCTTCATTTACTATCTCAAGGTCCCTGCCCGGCATGAGTCATACAAAGTCAATACCGAATACGGATTGACGACAGGGTCGAACCGCAAAGAAAACACGTTACTTAATTTCTTTGCCTGCTTGTCCCATACCCTGTTCCGGTTGCGATTTCCGAATGGAGAATGCGGGAAATGGACACTCTCGAAACGGATTATCGAAAATTTTTAACAGGCAGCATGAACAAATCAATAAGGAGGTCGTATGATCAGAGCAGGGCCGTATCAGCATAAGCAATTTCCTACACGATCATGATTCGCCGGCACGCAAAACGGAGTTTTGCATGGCAGGCGCCTAACCCCTAACCGCATGATATATCACTATTATTCAAAAAAACAAGAACGCGACAAACCCAAAGGAGGACAATTATGAATTTAGGCAAAGTTTTGGGCGTTGATGCAAATTTGGATCTTTGTTTGAAGAACACATTAACCGGCAAATGGGAAGAAGTCCTGCCTAAGTATGGACAAACCTTGTCGGTATGCCAAATGAAGGATGGAAGGTTCCTTGGTGTCAGTACAGACAATTTTCTACAAGTCAAAGACACCTTGTCCAGCCATTGGGAGGGGATCGACGGTAGTGGCGCCGTGACGGATGCCATTCAACTTGAAGACGGGCGAATACTCGGCATTGGTATGAACAATGAGTTGTATTGCCGCGATACATTAAAGAGTGAATGGCAACATATCCCTTCAAGCGGAGCGGTATTGGGCATCACGCAATTACCGGACGGAACAATACTTGGCATAGGAATGGGCAATAAATTGCATACAAGAGTAACCCTGGAAACACCTTGGTGTCATGTTCCCGAGAGCGGTGAAGTTAAATCGGTATGTGTTCTGAAGAATGGGGTAATATTAGCCGTGGGTATGGATAATCAACTCTGGACCAGGGTTACTCTCAGTCAGCCCTGGAGTCAAATACCGAATTCCGGATCAGTCATATCAATCGGCTGTGTAGAGATATAACGGCACCCGCTCGCTCCGGCACCGACGGAGATCCCATTAGTGGATTCCACATCATTCCGAACCTGAAGTCTATGACTTCCTGTAAAAAAATCCGACACGGAAACCACAACCGCAGCCTTAGTGGTCCGGGACCCTGATTACATTGCACCCGGTTTGTTGATTTACTTTCCGATGTACTACATAAGGGTCGCCCACGAGCGGCCCTTTTTCAACTATATGGACGATTCGTGCTGCCGTGAGCCCGGCTTGGGAGAATCAGAGCCGCGCGGTCAATCCGGGAGCCCCGTGCCGCCTCCGATACACATGGTGACGATACCTTTTTTTGTTACGTTCCAAAAGGTTCGCGATCTGGATTGCGGTGAGTTTCAGGGGGGTTAACCGAGGTAGAGAATATAACGGAACATGGCCCAGAAATGGCAGAAGCTGCCGGACAATACGAAAAGATGCCATATCTCGTGAAATCCAAAGACACCGGGCACGCAGTTGGGCTTTTTCAACGCGTAGATCACGGCCCCGCCGCTGTAGAACACCCCCCCCAGCACCAGCCAGACCATGCACCCGGTCTGGACGTTCTGGACCAGGGGCACCACGGCCGCCATGCAGAGCCAGCCCATTACAAGGTAGATGCCCGTGGAGATCCATCTGTGGACCTTCATGGACGAAATTTTTATAACGATCCCCACGACCGCCAGCCCCCACACGGTCCCGAAGATGCTCCACCCCCATGCACCCTTGAGGGGAATGAGGCAGATCGGGGTATAGGTCCCCGCGATAAGAAGATAGATCATGATATGGTCCAGCTTCCTGAGAGCCGAGATCCCCTTTTCCGAGAGGTTCAGGGAGTGGTAGACGGAGCTTGCCGTGTACATAAGCACCAGCGTGCTGCCGTAGATCGAAAAGGACACGATGTGGAGCGCACCGGCATGGATGCAGGAGAAGACAATCAGAAGAATCAATCCCGCGATGGATGCGCAGACGCCCACCATATGCGAAATCGCGTTAACAGGTTCCCTCAGGGTTAAAGCCATTTGAAATCCCTCCCCTCTTATAATTTAATCTTTATGCCTGATAAATCGCGTCGCGCGTATCTCCCAACGGAAGCAGGTCTGCCGGCGAAATCGCACCTCCCGTCCTTGGGTACCGAAACAGGGACCCAAAAACCGATCTTCGATTCCCTTATTTCCCCCAGGCACCGGCCGAAGCCGGCAAAGGCCGCATGCCCACGATACGGTTTCCGAGATCTCTTATCCGAATGTTTGCCGGCAAAATACACCTCGTCCCGGCAACAGATCTCCCACCACCGGGTAACAGGACATAATGTCGAATACCGTCGAAAAGGTCCATATGGCGAATGGGCGAATTCAGCCATGAATGCTTTGAAACAACGTCAATAGATTAAGCAGGATTCCAGGTCCCCTGTAAAGAGGCGTGGAATGAGGTTACAATTCTTTTACATTTCAGTGGGCTTTGAGCAGGGCGGTCAGTGGAATTTGTGGCGGGACGGTCAGTGAGCTTAGAGGCGGGGCGGACTCCCGGCCCCATCCGGCGAATTCCCGTGATCGGGAAAAGGCCGGATGGGTACCGGGGGCCAAAAGTTAGGGGTGGAAAAACAAAGGGTGCCCGCAACAACAGGTTGGCCGTGGTTGCGTCCATGGCGCGTGAGTCCATGGGATACAGCCTGCCCTGAAACGAGCGGTCAACGTACCGCAGGATTACATTGTCCCGATTCCCTTAGAGCCTGAAGCGGGAAACCATGGTGCCCAGCATTTCGGAGAGTTCGGACAGCTCCCGGGCGCTGGTCTTCACCTGTCCCCCCGCTCCGGCGATCTCCTTCGCGGCCGTGTTCACGCCGGCCATGTCCCGGGTGATCTCCCCCGTGACAACGGTGCTCTGGCCCACGTTTTCGTTGACCTCGCCGATTCCCAGGGAGGCCTGGGCAATATTGCCCGCGATCTCGCGGGTGGCGGCGGACTGCTCCTCAACGGCAACGGCCACCCCGGAGGTAATGGTGCTGATCTCGTCGATGATCCTTGTCACCGCTTCGATCCCGCCGATGGATGCGGTGGTTTCCGCCTGCACCGCCGCGATCCGCTCCCTGATATCCCCCGTTGCAGCGGCGGTCTGTCCCGCAAGGGCCTTGATTTCACCGGCCACCACCACGAACCCCTTGCCGGCCTCGCCGGCGCGCGCCGCCTCGATGGTTTCGGCCATGCGATGGGCGGCATCCCGAAACGTCTTCCTGAGCCCCGAATCCTGGTCCAGGCCCTTTGCCTCCCAGGCCCGCGCAACAGCCGAAAAGGCATTCCGGTAATCATCCGCCAGCCCGCCGATGGACTCGGCCTTTTCCAGAAGCTCCCGGTCCCCAAGCATTTTCGCAAGGGGCAGGATCTTTTCGGCCCGGTCCTTCATTCGGGCCACGCTCTCCCCGTTGAGATCGATATACCTGGGGTCCTTGAGCATCAGAAAATTCTTTTCACTGTTCCTGCTCTCCAGCATCGCCTCTCTCACCTCCCCGCTGTACCGGTCCACCGCGATCTCGGTTTCGATAAGCGCCTCGAAATCCTCGATGGCGATCCCGTTTGCCCGGTGATAGATGGCGATAACCACCGCAAAGAGCAGCAGCACGGCCCCAAACCCACCGATCAGCTTGACGCCAATCTTCCGGTTGTTGATCCATTCCTTTATATTTTGCATCTACAGGTTACTCCTTGATAATTGCTGTCCATATGTATTCACCAGGGCCATATGCGTAAGAACGGCGCGCAGGTCGTTAAAATCACCATCCGGATAAGCCACGTACCGGGGCCACAGGGAATATCCCATGTCCACGGTTTTCCTGCTCCGGTCGGGCAGGATCAAAATCAGCATGATGTCCCGGAAGAGCTCCTGCGCCGCAACGGCAAACCGGAAATCCTCCATGGTGCCAAGGGCCAGAAGGACATTTCCGGGGTACGGCAGCCTCTTGAGCGCCTCCGAAAAAAGCGCGGTATCCGTCAGGATCTCCGCATTCACCCCCGGTACGCCGGCGACGGTTTGCCTTATGATCCCGCCCGACGGGTCCTCCGGGTTAATATATGATAGTAGTTCCATGCCCCTCTCTTCTCAGTTGATGGAAATCGCCCTCCTCCGGGCGTCCATGTCCCACGCACTTTCCGTGCATCTCTCCTCCCCTCGGCGCCGACCCGGGGAATCGGGAACCGGGAACCGGGAACCGGCGCGCCCTCTCAGGCAGGGGCAAACATGCCCAGCCCTTACAGCATTTCCTGTGCCGGCCAAACACATTTCTCACTTAACCTTTTCATTACAGGTTGTTACGGACACAACCGCAATCTTATATGCGGCATGGGAATGCAGTTCAGCGAGATTGTCCAATTCCCCAAGACAGCTCACAAGGTAAATAATCCAGCGCGGCAAGACAACCCGCCACGGGCAATCCCGCACGATAAGACTGCCGGCCCGGTTTCGACCCGGTTCCCATCGTTTTCCAAATTCCCCATGGGACAGCAGCCGTGAGCCATTTCGTTTGTTCATGTCGCCATTCACACGCGGCATTCCCTCCCAAGGCCCGCCGGCTCTGTCCTCACACATCATGGGGATGTTACATTTTGTTACAAAATAATCCGGAAAAAGGTTTTCAACATTTATTGAAAGCGTTATTAGAACCACAGGTACTTTTTTAGAACCAACCTTTGCCGTTAGCATTGAGGAAAATACCGGCGAACAAAAATCAACAACAGCAGATCATGTCGCAACACGCCGTTTTCAATGGGTGAATTTTTATATCGTTAACGGTATCCGACAGTTTTGATCGACAATCCCCCAAGGACACCCCATGCCGTCCACTCCCACACCAAGACGCTTTTTCAACGCCCTTAACCGAATGCAGGTATCGGATTTCCAGAAACGGATGCTCGGCATCCACCACGCCGCTCCCGGGCACACGGTCACGGCGGGCCGCATGGCCGAAGCCCTGGGGTATACCCACCACGCCCCCGTTTGCAGTGCCTACGGCAGGCTGGGAAAGGCCCTGGGGAAAGAGCTGAAGTGGACACCGGCGGATCATTCGGAGCACGGCGTCTCCCGGCTTGCGTTTCTCGAGAATCCCCACGGGATCTGGCGCTGGGTCATGCGGCCCCAGTTGGCCGGCGCGGTCGAGAAGCTTGGGTGGCTTATGCCGGGTGAACCTGCCGGGGAGGACGGAAGCGATCTTTTCAAGGTTAGGGAGCCCCTGGTGGTCCGTTATCCCGACGGTGATGAGAGGTTGATCGCGGAAATGTTTGCCCACCGAGACGGGGTGGTGTTTTTTGGTTGCGGATGGGTTTACGAAAAGGAACCGGCACAATTGCTGCCCGGACCCATTGTCAAGAATGGCGAGGGGTGCTGGAGGCTCGGGGATATCTCGGTTCGGGTGGTCACGCGGGAGGAGTTTCCCATGTCGGCCTTGCAGGCGGAGTTGTGGGAGCAGTTCAACATCACCGAGAATCGGGAGGATGCGACGCGGGAACGGGCTTATGAGATATTTGTGGAGCGCTTCGGAGAGGAGCGGTGATAAATCCTCCTATCCCCCCTTTGCAAGCATGGCGCATACGGTAATCCTCGGACAAGCAAGGCTTCGGTAAGCCCAATCTTCGAAATGTATCATCGCAACCACAGAATTTTAAATGTGCCGCCACATGTCCCGATACGACTCCAAATCCTCAGCCTGATATGCCCCTCGAAAATCACGCTTCATTCGCCACAAGTTGTGGCGATATTTCGGCACAACCTGTGCCTGAATTCCCAACCATTTGATTTTATATTCAAACCACAGGAATATGGAGCTGAAATTTTCCTCAAAAAGTGTCTTTTTAATATCAATGTGATTCCAGTCTTAATAAACTACCCGGACAAGCCGGCAACAACCAGTTTTGACATAACAGCACAAGATGTTCTCGGTATGATATATCCGGGCCGTTTCAAAAATTGAGGAGATCTCAAGCCTTGCCTGACCTGAGATTGTATTTTTTAATCAATGCATAGAGGCGGGCTCGGCTCAAACCGGATACGATCACGGCTTTTCGAATATCGCCTTCGACAGCCTTTAACAAATGCCTGAGGTAATGTGCTTCGGCCCTTTCCATGACCGCATTCCTGTACTCCTTCATCTGAGGAAAATCGCAACTTTTCTCCGGCAACTCATCCCCATCATGAGAGGAAATCTCACTTTTACTCAAAGGGGTGAAAGCGCGCCCCGAACCAACGTCCCTTCTTCCCGCTTCCCACCCTGATTTTCGATCATACCCATTTTCAGGTCCCGGTACCCTGCTTCCTTCGAGTCCCTTTCCCGATACCCCAAACGGGGGCTGTTCATGTCCCGAATACCCGTCCCGCATGGTTTCACGCCCGGTTCCAGCCCCGCTATCAAACCCGATTTCACTTCCAGGCCCAACTGCCCGACCGAATTCCGGTCCGGTATTCGCATTAAACTCCCCACTTCGTTCGAATTCCGGTTGGAGATTCGTCTTAAAATCCCCATTCCGTTCGGGCTCGGTGGAATCCTCACCGTTAAGCGAATCTCCGCCATGGGCCGGCCCTGCGGCAAGATGCCTGAAACGAATCGCCTCGGGCAGATGCTTGGGATAGAGAATCGGACAGGCCGGATCGGAGAGGATCGCCTGCTCGAGGGTGCTGATCAGCTCCCGGATATTTCCCGGCCAGTGGTAATCCACGAGAAGCAGCATGGCGTCCGGCGACACGCCCCGGTTTGTAAGCCCGTGGCGCTCCCCGAGGGCATGGACATGGTGGAGCACCAGCTCCCTGATGTCCCCCGCCCGCCGTCGCAGGGGGGGCAGTTCGATCCCGAAGGTCTTCAAGCGGTAAAGGAGGTCCCGGCGGAAATCGCCCCGGTCCACCATTTTCTCGAGGTCCCTGTTGGTGGCCGATACCAGTCTGAAATTGCTTTGCTTTTCACGGCTTCCCCCCACCGGTCGGTATTTTCTCTCCTGGAGAACCCTGAGGAAGGATTTCTGGACCGGCAGGGGCAGGTCCCCCACCTCGTCCAGGAAGAGGGTACCCCCGTCCGCCTGGGCGATAAGTCCCGGCGCGGCCTCCCCCGCTCCTGTGAAGGCGCCCTTCACATGACCGAAGAGTGTGCTCTCCACGAGGTTTTCCGGCAGCACCGTGCAGTCCACCACCACGAAGCCCCTGTCCGCCCTTCTGCTGTTCTCGTGGAGGGCCCTTGCGAAGAGCTCCTTTCCTGTGCCGGTTTCGCCGGTGATGAGCACGTTGGCGTCGGTGGCGGCGCTCTGGGCGATGCGGTCCAGGCAGGCGGTGAGCTCCGGGCCGCGCCCCACGATCCGCTCCCGTTTCAGGGCAACGGGCTGGTTGCCGGCCTCCTTGCGCCGCCGGTACTCCAGGACCCGCGTGACCTGGAGCATGATCTCCTTTGCGCTGAAGGGCTTCTGGAGATAATCCCAGGCCCCGCTCCGCACCGCCATGGAGGCGCCGTCCGCGTCCCCCACCGCCGTGATGATGATCACCTCGGGGGCTCCCGGTCCCCCCATGATCCCGCCGATGGCGTCCAGGCCGTTTCCGTCCGGAAGGCGCACATCCAGAAACACGAGGTCGAAGTCATGGCGGGCTGCCAGTTCCGTTCCCTCCCGCAGAAACTCCGCCACGGCCGCGCTGTGACCCATTTCGGTCATCCGCTCGCTCAGTATTGCGCGTATCAGCTTATCATCGTCAATGATCAGGATGTTCGCCACGCCGTCTCCTTCATGTCCAGTACCTTTCTAACCGCCTCGCCCAGGTCCCGCCGGGTTACGGGTTTCATGACAAATCCGGCGATTCCAAGCTCTCCGGATGTTTTTTGATTCAAGAGTTCGCTGAAGCCCGTGCAAAGGAGCACGGGCACCTCCGGCCGGATCTTTCCCAGTTCCCCGGAAAGCTGTACCCCGGTCATCTTCGGCATACTCTGATCGGTGATCACCAGGTCGAACGCCTCGGGGGACGACCGGAAACGATCCAGCGCCCCCAGGCCGTCCGGCTCCGCCGTCACCCGGTAGCCCAGGGCCTCCAGGTGTTCCCGGGCGATCTCCATGAAGAGGGCCTCGTCCTCCACCAGGAGAATCCGTTCCTCTCCGCCGGCGGGAAGCTCGCCGGATTCACCGGTTTTCTCGTCCCCCTCCTCCATAACAGGCAGCCACACGGTGAACGTGCTGCCCTTGCCGGGGCGGCTCTCCACAGTGACGCCGCCGCCGTGGTTTTTCACGATTCCCAGGGTGACGGAAAGCCCGAGGCCGCTGCCCTCCCCCTTTTCCCGGGTGGTGAAATAGGGTTCGAAGATCCGCCTGATCATCTCGCTGTCCATCCCCTGTCCCCGGTCCGAAACGGCAATGCGGAAGTAGGTCCCGGGCGAAAGGGTGGTGTCGTAGGCCTGGAGGGGGGCCGAAAGGCGCTCGGAGGAGAGGCGCACCGTGACGATGCCGCCCATGGGCCCCAGGGCGTGGCGCGCATTGGTGCAGAGGTTCATCACCACCTGGTGGAGCTGGGAATCGTCCCCCATCACCATCTCCAGGCCGTCCGGGATCTCCTCCTTGATCTCCATGTTCCCCGGCAGGGTGGCCCTCAAGAGATCAAGGGCCTCGGCCACCACCATTGCCGGCGCAAAGGGCCTGAAGGTCTCGTCGCTCCTTCGGCTGAACGCCAGGATCTGCCGCACAAGGTCCCTTGCCCTTTCCGAAGCCTCCAGGATACCGGAGATATAGCGCGTGGTCTTCTCCCCGTTTCCCCTCAGATGCTCCCTGGCCAGTTCGCCGTATCCGATGATCCCGCCGAGAATATTGTTGAAATCGTGGGCGATGCCCCCCGAAAGGGTGCCGATGGCCTCCATCTTCTGGGCCTGGACAAGCCTTGCCTCCATCTTCCGGAGTTCCGCTTCCGCCCGTTTCCGCTCGGTCATATCCCGGACAACGGCAAGAAAGCAGACCCTGCCCCCGGCATAAAACCGGCTGATCCGAACCTCCACGCGCACCTCTTCGCCGTTCTTTCGCACCCCTGCCGCCTCATTGTAAACAGAACGTCGAATCCCCGGTGTATTCAGCTCATTTTCAATGAGGAGGTGGTAACGCTCCGCCGCAAGAGCCTTGTTGGCCAAGCCACGCAATTCGCTTCGACCATACCCGTAAAGCCGGCAGGCGGCCTCGTTCACATCCTCCACGATGCCGTCCGGCCCCATCACCACCAGAGCATCCCCCACCGACTCGAAGATCTCCCGGTACCTGACCTCGCTGTCGCGGAGCGCTTCCTCCGCGCGCTTGCGATCCGTTATATCCACGAGGGAGGTGAGGGCGCAGATCTCCCCCTCCAGGGTAATGAGCCGGGAGGAGGCCAGCAGAACCTGCTCACTGCCGTCCGGAAGACGTCGTACAAGCTCGACCCCGTCGAGGTACCCCTTTTCCCGAAGGACCTGCTCGTGTTGCCGGAACCAGTCGAGGTCAAGGCCGAAATCAAGCCCCACCTCCCCGAGGCTCCTGCCCACCACCTCGTCGAAATCATATCCCCGCATACCGCAGTAGGCCTTGTTCACATAGCGGAACTCCTTTGTGACGGTACTGTTCACCACGGTGGGAACGGGACTGTCCCAGAGCAGGCTCCGCAAGGTTTTCTCGCTTTCCCGGAGCTTTGTTTCCACCTCCTTGCGAACCTTGCCCTCCTCCACAAGGGCCTTGTTTTTCTCCCTCAACTCGGAGGTTTTCGCCTTTACCATCAGCCGCAGGAGCAGGTTGATGCCAAGTGAGACGAGAAGAAGGGCAAACGCCCCTGCCCCCGCCAATTTCACCCATGGGGGAATTTTCTTCTTTTCCTCGCCGGGAATCCATTTTTCTAGAGAATTATAGTAGAGCGAATCCCGGTCCCGTTTCAATCGGGCCAGCTGCCTGTCGATGGCCGTCACCAGTTCCCGGTCGCCGGTTCCGGGGGAGGCAAACCGGACCTCCACGGGGTTGAAGATCAGGGAGCTCTTCTCGACATGATACCTTGTCCCTTCCCGCCCGACGAAGGTCCTGGGGACAACCCCGGCATCGGCCTTTTTTTCATGCACCAGTTCAAGGACCTCGCCATAGGTTCCCCCCTGGACGACCCGGCAGGTGACCCCGAAATTCCCGGCCTGATCGATCAGGGACATGCCGTGTATGCCCTCGGCCATGACGGCCACGGTTTTTCCCTCGAGATCCAGGATCGAGCCGATGTCCCCCGTCCTTGAAACCACCACCCCCCAGCTTCTCACCAGGGTCTCTGCGGTAAAATGAAACCGCTTTGCGCGCTCCCTTGAAAAGGCGATGTCCGAAACCAGGTCCACCTCGCCCTTCTCCAGTTTTGCAAGGCAGTCCTGCCAGAGGCAGTTCCGGTATTCCAGACGCCAGCCCTCCTTCCGGGCCACATGTTCAAGTATATCGAGGGACAACCCCTTCGGCTTTCCGTCCCGGCCCCTGAAGACCAGCGGGGAATTGTCGATATACCCCACCCGCACACCCCGCTCCCCCTGGTGTGCCCCGTGCGCCGTTTCAAAGCAAAGCGTCAGCCATAAGGCGACAGCTAGAAGAATGAACCGGCTCATCATCCCCCTTCCCCCTCCCCTATACAAAGCAGCAACTACAAATCGTTCCATTTTGTTTTCCAAGTCATATCAAATTAGAACACCGTGACTTTCAGGTATACCATACATCCCGAACGCCTAAAACCCCGCATCCTCCCACCACTACCATACCAATTAATTACAGCACCCTGCATACTCCGCCCCTTCCCGCAGAACCTTCTCGCGATGCAATAACTCAGGTATTCTTTCTACGGAGGCATCAATTATGCTTATAAAACCTGGAAAGCCGCATCGACCAGACAACCCTCAACTAAGGGTGATATCCATGCAAACGGATGAAAACAGACACCTTCCCGCGCACGGAGGCGGATTCAAACTCCACGGGGAAGTGGAAACGGAACAGAGGAACTTTATGCCCCACGGTAATATGAATTGGGGAATCGACCTGCGGATTGCCGGCATAAGCCGGAAAAACGGCATCATCGAGCACCTTGATGAAGGGGCCGGTCCTCTGGGCCTGCTGGTCCTTGAGCTCGACCATTTCAAGGACATCAACGAAACCTGGGGAGATGATGCGGGGGATGCGGCGCTGCGGCATTTTGTGGGGCTCATAAAGGGGGAACTGAGGAACAACGACCTCTTCGGTTGCTTGGGGGACAAGGAGTTCGCCCTGCTCATGCCCGAGACCGATATCGGCGGGGCATGGACCCTGGGGGAGCGCATCCGGCGGGTCGTCGCCGAAACGCCCCTTGTCACGGAAAGCGGAGAGGAGATCTCCCTTACCGTGAGCGGGGGGGCACCCTCCGAGAGGCCGGCGAGTCCATGGGCGCGGCCCTGCTCCGTGGCTGCCGCGCCCTTTATTCGTCCAGGGAGAACGGGAGAAACCGCATGACCACCCGCAAACAATCGGGCGGTAAGCCACCTGTAACACGAGGTTTTCACGAAAAAGTCAACGTGCGGTTGACAACGTCAAGCAAAGATTGACAGAAGGGGCGACAGCGTCACGGCTCAACTTTAGCAGGGTAAACAACCACTTGACCGCAGGCAGTTGTCAGTTTAACGGGATAATCCAGGGTTGGGACTTGAACTCCAGGTCAATCAGGCATCCGGGCGTTATGTTCAAACCGGACTACACGTCATCCAATACGCCAAAGCCGGTTCCATTTCGGGCGATATCCCAACGGGAACCGGCTTTTTTAAGAGCATCGGCGGAAATAAGGACCGAAGGATCAGTCCATTCCTTCCTTTATTTCGCCGATAAAGCGGCTGGCATCGGAGGGCTGGCCCCTTCTGTACTGGGACCTTGTGAGGTAGAGGTACTTTTCGGCGCGGGTCACGGCAACGTACATGAGGCGGCGCTCCTCCTGAATCTCCTCGGAGCTGTCCATGGAGCGCCAGTGGGGGAAGATCTCCTCCTCGCAGCCCACGATAAAGACCACGAAATACTCCAGCCCCTTGCTGGAGTGCACCGTGGAGAGGTTGACCCCGTAGTTGTTGCCCCCCTCGTCGTCGTCGTCCTTGTCCTCGCGTATCAGGGCCGCCTCCTCCAGGTAATCGGTGATGGTCTCCTTCTGGGAGGCCGAGTAGATCAGCTGCTCCACGTTTTCCACCCGGGAGGTATAGCCCATCTTGTCGTCCTTGGCGCCCTGCTGCTTCAGGTAATCCATGTAGTTGAAGCGCTCGATCGCCTCATTGAGGGCGGCCTGGGGCGGCATGGTCTTCATGTCGTCCAGGCCCTCGAAGAGCTCCGTGAGCAGCTTGTGGACCTTGGGGGTCAGGACCCTCTCCTCCACCATCTTCCTGGCGGCGTCCTGGAGGCTCATATCCCCTTCGCGCATGCCCGCGATCTTCTTGATCATGGCGGGCCCGATTCCCCGCTTGGGGGTGTTGATCACCCGCTCGAAGGCAACATCGTCGGCCGGGAACACCGCAGCCGTGAGATAGCAGTTCAGGTCCAGCACCTCTTTCCGGTCGAAGAACCCCTTGGAGCCCATCATCTGGTAGGGAATCTTGTAGGCGCGGAAGGTCTTTTCAAAGGCCAGGGAGAGGGCCTTGGTCCGGTAGATCACGGCGATGGATTCCAGGGGAATCTCCATGTCCTTGAGCACATGGATCTTTCTTGCCACCCACTTGGCCTCCTCGCTCTCGTTGTAGAACTTCTTGAGCTCCACCACCCCGCCCCTTTTGTCCGAGAAGCAGCGCTTGTCCATGCGGTGCTCGTTGTAACCGATGAGGTCGTTGGCCACCTGGACGATCTCGTCCGCCGAGCGGAAGTTCTGCTCCAGGCGAAACACCTGGGCGTTCTCGTACTTCCTGGGAAAGGAGAGGAAGTGGTTCACGTTGCTCCCCCTGAACCCGTACACCGACTGCCAGTCGTCCCCCACGCAGAAGAGGTTGCCGTGGCCCAGAAGAAGGCCCGTGAGCTCCTCCTGGATGTTGTTGCTGTCCTGGTACTCGTCCACCATCACGTACTGGAACATCTCCCGGTACCCGTTCCTTACCTCGGGAAAGTCCCTGAGGATATCCCTTGCAAGAAGGAGGATGTTGTCGAAGTCCACGGCGTTGCTGGCCCTGAGCTCCTTCTCATACATGTTGTACACGTCCTTGAGGCGGATATGGGAGACCCGGGAGTTGGTCTCGAAATACTTGTCGGGGCTGCCGAAGTTCTTGGCCCGGGAGATCTGGGACATCACCGAGTTCACGTGCTTCTTGTCGAAGTTCATCCTGGCGACGATATCCTTGAAGGTCTTCTGCTGGTGGTAGGCGCTGAAGATCTGGATGGGCTTGGTATATCCCAGGAGCTCGCAGTGATCCTTCAGAATCCGGTAGCAGGCGCTGTGGTAGGTCCTGACCCAGGGAAATTTATACGCCGGAAGCCCCGTGAGTTTCGTAAGGCGGGTCTTCATCTCCTCGGCGGCCTTGTTGGTAAAGGTGATGGCCAGGATCCGGTCCGGCTCAACGCCCTGTTTAATAAGGTGGGTGATCTTTGCCGTCAGGGTCCTTGTCTTACCGGAACCCGCGCCGGCCACGACCAGTGCCGGGGTTCCCACATGCTCCACCGCCGCTTTCTGCTCTCCTGAAAGTTGCATTCAGCTTCCTCGTATATCTCTATTCGCGATTTTTTCTGAAATATCGCGATATTTGTCCATTCCGGAACCCGCCCGCCCCGATGCCGGGACAAAGTTATATCAAAAGCCGCCGGTCCTGCCGGCACTCGTTTTCAACGGGTACGACCATACTTACCGTATTTAATTTAAATCAGGTGGCCTTTGTCAGCCGACCCGAGGTCCCATACGGGCCGAAGGGGCGGCATGAACCCCCGGAGGCGTTCTTCCCCCTGTTCAAACCCGACCGCATCAAGGATTCCCCTTATACATTTCCACGATTATTTTCTCAAACGAAAAAAATACCCCGCCCGCGCCTCTGTTCAGAATCTTTACCGCTTGCTCCCCGCCAACACCGCAAATTCCATTTCGGCATCTTACCGACAAAAGCAGGCGCTTCCATGTCAAAACGGTTTCCGATTACCACTGAAAATCAGCCTGCTTTATCCCGCATGATTGGGGCAACCCTAAAAAAATGATCCATGGCCACGTTTTTGCCGTAATAATGCGGTTTCCGAATTTTGAAGTTATGAGCCGGCCTGTATTATCCACAAAAAAATCTGTCCCCTTTTCCCGCTTTTCCCGAAAAAGGTCATAAATCGGTGCTTTCGATTCATAAAAAAAGCCGCTTCCCTGAAGCGGCTTCAATTTAATTACGACGACATCGCGAAGGGGATTATTCAAGGCAGACAAAGGAGTTGAACATATCGTTGTAGATCTCCTCCTGCTCGTCGAGGATATCGTTCAGGATCTCCATATCGGTCATGGGGTTCATGATCACGCAGCGCAGGACCACAACGGGTTCTCCTGGGAGATAGGGGTTGTTCAGGACGGTCCTGGAAACGAAGCTGTGCCCCGCCTCACGCTGCCTTCGCTGGAGGGCCTTATTCAGCTCGTTCAGGCGCTCGTTCAGGCGTTTCTTTTCGGCGGGGGTGCTTCTTTCGATAAGCTCCTTCACCGGTTTGGGGCAGATGCGGTAGGTGAGGATATTCAGCTCGGGCGGGGTGATCAGCTGGAAATTGTCCCGTTTCCGCAGCTCGTCGGCAAAGCTCCTTGCCGTATCGATACCGTGGTTGATGAGAAGGGAGTACCCCTCGCTTCCCATGATCTTGAGGGCGCAGTAGAGAACCAGGGAGTTGGCCTCCCTGGAGCCGGCCAGAGACTTGATTCCCAGGTCCACGGAGCCCCTCCGGTTCACGTAGTTCGCGTGGTACTGGATTGCATCCAGATGCTTTGGGTCCTTGAAGAAAACCATGCCGCAGCTCATGGGGGTGTAAAACTGCTTGTGGGCGTCGATGGTCACCGAGTCGGCCAGCTCTATCCCCGAAAGGAGGTGTCCGTACTTGTCCGATACAAGGGTGGGGCCGCCCCAGGCCGCGTCCACGTGGAAGTGGATCTTCTCCCTGCGACAGATTTCCGCGATCTCGTGGAGGGGGTCCACGTTGCCGGTCTCGGTGGTGCCTGCGATTCCCACGACGGCGATGATTTTCGTGCGCCCCTCCTGTCGGATCTGCTCGATGGTATCCAGGAGGCCCGGGATGGACATGCGGTTGTTCTCGTCCACCTCGAGGCGGATAACGTGGCGGTTGCCGAGCCCCAGGACACCGGCCGTCTTGCGAAAGGAGTAATGGGCCCGTTTGGACACGAGGATCACGGAGCGATCCGTGTCGTAAGCGCGGTAAGCTTCGGCAAGGCCCTCCTTCTCCACGCCGGAAAATCCCTCTTTCGGCGCGAAGAGCGTGTTCCTGGCCACCCACATGGCCGTGAGGTTCGCCGTGGTTCCCCCTTCTGTGAAAACCCCGAGGGAGGTGACGGTGTTCTGCACGTGATCCTTATAAAAAGCCTCGTCCTTTTTATAGACCAGCCGGTGGATCTTTGCCACCACCTGCTTTTCGATAAGGGAGCAGACCTTGGAGGTCTCCAGCTTCACCACGTTCTGGTTCAGGGCCGTGACGATGGTCTTGAGATGAACCATGAAAAAGGGAATGGCCGAGGTCATATGCCCGATGAAATAGGGCGACGATACGTTCACCGCATGGGGCGCGATTTCGTGAATCAGCTCGTTGATCACATCGGTGAGTTTCACCTCGGGGAGCTTGCCGATACCCGTGTCCTCATAACCCCGGGACATGGCCTTGAGGTCCTTCTCCTCCGTGATCCCCACGTTTTTCTGGAGAAAATCGTAGAGCTCGAACAGAATCTGGTTCATGTACTTCAGAAGGGTCGCCTTGGCTGCTTCGTTTTCCGGGCGCATGAATATCCTGACCAGTGCCTGCCAGTCGGCGACAAGGGCCCTTTCTTCTCTTTCTTTATCCGTCATTCCCTTTAGATCCAGCTATATGTTTTGTTTATTCCAACGGCTACAGGGGCATCAACCCCAAGCGATGTCCCCAATGGGCCGGATTCCCCAATCCGGCCGACGGCTCCCCTATAGTCCTGTTTGACGAAAAACACAACAGCTACTCTACTTCACACCCCTTGATCCCGCTGTCAAGGCTTATAAGCTTGACAAAATATTATATTGTCATAAAATGTCGCACTTGTGAGAAGACCCATAGGGGGCGTCGACAGATCACCCTCAACGGCTACTTTGATATCAGCGCGGCTTTCGAGGCTGATTTACCCTTTATCAGGTGACGGACAGTGAGCAAACAGAACCAAATTAAAAATATACGTAATATCGGCATCATGGCCCATATCGATGCCGGCAAGACAACGGTGACCGAACGCGTTCTCTACTATACCGGAAGGTCCTACAAGATCGGCGAGGTTCACGACGGCGAGGCGGTCATGGACTGGATGGTGGACGAGCAGGAGCGTGGGATCACCATCACCTCGGCCGTTACCACCTGTGAGTGGGAGGGGCACGTCATACAGGTGATCGACACCCCCGGCCACGTGGATTTCACCATCGAGGTGGAGCGGTCCCTCAGGGTGCTGGACGGCGCCATCGGCGTGTTCTGCGCCGTGGGCGGCGTGGAGCCCCAGTCGGAAACCGTCTGGCGCCAGGCCGACAAGTACCATGTGCCCAGGATCGCCTTCGTGAACAAGATGGACCGGATCGGCGCGGATTTCTTCAACGTCGTTGAGATGATGAAGGATAAACTCAACGCCAAGCCCCTGATCATCCAGCTCCCCGTGGGCGCCGAGGACACCTTTCGCGGGGTCATCGATCTGGTCAACATGGAACAGATCACCTGGGACGACGAGACCCTTGGCGCGGATTTCACCCGGGGCGAAATCGACGGCGAACTTCTGGATTCGGCGAACGAGTACCGTGACCAGCTTATCGAGACCCTCTCGGATTTCGACGACGACCTCATGGAGCTCTACCTTGCGGAGGAGCCCATCGACGCGAATACCCTCCATGCCGCGATCCGAAAAACCACCAACGACCTTTCACTGGTACCCGTGATGTGCGGCACCGCCCTCAAGAACAAGGGCGTTCAGCCCCTGCTCGACGCCATCAACGCATACCTGCCCAGCCCCCTGGACATCCCCCCCACACAGGGGCTCCACCCCGAGACCGAGGAGTCCGTGGAGATCCTCCCCAGGAAAAACGATCCCCTGGTGGCCCTGATCTTCAAGGTGGCCATGATCGAGGGGAGAAGGCTCTCCTTTGCGAGGGTGTACAGCGGAAAACTCGAGGCGGGAAGCGACGTTTTCAACCCCGCCACCGGCAAGAAGGAGAAGCTCTCGCGCCTCCTCAAGATGCACGCCAACAAGAAGGAGCGCATCAACGAGGCCGGCCCGGGCAGCATCATCGGGGTCGTGGGCCTGAAGAGCACCTCCACCGGCGAAACCCTCTGCGACGCCAAAAGGCCCGTGCTCCTGGAGAAGATGGAGTTCTACGAGCCGGTGATCTCCATTGCGGTGGAGCCCAAGACCCACTCGGACCAGGAGAAGCTGGACGAGGTCCTGTCGAAATACGTTGCCGAGGACCCCACCCTCAGGGTCACCACGGACGAGGACACGGGCCAGACCATCCTCTCGGGCATGGGGGAGCTGCACCTGGAGATCATCATCAGCCGCATGCTCCGGGAGTTCAAGACCAGCGTCAACGTGGGCAAGCCCCAGGTTGTTTACAGGGAGACCGTCGCGAGCGAGGTTTCCGCATCCGTTGCCTTCGACAGGGAGGTTTCCGGCCAGAGCCACTTCGGCGAGGTCCGGATCACCCTGCGCCCCCTCGAAAGGGGAGCGGGCAACAAGTTCACCTCCGAGCTGCCCGAAGGCGCCTTTCCCGAGGAGTTTCTCCCTGACGTGGAAAAGGGCGTCATGGACTGCTTCGAGAGCGGCCCCATCATGGGATACCCCGTGATGGACGTGGAGGCGGTGCTCACCGGCGGCAGCTTCAAGGAGGGTTCCGCGACCAGCCTGGCCTACAGCGTGAGCGCATCCATGACCTGCCGGAAGGGCCTCGCCGACGCCGCCCCCTTTCTCCTTGAGCCGATCATGGACGTGGAGATCTTCGTGCCCGACCTCTTCATGGGGGACGTAATCGGCGATATCAACGCCAGGGGCGGAAAGATCGAGTCCATCAACCCCAAGATGGGAATCCAGGAGATCGCGGCCACGGTTCCCCTGTCCAAGATGTTCGGTTACTCCACCTCGCTGAGGTCCGCCACACAGGGCCGGGGCACCTTTACCATGCAGTTCTCCCACTTCGATAAAAGCTGATTCCCTTTTGCCGGCCATGCGCCTGCCGGAACCTTGCTCTTCTCTCCGGGATCTCCCTGCTGCGAGCTACAAGCAGGGAGCAGGGAGCAGGGAGCAGGGAGCAGGGAGCAGGATGATTCAAAAAAAAGAACGGCGGTATTGCAATGGGCAATACCGCCGTTTTCTTTTCCGTAAAGGTCCTTCACCACGGGCACCCGGCCGTACACGACGCTCCATGAAGGCGTGACCGCTCCAGACCGGATCTCGGATTGCCGGATCTCGGACTCTTAATCAAATTCAAAGAGATCCGGAGCCTATGCCCGCAATCCATAAATCCGTCAACCACAATCCACAACTCCGTCCAACGGGAGCCGAAATCTCCTTGCCTACAAACCGCGCCCCCTGAACCGACATCCGGTATGAGGTCCTCATAATCGGACCAGACACGCAGCCGTTTCCCTTTTCCTCCTCACAAGCGAAACCTGAACTTGAGATGCTTGTAAAAAAAGCGGCCATTAAAAAACAATCACAAGTGGCTGATGTGTTGGGCCGGCAGTGTCCCACCATCATTTAGCAATTAATGGACCTTGGCCCTTTTTATCGGTCATCAGATTTCAGTTCATCTAAAACCATGGGTACCAAGCCAAATGTCCGGGGGGAATTTTATTTAATGGCATCCGCGATTTTTTTGGCTGTTTCTCCGATGGCGTCCATGTCGCCGGGTTTCAGGTCCCACCCCGTTACAGGCAGCGGCCCCTCGTCTCCCGAACGGGGAACGAGATGCAGGTGGTAATGCATCACCTCCTGGTTCACGCCCCTGCCGTTGAGCTGAAGCGCGGCGATTCCCACGGGATTAAGGGCATCTTTAATTCCCTGGGCGATCTTCTTGGCGGCCCTGCCGACGGCCGCGATATCCTCTTCCGAGATCTCCCAGATGTTCTCGGCATGGGCCTTGGGGATCACAAGGGTATGCCCCTTTGAAATGGGGTTGATATCCTCGAATGCAAAAACCCGATCATCCTCGTAAACCTTGAAACTGGGAATCTCGCCCTTAACGATCTTGCAGAAAATACAGTCTTCCATTATCTCTCTCCTTTGATTCTTCGTTCCTGTTACGTGAAAAGTCCCAACATTTTTGCCGAAAGCGCCTATAAGCAGATACCGCGCGCTAATTCCATCTACACGGATGTTTTAGTGATAATCACAGCTATTTGAATGCAACTTATTCCCGTGTGAAAGGGCGCGTGAAGGTTCCCACTCGGCCCGTGCTCCAAACCGAAAAATACGGCTTCCCGAAGTGGAACCGGAATCATGGGACTATTAACCCAGGTGAATCTTATCCGTTTCAAGTATTTCAAACTTTCCCGGGCATGCCCAATAACCTACGACCCCACACATCCGCCCTATTTATATAGCAAAAGAAGTCATTCAGCCACCGTAAAAGAGAATGTCCTGTTAATCTCCCGGAGTCAAATAAGGCCAATGCCGTTTCCTTTTTGGCATCAAACCCATTCGGGGGACTGATTAGTTCGCCGCATTTACCCGGGGCGTCAGAGACTGTGCACGATCCGCCAAATGGCGGATGGATTCATTCCCGGGAACAACCTGTCATCCTTCTCAACAGGTGAATGAGAAGCAATACCGCCGGTGTCCCCTATCGGCCGATGCGCCGTTAAAAAAGCTGATTTTCCACAGCCCATATGTTAAAATTATTATAAATGAACGTTTCGAACCTGCTCACCGCTTCGATGCGCCAATACCTGGACTCCTTCTGAACAGCGCCCCTTGCGCCCTTCCCGCCGGGGATTTTAAGGTTTTGGAACTTTCTCCATGTATTTTTATAACGGAAAGAAGCCGCAACCGTGCAGCGCCCCTTCAGTTGAAACAGCACCCGCCGGGGCTTACCCCCGTTGACACGTGAAGATCCAGGGCAATGTGCATTTCTTTCGGCTTCAACCGTAACCGTAACCCAATCGAAAGGAATAGCTATGAAGCTTCGCAATGTATTCATGACAGCCGTTTTCCTGATGGGAACGACACTTTCCATCCTCTCCGGCACCGCCATGGGGGAGGAAACACTCAGGCTGCTGGTCTGGGAGGGGTACGCCCCACCGGAACAGGTCGCGCAATTTGAAGCGTTCATAAAGGACAAGTATAAAAAAACCGTGAAACTGAAGGTCGACTTTATCTCGGACCCCAACGATTTTTTCGCGGCCGTGCGAAGTAAGCAGGCGGATCTCATCTCCCCCACCCACAACCTGTTCAAGGACAACCGTTTCAACTTTATCAAGAAAAAACTCTTTCTACCCGTGGACCTGAACAACCTACCCAACTACAAGAACCTCATCCCGGCCCTGCAAAAGGCGGAGTACGCAACCCAGGGCGATGCCGTTTACGGAGTTCCCTTTGTCCACGGCCCGTACGGACTGGCCTACAATATCAAACACCTCAATGCCCCCATTACCTGGGACGTGTTCTGGGATCAGAAGTTTTCAGGGAAATATTCCATCTCCTCGGATTATTACGAGTGCAATATCTACATCACCGCACTCGCACTGGGAATGCGCGGCCTCCAGTTGCACAGCGCCGGCGCCCACGCTTCCCCGGAGTTCAAGGAGAAACTCAAGGCCCTGGTAAAGAACGCCCATTCCCTCTGGAAGGGGGTGGACAAGGCCGACGACCTTGCGGGGCTCTCTTTGGGAGCCGTATGGGGCTTTTCCCTGCCGGAGCTTAAAAAGAGGGGAGAGAACTGGGCCGTGGCGGACCCCAAGGAGGGCACCATGGGATGGGTTGACAACTATGCCATGGGATGGTCCCTGAAGGACAAACCCTTTCTTAAAAAGGTCGCCGAAGAGTGGCTGAACTTTATCGTGAGCCCCGAGTTCCAGGTCCAGGTGGTGGTGCGAAGCCTGGGAAGCGACCCCGTGAACATGACCATCAAGGACAAACTCACCCCCGAGGAAGTGGCCAAGACCCATATGGATGAGCCCGACTATTTTCAGGACAATCGCATCCTCTGGCCCACGCTCAACAACATCCGTGACAGAAATCATATGAAAAAAATATGGGACGATGCCCTCAAGTCCCGGTAACCCCAAATAGCCGACGCCCCGCCCTGTTTGCCGATATGGCAACAGGGCGGGACATCGGAACTTAAACAGCGCCCCTCGATCCCCGTCCCTGGAAAAAGCCCAGATTCCTCCCGCTCTTGACTGTATCACCGGGCCGTCCCCCAAAATTCATCCTGCCGAAACCGATACCATGCCCCGTGAAACAACCGGCCCAATCAAACCGAACAACAAGCGTTCGCCTGCTCCCTTACGCCACTCCTGCCTTTGATAGATTAATCGCCACTTGCAAATCGCTGTCTTGCCCCGAGGCTCCTCATCAACCCCATTAACAGGATCCAGTACACACAAGGGGTTTTCTCCCGAAAGAGGTTGGACATAATACCGTCCATGTTAACCTGGACAGGTACCGGCGGCGGTATCCATCCCGTGCGGATCACCATGGTTCCGGCTCCATGCGCTTATTATCGGCCATCTTATCCCCCCCCAAAAAAAACCTCGGCTTGTTCACCATAAAAACACCGGCGGAGACGGCTATCCGGCGCGAATGTATATCCAGAGCCATTCCCTCATACCGCCCGCGGGTTGAATGATTCAGCATTCTCCGCACATGCCCACGCAATTCCGACATCGACATAAATTTGTAATACAAACCAGTTACACTTTAATTACATTTTTGAAATTTCAATATATCGTAAATATACTTGACATATATTTTTTACCCTACTAAGTAACTATTAATTGGTAGATCGAAAAAAAAGCCGGTGGGAATCTCGGGGACGCGCCGGGAAGCGATCGGGATTCGGATAACATGCGAACCCGGTTCTTCGGCAAAACCGCAAGCTTTCCCCGGGCACCGGGTAATGCCTAGCGGCAACACCGCGGCCCCGGGAAAGATCCGTTCAGCTTGTCCGAACGGCATATGCGGCCCTCAAAGTTTCCACGGTTCCGGCGAACACAAGAACACGGAACCCATCCGGCCATCACATTGACGAATTATCAGCAGGGGGTAGAATCGTTTTGACTTCAATCGACTTGAACTGCGACATGGGAGAGAGCTTCGGCGCCTACACCATGGGGATGGACGAGGCCGTCATTCCCCACATCACATCGGCCAACATTGCCTGCGGCTGGCACGCCGGCGATCCCCTGGTGATGGACAAAACCATTCGAATGGCAAGGGAACACGGTGTCAACAGCGGCGCCCACCCGGGCTACCCTGACCTTATGGGCTTCGGCAGGCGGAACATGGTGCTCTCCCCCGAGGAGATCAAGAACTACATGATCTACCAGATCGGCGCCCTCCAGGGGTTCTGCACAGCCCACGGCACAAGGGTCTCCCACGTGAAACCCCACGGCAGCCTCTACCTCAAGTCCGTTGAGGACGAGGAGACGGCCAGGAGCGTTGCCGAGGGAATCGTGAGCGTGGACCCGAACATCGCCTTTATCGCCCTTGCCGGAAAAAAGGGCGCCCTCATGGGCAAGATCGGCAAGGAGGTGGGCCTCCGGGTGATCTACGAGGCGTTCCCCGACAGGGCCTACACCCCCGAGGGCACACTGGCCCCCCGGAAGGACCCCGGCGCCGTGATCAAGGACCCTGAAATCGTTACCGAGCGTGCCGTGATGATGGCAAAGGAGGGCAAGATCATCGCCGTGGACGGCAGCGAGATCACCATCGAGGCCGAGACCCTCTGCATCCACGGGGATACCCCGGGAGCCGTGGACCTGGTCAGGAACATCCGTGAAACCCTGGAAGCGCGCGGCGTCAAGGTGGCTCCCGCAGTCGGCAACTGTTGATGGGAAGCGGCCTTATGAAGACACCCCTTTACGATAAACCGCTGTTTCGCCTCGCCGGGGACAGGGGCCTTCTCATGGAGTACGGGGACGCCATCGATCCGTCGGTGAACAGGCGGATTCGCTCCATGGCGGGCGCCCTGGGCAAATCGCCCCTCGCGGGTGTCACGGAGATCATCCCCACCTACCGTTCCCTGATCCTGATCTACGATCCCCTTGTAACGGCGCCCCCGGTGCTGGAGCCGGAACTTTTGCGGATGGACGGGGAACTTTCCGAGATAAGCATACCCGATCCCCATGTCGTGGAGATCCCCGTATGCTACGGCGGCGCGTTCGGCGAGGACCTGCCCTTCGTGGCCTCCTCCCACGATCTGACCGAGGAGGAGGTGATACGCCTCCACTCGGAAACGGTCTACCCCATCTATATGCTTGGCTTCACCCCGGGCTTTCCCTATCTCGGGGGGCTTTCGGAAAAGCTTCATACCCCGAGGCTCTCCACCCCCAGATCCGTGGTCCCGGCGGGTTCCGTGGGCATCGCCAACAACCAGACCGGAATCTACCCCATCGACAGCCCGGGCGGATGGCAGCTCATCGGCAGGTCTCCCCTGAAGCTCTTCGATCCCGAACGGGAAGATCCCATACTGCTCACGGCGGGTGACTGCGTTCGCTTCACCCCCGTTACCGAAGCCGAGTTCCAGAAAATCGCCCGGGGGGAGGAAAACTGATGGATGCATTCAAGGTACTGGAACCCGGGGCCTACACGACGGTCCAGGACAGGGGCCGGTTTGGATTTCAGCAGTTCGGCGTTCCCCCCACGGGGATGCTGGACGGCTATGCGGGAACCGTCGCCAATATCCTTGCGGGCAACGACGAAGACGCCGCCGTTCTGGAGTTCACGTTCATGGGCGGGGCATTCGAGGCCCTGGCATCGTTCGATATGGCGGTCGCGGGCGCTCATATGCCGGTGACCGTGAACGGAGAGACTGTTTCCAGATGGTCTTCCACACCCGTAACCCCCGGTGATATCGTGAGAATCGGTCAGGCCGAAAGGGGCTGCCGCGCCTATCTTGCCCTTACCGGAGGCATTGATGTGCCTCTTGTTATGGGAAGTCGCTCCTGCTATACAGGTGGCTGTATCGGCGGACAGGAAGGGCGTCCCCTCAAGCGGGGAGACATCGTCAGGGTACTGGAAAAAGCCCCCCACGGGGAGGCGCGAAAGGTGCCGGAAGAGTTCGTTTCCCGGTACCCCTCGGAGATCGTCCTGAGGGCCGTTGCCGGTCCCCAGGACGAGTATTTCGATACGGGGCTTACGACCTTTTTCGGATCGGAGTTCACCGTCACCCCCCAGGCCAACAGGATGGGATACCGGCTTGACGGCCCCGCCGTTCTCCAGAAACCCTCCATGCCGGGGAGCATCATCTCGGAGCCGAGCCTTCCCGGCGGCGTGCAGATCCCCGGGGACGGAAAGCCCATCATCCTCCTGGTGGAGCAGACCGTTGGGGGATACACCAAGGTCGCCACCGTTGTTTCCACCGATATTCCAAGGGTTGCCCAGGCGGTTCCGGGCGACCGGATCAGATTCACCGCCGTGAGCCTGGATGAGGCCCACGCACTGGCCCGGAAGCAACACGAGCGTCTTGAACAACTCAGGCAGGCGGACCTCGCGCACAAGACCTTCGCGTCCATGGGGGAAGCCTTTTTCTCGGATGATCTGTTCCGTGAGAAGATCGCCAAGCACCTGATTCAAATTTGATTTTACCGCCGGGATATATTCCACCTCCCGGCGTTGAAATAACAGGGCGCGGATTCCTTGATTCCAGGTGATCCGCGCAAGACAAAACAAACCGACACATAGTAAAAGGAGTGCTGTAAATGGAAAAGTTTAGAAATGCCGTTCTGGTACTGACTTTGGTTCTCTTTGCCACCGGTTCCGCGTTCGCGGATACCACCATGAAACTGGACCTCAACGCAATATACGGTTCCACCAGCTTTCACACCCAGGGAGCTTCGGAATTCGCCAAGCTCGCCAAGGAGTACTCGAACGGCTCCATCGATATCACCGTTCACGCCGGCGGCAGCCTCGGCTTCAAGGGCCCGGAGCTTCTCAAGGTGGTGAAGGACGGTCAGGTTCCCATGTCCGACATCCTCATGGGCGTGGTTGCCGGCAGCGCCCATGTGTTCGGCACCAGCTCCCTTCCCAGGCTCGTTAAAACCTACGACGATGCAAAGACCCTCTACAACGAGAGCAAGCCCCTCTATGCGAAGGCCGCCAAGAAGTGGAACCAGAAGATGCTCTATGCCGCGCCCTGGCCCCCCAGCGGACTGGTCACCAAGGAGGCCGTGAACACCATGGCCGACATCAAGGGCATCAAGACCCGTACCTACGACAAGAACGGCGCCGAGTTCCTGCGCTCCATGGGCGCCATGCCCCTGTCCCTGCCCTGGGGCGAGGTATACGCTTCCCTCAGGACCGGCATGATCGATTCGGTCCTCACCTCCACCGAGTCCTCCAAGAACGGCAAGTTCTGGGAAGTCCTCGGCAACTTCAAGACCATCAACTACGCCTACCCCCTGAACATGGTCACCATCAACCTGGACTACTGGAACGCCCTCTCCAAGGCCCAGAAGGACGCCATGCTGAAGGCCGCCGCGGAAACCGAGGCCCTCCAGTGGAAGAACTCCCAGAACAGGAGCGAGCAGGCCAGGAAGATCATCCAGGAGAAGGGGATCGCCGTAACGGACGAGAGCCTCGAGCTTGCAGCCGCCCTGGACGCCGCCGCCATGAAGATCAACAAGGCGTTCCTCAAGAAATCCAAGAAGGCCGAAGCCGCCGTACTCGGGAAATATATTAAATGATAAAGAACCTCACTAAATGGATTGAGAAGTGTTCCACCTTCGGGGGATACATATCCGGTCTGTTCATGGTTCTCATCGTGGTACTGATCAGCGTGGAGATCGCCTGCAGAAGCATTTTCAGCACCTCCACGTTGATCGCCGATGAATACAGCGCCTACTTTTTCGTGGCGGTGGTGATGATGGGCCTGGCCTTCTCCATGAAGGACGGGTCCCACATCCGCATCAGCATCATCATGGGCAGGCTTGGCGAGGGCCCGGCGAGGATTCTCGACATCATCACCCACCTTGCCGCCATCGCCCTTTCCAGCTACGCGTTTTACCACGCGGTGGTGATGGTCTACGACACGTGGGAGCTCGAGATGACTGCGGACTCGATTTCGGAAACCCCGATCTACCTTCCCCAGATCGTGATTCCCGTGGGACTGTTGCTGTTCATACTGCAACTTGTCGCCCAGTTTTTAAGGAGGCTGTCATCATATCAGACCCGTTAGTCCTAACCTTTGTATTGTTCGGGGTGATGTTCCTGTTCCTGCTCTCGGGGCTCTGGATCGGGTTCTCCCTCATGGCCTCGGGAATGGCCGGGATGCTGCTCTACAAGCTCACCCTGCCCCCCACCATCTCCATCTGGGACAAGATCGGGGGGCTTCTGGCCAACTCCATGTGGAACAGCACCAACTCCTGGTCCCTGACCGCATTACCCTTGTTTATCTTTATGGGCGAGATCCTCTACAGGACCCAGATTTCAACCCGGCTCCTGAACGGCCTTCTGCCCTGGCTCTCCAATATTCCGGGGCGCCTGCTCCATATCAACGTGGTGGCCTGTTCCCTGTTCGCGGCCGTTTCCGGCTCCAGCGCGGCCACAACGGCCACGGTGGGAAAGATCACCCTGGATGAGCTCTCCAAAAGGGGATATGATCGCGGCATCGCCATCGGCTCCCTTGCCGGCGCCGGCACCCTGGGCTTTCTGATCCCCCCCAGTCTGATCATGATCATCTACGGGATCCTGTCGGACACCTCCATCGGAAAGCTCTTTATCGGCGGGGTCATGCCCGGTCTGATGCTGGCGGGCGCCTATGCCCTCTACATCGTGATCATGGCGATCATCAAGCCCGATATCGTTCCCGACAAGGACGAGAAGTACACGTTCAAGGAGAAGCTTGCGGCGTCAAAGGAACTCTTTCCCGTATTCCTCCTGATCTTTATCGTGCTCGGGGGCATCTACATGGGGATCACCACCCCAACGGAGGCCGCCGCCATCGGTGTTGTGGGCGCCTTCGGACTTGCCCTCTACTTTAAAAACCTCACCCGCGAGAACTTCACGGAGGCCCTGCTCTCCGCCGTTCGCACCACCTGCATGATCTCCTTTATCATCGTGGGCGCGGCCTTCCTCTCCCAGGTGGTGGGGTTTGTGGGCATCGCAAGGTCCCTCAGCATGTATATCTCGGGGCTGGGGCTTTCGCCCTACCTCTTGATCTTCGTGGTCGCCATCATGTACCTGATCCTCGGCATGATCCTCGACGGCATCTCCATCGTAGTGATGACGCTGCCCATCGTGCTGCCCATCGTCACGACGGCGGGGTTCGAGCCGCTGTGGTTCGGGATCTTTCTGGTGTTCATGGTGGAGCTTTCGCAGATCACGCCGCCGGTTGGATTCAGTATTTTCGTTATACAGGGGATTTCGGACGAGAAGGTGGGTGATATTTTGAAGGCCACCTTTCCCTTCTTTATCATCATGATCTTGATGGTGATTCTGATTACGACGTTTCCGGATATCGTTTCCTATCTGCCCAACAAGATGGTTGAATAAGAAAAGGGGGCTTGAAAAAGCCCCCTTTTTTTCATTCATGCCAAGGGCATAACCGCTGTTTTTGTAGCCCACCTTCCAGCTCTTCGATCATACCTCAAGACCCGTCCGGGTAATTCCTTACCACATGATTACACACTCGGCACGCGTGGCATCGAATTTGTTAAAATCATATATCACTTTTCGAGCGCCTGTTTAAACGCTTATAGAATCAGCCTGATCGGAAACCTGCCGATGTCCCTCATTTCAAACAGACTGTTTAAGCCCTCCTTGAAAAGCCGCGTCAAAAGCCCTGAATATGTTGAAGGCGGTTTTTGCAAGTCGATAGACGATACAGGCTACTCCGTATTTCCTTTTAAGCAATCGTTCTAATCCCCGTTCAATCCGTGTGCCCTGAAGCCGACAATACGGCAAAGCATGGAATAAGCATTAATTGTCTTGATATTTGGCATTTTTTGGGGATACATATAATTCAAATGAGGATGATCTCCCTAAAGCGGGGTATCAAACGCGCTGTCGTAATATTAATTGAATTATTAGATAGTTGCCGGCAATGCAACCGAAATTTACGGATATGCCGCAGGATAGCGCCAATTGTACCCAACACGGGGGATATGCCGCCCGATAGCTGTATATTAATATGTTTCAAATTTTACAATAATCGAAGATTAATACAAAGATGCTGATAAATAGAAATTATATCGCAAGAAAATACATCGAACCTGAGTCTGGCGGAAAGCATTTATATGAGGAAGGTTCATTTAGCTCTTACGAATCCGCATATGAATTTATTCAAGAAATCAGTGAAGAAGATGAAGATTGTTTTTCAAGTGAAATAGTCAGCTATGTAATAGATAGCCATGAACCTTGGGAACAAGAAAAACATTGGATTTTTGATCGTAAAGGCAACCTTCTTCATAAATTCACTTCGGATAACAAACATACATGTACCAACAATATTTATACAGGCCAGTTCAATGTTGGTGATTTGGTATTTATCAAAGCTTTTCCATGGAACACATATTCTTACAGATCAACTGACATTATTGGCGTTGTTGTAACATGCCCTGTCAGCCATGAGTGCTGGGTGTCAAATGGAAACGACAAAGATGAATGGAACAGTGAATATGTAATAGATTTTATTCGATCTGGATATCTGGATCATATTCATATTAAAGAACAAGGAATTGAAAAATTCCATGGAATACTGCCCCAAGAACACACCTTCTTGAGGTGTTTATCTAAGCACTATCAAGGTTATAAAGTGTTTAAAAACGGTATAGCTGAACAAATCATTAATGGCAAAATGTTTATCGGCAATGTGCCATTATTTAGTGAAGATGATTTGATAAAAACATAAATAGCGCTTGAACTGCGGACCCGGGTATACGCGCGCGTTTTTATAAAGATGTTGTCTGTTGAATTTATAATCTTATTTGAAGTCTGCCGCTTACCGCGCCGGGCCGGTTAAGCGCGTCATTCTGTGTAAACAAAGTACAGCTTGTATGATTGTAAATGGAGAAAAAATGGGTTTTCCGGAAATTCTATGGGGATTATTTTTTTCTCTTTTAATTATTATCTCATTTTTTATTCGTAAAAGATGGGAATATATTTTTTCTAAGAAAAGATTATTTCAAAGTAATAAACTAAAGTTGTTTTGGAGTATCAGTTCAATCCTGATCGGAGTCTTGTTTTTATGGTTATTTTTTTTTCTATTGTTTGAAGGTCCACATATATTTCTTAAATGATTAACGGATCAAATGCACAGAACAATAGCTTACACAGCCGACCGGGCTATAGCGCCACTTTTTTTAAAACACTGTTGTTTATCAAAGATTTCCATTTTTTTAAGCTTTCACTCTCCCCGCTCGGCGGGTGGAGCAAGCGTTAGAATCAAGAGATGAAAACTATACTACTGATATTTATTTGTTTTTTGGTTAGTTGTGTGGCACGCCCCATTGTTGTGAAAAATGATGTAAAAAAGCACTTAGAACAAAATAACATCATGGAACAAAAAATCACTGTATCTGCTAAAACTGGAGATTGGTTGGTTATCCGAGGCTATCATATAACAGATAATTTGGTTTCAAATGCAACTGGAATTCCCATCAGCCATGTTGCCATTTACAATTCAGATTCTTTTCTAGTTATAGAGGCTGAAGGCAAGGGTGTTCATATAACAGGACTAAAAGAATTTGTGGATAAATCTTATCGGATTTTAATAATCAGGCCCAGATGGAGAACCGAGGACAATGCAGAAAGTGCTTGGGAAAATGCCCTTGGCTTGGTTGGGAAAAATTATGATTTCCTTGGTACTTTAGGCTTTAATTATCCGAGCAAATATTATTGCAGTGAATTAGCAATCAATGTTTATAAAGAGTGGTACAGTGGTAAAGAAAAATTTCCTATTGTAATAAAACCGGGTGAGCTGTATTTATATGGAACTGTTTTATATGACAGTCTTCCAAGAGATGAAATCTAACCGCCATACGAATTCAGCGCAAAGGACGGGGTCGATTTACATTTGTTCTAGAAATCCGCCATTGAGCCTATGATGAAGAGCATTTATGACGGCACCCTGACTGGAATGCTGTTCAGGGTGCGAAAGGTTTTCGGGGTATTATTTCGCATCGATAATAACTTGAATAATTTTCCTATTCCGGGCTGCCGTGAAAAGAGTCTTCGGGATCGTTTGCAGGAAAGCGATCTTGAGAAAAACACTCCGGAACGCGCGATGGACATATCAACGCGAAACTATATGAATTTCAAACCGGTGTATCCCTTTGAGAACGAAACGCTCCATGAACTCTCCAATTCCACCAAGCATGCATTAATGCACTATGCCTGGTCTCCCTCGGGAGAGGGGAAGTGGAAGGTCCGCCTTGCGGTGTACATTAAGCATAGGACCGCTTTCAGCGCGTTTTACATGAGCTGTATCCGACCATTCCGCCATTCCGTCGTCTATCTCCATATTTCCAGAAAGTGCATGGAACACTGGGAAGCGCGAAAGGTGCCCGGACAGGATTTTGGTTTTTAGGCAGGGGCGGTTATTCCGTCATAAAAGAACTATTCGTTTGAAAGTTATTATAGTCTTGGCTTCTTTAGATGTATACTTTTAATAAAGAAGATAATATTTCAGCTAATCAAGCGCAGAACCCGACAGGGAAAACCGAGCCTTTTTGAAAGATCTATTTTCAACAATTCCCCTTGCTTTTAGGAGATTTACAGCTGTTTCGCTCCCGGCAGGTTGGCTCCACGTCAGCTGTATAAAAATGACCTTATGAACATATTTAAAAGATATTTAACACTCCTTCCAACATTCATGAAATATTTGAAAGGGGTGGTATTTCTTCATGAGCAAAAATACTCTGCGGCTCTCGAAAAACTCGAAGCATGTGTTCATCACCCTAATTTTCAACATGAGCTATTCTATTCGTATTACGGACAAACTTTATGTGCCCTCGGAAGATTGGATGAAGGACATAAGTATCTAATCAAAGCCTGTGAATTATACGAACAAGAAGGCTGGGCATTTGAAGATGATTATGCCAAAAACTTAGCTCAGAATTCCATATCACCTTAGGGCTTGTTTTAAAGCATATAAATACGTCAGAAGGGGAAAAATATTTGGGTAACATTCCAAAAGCCAAGAAGAATTAAAGCCACCAACCAATCGCTGCGGCATGCCGTTTGGGGCCGTTTCGCCTTCCTTCCAATGCGACCTGCTTTCAATCCCTCGATCATATAGCGATTTTCATCCCAGAAATATACAATCACACCGAAACAAAATCGGCAAACTTGCGCCATGGAATTCAGCAAGATTGATTTAAAAGCCAATGCAATCGGTCTCGCTCGTAAAAGTGATTTAAACATTCATATGCGGAGACTTGCCAATGTCGTTCATTTCAGGTAGAATAGCAGTATCCGTTCCGGTGGGTTGGCCCAAGAGCCCGGATAATTGCGAACAAGTCACCTCTCCTGCAAGCCATTTAGCGAAGACAGCACACCGCTCGAAGCGACATATAATACTGTAGCTATATTCATTTGAGTCTTTTCGTATTTCCCGGGATTCTCATCGAGATATACAGCCCCACGACGAAATTTAACTTCAAACCCGCATACATGCCCTATATGGCTGCAATTGCAAACGATATGGGAAATATCCCGCCCGATAGCGTTATTTAATTGTTGGGCAGTTAAATTCATAAAGAGGAGGCAAGAATGACAAAGTTATCACTAAAAGACATTTTGTGGGGCGCAACGTTAAAGGTCAATCTTGTTCGGGTTGTGGTTGCCGGTATTGTTTGGGCTATTTTCTTTTATGCAATGGGCATGGAAACACCACCTGGGATGCCCGGATTATGGGTCTATATGTTTATCTGGCCTATAGGGTACTTCATCTTTCTTCCAGTAGCAATCGTGGCCGGCTTACTAAGTAATTTAGGGGTCCCATTTGCGGGATTGCTAACATTTATCCCAGCAGTAATGGTAATACCTGCGGATCCAATTGTATTTTTTATTCATAAAACCAACAAAAATCTTGTTCCAGTCGAAAATTATAAATTTATTGAACCGGCTTTTAGCATCTGGGTATATGAAAACATGATCCCTGTAAGCGAAAGCAATGCGTCCGATGTCAAAGGGGATATGACTTCAGAATCTTCAGCCTGCCCTTTTAAAGGGAGAATCCTTGTCGATAAAGATACGAAAGTGATGGGTTTCAACTGGCCATCAAAATCGACGGCATTAATAATTAACGATGATTGGTCTGTCGAAAGTGAAAGTGATAGAAGTTTCGGGTGGATAGATATCAATGGCGAAATCCATAAAGGCCACCCAGTTGGTGATATTGACCCTAACGCAACCTTATCGGGTGGAAACACGGGAATAAAAATTATCGGTGATTCAGTTTGGGTTAATAATGAAAAAATTGGAGACAGAGTCCAATGGCAGCATGTTTGAATTTATCCCAACAATGTTGCCCAACCGGCCATTTCAGTTGTCTGCATAGGTTTTCGCTTCACTCCAGCCCACGCAGACAACTGAATTCGTGGCTATGAGCAAAAATGAAACCGAAATCCGAAACACATACATGCGTTCTGAAAACAGGGAAACTGATTGATTTTCATATTGCCGAAAACCACCTGAAGGGCCATGGAATTCCTTATTACAAACAAATGAGCGGTTCAACCGGCGTGGTTGCGGCAATGCCTCTACACCCCAATATGGCGCCGGACATTTTTTTTGAAATCATCGTGCCGAATGAGTTCTCAATCCGCGCCCAAGGAATTATCATGGCACTGCCAATTGATAGCGAGAATCAACCTGGTGTATGGCATTTCGCCCCTACTAAAAAGCAAAAGCATGCCTGGAAGATTCTATCCGCGATCATTTTAATTTGCGGGAGCATTTTTTTAGTGCTGAATGTTTTGGAGTGGGTACAATGAATCTATAACAAACAGCTTCACACAATGATGCCAACCGCTACGTAGCGCTCCGAGGTCGGCACCCGTGAGCCTTGACGATATAATTGAGCGAGATATGAAACAAACATCAAAAAACCGGCTCCAGCCTCAAGATAAAAACGGATGCAAACCGCCTTCATTTATTCAAGAAATCAAGGAATATCCTTTTATCATTGTTCTACTTCTTTTTGGATGTAGCCTCATGGTATGGGAATTTGATTTGATTTCGGAAGACAATCCCTTGTGGGCAATGGTTTATGCTTCCATGTTTTTTGGGATTCTCTACCTTTTAAAAGAAGGTGTCGTTAATTTTCTCAACGATGAAGCCGGCATTTTTGAGTTACTCAAAGCAATTGTTCTTTTTATCGGAGTTATCTCATTAATACTTCGTGAATACTTTGGAATAGATTTAATACAAATACTTGATCCCTAGGAAATCCTTGCATTTGATCATCGTATAAAAGTGATTGATTTGAAAAGAAATTCTCTACAACCCGGCAAGCAAGATTCATGACGTCACTCTTAACGAGGTGTCGATCCTTTCGGAAGCACGACAGAATTGATCATGCCGTATCGAGCACCTCCCTTACCGCGCTTACAAACTCGCTGATAACGATGGGCTTCTGGTAAAAGCGGATGTTCATGCCCTTGATCTCCTCGCTCTTGGCAGGATCACTGTATCCGCTGCAGAGGATGACCGGCATCCCCGGCCTCTTTTTAAGCACCCCCTTGAGGAGCTCCACCCCGTCCATCCCGGGCATGGTCATATCGGAAATAACAAGGTCATATTGATCCGGTTCCTTTTCGAACGCCCGGAACGCCTGTCCGGAATCGTCAAAGGCCGTTACCCGGTAACCGTAACGCGTGAGGGCCAGGCGCGCCACCTTCACGATCTGCTCCTCGTCGTCAACGAACATGATCCGCTCGTTGCCGCCGCCCGTCCTTTCCCCGGAGGGCTTTTGGGAGGACGCCCGCCTCTTCTCCTCCGCCGCCGGAAGATAAACCCGGAAGGAGGTTCCCACGCCCTTTTCACTGTGCACCCCGATATGCCCGCCCCCGTTCCTGACAATGCCGTGAACGATGGAGAGGCCGAGTCCCTTACCATCCCCCTTCTTTTTGGTGGTAAAATAGGGATCGAAGATTCGATCCAGGGTCTCCTCGTCCATTCCGGAGCCTGTATCGGAAAAGGTGAGCTCCAGGTATTTTCCGGAAACAATCTCGAATCCGAAATCGGTTTCCTCTTTACCGATCTCCCGCATGTTCAGGGCAATATCCAGGGTGCCGCCGGAATCCCCCATGGCATGGTATGCGTTGGTGCATAGATGAGCGACCACCTCCTTGAAGAGGGCGGGATCGGTCGCAATCGTTCCTCCCGCCGTTAAATTTCGGCGCACCAGAACCCCGTCCGGAACCGGCTGGGGAAGATTTTCCACTGCCTCCTCCACGGCCCGCGCCACATCGAGGGATTGTTTTTCCTGTTTTGAGTTACGGCTGAAGGTGAGAATCTGGTCCAGAAGGGACTTTGCCCTCAAGGCCCCCTTCTGTATCTCCTGGATATCGTTTTTCAGACGTTCGGGTTTGTCCAGGTGAAGCATGGCAAGGTTGTTGTAGCCGAACACGATGGAGAGGACATTGTTGAAATCATGGGCGATGCCCCTGCCGAGGGCGGCAAGGGCCGCCATCTTCCCGGCCCTGAAGGCGCGGCCGCGTTCCGCGTGCTGCCCGGTGACATCCCTGAGAACGCAGAGGGCGGCGGGTTTTCCCTCCCAGATAATCGTCACCGCGTTCAGCTCCACCCGCTTCACCTCTCCCCTCCTGGTGACGATCCTGAACTCGTAGGCGGGCAGGACATCCGTCGCGGCAAGGCGTTTTTCATGACGCGCCGTCACCATCTCCCGGTCCTCTTCATGGATCAGCTTTTCAAAAGGGGTTTCGGCAAGTTCCGCAGCAGAATAGCCGGTCATCTTGACGGCCCTGGGGTTGGGAAACTTGATCACCCTGTCCTGGGCTATGTACACGGCATCGTTGGCATGCTCCACCAGAAGACGGTACCTGGCCTCCCCCTCCCTTGCGGCCGCCTCGGAACTCTTGAGAAGTTCCAGCTCCCGTTTCAGGGATTCGATTGTTCCGGGAGGTGATCCATCCGGCCCAAGGCTTTCCTGTCCGGGTGCGGAATGGGAAATCGCCTCTTCAAACCCAGCACGGGAGAGAGCAAGCATGCCCCTGATCCGCCGATGAACCTCCCCGGCTTCCACGGGCAGAGCGATATAATCCACGGCGGTCATGGAAAAGAGAGCCGTCCTTTCCGCGCTCCCGGCCGGGCCGCCGATCAGGATCACGGGAACGGGTCGCTCCGATTGTTCCAACCGCAACCTTCGACAGAACTCATTTCCACTCATATCCGGCAGCAAGGCGGCAACCAGGATGAGGTCGGGCCTCTCCCCGGAAATGGATGCCAACCCGCCCCGGCCGCTCGCGGCGACCCTGACGTCGTATTTACCGGCGGAAAGTATTTTGCAAAGCGCTGCCGTGATATCGGGGTTCTCTTCTATAATCAGGATGGTTTGCCGAATCGAATACATTTTCCCCCCTGCCTCACTCGTGATGCGATCATGTTTTTCGAACTCCGGAAGGGCACACTCCTAATTAATTCTATACGGATTTAATTGTCAAATCA
>PPCM01000418.1_pt1 | contig 41458 bp, 36 predicted proteins | sample 1555541 | NCBI WGS metagenome assembly PPCM01 (sample SAMN05284479, study PRJNA326546) | Marine sediment metagenome, whole genome shotgun sequencing project. | isolation source: marine sediment | place: Germany: Wadden Sea | collected 2012-09-05
TGGTGACCCGAACCGGACGGAAAACCCACATCACCGCCGACGGCGATGAACTCTATAAAGATGCGCAAGCCATTCTCCACCAGATGGAAGACGCCCGTGCACGGATCCACGACAGGGCGAACTGGGGGCGCGGGCGCCTACGTATCGGGGCGAGCACGACGGCCTGCCAATACCTTCTACCGAACGTCCTTCGCGAGTTCAATGAATGTTTCCCTGACTGCATACTCAGCATCACTCCTGCGGACACCCCAGAGCTGATCGAACTCGTGCGACACCACGAAATCGACGTGGCCATCGTGGTCGACCCCGGCACCCTACAAGAGGTCACAGTACGACCACTTTATTCTGACGAATTAATTTTGGTCGGATCGCCGATTCACCCTTTTGTACAAAAAGGGAACATTTCAATGAGCAAAATTGCTCAGGAACGTCTCGTTTTGTACAATAAGGGCAGTCACACTTTCAATCTGATCGAGCGTTTCTTCCGCCAAAACAAGCTTGCATTGCAGAATTTCATCGAACTCGGCAGTATGGAGGCAATCAAGGAGCTGATTAAGATCAACTACGGCCTCAGCTTTGTCGCCTCATGGATCGTCTCGGACGAGATTAATCAAGGCAGCATCGCCCATATTCAAATGGGACGCCGTCGCATACCTCGCCAATGGGGTATCTGCTATGCGAACGAAAAGAAGCTCTCAATCACCGAAGAGACTTTTCTCGGCATCTGCGAATCAGTCGCCGGTAGCATGCAGCGGGAAATCGCTGGAGTCTCTTAAGGGCACTTAAATCCAGACACCAAAACTATGAAGAAAGCTATCCCGTCCCTCATCCTTTGTTTATTCTCAATCTGCTTATACGGTGAAGAAAGTAGTCCAACTGAAGAAAACAGCCAACCCGAGATCAGCATCCTCGAAGCCTTGCAAATCGTTCTGCGCGAAATCCCCGAGGGCACGCAGGTTCGCTCGATCGAACATGTTCAAATCGATGAAACCACCTCGATTTACTATGCGGTCTATGATGAAACGATCATCGCCTACCAGAGTAAGGTCTTAAACGCAGAGGGCGAGTATGTGGAAACCACAAAATATCGAAAGGTGGATGTAGCCGCCGAAATCCATTCCAAGGATACCTTTCGAATCGGAATCCTGGAAAATGAGCGCTCGCGCCCACGCATATCTTCTAGGGATGGACGTGTGATTCCTCGGCGGAGAGTTGTACTCGAGAAGTAAGATTCTCCTTACGAGAAACGAGCGATCGTCTGACTCCGGAACACCCACACTAGAGAAAAGCATGTGTCTGCGTAATCCATTCCTATCATTGGCTTGCATACTGAATGTCGCAGTCGCAGATCAGTGGATCAGCCCACGGACGATCGACTTGATTTCAGAAAACGGAGAGTGGGCGGCGAAGATCCAACCAGAAACAGAAAGGCAGACATTCAGTCCCGCCGAAAGCCGGGGTTTTGCCACGGCCACAATCGCTCATAAAGGGAAGTCTCTCCAATTCGAATTACGCAATGAATGGATGCCCGTAGACGCCATTATGCTCAATAACGGCCATTTGCTTACATTCGACGACTGGCATAGAATGGGATACGGCGACTCCGTAGCCGTCCTTTACTCGCAAAGAGGAGGCACCGTATGGCACCGCACGCTCAGCGAGCTAATCACTGAAGAAAAAGAGCAGCAAGCTCCCCACAGTGCATCCTCAATCTGGTGGCGCAAAACGCCAGTGGAATGGCAATACGGATCCGATGAAGAGTCCGTCGTTATCACGCTAGCCGATGAACATCAGCTCGCTATTCAGCTCCTGAACGGAGCCACAGAATTTATTGAGGTTCAAGACGTGGGGAATCATCCCGAGCGCCTCGTTGCACGAGCACGCGCAGAAAATCGCCTAGGTAATTATGTAAAAGAATCCGAGCTGCTCGAACAAGTGATCGAACTGGCTCCAGAAGACTTGAATGCCTATATAGCTCTAGGCCAGTCATACAACCGGCAGCAATTACACACGCACGCAGTGTCACTACTGACCAGAGCGACCGAACGTTTTGGCGAAACTGATCAAGAACCGCACACCTTGGTTAACTTATATTGCGAGCTGGCGACAGCTCACGCTCCCTATGCGGGTATCTCTCCAACAGGAATCACCATGATCAATGGGAAAATCTTGGGTGAGCAGGAAAGACAATACCCCAACAACCTCGAGGCGGCAGAAGCTGCTCTACGAATCGCGTGCTTGATAATGCCGAGCTATAATCTCCCTTATCAAAAACTAGCGCGGATACTAGAAACTGAAGGTCGCGAGGCCGAGATTGCTGAACTCTTGCAGGCTCGCTACGAATCAGGGCTGAACAATACATACGAACGCGAACGATTCATTACCGACATCGGGAACTATTATAAATCAAACCATCAATACGCTGTCGCTGCGAATTGGTATGAAAAGCTATACAGTCCTACCAAGGTATCCAACACGTTCACTTATCAATCGCTGGCTAAAGTTTATGAGGAACTCGAAAAATATGATTCTGCAATCGCTATTCATCAGCAACTCATTGATTACTGGGAAGCGATGAATTCTCGCAACATATGGGATCGAAACATCCAGAAATCTAAGAATGCGATCACAGAACTGATCCATCAGAAACAAGAGCCACTCAAGAATTCCACGAAATGAATCACAAGATTTACGGACTCGTCCTCGTCGGCGGCGAAAGCCGGCGCATGGGGCGGGATAAAGCCCTGCTCCGCTACGACGGCGCGCAGACTCAACTCGAGCGCACGGCCGGCCTGCTCAAAGAGGTCTGCCCGCGCGTCTTCATCTCGCAGCGCGAAGAACAAAGCTTCCCCACGCCGGAAGGCACGGAGCCACTCTTTGACAAGGTGACCGAGGCGAAGGGGCCACTCTGCGGAATCCTCTCGGCCATGCGCGCGCACCCGGATGCCCACTGGCTGGTGCTGGCTTGCGACCTGCCCTATTTGCAAACCGCGACTCTGGAGAAGCTGATCCGCGAATTTCAGAAAGAGACTCCCCAGCTCACCGCCTACCGCAGCACCCACGACGGCCTCCCCGAGCCACTCTGCGCGATCTATCCATCCGGCAGCGACGCCGGGCTACTCGCTCTCTCGCAAGAACTTGGCAAGAGTTGCCCGCGCAAGCTCCTGATCGTGAAAGAGGCCGCGCTCATCGACCAAGACGACCCGCGTAGCCTCGACAATATTAACACCGCCGAAGAATACGAAAAAGCCGTCAACTAAATGTTGGAGTCCCGCCTTGAGGCGGTTATCCACAGACGCAGCCGCCTGAAGACGGGACTCCAACCTAAACATACCCATGACAGCTCACACCCTCGCTCTCGTTTTGATCCGCGTTTTCGCGATAAGTTTCCTAGCCGAAACGATCACATCGCTCATTTCACAGATCCCCATGCTCCGCATAATGGCATTTGATGGCAATGAAGGTGCCTCAGATTATGGGCATGCCATGATCTGGACGATCAGCATACTCGTCCTCTGTAAACTACTCATAAGCATTGGGTTATTCATTTACTCCCGTAGGATTGCTTCACGAATCGCTGGTAGAGACGACGAGAAGCTTGAAAGTCACCCGGAACTCGCGCCCATCTTAACCCATGTCGGCATTGTGTTGATCGGCCTATCGGCCTTGGTGTATAACCTCCCCGTTTTTCTTGGTACCTCCATTCAATGGTTTCAAGCACAGGCCAGCCAACCCGATATGATGGCTAGCCAGCTCAACGGGGGTATGGCACGGACGACCTCACTCATCATCATAGCTATGTTCTTAGTCCTACGCGGAAAAACCGTCACTCGCTGGCTGATTCGCCTATCAAAATAGCCTCCTCAATTTATGCAGATCCAAATCCTCTATTTCGCCCAGCTTGCCGACCTCGCAGGGAAGACCGGAGAGTCGCGCACGATCGAAAGCACCTCGCCCGCCGCACTCTATGCAGAGCTCAAAGAGGTTTACCATTTCCCACATGAATTTACCCAACTGCAAGTGGCGATTAACCACCAGCTATCCGCGCATGAGACCGATCTGAAGGACGGTGACTCAATTGCCTTCTTGCCCCCCATGACGGGCGGGTGATTTTGCTTCGCAAAATTGGTAGGAAAGTAAAATGTGTGAATGTAAAAAATAATCACTTTCACACCTTCCGACCTTCCCACTTTCACACGAAATGAAATTTCGCCTCACAGACCAAACCATCGATCCTGCCGCATTACGCGAAGCTATGCTCTCCACAAAGGCAGGCGCCTACTGCAGCTACGAAGGCTGGGTGCGCGATCACAACGAAGGTAAAGAAGTCGTCGCCCTGCACTACTCCGGCTATGTACAGTTGGCACCTGCCATTGCTGAACAGATACTGGATGAGGCTCGGAAAAAGTTCGGCATCGAGGCCGCCATCGTGCACCGCATCGGAGCCCTCTCCGTGGGCGACCTCGCCGTCTGGGTCGGCGTCACCGCCCACCACCGAGGCGACACCTTTCTCGCCTGCCGCTATATTATCGATAATGTGAAACACCGCCTCCCGATCTGGAAGAAGGAAGTGTATGGCGACGGCAGCGAGGCCTGGATCGAGAGTAACCACTGCGGCTGCGCCGATCCGAAGAATTTAGAACACGATCACCACCATTAACACAAATTCCCTCTCTTAATCATAATCTTACTCTTAATCAGCTTCCGTCTATTTCGATTAACCTTATAGTAGCTCCAAGTTATTCATCAATGACTTCCTGAGTGGAGCCGCTTGCGATCAGCTAGAATCGGCAGTTGAGAGTGCATTATTTTTTTTAACCACGGATGAACACTGATAAACACGGATACAATCGACTCGCCAAAATGGCGGTGAGCAAACAATCAAAAAGAGTAAAATCAACCCAACGTTAAGTATTATTTATCAACAATTTGTAGGGTATTAATCCGTGTCCATCTGTGTTCATCCGTGGTTTAACTCATTTATTTAGGATTAAGATTAGGAGTAAGAATAGGATTATGATTATATCATGAAAATCAAAGCCATCTATATCTCAACCGGCCACGACTTCGTCGGGCGTCATGGTCAAGAACGCTTGGATCATGGCATCGAAAAAGTGGATACGGTGGACTGTGTCGCGGGTGCCGGATTGGTCGGCGACCGCTACTTCAATCATAAAGAAGATTACAAAGGACAAATCACTTTCTTTGATTGGTCGGTCTATACTCGCATTCGCGACGACTTCGATTGCCCCGACCTCGACCCCGCATGGTTCCGCCGCAACGTGCTGACCGAGGGCGTGGATTTGAATACCCTAATCGGCCAACGCTTCAGCCTACAAGGCGTCGAGTTCGAAGGCAGCGAGGAATGCCGCCCCTGTTACTGGATGGACAAAGCCGTCAACCCCGGGGTGCACGAAGCCCTCAAAGGATTCGGCGGCCTGCGTGCGCGAATTTTGACGAGTGGTCCACTGAAAGTGGATTGAATCCCCCGCGACTTTGCTTAAACGGCCATCCGGCAAGCTCAGTCTTGCCTTCTATTCGCAAGATCGCACAGAGTAGCCCATGCCTAGCCCACACAAGACTCTCCTAGCACCCTCCATACTCGCCGGCGATCATGCCAACCTGCGCAGTAGCCTAAAAGTCATCGAAGATGCCGGTCTGGAATGGGTTCACCTCGACATCATGGACGGACACTTTGTGCCCAACCTCAGCTTCGGTCCACAAACGATCAAAGCGATGCGCCCGGACTCAACACTGTTTTTTGATGTGCACCTGATGCTGGACAATCCACATCTCTATATCGACGCCTTTCTCGACGCGGGTGCCGAGCAAATCACCATCCATGTTGAGCCCGACTATCCGGTGGCCGACACCCTCGCCTACATTAAGTCAAAAGGATGTAAGTGCGGCGTGGTGCTCAACCCGGACACGCCTGCGGATGCGGCCAAGGAATTCTTACCCGCCTGCGACATCGTTCTACTCATGACTGTGCAACCCGGCTTTGGCGGACAAAGTTTCCGCCACGATGTGCTGCCGAAGGTCGAGCAATTCGACACATGGCGCACAGAACTGGGGCTCCACTATCGCCTCGAAATCGACGGCGGCGTCGACCTGCAAACCGCCCCACTCTGCACCGAGCGTGGCGCGGATTCGCTCGTCGCGGGCACCGCCTTCTTTAAAGCCGAAGATCAAGCGGCGTTTATTAAAACGGTGACAGCGTAGTCTATTGGAGTCCCGCCTTTAGGCGGTCGCATCTAGATAAGAACCGCCTAAAGGCGGGACTCCAACCCTACCAACTAAAACAGATCCGTCCGCCGATCCGCCCAAGCGGTCAGTTTTCTGCGCACTTTCTCGACGAGCGTTAAATCGATTTCGACTTCGAGCAGGGCCTCGGACTCGTCGGCTTCGGCCACGATATCGCCCCAGGGATCAATGACTATGGAGTGCCCAAAATAGCGAGTCTCGCCGACGCTGCGGCCGTGGCCTTCGACCCCGCATTGGTTGGTAGCGACGACGTAGCACTGATTCTCGATCGCGCGAGCGCGAATCAAAGTGCGCCAATGCTCCAAGCGTGGATGCGGAAAGGCGGCGGGCAGAAACATAAGCTGGCTGCCAAGCTCGGCGAGGCGGCGAAAGAGTTCGGGGAAGCGGAGGTCGTAGCAGATCGCGGCTCCGAAGCGTCCGAGATCGGTATCGAAGGCGGCACATTCTTTGCCCGCTTCGACGTGGCGCTCTTCGTGAAAGAGCGTGAAAAGGTGGAGCTTGCGGTAGCGAGCGACGACCGTGCCCCGCGCATCGAAATAATGAAAGCAGTTGGCGGCTTGGCCGGACTCGGTCTTTTCGAGAAAGGAGCCACAGATCGCCACGCTGTGCGACTTGGCGATCGCGGCGACGGCTTCGTGGTGTTCGGCGGAGGCATCAAGCAGCTCGCGGTTGCATTGCCAATCGAATCCGGTGGTGCACATTTCGGGCAGGCAGAGCAGGTCGGCTGAAGCCGCTTGGGCGGACGCAGCCAATGCCTCGATCTTCGCTAGGTTGGTGGCCACATCACTACGAGCGACTTCGAATTGGGCGAGACTCAGCTTCATGCGCTAGGCCTTTTTCACAAATTGCGTCTTCAACTTCATACCGCCGAAACCCTTGATCTTGCAGTCGATATCGTGATCACCGCCGACGAGGCGGATGTTTTTCACCTTCGTGCCGATTTTGAGCGTGGATGAAGTGCCACCTACTTTGAGGTCCTTGATCACGGTCACCGTGTCGCCATCTACGAGAGGCGTACCAAAGGCATCGCGAAATTCAGGATCTGCGCTCTCGGCAGTTTTTAGAGAATCGAGCGTGAATTCATGCCCACAATCAGGACAAGCAATCAGGCTGCCATCTTCGTAGGTGTACGCAGAGTCACATTTCGGACAGTTGGGAAGTTCAGACATACAGGTAAGATGAACATCGAACCTCGAACGTCCAACATTGAATTATTAATGATTAAACCTGGAATAGCACCTCGAATTCGAACGACCACTGTTCAGAGGTCAGTATTCAATATTCGATGTTGGATATTCAAAGTTCAGCCCTCCCCGTCTTCGTCACCGTATTTCTCAAGCGTGTAGACAAAGAGTTCTTCGATTTTCTTGCGCGCCCATGGGGTTCTACGAAGAAACTTGAGACTCGATTTTACGGATGGTTCAAACATGAAGCAGCGGATCTCGATGCGTGCCGCGAGGCCTTCCCATCCATAGAACTCCTGAAGGCTGACCAAGATCTTTTCGAGAGTCATGCCATGGAGCGGGTTGTTAATTTGTTCCTTAGCCATGCTAGTTATTTGCCACCATACCAGAACGCTCGGCGCCACGCATGGCGATAGAGTTTACGCATCACTTCGTCGGAAAGCGCGGGTAAATCAGAGACGCCTGCGTTGAGTTGGGCTTGCTCAATCGTGCGGATTCCTGGAATGACCGTGGAGACCGCCGGATGCTGCAGCACGAATTTGAGCGCGGTTTGCGCCATGGTGTAATCGAAGCCATCAATCGCTGCTAGATCGTCGCGGATGGCGTCGACGCGTTTAGCCGCACGTGCCATACGGTCGCCGGCAAAATAACCACGCCGAAAGTCACCTTCGGGGAATTCGGTGTTGGCGTTGTATTTACCTGTGAGCACGCCTTCGTCGAATGCAACGCGAACGATGACGGCCGTATTCGTTTGCTGAGCGACGGGAAGCAGCTCGGCGGCGGGCTCTTGCTCAAAGATGTTGTAGATGAGCTGCACGCTATCGATCAGTCCGGCGCGCATGAGGTCGATGACCGAGTTTTGATCATGTTCGGGCGTGGAGATTCCAATCGCTCGGATTTTGCCCTCTTGCTTCAGCTTTTGCAGAATTTCCAAGGGTTGAGGGTCACGGTTCCATGCGCGTGTCCACGTGTGAAGTTGGAGTAGGTCGATGGCTTCCGTGCCGAGACAGCGGAGACGCTCTTCAATGTTCTCGCGCAGGTAGGCTTCTGAGTAGCGGTCGTTGACTTGCTCGTAGGGATTGGGCGGCCAGTCACCCGCAGAGGGCGGTGTTTTCGTCGCGACGAAGATAGACTCCTTGCGCTCTTTAATGACTTGGCCTATGAGACGTTCACTGTGGCCATTGCCATAACCGGCCGCTGTATCGATGAAGTTTATACCGGCGTCGATCGCGGCATGGAGGGCTTGCAGGGAATCGCCGTCGTCTTGAGCGCCCCAACTACCGCCGATCGCCCATGCACCAAAGCCGACTTCGGAGCTTTCGAATCCAGTGGAACCAAGTTTTCTATATTGCATACGAACAGAAGGTGCGAAGCCCGAACTAGAGTCAAGCGAAGGGACACTAGGCGAACGTTGGGTATAATATTAAATGGGGAGGAATTTTCTATTCGATGTTTAGTGTTCTATGTTCAATGTTAGAGGTTCATTCCACCCCGCCCCATGAGTGACGCTACCTACATCCTCGCTATCGACCAAGGCACGACGAGTTCGCGCAGCATTGTCTTTAATCACGCCGGCGAAATCGTCAGCCAGGCGCAGCAAGAGTTTGGACAGCACTACCCGAAACCCGGCTGGGTGGAGCACGACCCAATGGAGATCTGGTCGAGCCAAGTAGCCACATTGGAGCAAGCGCTGGCCAAGAAGAATTTGAGCGCACGTCAAATCGCAGGGATCGGGATCACCAATCAGCGCGAGACTACAGTGCTCTGGGATCGGCACACAGGCGAACCGGTTTACAATGCCATCGTCTGGCAAGACCGGCGCACAGCCGATTATTGCGCGGAGCTCAAGCAGGCAGGGCACGAAGCCATGGTCAGCGAAAAGACCGGACTGCGCTTGGATCCCTATTTCGCAGGCACGAAGCTGCGCTGGATTCTGGAAAACGTGGACGGTGCCCGCGAGCGCGCCGAAGCCGGCCAGCTTTGCTTCGGCACGATTGACTGCTGGCTATTATGGAAGCTGACCGACGGTGCGGTACACGCCACCGATACCAGCAATGCCAGCCGTACCCTGCTTTATAATCTGGAGATGGACGACTGGGACGACGAGTTGCTCGATCTTTTAGATATTCCTCGTGGCGTGTTGCCTGAGATCCGTGGCTCGTCCGAACTCCATGGCAAGGTAGCCACCGGACGCACACTCAGTGGCGTGCCGATCGCAGGGATCGCGGGCGATCAACACGCGGCGCTCTTCGGGCAGACCTGCTATGCGAAAGGCATGGCTAAAAACACCTACGGAACGGGTTGCTTCCTGCTCATGAACACAGGCAAGGAGCCTGTTCGCTCGGAGAATAACTTGCTCACCACCGTGGCCTGGAGAATCGGCGATACGATCGAATACGCGCTCGAAGGGTCTATCTTCATCGGCGGAGCGGTTGTTCAATGGTTGCGCGACGAGATGGAATTGGTTAAATCGGCCGACGAGCTGAATGAGCTGGCCTCCAGTGTGCCCGACAGTAATGGGCTCATTTTAGTGCCGGCTTTTACCGGGCTCGGCGCGCCACACTGGGATCCTTACGCAAGAGGCGTTGCCGTGGGCATCACTCGTGGGACAAAGCGTGCGCACTTTTGCAGGGCGGCGCTAGAGGCGATCGCCTATCAAAGCGCAGATCTGATCGCGGCGATGGAAAAAGACAGTGGTCTGCGCGTAGGCAAATTACGTGTCGATGGTGGCGCCTCGCGCAGTAACCAATTGTTGCAGATTCAGTCCGACCTATTGCAAGTCACAGTAGAGCGCCCGAAATGTATCGAAACCACCGCTCTGGGTGCCGCTTACCTGGCTGGGTTGGCTGTGGGCTATTGGACAAGCCGCGAGGCCATCGCCGCGCATTGGAAATGCGAGAAGACCTTCGAACCCGAGAAGCCGGCGGACGAAATGACGGCACTGCGCAAGCGATGGACGCAAGCGGTGGAACGCGCGAAGGGCTGGGAGAATTCGTAAAACGTTTAATACAAGTAGCGGTGTTCGGGACGAACGCCATGCGTCAGAATCAGCGAAACACACTGGGCACACCATGAGCGGTGGCGTTCGGGACGAACGCCGCTACCCTTCCAGTAGCTGATCCAATGCGACGGAAACGGGCACCTCACCATTCTTGACGGCTGTCTCCATCGTATGGATACGGTCGCCTTGCTCGGCGTTGAAACGTTCCATTACAGCGGAGTTTAGGAGCGAATGAAACCAGTCGACGTTTTGCTCACTGCGGCGTGATTCGAAAACTCCACTTTCTGTGAGCTCATCGCGAAAGCCCTCGATGAGCTCCCATACGGTTTCGATCCCTTCGGAATTGAGCGCCGAGCATGTCAGTGCCTTGGGCTTCCAACCGGGTGTAAAGGGATGAAGGAAATGCAGCACTTTAGTGTATTCGACTTTGGCTTGCCGGGCGCGCAGCTGGTTATCGCCGTCAGCCTTATTCACAACGATCGCATCGGCCAGTTCGATCACGCCTTTCTTGATGCCTTGTAGCTCGTCGCCTGCTCCTGCAATTTGCAGAAGGAGGAAAAAGTCGGTCATCGTGCGCACAGCGGTTTCGCTTTGGCCGACGCCGACTGTTTCGACAAGAATCACATCGTAACCGGCAGCCTCGCAGAGGAGGAGCGCTTCACGCGTGCGGGCGGCCACGCCGCCGAGCGATGCGCCCGAGGGCGAGGGACGGATAAAGGCATTCTCTTCGCGTGAAAGGTCTTCCATCCGAGTCTTGTCGCCAAGAATACTGCCGCCGGTGCGGGAGCTACTGGGATCGACGGCGAGCACGGCGACTTTTTTGCCGCGTGCGCAGAGCATCATGCCAAGCGCTTCGATAAAGGTACTCTTGCCTGCACCCGGCACGCCGGTGAGCCCGACGCGAAGCGCCCCACCCGTCTTCGGGAGGATGGCCTGCATGAGAGCACGCGCGGGCGCGCGGTGCTTGGGCGCACGGCTCTCGACGAGAGTGATGGCACGCGCAAGTCGGGCGCGGTCACCAGACAGGACGCCGGCAACGAGTGTCTCAGTATCGGGGAGGCCTCTCATGGTATAACCTTAATCATAATCCTACTCTTAATCATAATCCGTCCCGTTATACAAAGGGATTAAGATTAAGATGATGAGTAGGATTAAGAGAGAAAACTACTTTGAATACTTAGATGTCCAGTCCACACCACGCATGTCTTTCTTCTCCATAAAGGCTTCGTGCATGGCGAAGGCTGTGCGGAGAGTCTGCGGGGTGTGACCGTCTTTGACGTCGTCGAAGTATGCGTGAAGCTGGTCTTTGTATTCAGGGTGCGCGCACTTATCGACGATCTCGCGAGCACGCTCGGAAGGATCTTTGCCGCGAAGGTCAGCAATACCCTGATCGGTGATCAAAACCTGCACACTGTGCTCGCTGTGGTCGAGGTGAGCCACCATCGGCACGATTGTGGAGATCGCACCGCCCTTAGCGATCGATGGGCAAGTGAAAATGGAGATGTAAGCATTACGCGTAAAGTCTCCGGAGCCACCGATACCATTCATCAGGTTGTTACCCATGACGTGCGTGGAGTTGATGTTACCCCAGATGTCGGCTTCGATCGCTGTGTTGATCGAGATGATACCAAGACGGCGAACCGCTTCGGGGTGATTGGAAATCTCCTGTGGGCGAAGCACCATGCGCTGTTTGAAGAATTCGAGATCTTCGTAAACTTCGTTCAACACGGGTGGCGACACGGTGAGCGAGGTGGCGCTGGCAAACTTGATGTCGCCGCTCTTCATGAGGCCGATCACGCTGTCCTGAATCACCTCGGAATACATTTCGAATGGCGGAATGTTTGGGTTCTCGCCAAGTGCGCCGAGCACGGCGTTGGCGATGTTACCGACACCGGACTGGATGGGGAGGAATTCCTTCGGGATGCGACCGGCTTCCAGCTCATTGGCTAGGAAGGTAGCGACGTTTTCACCGATTTTCTTGGTAACCGCATCAGTCTCCTTGAAGCCGCCGACTTCGTCGGGACGGTTGGTCTTGACGATGCCAACGATCTTATCGGGATCTACCTTGAGCACGGGGCTACCGATACGATCGGAGCAGCTATACACTGGGATCTCACGGCGGTGCGGTGGATCGAGTGGCTCATAGATATCATGCAGACCGCTCAACTCTTTCGGGTGCGCCTCATTTAACTCGATGAGGATTTTGTCCGCAACATTACAAAAAGTATTCGACGCACCAACACTGGTGGTGAGCACGATCTCGCCGTCTTCGCTAACAGATGCAGCTTCAACGATAGCGAACTTAATCTTCCCCAAGAAACCATAACGTGCAGCCTGCGGCAGCATCGAAAGGTGCATATCAAAGAAGCAGGTTTCACCCTTGTTGATCTGTGCACGGAGGTGCTTGTCGCTCTGATATGGCGTGCGGAAAAGCACGGCGTTGGCGCGGGCAAGCTCGCCGTCGAGGCTATCGCCTGTGGAGGCACCGGTAACGACACCGATCTTGAACTCACGACCTTCATCATGTTCGGCGCGAGCGCGAGCGGCGATAGCTGTCGGGATATCCTTAGCAGCACCGGCAGGAGTGAATCCGCTGAAGCCGATGATATCGCGGTCGTTAATAAGGGCTGCTGCTTCGGCGGCAGAGATGATTGGATAGGTCGCTACGGTTGGCATGACTATGTTTCTAGTTGATAATTATGATGAAAATTAATGAGCGCCTCCGAACATGGTGAGGAAGAAACCGGCAACGAGGGCGGTGCCGATCACACCAGCCACATTGGGACCCATGGCGTGCATGAGGAGGAAGTTGCCGGGATCGGCCTTCTGACCTTCGACTTGACTGACACGGGCGGCCATAGGCACGGCACTGACCCCGGCCGAGCCGATGAGCGGATTGATCTTATTTTTGGAAACGAGATTCATGGCCTTGGCCATGAGGATACCAGATGCAGTCGCCACGCCGAAGGCAGCGACTCCAAGAACAAGAATGCCCAAAGTTTCAGTCCGTAGGAAACGGTCGCCCGTCATGGTGATCCCGACGCTGGTGCCGAGGAAAATGGTGATAACATTGATCAACTCGTTTTGCGCGGCTTTGTTCAAGCGCTCGGTCACTTTACACTCCCGAAGGAAGTTACCGAACATGAGCATACCGATCAGCGGCGAGGCTGGTGGAACGAGCAGGATACAGGCGATGGTCACAATCACGCCGAAGACGAGCTTCTCGAGACGGCTGACGGGGCGCAGGCTCTTCATGCGGATTTTGCGCTCTTTCATGGTGGTGAGACCACGCATGATGGGCGGTTGAATAACCGGCACCAGTGCCATGTAGCTGTAAGCGGCCACGGCGATGGGGGCAAGGAGTTCAGGCGCGAGCGCGTTGGCCAAGAAAATGGAGGTCGGGCCATCGGCACCACCAATGATACCGATCGCACCGGAGGCCTCCGTCGAGAAACCGAGCAATTGGGCGCCCATGAATGTACCAAAGACACCGAACTGAGCGGCCGCTCCGAGGAGCAAAACGCGCGGATTGGCGATAAGTGGACCGAAATCGGTCAATGCACCCACTCCGAGGAAAATAAGTGGAGGAAAGATCTCCAAAAGAATACCCATTTGGATATAGTGGAAAAGACCGCCGGTGTGCTCACTGTGGAGTTCACCGAGAGACTGGCCTTTGACTACGCGGTCGCCCTCCTTCGCCGTATTGGCGACGACACGTCCGTTGGCTTCCGCCCAGACGAGTTTGTCAGAAGGACGAAAAGTGTGCTCGTTGATCTTCAGCTCGACGGGCTTTTTCGCCATCGCGGGCGCATCGGCACGCAGCACATAGAGCAGGCTGCCTTCGCCAAATCCCTCGACCGCTTCGTCATCAAGGATCGCTTGTAAGGTTTCAGGATCCAACTCGCCGACCGTCGCCGGCATGACCTTCTCCACCGCATTGAGATAGACCCCCTGCCCAGGCTCGGCAGCGACATAAATGACCTCGCCCGAATCCGGGCTACGCACCATTGACGCTGGCTTATTGATGATCCCCTGCGTTGGCAAGTTCGCCAGGATCGCGCCAAAGGCGATCGGCACAAGCAGAAGCGGCTCGAACTTTTTATAAACCGCTAGGTAGAGGAGCACCACGACGACTGCCCACATGACAAGCATGCGCCAGTCGAGGAAGCCGAAGCCGGTGTTTTCGTAGAGACGATGAAGGAGATCAATCATTGGTGGGGATTCTCGGTTGGAGAGATGATTTCTGAATTATGCGACTTCGATGAGGGCTTGGCCTTCTTCGACGCCGTCGCCGGCTTTAACGAGGACGGCTTTGACCGTTCCGGCGGCAGGAGCGGCAACGATGGTGTTCATCTTCATCGCTTCAAGCGTGATGAGCTTTTGACCTTCTTCGACGGCGTCGCCGATATTGACATCGATGGAGACGACGACTGCTGCGAGTGGGCTACCCACGGCACCTCCGCCAGCGGCGGGAGCGGGCGCAGCGGCCTTGGGCTTGGGAGCTGCGATTGGTGCGGCCACGCGGCTACCACCTGAGCTGGCGCGTCGTGGTGCAGGAGCAGCGGTGCCCTCGTCCAGAATTTCTACTTCGACTTCGTAGGTCTTGCCTTCGACTGTTACTTTTAAGCGTTTCATAATGATCTTTCTATTTTGGGAATGTGTAAGTGTTTTTAGCGCACGCGGTGCGATGAGAAGATTTGGCGGCGGCCTTCCTGAGCCCAACCGGGACCCGTCGTCCGAACGGAGACGACGCGGTGAGCGCGATCGCCAATCACGGAGTGCACGGCAGCAGCGACCACCGCGAGAATCGCAGGATCCTCGCCGTCGGCACTCGTGGCTGCGGGTGCAGGTGCAGCCTCGGAAGTTGCGGGACTAGCTTCGGCTGCTTTTTGCGCAGCTTCAGCAGCCTTGGCGGCTTCGCGCGCAGCTTGTTTGATAAAGAAAGCGCCAATCGCCGAGGTGATCGCCGCGAGTAACGCGAGAACGATCATGACGAACATGAAGCCGACGATGACGACGCTAGCCGTCGACGGTGCTTCGTGTGGCGCTGCGACACTAACTTGTGCGAGCGTGGTATACAATACGAACATGAGTTTGAACCTTAGGTTGAGTGATCGATAGCGCGGTTTATAGGGGGATGTTGCCGTGCTTCTTAGGTGGACGCGTATCACGTTTGTTCAATGTATTACGCAAGGCCAGTGCAATCGCCGGGCGAGTCTGCGCGGGCTCGATCACGTCGGTGATCATGGCATTGGCAGCAGCCTGATAAGGCGATGAGAACTCGTTGCGGTAGTCCTCACATAGTTCAGCGGCCTTTGCCTTGGGATCGTCAGCCTCTTTGATCTCCTTGCGGAAGAGAATTCTGGCAGCACCCTCGCCGCCCATCACAGCGATCTCAGCTGTCGGCCAAGCGAATACCATGTCTGCGCCGAGGTCGGCCGAGCACATGGCAAGGTAAGCGCCCCCGTAGGCTTTACGCATAATCAAAGTGATCTTCGGCACAGTCGAGGCGGCGTAGGCAAAGAGCATCTTCGCGCCGTGGCGGATGATGCCGCCCTGCTCTTGCGCGAGGCCAGGCATGAAGCCGGGCACGTCGACGAGCGTGACGATGGGGATGTTGTAAATATTACAAGTCCGGATGAAGCGTGCGCCCTTATCAGAGCTGTCGATATCCAGCGTGCCTGCTTTAACCATCGGGTTATTGGCCACTATACCGACGACCAGACCTTCGATCCGCGCGAAGCCGATCACGATATTGCGAGCGAAGTCGGGCATGATCTCGAAGAAGTCACCATCATCGACAAGGCGGTCGATCACAGCCATCACGTCGAGGGCTTCCTTACCGGATGCGGGTACGATTTCGTTCATCTGCGGATCGTCCGCCATGTCGAGATCGGGGAATTCGTGGGGTGGATCGCTGATGTTGTTGCTCGGCAAGAAGGAAAGTAGCTTCGCAGTCAACTCCATGGCATGCGCATCGTCGTCGGCCACAAGGTGGATGTTACCGGAAACACTAGCATGCGCAGCAGCAGAGGCGAATTGCTCGAGTTGCGCGGTCTCGCCTGTAGCGGACTTAATCACGTCAGGACCACAGATGAACATGTTGGAGTTTTCCTTCGTCATGATCAGGAAGTCTGTCAGTGCCGGCGAGTAAGCTGCCCCACCCGCACAAGGACCTGCGATGACGGCGACTTGAGGCACCACACCGGAGAGCAAGACGTTCTTGAAAAAGACCTGACCGTAACCACTGAGCGAATCGACGCCCTCTTGGATACGTGCCCCTCCGGAGTCGTTCACGCCGACAACGGGCATTCCAGATTCGTGCGCGAAATCCATGAGATCGCAGATCTTTTTAGCATGGATACGTCCAAGTGAACCACCGCTTACGGTGAAGTCCTGCGCGTAGGCGGCCACAGCACGCCCATCGACGAGGCCAGAACCACATACAACACCGTCGTAAGGAAGGTTTTTCTTCTCCATGCCGAAGCGATGGCAGGAGTGTTCGGCGTGCATGCCGAACTCTTGGAACGTGCCTGGCTCGAAAAAGCTTTCGAGACGCTCGCGAGCGCCCATGAGGCCTTTTTCTTTACGCTTGGCCAATTTGTCAGCGCCCCCGGCGTTGCGGGCGATCTCACGACGTTTCCTGAGATCTTCGAGAAGTTTTGGGTCGATTGCCATAATCTGTGTATATTGGGTTTGTGTTAAATACGGTGACGTCCGGTTATTTGCTTTGGCAAAACTCCGTTAATACGCCATGAGTGGACTTAGGATGCAAAAATGCGACCAACTTATTAGCAGCGCCATCAATCGGCACCTCATGGATCAAACGCACACCAGCGTCGGACGCTTTCTTAAGTTGGCCTTCAATACCGTCTGTAGCAAAGGCTACGTGGTGGATGCCTTCGCCGTTCTTTTCAAGAAACTTAGCGATGGGGCTATCCGGCGAAGTTGGCTCGAGCAGTTCGATGTGCACGTCGCCTGCTTCAAAGAACGCAGTCTTCACTTTTTGCGATTCGACTTCTTCCTGCCCATGGCAGTGCAAGCCGAGCGCTTCTTCGTAATATTTGATGGATTCTTCGAGGTTGTTAACCGCGATCCCGAGATGGTCAATATTTGTAATCATAAGTGGTTTTTCGTTGGTTGACCCTAAAATTGAAGATTAGGCAGACTTACGTCAAACATTTTCTGTATTAAATTTACTTATTGACAAAGTTTTTCTAATATTAGTATTTTCCAGCATAAGCAATTTACCAACCATGAATCAGGATACTAAAAAAACCGACAAACTCCTTTCGGAGTTCCCCTCATCCACAGCAGAAGAGTGGCGCGAAGCCGCCGAAAAGCTCTTAAAGGGCAAGCCTTTTGACAAGGTCATGACCCAACAAACGCCCGAAGGCATCCGACTCGAGCCCATTTTCCGCAAGGAAGTGCTCGACGGCCTAAGCGCTTCGGAAACATTGCCCGGCTTTGATGGCTACCTGCGCGGCACGAAAGCCGCTGGCTATCAGGGTGAGCCTTGGGAGATCGCTCAAGAACTACCCTACGGCACCGCCTCGGAATTTAATTCCGCCGCTCGCGCCGATCTCATGCGCGGTCAAAACTCGCTCAACATCATTTTAGACATCGCCACACTTAAAGGCATGGATCCGGACGCTGCGAAAGCCGGCGAAGTCGGCGCCTGCGGCCTCTCGCTCGCTTGCTTGAAAGATATCGAAGCCGCCTTTGATCAAATCCTCCCCGAAGCCGTCAGCTTCCACATTCGCACAGGTTGCGCCGGACTCTCCGTGGGATCGCTCTTCTTTGCCTGGCTCAAGAAGCAAGGCACTGATCTCAAAAAGGTCAAAGGCAGCTTGGGCATGGATCCCGTCGCCGTGCAAGCGGCCGCCGGACAGCTGCCCGCCAGCTTGAGTGAGCTACTCAGCGAGCAAGCCATCGCAGCCAACTACTGCGCGAAAGAAGCCCCCGGCATCCGCGCCGTCGGCGTTTCCACACTTCCTTATCACCAAGCAGGCGCTTCCTCGGTTGAAGAGCTGGGCATCGCCCTCGCCTCCGGTGCGTATTATCTAAATGAGCTGATCGAACGCGGCCTCTCCGTCGACGATGCCGCACAGCAAATCCGCTTCAGCTTCGCCGTTGGCCCGAACTTCTTCATGGAGATCGCGAAGATCCGCGCCGCCCGTGTGCTCTGGGCACAAGTGGTCAAAGCCTTCGGCGGCAATGCCGAATCGCAAAAGATCAATATGCACGCCCGCACCGGCCTCTATAATAAAACGCAAAAAGATCCTTACGTAAATATGCTCCGCACGACGACGGAGGCCTTGAGTGCCGCCATCGCCGGTGTAGACAGCATGTGTGTGGGTAACTTCGACGAAGTGTCCCGCGTTCCCGACACCTTTAGCCGTCGTATCTCGCGCAACACACAGGTGATCCTGCAAGAAGAGTGCGAACTCACCGCAGTGGTCGATCCCGCCGGCGGTTCGTGGGCAGTCGAATGGTTGACTAACGAAGTCAGCGAAAAGGCTTGGGATTTCTTCAAGACGATCGAAGCCAAGGGAGGCATTGCCGAAGCCCTCTCCAGCGGGTTTATACAGGAAACCGTTAAAAAGACAGCCGCCGGCAACGAGAACCTACTCGCCTCACGTCGCAGCAGCCTCGTCGGCACGAACGTCTATCCAAACCTCGAAGAGAAAGAACTCGACGAGCGCATTCCCGACTACGCCGAGATTCGCGCGCAGCGTGCCCGCGAGATCGCTGCCGCCCGCATGGAGCTCGACGAAGATACCGACGCGCAAGTCATGCAAGCGCTCGGCAACATCGTCGAAGCTTCCGGAGAATCGCTCATCCCTGCGTTGATCGATGCCCTCGAATCCGGTGCGACCATCGGTGAGGTCAGCAAAACGATCCGCGCCAAAGTCGAGCCGCAAGCGCCGATCCAACCGATGCCCGCCAAACGCCTTGCGACCGACTACGAAAGCATGCGCAAGGCCTCCGCGAAGTTTACCGAAGAGACAGGCCGCGCGCCCGCCATCTTCCTCACCAACCTCGGAGCACTCCGTCGCCATAAGCTGCGCGCCGACTTCACCAAGGGCTTCTTCCAAACAGGCGGCTTCGAAATTACATCGCCCGCAGGATTCGATTCTCCCGAAGACGCCGTCGCCGCACTCATCGAGTCCAAAGTCGGCATCACCGTGGTTTGCGGTACGGACGACGACTACGCCGACAAGTTTGTCGACTACGCCAAGGCGATCAAAACCGCCCTACCCGACATGCAGATCATCCTCGCCGGCTACCCCGGAGAGAACGAGGCCGCCTACCGCGAAGCGGGTATGGACGACTTCATCTTCATCAAGTCGAACAACTACGAGCTCAACCGCCGCTACCTCACCGGTCTAGGCGTTCTTTAAAAAACGGAAAACTAAACAACCGAAAACCGAACAACTTTAAGAAAAATGAAACCAGATTTCACCAACATTAGCTACGAAGCGCCCAAGCCAGCCGCCACTCGCGAAGAGTGGGCCGCGCAGGTCAAAGCCGAAACCGGCAAGTCCGTCAAAGAGCTCGTCACCGAAACCATGGAGCAGATCGACGTCGATCCACTCTATGGTAAAGACGCCTACCAAGGCATGGAGCACCTCGACTACACCGCCGGCGTGGAGCCCTTCCTCCGCGGGCCTTATGCCACCATGTATGCCTTCCGCCCATGGACGGTGCGCCAATACGCAGGCTTCTCCACCGCAGAGGAGTCCAACGCTTTCTACCGCCGCAACATCGCAGCCGGTCAACAAGGCCTCTCCGTCGCCTTCGACCTCGCCACTCACCGCGGCTACGACTCCGACCACCCACGCGTCGTCGGCGACGTCGGCAAGGCCGGTGTGGCCATCGACTCCATCCTCGATATGAACGTGCTCTTCGATCAAATCGATTTGAGCAAGGTTTCCGTCTCCATGACGATGAACGGTGCCGTTCTTCCCGTGCTCGCCTTCTACATCCTCGCCGGCCTCGAACAAGGCTGCAAACTGGAGGAACTCGCAGGCACCATCCAGAACGACATCCTCAAAGAGTTCATGGTGCGCAACACCTACATCTATCCGCCCACACCCTCGATGCGGATCATCGGCGACATCTTTGAGTACACCTCGCAAAAGATGCCCAAGTTCAACTCGATCTCCATCTCCGGTTACCACATGCAGGAAGCCGGTGCCACCGCCGACCTCGAGATCGGTTACACACTCGCCGACGGTCTGGAGTACCTCCGCACCGGCACCGAGAACGGCCTCGATATCGACGCCTTCGCACCGCGCCTCTCCTTTTTCTGGGCGATCGGCAAAAACTACTTCATGGAGATCGCCAAGATGCGCGCCGCGCGTTGCCTCTGGGCGAAACTCGTCAAGCAGTTCGACCCGAAAAACCCCAAGTCACTCGCGCTGCGCACACACTCCCAGACCTCCGGCTGGTCACTCACCGAGCAAGATCCGTTTAACAACGTCACACGGACCTGCATCGAAGCCATGGCCGCCGCTTGCGGACACACGCAGTCGCTTCACACCAATGCGCTCGACGAGGCCATCGCTCTGCCGACTGACTTCTCCGCACGTATCGCGCGTAACACGCAGCTCTTCCTTCAAGAAGAGACCGGTATGACCCGCTTCATCGATCCATGGGGCGGCAGCTACTACGTCGAAGCTCTCACCCACGAGATCATGCACAAAGCCTGGGCACACATCCAAGAGTGTGAGCAATACGGCGGCATGACCAAGGCGATCGAAGAAGGCATTCCAAAACTTCGCATCGAAGAAGCCGCCGCCCGTCGCCAAGCCCGGATCGACTCCGGCAAGGAGACCATCGTCGGCCTCAACAAATACCGCCTCGAAAAAGAAGATCCCCTTGAGATCCTCGACATCGACAACACCGCCGTGCGCATCTCGCAAATCGAGCGCCTCAAGAAGCTCAAAGCCGAGCGCGACAACGACGCCTGCCAAGCCGCCCTCAAAGCGATCACGCATTGCATGGAAACTGGCGAAGGTAATGTCCTCGAACTCGCCGTCGAAGCCGCCCGCTGCCGTGCCTCACTTGGCGAAATCTCCGACGCGGTTGAAAACGTTGTCGGACGCTACAAGGCCAAAATCCGCTCGATCAGCGGCGTGTATGCCAAAGAATTCGGCAACAACCCAACTATGGAAAACGTTCAAGAACTCATCGAAAAATTCGAAACTGAAGAAGGCCGCCGCCCTCGCATCATGATCGCCAAGATGGGACAAGACGGTCACGACCGCGGCGCCAAAGTCGTCGCCACCGGCTACGCCGACCTCGGCTTCGACGTGGACATCGGCCCCCTCTTCCAAACACCCGAAGAGACCGCCCGCCAAGCCGTCGAGAACGACTGCCACATCGTGGCCATGTCCTCCCTCGCAGCCGGCCACAAGACGCTCCTGCCCTCGCTCATCGAAGAACTCACCAAGCTCGGACGTGGCGACATCATGGTTGTCTGCGGTGGCGTCATTCCCGCACAGGATTACGACTATCTCTACGAGAACGGCGCAAAAGCTATCTTCGGCCCCGGCACCGTCATCCCCGACTCCGCCAAGAAGATGTTGGAGCTATTGCTCGCTGAATAATACGTAGGAGAGGCTTTACGCCTCGACCTCATGCAAAGCCGCAGCGGTTAGATCCGCTGCGGCTTTTTCGCGTCCAGAGACAACGTATCCGACTTCCTTCAGGTAGTCGGCAGAGATTAGGATTAAGAGTAAGATTACGATTAAGACAAAACGCATATCCCATATCCAGCCAAGCGAATCTCCTATATCCAGTCCTGCCAAGCGGGACGCATATCCCATCTCCATATCGTATTGTCCCTAAATTAGCCCCGCTAATTCGGTCTAAAACCCACCCTCAAATCGCCGCAGGTAGATCATTTTCGTCGTGCAGTGTTTTCACGATTGGCTCAAAACACACACTAGGCCTAGTGGCCAAACCCTCAATTCACTACTAAATCTAGTAAACCACGCGAAAAACATGAAAAAAAATACCTCCGAAGCCCCGAAGAATTTCCTAACTCTCGACCGTACATTCTCTTCCGAAACCGTCCACCCCTACGACGAGATCACCTGGAGCTACCGCACAGCCGAAATCACCGACGACAAAGGCCAGGCCATTTTCAAACAGGAGAACATCGAAGTCCCCGAAGCCTTCTCCGACCTCGCCACGAAGATCCTCGCATCCAAATACTTTTACGGCGATATCGATAACGGCAACGACCCATTCAACAACGGACGCGAATGCTCGTACAAGCAAGTCATCGACCGCGTGGCCGGCACCATAACCGAATGGGGTATCGCCGACGGCTACTTCGCCGACGACGCGCAGGCCAAAATTTTCGGCGAAGAGCTCACCTGGCTTCTCGCCAACCAATACGGCGCTTTCAACTCCCCCGTCTGGTTCAACCTCGGGCTCTACAACAAATACGGCGTCGGCAAAGACTCCGGCAAGGGCAACTACTACTGGGATCAGCAGCACGACGTCGTCATGCGCGCCAACAGTCAATACGAGTTCCCCCAGTGCTCCGCCTGCTTCATCCAGCACGTCGATGACGATATGGACTCGATCATGGATCTGGCCAAGGCCGAGGCCATGCTCTTCAAGTTCGGCTCCGGCTCCGGCACCGACCTCTCCAGTATCCGCTCCACTCGCGAGAAACTCTCCGGCGGTGGCAAGCCCTCCGGCCCACTCTCGTTCCTCAGTGTTTTTGATGCCGTCGCCGGCGTCGTCAAAAGCGGGGGCAAGACCCGCCGAGCCGCCAAAATGAACGTGCTCAAAGACTGGCACCCCGACATCGAGGAGTTCATCCACGCCAAACAAATCGAGGAGCGCAAAGCCTGGGCGCTGATCGAAGAAGGCTACGATCCCTCCTTCAATGGTGACGCTTACGGCTCCATCAAATACCAGAACGAAAACCTCTCCGTCCGCGCCTCCGACGAGTTCATGCAGTCTGCGATCGACGGCAATAAATTCTACACCCGCCGCGTGACCGACGGCCAGCCCTGTGAGGAGAAAGACTCGTCTTACCTACTCGATAAGATCGCCGAAGGCACCCACATCTGCGGCGACCCCGGCATGCAGTTCGACGACACCATCCACAAGTGGCACACTTGCAAGGGTTCAGGCCGCCAGAACTGCACCAACCCCTGCAGCGAATACCTCTTTCTCGACAACTCGGCCTGTAACCTCGCCTCGCTCAACCTGATGAAGTTCCGCACCCCCGACGGACTCGACGCCGAGCGCTTCGCCGCCGCCGCCAAGATCTTCATCATCGCGCAGGAGATCGTCGTCGACCGCTCCTCCTACCCGACCGAGGGCATCACCTACAACAGCCACTGGTTCCGCACCCTGGGACTCGGCTACGCCAATCTCGGCGCCCTCCTCATGTCCTACGGCTACGCCTACGCGTCCGACGAAGGCCTTGGCCTCGCCAAAGCCATCACCGCCGCCATGACCGGTGTCGCCTATAAGACCTCCGCCGAGCTCGCCGCGCTCAAAGGCCCCTTCGCCGGCTACACCGAAGCCGCCCACTACGGCGTCGATAACCCGCCGGAGAAGGACAACGTCGCCTCCATGAAGGGCGTCATCGACCTCCACAAATCCCACGCCGATGCCTTAGCCACCCAGACCAGCAAGGGCAACCTCGCCGCGCCGCTCGCACAGTTCGCCCAGAAACGCTGGAAGGAAGCGGCCGACCTCGGCCAACGCTACGGCTACCGCAACGCGCAGGTCACCGTGCTCGCGCCAACCGGCACCATCGGTTTCCTTATGGACTGCGACACCACCGGCGTCGAGCCGGCCATCGGCCTCGTCGCTTACAAGACACTCGCCGGCGGCGGTTGCATGACCCTCCCCATCAAGTCCATCCCACTCGCGATGGAAACGATGGGTTACGCAAAGGAAGCCATCGATCAGGTCTGCGCCCACGTCAAAGAATACGGCACCGTCGAAAATATCGAACTCTCCGGAAAGACCATCGAGTCCGGCCTCAAAGAAGAGCATATCCCCGTCTTCGATTCCGCCTTCCGCTCCGGCATGGGCGAGCGCTACCTCCCCTACACCGCGCACATCGACATGATGTCCGCCGTGCAGCCCTTCCTCTCCGGCGCGATTTCCAAAACGGTCAACATGCCCGAGGAAGCCACGGTCAAGGAGATCCGCGATACTTACATCCACGCCTGGAAAAAAGGCATCAAAGGCATCGCCATCTACCGCGACGGCTCCAAGCGCTCCGCCCCGGTCAAGACTCGCCAAGAGAAGGACGAAAAAAAGAAAGTCGAAGTGCAAGTCGTCACCGAGCCCTACCGCCGCAAGCTGCCCGACACCCGCGAATCCCTCACCCATAAGTTCAGCATCGCCGGCTCCGAGGGCTACATCACCATCGGCAAGTTCGAAGACGGCCAACCCGGCGAGGTCTTTATCCAAATGGCCAAAGCCGGCTCCACCATCAACGGCCTCATGGACACCGTCGGCACGCTCGTGTCGCTCTGCCTCCAATACGGCGTGCCGCTGGAGACCCTGGTCAAGAAATTCAGCCACGTCCGCTTCGAACCCGAGGGCATGACCAAGAACCCCCACATCCCGTTTGCGAAGTCCGTCATCGACTACGTCGCACGGGAACTCGGTATGGAGTTCATCCCCGGCTACAAAGAGAAGATGTCCCCCGCCGCCCAAAGCGACGACGCGTTTGAGGACAAGCACCCCAACAGCTCCACCATCGAGCGCGAAGTGCCCAAGGTGGACAAAGCGCAGCTTGAGTTTCTGACCCAGTCCGAAGGCAACTTGACCTGCCCGGAGTGCGGCAGCGGCAAGGTGAAGGTCACCGGAACCTGTGCTTGTTGCCTCAACTGTGGCACATCGCTTGGCTGCAGCTAAGGGAGGAAGCTGTCCTCAGCGTCCGCCACCAAGCCATTTCACAAGGGACTCCATATCGGAGTCCCTTTCTTTTTCGCAATAACCGAAATTCTAATATTACGATTGATCCCATAGTTCCCTTGTATCGAATCGTTAATTCAAGATGCTAAAATTTCAGCATTTCGCAATAGCTGTCGCAGTCGAGTAACGAGAGAATCGATGAGTCATCAACCAACCAACATACTTTTTATCCTCGCCGACGACCTCGGGTACTGGGGGCTCGGATGCTACGGCAACAAGGAGGTGCAAACACCCCATCTGGATCGCTTGGCCAAGCGGGGAATGCGGTTCGACAATGCCTTCTGCGTTTCGCCAGTCTGCTCTCCCGCACGGGCCTCCTTATTGACGGGGCGCATTCCGTCCCAGCACGGTATCCACGACTGGATACGTCGGGGGAACTCACCCAGTGAGTCAAAAGACGGCGCCGTCATCGAATACTTAGAGGACCAGCCCGCCTACACAGAAGCACTTAGCCGGAAAGGCTATCGCTGCGGCCTCAGTGGCAAGTGGCACTTGGGCAATGCGCCGCAACCTCAAAAAAGCCATGATTTCTGGAAGGTTCACGCCCGGGGTGGCGGCAATTACTACAATGCACCCGTGATCGAGGATGGGCGCGAAGTGGAAGAGCCACGCTACGTAACAGAAGCCATCACCGAGCACGCGCTCGATTTTCTGCAGCAACAAGCGAAGAACCAACCTTTCTATCTGGGCGTGCACTACACAGCTCCCCACAGCCCATGGGCGCGCGACCAACACCCGGAAGACTATTACGCCCCCTACTTCGACAACTGTGCCTTTGATTCCGTCCCAATCGAACCCATGCACCCATGGCAGATTAACACGGCCCCCCAAGGGACGACACCGGAGAAACGTCGAGAAATTTTGAGTGGATACTATGCAGCCACCACCGCGATGGACGTTGGTATTGGCCAGCTGATCGACCAATTGGAAGCCATGGGGATCGCGGAGGATACCTTGATCGTTTTCACCAGCGATAATGGCATGAACATGGGCCATCACGGAATTTACGGCAAAGGGAATGGGACCTACCCGCAAAACATGTATGACACCTCAGTGAAGATCCCCTTCATCCTGTCTTGCCCGAGTCGCATTCCCGAAGACATGACAACCCAGGAGCTCTTCAGCCATTATGACTTTTTCCCGAGTTTGCTGGGCTTGCTCGACATGAATGATGAACTCCCTAAAGGCCTACCCGGCAAAGATCTCTCCGAACTCTGGAAAAAAGGAACCTGCGGAAAAAGAGAAAGCGTGGTGGTCTTCGACGAATATGGTCCGGTGCGCATGCTGCGTGACCTCAACTATAAACTAGTCCTCCGCTATCCCGAAGGCCCCAATGAGTTCTACGACCTGCAAACTGATCCGGGCGAGCGAAGTAACCTCTATCACAATCCGGATTTCAATAAGCGCATCCAAAGCTACGAAGCACAACTGGAAGCATGGTTCACCAACTACGTAGTACCCAAGAATGACGGACGCACATTACCGGTCAAAGGAGTCGGCCAACTCGGCCGCTGTGGTGAGCCCAGCGCCTTTGAGCAAAGTTACACATATGAACGCTCGTAGAGTGGCACAAAAAGGGTCAGGTGGCACAAAAGATCACATGGGAGGAGTTGCCGGTGGTGATAAACTGACACTCAGCCATGTCATCTTTTCGATCCCTTTTTCAATAGTGATTGGCCAGTAGGCATTCAGGTCAACTCTGACGACGGCGAATCATGACAATTGCTAAACTGAGGCAACCAGCAATTAGCGCGTAGGTGCCAGGCTCGGGAATAACACTGCCATTTACATAAATATCATCTAGGCGAAGAATATTACTGGTACTGCTACTATCAAGAGCGAAGGCATAGATACGAAAGGTGATGGCTGTGGAGATATTATCGAAGGTCGCACTGCTGAGATCTACGATGGTATTATCGCCAGCTCCCCAGCTGCCAGTTCCTCCAGAGACAGTCGAAATACCTCCGAGGTTGGACTCTAGGATATTCGGGAGTGAGGCAGCATCGGTTGAACCTTCTGTGCTAATAGTCAGTACGTCGCCGTAATTGTGGCCTGTCAGCGAAGACGTCACGGCCAGTCGCATATCAACCGTATTACCGCTATTGCGACCGACGTCCAAATGAAGATCTGTCAGGTTGAGACTCTTACTGGCATCCGGAGTTAAGGTGAACTCCAGAAAGATACCATCCGTTTGAGCGTTAGCGAATGCTTCGCTTGTAACGTTGGAGTTTCCATCAATTGAAGTCCCTCTAGCAAAATAACTACCTACACCTTCAGCTGTAGAAGAAGTGGATCTGCCGTCATCTAAATCGATTTGTGTTCCCTTGGTGATTTCTCCGGCACTAAGCTCCGACGCATTGACAACATCGGCAAATGGATTTGTGGAACTATTAAAGTCGTATTTTGCGATGACTGCGGCTGAAGTGATTGAGCCGGATGTGAATACCGCAGAAATGAGAAGTATTATTTTCATGTTAGAGTATTTCATCATGATATCTAAAGAGAGAGTGTGAAGGCATTTTTCAATGTGAAGTCTGTTGCATTGACAAACTATTTTAAGTGATGGCTGGACTGACTTTTGCAATATCGTCTCTCCTTTTATTACTGTAAACTCTTCGAATCTTGTTACAGTAACAAACTATTGTTACCTGAACAAATAAAGCGGCAACTGAAAATGACATGGGAGGAGTTGCCAATAGTGTGAGGTAATGACCTCCGCTCGATTTTTGCTTCATCGTCATTTACCGGGAAAGTGCTGGTCAATGACGCCTTTCATGGAGGGCGAAGTTCCACATTCGCCGTTCGCCAGGGGCGTCTCGATGTGCGTGACCGCTCCGTGGATACGCGGCAGCGGTGGAACGCTGCCCTCCAGCGTAGATGCTTGATAACCAGCTATGACTGACAAACAAAGGGGATGTCCCGCTAATCGACGATGAACCCAATTATTTAGCGCACTCTTTCCAACGCTAAATAACTTTATAGCATATTATAATACGTTTTATATCATTAATTACCAATAATACGTATTGAAACCAGTGGGATTTCTGCACCTTAATCGCACCATGAACGAAACAGAGAGCCTCCAGGAATTAGGTCAACGTATCTCGCAGGAGCGCATACGCGTGCGAATTTGGTAGCCATTTGAAGGGCGCTGCAAATAGCCTCTGCGCTCTATGTATCAACTCAGACCCTACCAGCAGGAAGCGGTGGATCGCACCCTCCACTACTTCAGGAAGCAACGGCACCCGGCGGTGATCGTGTTGCCCACGGGTGCGGGGAAGAGTTTGGTCATCGCGGAGTTGGCTAAAATCGCCAAAGGGCGCGTTCTGGTGCTCGCGCATGTCAAAGAGTTGGTCGAGCAGAATCATCTGAAGTATGAGAGCTATGGCCTACAGGCGGGGATCTATTCGGCGGGTTTGAATCAAAAGGATAGCGCGCAGAAGGTCATTTTTGGCAGCATCCAGTCGGTCGCCAAGGCGAAGGATGACTTTTTCAGCGATTTCACGCTCCTGGTGATCGATGAATGTCACCGCGTCGGTCTGGAGCCGGAGAGCCAATACGCGAAGGTCATTGAGCAGCTCAGGCGGAACAATCCGCGTATTTGCATCCTGGGGCTGACGGCAACGCCATATCGCTTAGGTGTCGGCTGGATCTACAATCACGCACTGCGTGGGGAGGTGAAGACGCAGGAGGCTCGATTCTTTAAGCACTGTATCTACGACCTGCCGCTGGAGTATATGATCCGGAATCGCTACCTCACGCCTCCCGTCAAAGTCGATATTCCCGTCACCTCGTATGACTTCTCTGAGCTGACCGAAGGTGCCCAAGCCTACACGATGGCTCAGGTGGAAGAGGTGCTCAATCAGCAGAGACGACTCACGCCGCTGATCATCAAAAACATCATTGATATCACGGAAAGCGACCAGCGGCAGGGTGTGATGATCTTCAGCGCCACGGTGAAACATGCACAGGAGATCCTGCAGCATCTTCCGGAGGGACAAGCCAGGCTAGTCGTGGGCACGACAGAGCTGAGCGAGCGCGATGAGATCGTGGAGGCGTTCAAGCAGAAGGCATTTAAATACCTAGTGAACGTCTCCGTGCTGACGACCGGTTTCGACGCCGCGCATGTCGATGTGATCGCGATCCTACGCCCCACGGAATCGATTAGTTTGTATCAGCAAATCATCGGCCGCGGTTTGCGTTTGGACACCGGCAAAAAAGATTGTCTGGTCTTGGATTACACCGGGATGGGGCATAGCATTTTCAGCCCTGAGATTGGCGACAGGAAGCCAGCCTCGGAATCGGTCGCCGTGCAAGTCCCCTGCCCCCAGTGTGGCTTCGTGAATGACTTCTGGGGGACCCTCGACGAGGATGGCCATCTCTTGGAGCACTATGGGCGGAAGTGTCGCGGGGGAAAGACCGATCCACATACCTACGTCTTTACGCCCTGCGGCTACCGTTTTCGTTTTAAGATCTGCAACCAATGCGGAACGGAGAACGACATCACCGCGCGGGATTGCCGTCGCTGCGGCAGTGTGCTGATCGACGCGGACGAAAAGCTCAAACAGGCGCGGCTCTCGAAAGACGCCCACGTGCTCACACCGGATTCGATTGAGCTGCTGGAGCGCGTGGACAAAAACGGAAACGCTTACTTGCAGGTAAAGTATTACGATTACGACGCCAACGCTCTTACGGAGATGCACTACCTCAACAACCCGACGAGTCTGAAGAAGTTCAGCATCAACTTCCTGAGATCACACATGCGGAGGCCTGAATCGAAGGTGAAGATCGGATCAGTAAGTGACGTCCTACAGGTACAATCCCAGCTCCGCATGCCTGCCTTTGTGATCGGTCGAAAGCAGGGGAATTTTTGGAAGATCACCGAAAAAATCTTCAGCGAAGAACTGTGAGTCCTTAGCCACGGGATCGTTGAACCGTTAATGGACGTGAATGAACGTTTATTGAGAAAACAGTCGAATGGTATATAGGCTTCTTTTCGCAGAATGCCGCGCTTCAAGTAACGTAAACGTCAAAAGGGGCACAACACCAAAGACAAAATAGAAACTCTACGAAACACTGCCGATCACGATCAGCAGTTGTTTGTTTTTAACCAGCTGTCCGGGTTCCACAAGGATGCTCTTGATGGTTCCGGCAAAAGGCATCACAATACAGTTCTCCATTTTCATCGCTTCGATGATCAGCAATGGGGCGCCCGCTTCAAGCGTTTGCCCCACTTCGGCGATCACCTTAAGCACGGTGCCCGGAATGGCCGCGAGAAGTTGGTTAGGATTCGGCGGACGCCACGCGCGCCCCGCCTTCCACTTTTCAGTTAGAATGGTCTCATAGACACCTTCGATTGTGCTGAGTTCGCCGTATTCGTCGAGTGGTTCGATCATAAGAATGGAATGAAATGGATTGCTGTTGATTCGCGTCGCAGAGCTCGATGCTAGCCGATCAAAACGGCGGGACACCGTGCTTTTTCTCAGGCCAATAGACCTGCTTGTCTCGCGAGACTTCCAGCGCATGGATCAGGCGGTCGCGCGTCTCTGTCGGTTCGATGACTTCATCCACGTAGCCTTTGGAGGCCGCGACGTATGGGTTGGCAAATTTCTCGCGATACTCAGCGATTTTTTCGGCGCGCATAGCTTCCGGATCAATGGCTCCTTCAATCTCATGACGGAACACTATATTGGCAGCGCCCTCGGGGCCCATGACGGCAATCTCGGCCGAAGGCCATGCGAAGACGAAGTCTGCGCGCATGTGGCGGGAATTCATCGCGATGTAACCACCCCCATACGCCTTGCGAATGATGACGGTAATCTTCGGCACGGAAGCCTCGGAAAAGGCGTAGAGCACCTTCGCCCCGTGGCGAATGACGCCCATATGCTCTTGATCGATACCGGGCAAATAGCCGGGCATGTCTTCGAAGACGAGCAGTGGAATTCCAAAGCCATCGCAATAGCGAATGAAGCGAGCCGCTTTATCGGAGCTATCACAATCGAGCACCCCGGCAAGCACCTTGGGCTGATTGGCGACAATACCAACCGTTTCCCCTTTCATGCGACCAAAGCCGATCACAATATTAGGCGCAAAGTGCTCCATCACTTCAAAGAAATCGGAGCTATCGACGACCGCTCCGATCACATCGCGAATATCATAGGGTAGCTTCGGATTGCTGGGCACGATCTCTTCGATGTCCTTCGAAGGCTTGGGTTCACTCGACGGGATCATCGGTGAGCCCTTCTGGTTGTTGCGGGGCAGAAGGGTCAGCAGTTTTTTGATTTGATCAAAACATTCCAGCTCAGTCTCCGCATAGAAATGAGCATTCCCCGTGACTTGAGCATGCACTTTCGCCCCACCGATTTCCTCCATCGTATACTCTTCGCCGAGCACAGTTTTAATCACGCTGGGGCCTGTGATAAACATCTTGGAAATATTTTCGACCACGAAGACAAAATCCGTTAATGCAGGCGAATAGACCGCGCCGCCGGCACATGGCCCGAGGATGACGGATATTTGCGGGATGACGCCCGAGGCCATCGTATTACGGTAGAATATTTCACCATAACCAGCCAGCGAGTTCACACCTTCTTGGATACGTGCGCCACCGGAGTCGTTGATCCCGATGATCGGCACGCGGATCTTAAGCGCGTGATCCATGATCTTACAAATCTTGCGAGAGTGCATCAACCCTAGCGACCCACCGGCCACCGTAAAGTCTTGCGCATAAATACAGACGGGTGCGCCGTTGATCGTGCCTGTGCCGATAATGACACCATCGCCCTGGAGTGTTTTCTTCTCCATATCGAAATCACGCCCAACATGCTCAACGAACATATCATATTCACGAAAAGAAGCATCGTCGAGGATCGCAACAATACGCTCACGGGCGGAGAGCTTCCCCATCGCCTTCTGCTTTTCCTGGGCTTTGGTACCGCCGCCCTTCTCAGCATCTTTCTTACGTTTACGCAGATCCAGTATAAACTTTTTGAATGACATAACGCATCAAAAGCAGAATAGCTAATAGCAGCAAGCAAATAAGATAACCACAAATTAATGGCTCCAGCGCTTCGTTGGCATCATGTCGAAATAACGCAAAATTAAGGTTCATCGTGGTTTCACGGAAAATACCCGCATACTAATTACGCTTATACCTATTTGATTCCTCACCTTGATTGCTGTCCGCCGAGAAACCCACTTAGGCCTTGAGCCCCTAAAGGTCATTTCATCTGCTCGAGGCTTAAGCTCATTCTGCTTTCTTCGAAAGTGGCAGCCAGTTCAAGACGGATTGAATCATGGTATCCCAATAGCCCCATTCGTGGGCCCCCTCATTTTCGACATATTCCAGTCCGATTTCCAGATCACGGGCTTTTGCGGCAAAGCGGCGACTGTGATCTAAAAGGAAGTCCTCTCTACCACAGCAAGCGAACAGTTTTGGTAGATCTACGCCACTGTCTTTGGCTTTTTCCAATAGAGCCATCAGATCTGCAGGGCTACCTGCGAGGTCTAGATGTTCATCACCGAAAATTTGCCGCATCCACTCGACACGATCCGGATCTTCACTCTCGCTAAAACCTGCCACATCCAACGCGCCCGATAAACTCGCGGCGGCCGCGTATCGACTAGGGGAATTCAACGCCATTTTCATCGCACCGTATCCCCCCATCGAAAGTCCGGCCACAAAGTTATCCTCACGCTTATCAGAAAGAGGAAAAAAGCCACGTGCAATCTCCGGCAACTCTTCTTCGATAAAATCGGAATAGGCCATGCCATTATAAACGTTTTGGTAAAAGCTAACATTCGCAGCGGGCATGACCACCGCGAGCCCAAGCTCCGATACATAGCGCTCGATCGACGTGCGCCGCATCCATATGGTGTGGTCATCCGACCGACCGTGCAGCAACCACAGCACAGGGTGTGCCCCCTCGCCGACCGCCCCCTTCAAGCCGATCTGGCCACGCGCCCTCTGGGGCAAGATCACATTCATGCTCGTACACATGCCGAGCGATTCAGAGAAAAAGTCACATTGGATAAATGCCATGCGCGCACGCTAGGAAGGCACAGACTAAATACAATTCTGAAAATCTACATGTCCCGACGCGTTGGTTTTATCCCAAGCACCTCATCGCTCGACCTGACGCGTGATTTTGTGGCCAAAATACCCGAAACCGTAGGACACCGAGATCGTATCTCCGGGCTTACATTGCAACTGATGGTCATCTGGCTGCGGACTATCTCCCATGACGATGGGCAGGCTTCCGAGAAAATCTCTGGAGCTTTCTCCCGCTTCATTGACTACCAGTTCCTCACGATCCCCCGACGAGCTTGTCACCACGACTACGCCCGATTCCTGCTGGACGTAGTCAAAGTTCAAGGGGGCAACCAGTGACACCGTCAAATGATCCCCCTTCACTTCCGCTGCGATTTGAGAACGCGCCTTCGCGAGGTAGGCCAAGCCTAGGTTGAACGGGGTGTTGTGCTGAATCCATCCCTCAGTCCAGCCCACATTTCCAAGCCCGGGATTGTTGGGAAAGTGGACGTTCTTAGCGCAGCCATCTAGGACAAAACGCGCCCACTCCAACTGACCGTTTCCTCCCTTATAGCGGTTGAACCAGCCGAGCTCGACGCCCTCGATCTCACTCGACGCCTTGCTGTTATAATGCCGCCCTAACGGATTGCGCCCGAACATCGCGTCGAAATGCGCCCAAAGGATTTCTTCCAGACGCGACGACTTTGCGGGATCGTCCACGAATGGCATCGCCGCCATGATTGCCGCGGGCAGACCCACGACATTGCCCACTTCGTTCCACATATGCGGCTTGGGACCAGAGGGAACCCATTGGTCGGGTTGGTCGCCGAGTTTTCGAAAGTCCCAAGGATTATCCGAGCGTCGAATCACCACATCGACCCATGCTTCGATCTTCTGGTGCAAGCCCTGCGGAGCGCTGTCCGGATACGTCGCAAGCAGACGGGCAAGTCCCGTCATGGTAACCAACTCGCCAACCCGCTGCCCCTTGGTGGTCTGTGGATCGTTCCAATCGAGGTTCTTAACCATCCAGTCGGCCTGATTGACGGCCGCATCCAGATAGCGCTGCGCATCGGGGCGCCCCTCCTTTAAAGCCACTTCATGCATCAACAGATTCGGTTCGATGGAAAACCCAGGAGGATAGGCCCCTTTGGTCGAACCGATCTTGGTTTTCAGAGCAAACAGATCGTGTTCCGGACTCTCGTCGTGGCGATAATCCTGGTCGTCCTTCGCGTCAGCCCAGTGAGCGAAGGCAAAGTCTGACACCACGCGGTAATTTTGCTCCGGGAGGTATTCGCTCAAGGTCGGCCAGGCCTCCAGGAAATAGGCCAGTTGCGCCTTCATAAACTCATGCGTCAGCTCCTGAGTGACGATCACGTCAGCCCCCCAGTGGATGAGCTTCACGATGTCGGGCGCATTCTCAGCCGGCGGATCCAATCGACCCCACAACGCAGGGTTCTTTGGCGCCTCGTAGCGGATCTGTCGCGGCATGCGTGTGTAGGCCGACGGATTGGAAAGCCATTGCGGCACCAAGGTATTCAGCTCCCAGCCAAAAGCATGATCATCGCGCCATCCATAGGACCAGGAACGAATCCCGCGATAGGTGCCGACGTAATGACGACTGTCCATCATGAAGTCGACGGCCCCTTGATAAGTCACCCGCTCCAGCCACCATGGCCCCACCCGAAAGGGCACCGACACTTTTTCCCCGATTACAACCTCATACTCGCGATCATCACCGGGAACGAAGCTTGTGAAATCGCCGATCCAATTCGTGACGGTTCCGCGATACAGTGCCTCTTCCTCTGCGACCGCTCGTATCACGAAGGCGGTCCCGTCCGCCACGTTCGGCGCGGTGAACCGCTTCGGCGACGCGTCATCGAAACCACTTTGATTGAGCAACACCCCCGGCAACACGTCCGCTCCCGATTGATCCGGCAGCTGAGGAATCCCCTCGGCGGAGTAAGGCCACACCACGATCTCGGCAATGCGCGCGACATCCTTTGGCGTGCGGGATATTTGAATCCGAAGCCGATCAGTCACGACATCGACCGCCGCGTCAAACGGCATCCGCAGCACGGTCTCTTGATTACCGATCACCACCGCGGAAGGGATTTCCACCCATGCGCCATCCTGTTGAGAATGAATCGAAAAATCGGTGATTGGATCCTTTCCCTGATAACCCGAGAAGAGGTAAATCCCACCCAGACGCTGCACCGAAGGCAGGGTCAGTTCGATCCAGTGAGGGCCGGCTTCTGCCGAGCTCAACCATCGCGAAGCGTCGGAGCGACCACCATCGATCGCCTTGGAAGCCGGAGCCGTGGAACGCTCGGAGTCGGCCACAGCCGACACGGGTTGGATGGGTTTCAGATCAGCCGCAGCCAACGAAGTGACGAGTAGGATAAGGAGCAGGAAGGGACGTTTCATATCAGTGATCAAAAATCAGAGGGGGTGAAGGGTATAACTTTTCTGAATCGAAGGCTGTTGAGAGTGATTTCGAGGTAGGCCTCTGTTTTTGCGGTCTGCAATAACCAATTCTGCCCGAAATAATAGGCAAGTGCTCCAAACCTGCGTAGGGATGACTCCGCTCTGATCTAACTGATATAGTTCTGCGGCTCTAGTTTAGTCACTACTATGCAGCACAATAAATGCCCCTATGACTTCACATTATACCCCGCCTGCTCCTCCGCGCATTCCAGCACTTGCTCGGGATACTTCGCAGCCACCCGCATCAAGACCTTCGCGCTGGGCGGCGGCTGACGCCTCCCCTGCTCCCAACCGCGAACGGTGCCGACAGGCGTATCCAAGAGTTGGGCAAAGGCCTCCTGAGTCATCCCGAGCTGCTGACGCGCTTGCGCGACCGCATTCTCCGGGTTGACTACGCGCACGCGAGTCGGAGCGAGCTCGCCCTTCTCAATCGCCTTCATTTGGCGTATGGAGTCTTTGAGTTCGTTGAATAGTTCTGCGTCCATAATCCGGAATTGCTTAGCTCATCATTCAATATTGAAAGTTCAGCGTTGGATGTTCGACGTTCCCCCGCCCACCGCTGGCTTGCTTCGTGAAAATCGGTGTTTCGATGAAAAGCATATCCCTAAACTGCGTCATTAGCGCACCCAGTCAACAGCTAAGTCAATGACGCACAAACGCCAAATCTTTATATTTTGCGTTCGACCTTTTGATTTAGCCTGAACTCTTCCTTTTGTCACTAGTTCTTGGCAGTCGTGTCGCGCTATGATCCGCATCAGTTCGCGCTCGCTCTTTACATTATCAAGGCAACAGCCCCTTACGGAATGCCCCCTTCAGAGTTCTTCTTTGTCTTCCCGTAACTAGCTTGAGGTTCCTCCACGACATCTGTCGTACCTCGTTCACGCTTTGCTCGTTGAATCTTGAGGTAAAACGCACGCAGATCGCTTAGCTCGCGCATAACTATTTCCATCCGGCTCACAAGCTCTCCTCCAGTTTCTCGATATCTGCCTCGTCCTGTTTGGAACCTCGGATACGCTTCATCCAAATGAGATCCTCGCGAGTGGCCAAACGCACCTTCCCCGCAGGTGATTCATCGAATATGCTCTGCTCAATGATCGCTGCGTGCGCATCTTCGTTTCCGATGAGTAGATCGACTAAAATAAGATCCTGATCATCCTCCACGCTGGGCTTCCCGAAGCGGTGCAAAGTAATATTCGTATTACTGAAAGTCCAAGGCTCCGCTAATTCAGAATAGCCCATGCTTTGGAAAACCTCTCGGTATCGGGGTAAATCCGCAGGTCGTGCCAAAATATCAATATCACGCGTAAATCGGGGCTGCGCGTGAAACGCGAGCGCGATACCACCCACCACCGAATAGGCCAACCCCGCTTGGTTGAGTCGATTGATCACAGAATAGAATTCCCGATAGAGTTCCATTTAGAGAATTCTGACAAACCGTCACATACGCGCAAGCGCCGAAAAAAGAGTCCGGAACAGCTTGGACATTTATTTTAAACGTTTGACCCGTTTTCAGCAGCCCCTGATTTCGAGTCCACACTGCCGTCGGTTATGAGAAACATCATGCAGCTACAGACTACAATGGGATCGCTTTAAAAGTGATTTCGTAGGCGGGTTGGCTTGCCGCCCGTCCGAATCTCGCGATTGGCCACGCCAGCACCGGCAGGGCGGCAAGCCAACCCTGCTACGATAAACAGCCTCTGCGTGCTCTAGCGACCTTGGAAGCGGGCGGTTAAAAATTCATAGCCTGACTACTTATCCGGTATAAACCCGCTGCTGGATTATTTCGCGAAGCATGCAGAACTGGCGAGTTGACGAAATCCACAGAATAAAGAAGATACTAATAATGATCGATCTCGCCAACGAACAACAGCTACAGGACACCTGCAAGGCCTTCCGCGTGAAAAGCCTGTATGTGTTTGGGTCGTTCGCGTCCGGTGAAATGACTGCCGATAGCGACATCGACCTACTTGTCGAATTCGAGCGCGAAAGTTACTCCGGTGCCTTTGAACAACTCATGGATTTCAAAGAGCAGATGGAAAAACACTTCCAGCACCCGATCGACATCATCGTCAATCGGCCTTTCCGGAATCCACATTTCCAGGACGAAGTGAATCGCACCAAGCAACTCGTCTATGCCGCATAGGATTGACAAGCTGCTGATTGACATCCGCATCGCCTGCGAGGAAATCCAGCGCTTTTGCGTTAACAAGACATTTGAAGGCTTTCTAGACGACCGCCTCCTTCAACTGGCTCTGGAGCGCGAATTCGAAATCATTGGTGAAGCCTTCGTCCGCTTGGAGCGAATCGACGAAGCGAAATTGAGCGAGCGTATTCCAGAATACCGAAAAATCATTGGATTTCGCAATTTGGTCGCCCATGGCTACGACACCATCGACGATGCTGCTCTGTGGGACTTGGCGATCAACCACGTGCCAAAGCTGTTGGCAAAAGTGCAGGCCTATTGAACTCTGGCATCGGATCACCACAAAGGTAATGACATGACCCGTTTTTCTCTGACCCGTTTTTCTCTTTATGAATAAAGTCACAAAACTAATTCTACATTTAGCCTTACCGTTCTGTCTTTTCCTTAATTTAGCTTGCAACAAGCTGGATCAAACTTCGCCGGAAGCTGCAATCGACTTTTTCTTAACGGAATTCCACGCAGGCACCCATGGCAAAGCTCGGCAGTTAGTTACTGACGAATTGAATCAATACTGGGATCGAGTTGAAAGCTTCCACACTGCTGTAGCCGAAAACACGAAGCTCTCAAGGATCGAAATCGACAAGGTGAAATACAACGAAACGGGTGACCGTGCAAAGCTCAGGGTTCGCACGGTGACTAAAGGCGAATATGGACAAGGTCATCGCATTGATGTCTATCTCATGGTTCAGCGAGATGATAAGTGGCTGGTTCACAACTACGGGATGGACTTTAATCAAGAGCCTCCCGAAGTCGAAAAAGATCAAGCCGGATTCACTCCGTATGACTATGCTCTGAAGTATTTTGAAGCAATGAACCGCGAGGATCTTCAGGAGTTGAGGAGGCTACACTCGGAAGAATTTATGAACAAATTCTGTAGTAGTGCTAACGGCGTCGATGAAGATCAGTTCGTCGAAATTATAGAGCTCATGGCTGAAAAGACAGTGCAGCATGGAATACATCCAGACAGCGGTCATATCAGCGATCAACCGGATGGGTATTTTCCCGTTCTAGTCGGCTTCGAACGTGAGGAAGAATTTTTAAAAGAAAAGCGCCTGCGAACGGGGATGATTCAAACGTCCAAACATTCCATCAAGACACTATCCTTCAAGAAAGAAGAAGGCTTGTGGAAAATCGCGAGCTACTACTGAGGACAGTAGATACCCTTCATCAATCAGCTTCTTCAATAGCTGATCGAGCACTTGTTTGGGGTATTTCGTGGCCACCCGCATCAAGACCTTCGCACTCGGCGGCTGACGCCTCCCCTGCTCCCAGCCGCGCACCATAATGCTTAGAGTTTCAGGGGCTTAGATGGGGTCACAGGGCTTAGATGGGGTCATGTCGTTATCTTAGGGCTTAGATGGGGTCATGTCGTTATCTTTGAGGGCTTAGATGGGGTCAGGGCTTAGATGGGGTCATGTCGTTATCTTTGCAATTAACTCCAAGATCCTCCTCGAATCGTTCCGACAGCTCATTGTATACATAACGGGATGCCCCTATTATCCATTCTTAGCCCGAGGCAGGTAAGTATAACCGAGGTTCACCAGCTCTAGTAGAGCCGCTACCCTCTCCAACGAGGGACGTTCTCCATGGTGGGATGAGATCTGTGATCGATGCCTCCTGCCAGAGCGAGGAGACGCGTAAACGCGCTCACTACAGGGCACAACGGCTGTAACGAATAGACGTGAAGCGCTTTGACGTTGAATGTGTGATTTGATCGGGTTCGCTTTCATGAAAGGCCTTTAGGGCATTGAGCGCCTTTTCGTTTTCCTACTTGTATTAACCAGTAGTCTGCGTCAGCGAACTTCGACAATTCTTTGTCCTTCGGCGAAGGCTCTTTCAATCGCTGCCCAACGTTGATTGAGCAAGGTCAGTAAATCGCGAGTTCTGCAGTTCCCGATTCGCAACCACAACAAGCGTCCTGAATCCTTGGGGCGCGTGGCTAGAATGAAAAAATCTTCGTCTTTGCTAATCAAAATACGTTCCTCATCGACGGCTAAATTCCAAAGTGTGCGGTCATCAGCCTGCCCCAGATCTCGTTCCAGAGCGTGAATGGCGTCACAATCCCGACCATGCAGCCAACGAGCCAGCGTTCCAGGGAGTTGCACATCAACAAGGAACTTCATGCCGCCCCTGCGATGACAGCGTGATCAGTCTGACGAGCGGCATAGGTTAAGGCGGCGACGATATCATCTGCTTCAAGAAATGGATAGTCCGTCAGGATTTCTTCGTTGCTCGCACCAGAAGCAATCAAATCGAGCACATCACTCACGCGCAAGCGAAAGCCACGGATACAGGGCCGTCCCCCGCATTTCCCTGACTCAACTGTGATGCGTTCCAGTAATTCCATAATATGCAATGTAGTTAAAACGATGACTTGGGCAAGTGGGAACTCGGGTGAGTTGATCGTGGCCTCGATTCTTTGAATCGGGGGATCATCCTATCTGAATACGCACCTCAAATCTGAGCTTCGAAGCCAAAGATTAAGATTAACAATACCGTAATGCGCTGCGGGACGCAGCTGCGCTACCATTCAACATTCGAAGTTGGACGTTGAAAGTTGGACGTTCACTCAGCCTTCATCAATCAGCTTCTTCAATAGCTGATCAAGCATGGCGGGATTGGCCTTACCCTTGGTCGCTTTCATGACGGGGCCTTTGAGGGCGTTGAGGGCTTTTTCGTTGCCTTCTTTATATTGGCCGACGGCTTTGGCGTTGCCGGCGATGGCTTCGCGGCAGAGGGCTTCGATCTCACCGGTGTCGTTACTTTGCTTGAGGCCTTTCTTTTCGACGATGGCGTCGGGCATGTCGCCGGACTGGAACATGTCGGTGAAGACTTCTTTGCCGATCTGCTTGGAGATGACGCCTTCGTCGATGATTTTGGCAAGGGTGGCGATGTGGGCGGGCGTGAGTTTGCACTGGCTCACGTCGAGGGCGCTGTCGCCGTGCTCGGAGGCTGCGGAGAGTTCGCGCAGTAAGTCGTTGGTGATGTAGTTGGCGATGGCCTTGGGCGCGTTATGCGTCGCAAGGGCTTCTTCGAAGAACTCGCTGAGCTCGCGGTTGACGCAGAGCACGGAGGTGATGGTGAACGGCAGCTCCAGATCTTGCTGGTAGCGGCGTTGCTTGTCGAGTGGGCGCTCGGGGAGCTCGGCTTCGAGCTCGGCCACGCGGGCGCGATCCATCTGCACGGGCATGAGGTCGGGATCGGGGAAATAGCGGTAGTCGTGGGCTTCTTCCTTGCTGCGGAGGGAGAAGCTGGTGCCGCTCTCGACATCCCAGCGGCGGGTTTCCTGTGTGATGCTGCCGCCCTCTTCGAGGATCTCGGTC
>PPCM01000419.1_pt1 | contig 41455 bp, 34 predicted proteins | sample 1555541 | NCBI WGS metagenome assembly PPCM01 (sample SAMN05284479, study PRJNA326546) | Marine sediment metagenome, whole genome shotgun sequencing project. | isolation source: marine sediment | place: Germany: Wadden Sea | collected 2012-09-05
TAGAAATATCCTTGGCATAATATTCATTTACAATACTCTTAAAAGGCATAATTTCATTATCACCACAAAAGGTATCAATGCCATCATTTACAGCAATATATCTTATATCATTTTCAGGGAAGAATATTTCTGTATAATGTGCTACTAAAGCATTATTTCTTCCAAGTCTTGATAAATCCTTTGTAATGATTATATTTATATGGCCTAACTCTATATCATGTAGCAAACGTTTAAACTCTGGTCTATCAAAGGTCGTTCCGCTATAGCCATCATCTACATACTCATCATAAATAGGATAGCCATGTTCACTTGCATACCTTCTTAACATCTGCTTTTGAGTTTGAATACTGTTACTGTCATTATCAGTACCATCATCTCTCGATAACCTACAATAAACTGCCGCTGAGTAGTTTTGTTGTAAACTTCTATATTCTAATTGCATATATCTCCTTTCAACTACAACATCAGCGACTGAAAATATTGCTAACATCATTATAACTTGAATGGTTACTTTTTTCATCAGCTTTATCATTTTCAAATGAATTAACGTCACGTTTTATAGCTTGAAGTAATATTTCTTCAAGTGTTTTTTCATTTGAATAATATGAAGTCACAAGATAAATTTTATCTTTTATCTCTGTTTGACTTTCTGTTTTAATAGTTGTTTTAGTCTCCATCTTGCGACTCCTTTCTTTACATTTTTAATTCATCCTCTTCATTAAATATTTTTCTAAATGATTCATATTGATTGGTACTTCTTTTTTCTTCAACAAGAACTTCCAATGTATCAGCAATGGTTATTAATAAATATGGTGTTTTTGATTCCTCGTGGTTTTTAGTCTTACCTACAATGAACTTGCCTCCTTTCTTTAGTTCAAATATGGCATTTTTTAGCGCGTCACCTTCAAGTTTTGACATAGGTTTACCTCTCAAATACTTATCTTCTAACTCATCTCGATCATCTCTGCCTAACATTTCAGATGCTAAGCCAACAGCACGTGTCATAAGACGTGGATTATCAAGAGCATCAATGAAAGTGAGTTGATTATATTCAATGTAATCAGAAATATTCTTTTCACTATAATCACCATAAGAAACCAAAGTCTCACCAAGACACTTTTTCCCATCTTCTAGACTGAATAGAATATCACCTTTCCTAAAATCGACTTCAATACCTACATCATTCAGATAATGGATAAACACCTCTCTGTTGTTGCTTTTTTGTATAGCACTTGCAACTTCTTCTGCAAGAGCATATTTCCAGCTCTTAGCCTGATTATTGGCTTTATTTTCACCATATGATTTCCAACCCTGTCCCTTTTCTATAACAGATAGTCCATATTCTCTACACAATCTATCTGATAAGTCTTTTAGTTCTTGTAAGTCCTTCTTAGATTGTTGCCATTTCAGTCCTGTTTCAGTATTTACTGAGTTTAGGACTATATGATTATGAAGATATTCACGATCATTATGTGTAGCAACAAGACCTTGATAACCATTAAAGCTATCAAGAAGCTTCTTTCCAATCTCATGAGCTGTATCATAATTCAATGGATCAGACCTACTAAACGATTGAATAATATGAACATACTGCCTACCATGCAACTGCTTATAGTCTTGCTTTAACAGATACATCTGTTCATAAGCACACTCCAATAATCAATCCTTAGATGATACTAATCTGCCATACTCTGTTTTTAGAGGGTTCTGGATGTAATCCAGAATCGCCCTCAGAGATGATGGTTTGCCAGCTTTCACTTTCGACATTTTTATGATGGCCATAAATCACTTCCCGTCTAAGACATCAGAAGCTTGTTCAACAAATTTTACAAACTCTGTTTTAATAGTCTCTAAGTTTGGATTTTCAATGTATCTTTTTCTTAAAATCACTGTTAGTTGATTTAGATTGTTACCTATGGCATTTAATTCTGGTAATAGCTCACGCAGACCATCAATGACCTTAATCTCTTTTTCTAGAGCTGATGTACGAACATAAGCTGATAAAGACAATTTAGAATTCATTGCCTTAGCTCTAATACGTTCGTTATCAAACTCAGATACTTTGAATCCTATATATTCATTTTTCACTCTATCACCTACATTTCCATTTCCTCATCATCTTCATGAATAACTTTCTCCTCAGTGGTATAACCAAATCTTACATTGAGTGATTCCATCGCCAAATGATAATTCTCAGTATCAAGATTTGAGAATATATCCATAGGACTAAAATCATTTTCTTCATATCCGTTGTACAAGTTATAAGCCAACTTGACTAAAGCCCTAGAACTACTACATAAATCGACACTGCCATCATTTAAACACTCCAATTTGATCAAATGCTCATTAAAATCATAAATACGATCTGCTTTTGAATAAAGATCTGCATTACCTGCAAGGATATAAAACAATGCACGTCTTTCTTTATCTCTTGGATGTGACCGATCTTTTACCAATAACTTTAATAAATTCCCTTCATGTTCCCTATTTTGAAATTTCATTGCGTCTCCTTTCTGTTAAACTTCAGATCTAAAAATATTATTTGCACCTTTCAGCTCTTCATTGAATAACACCTCCCTACTATATAGCCGAAAAAGAAGGGGGAGCTGCCGAAAAAAGTTTTTACCCTTCCACTAATTAGCCGAAAATATTACTAGGGTGGCGAAAAAACATAAACACCCCTTCACTTATAAGCCGAAAAAAGATAGGGGGATGACGAAAATAATTTCAAAAAACTAAAAAAACTTACACTCTCAATAAATGAAAATGTAAGTTTCTAATGATTCTCTTATGTACTTTTTAATTTTTTCTTGCGAAGCAAGGGACTAGAAGCACTTTTGCTAAAGGCAAAAGTTAAACTTCTAGGTAGCTTGCCCCTGACTGTCTCAGGGTAAATGCTTTTCTAATAATAAGGACAACATTAAATTTCATGAAATAGTTTAACCAAGTAAAATGGCTTTATAGTGATGATCTTTGTGTATGAAATAAGCGTGTAAAAATTAGAGTTGTAGTGCAATTGGACTTTACTTATATGGATGCTACCAATCCATGTATTTGACTCGCATATTTCATCAGATAGGTATATAATTAATGTAACTAAGTTAATTTCAAACTAAATATAAGAGGGTAATCATATGGATTCACAAGATAGTTTTCCAATTATAGGTATAGGGGCATCAGCTGGAGGTTTATCTGCCTTTGAAGCATTCTTCACATGCTTAGATCCAGCCAATCAACTTGATACATCCTTTATTATCGTTCAGCACCTCTCACCGACTCATAAGAGTATGTTATGTGACATCATTCAGCATTATACTGAGATGGATGTTATTGAAGTAACTGATGGGGTCATTGTTGCCCCAAATACCACTTACATAATTCCTCCCAATAAATCCATGACTTATAGTGAGGGTTCATTGCATTTGTTCCCATATAAATCAATCCCTTGCGATGAGATGCCTATTGATTTTTTCTTTCAATCTATGGCTGAAAGCTTACAAAAAAAAACCGTTTGTATGATTTTTTCAGGGACTGGCACAGATGGTACAAAAGGCTTAATAGCTGTAAGCGGAGTCGGTGGAATTACGGTTGTTCAAGATCCAAAAACCACGGAGCATACAGGCATGCCTCAAAGTGCCATAGATACTGGACTCATAGATTATCAACTGTCACCTTCTGATATAGGTAAAAACATGGCTACTATTATTGCACATAAAAATATGGCTTCAACTACATCGTCAGATATGACTGAGACGTTAAGTGAGGAAACAATCAATAAGTTGTTTTATCTCATAAGAAAACATGTTGGCCATGACTTTTCTAATTACAAACGTAATACGATTGATCGACGTTTAAGTCGTCGTATGAATATACATCATATTGCCACTATGAAAGACTATGTCAACTACTTAGAGCAATCACCTGAAGAAGTGGAGGAGCTTTATAAAGACCTCTTGATCGGTGTGACTAACTTTTTTCGTGACCCAGAAGCTTTCAAAAAGCTTGAAGACGAAATTATTCCTCTTCTACTTGAAGATAAGCCTTCTGAGTCGACCATTAGAATTTGGTGCGCAGGGTGCTCCACAGGTGAAGAAGCATATTCTCTCGCCATATTGTTTTATGAATGTGCTAAAAAACTTAACAGGCATTATAACCTGCAGATTTTTGCAACAGATATAAATTCAGAAGCCCTAGCCTTTGCTAGGGTTGGTTGTTATCCTTCAGATATTCGATTGGTTATGACTGAAGAAAGACTTAATCAGCACTTTATTAGTGAAGATCATGGTACTAGCTATCGAATCAATAAAACCATCAGAGATATGTTGATCTTTTCTGAACAGAGCATTATAAAAGACCCACCTTTTTCTCGGATTGATTTTCTCTCTTGTCGTAATTTAATGATTTATATGAATGGTAGGTTACAAAAACAAATCATTCCTACATTTAATTATGCATTGCTCCCTAAGGGAATACTTTTTCTTGGCAGTTCAGAATCAATTGGTGAAAACGAAGCTTTCTTAAATATCTTGGACCGTGACCATAAAATTTACCAGAAAAAATTTGACTACTATCAATCAAGGGCTTTTATCCCTCATGTGAATTACAGTGCATCCTCCATGAATCGATTGCCCCATGCTTCAATAGCAAGTCGTGCTTTAGCAAAGAAACCACCACTTCGTCAGCTTATGGAGCAAATCATCCTCAAAGAGTGTAAGACGGTTGGTGCACTAGTGGACGAAAAGGGAGACATTCTTTATTTACATGGTCGATTAGGTATGTATTTGGAAGTCAGCTCAGGTGAAGCATCTGTTAACAACATCCTTTCTATGGCAAAAGAAGGTCTGAAGAGACAACTAACGGTATCCCTGTACAAAGCAGTTAAAACCATGGAAACAGCAAGTAGTGATGGTATTGACATTAAAATTGATGGACACTTTAAGAAAATCAGTTTTGAAATCAAACATATCAAAACACCTGATGAGGACCTTCCCCCTTTATTTGCTATTTTGATTGTCGATGATTCAAAAGACTTGCTTAAACCTGTCAAATTAGATAATAGAAAGACCTCTACTTCTGACCTCGAATTTGAACTAGAAGAATTAAAGACAGAGCTGAGGTTAAAACAGGCCTATATTGATACAACAAACGAGACCAATGAAATCACCAATGAAAATTTAAAAGCTTCTAATGAAGAATTACAATCCATCAATGAAGAGCTTCAATCCACAAATGAAGAACTAGAAACTTCCAAGGAAGAATTGCAATCCATCAATGAAGAGTTGATTACTGTTAACACTGAATTACAAGTGAAGGTACATGAATTAGCATGCTCAAACAATGATATGAACAACCTATTATCAGGTACAAATATTGCAACTATTTTCATTGATTTCGGGCTGAAATTAACACGCTTTACACCAACGGCTACAAAGCTTATCAACCTCATACCCTCAGATGTTGGTCGACCGATTGCCGATATTGTCTCCAACATGATTAATTATGATCAATTGGTTGCTGATATAACCTCTGTTTTGGACACATTAATTCCCAAAGAAATACAAATCAATACCAAGGAGAATAAGTGGTATTCTATGAAGATCCAACCCTATAGAACCATTGATAATGTTATTGAAGGTGCCGTTATTACCTTCGTTGAAATTACTGAAATAAAGCGGATACATGATGCCTTAACCATTTCGGAACTTCGCTACCGTAAGATGTTTGAGACTACTTTACAGGGTATCATCTTCATCGATGTTCTGTCTGGGGAAATCATAGATGTGAACCCAAGGTTCGTTGAAATGTATGGAATCTCAGAAACACAACTTATAGGACGTCACCCTTGGCAGGTTGATCTATTCAAAGATATCGTCACATCCCCTAAGGACTTCGCTCGTTTACAAAACAATGACTATGTAAAATATAGTGACCTATTAATGGGTTCAGCCATGGGTAAAAAGATAAATACCGAACTAATCAGTAATGCAATTGTCTCTGAAACACACAAGTTGGTTCAGTGGAATTTTAGAACTATTAACGCCGACAAGTAAGTTACATGATTTAAGTCATATCAATAGATAGATGGACGGTGATATAAATGGCTACAAAAGACAAATCTACAAATGTTTCTTCCTCAAATGGCGGTTTAGATCCCCTTCCAAAAAGAAGTTCGAAAGAGCAATTACTTAAAGAGGCTGAAGCAAAAGTCATGAGAGACAGCAATCTTCATGATACAATTGATGCGCCATATAGTGTTAGCAAAATCCAGAAAATTGTTCATGATTTAAGTGTTCATCAAGTTGAATTAGAGCTACAAAATACAGAACTAAAAAGGTTGTACGCCAAACTTGAAGAGACCCAATTACGTTATTTTGACTTATATGATTCTGCCCCTGAGGGTTATTTGATGCTTGCCGATAACGGCACTATTCAAGAAGTCAATGCGACAGCTTACAAGATGTTAGGGCGACCGAAATCTGCCCTATTAAAGGAGACCATTACAAAATTTTTCCACATGGATGATCAAGATTCATTTTACTTATACCATCGAAAATTAGTAAATACCAAGCAACCACAAGAAGTTGAAGTTCGGGTTAAAAGCAACCACAAGGGCTTCATTTGGATGCGTCTAAAATTGTCCATTAGTCATAACGATGACTTAGGTAACTACCGAATTATCCTAAGTGATATAAACAGCCACAAAGAATCACTGATGGCCTTAGAAGAAAGTGAAAGGAAATTTAAAGCACTGTTTTCAAATATGAATCAAGGGTTAGCACTTTTTGAAGCCAGGAAAAATGCGACAAATACCCATACGGACTATTATTTTCTCGATGTCAATACAAGCTTTGAACATTTATATCACGTAGAGAGAGCTATGGTCTTAGGTAAATCTGTCACTCAACTAAATGACTCGATTTATGATTGTGTGTATAACGTACTTAATAAAGTACAGGCAACAGGTCACTCTAGTTATCACGAGCATTGTATAGAGGCATTTGACAAATATTTTTCCTTCTATACCTATATACCAAAAGACAATCAGATTGCTGTATTGATTTCTGACATCACTGACAGAGTCATCCGTGATAACGATATCAGTTACTTAAACTTCCACGATCAATTAACCGGCGTCTATAACCGTCGATTTTATGAAGAAGAATTATCACGCCTTGATCAACTTAGAAATTATCCGATTTCTCTAATCATGGGGGATGTTAATGGTTTGAAGCTTGTTAATGATTCCTTTGGTCATATGACCGGTGATAAATTAATTATTGCAGTTGCTCAGGCCATACAAGCTGGATGTCGAACAGGTGATATTATCGCCCGAATTGGTGGCGATGAATTTGTCGTTATTTTACCTAACACAGATGCATCTGAAGCCCAAGATGTCATTGATCGTATACAAACTTATGCACGTAAAAAAACCATTGCCCCAGTAGATATATCGATTTCATTTGGCTATGACACAAAAAATAATATTGATGATGATATCTATAATATCTTTAGAAATGCTGAAAATATGATGTACAAAGAAAAACTATATGAAACAGCAAGCCAAAAAAGTCAAATGATTGAACTAATCATGAATACGCTCTTTGAAAAGAATCCAAGGGAACGACACCACTCTGATAGAGTAAGCCAACTTTGTGAAGAAATCGCTCAGTCTATGAAGCTGAGTGAAGCGCTCATTAAGCAAGTGAAGGCTGCTGGTTTAGTTCATGATATTGGCAAAATTGCTATATCGGAAAACATCCTTAATAAAACAGGTAAACTGACGGATGAAGAATGGCTTGAGATGAAAAGTCATCCAGAAATCAGTTATCGAATCCTTTCTTCATCTCCTGATATGTCAGAACTTGCAACATGTGTATTGGAGCACCATGAAAGCTGGGATGGCAATGGTTATCCAAAAGGTATAAAAGGTGAAAATATCTCTCTAATTGCAAGAATTATTACAATTGCAGATGCCTTTGACGCAATGACGGCGGAGCGATCTTATAAAAACTCTCTTACTACCGTAGAAGCAATTCAAGAGCTAAACAAATGCGCAGGCACACAATTCGACCCAACCATTGTTTCAGTATTTAATAAATTATATGAAAAAGACTTACTGTAGATGACCAATTGATGTGTCCCCTTGAAGTTTAACCTAAACATCTTATAAACCAATAGGCACGCGTACTGCTGATTAATCATTGTTCAGAGTCATATGTAGTGTAGTGATCGTCTTGAAATCAATTTTGCTACAACTAGAATAAGGATAAAAGAAAACACATTGACGATTGATTAGAAATAGAGTAAAAATAAAAAGACACTAACTATTGATTAAATAATTAATGTCTTCCATGCAATATTTCGTCGCTGATGCTGTTTATAAATCTACTTTTATCATGCTCAAAACCGACTCTACATGTGTGGAGTGTTGTTAGTGGGTATGGTTGCTTCTGTCATTATCTAAGCAACGCCCGGAAGAAACTGGTCGATTTTATTTCGTCCGGTTTTTGTTCGTAAGAGTATACTTAGTTGTTCTGCCACGACCGATTTGTGATATTAGCTTTAATTCTCTTAGCCCCTGAATGAGGTCTATCGTCTGGGATTTCTTCAGTCCAATCTCATCTTCAATTTCAGATCGACTTAAAGCCCCTCGTTCATCAATAATTCTATATATCAGCTGCTCATTATCATTTAAATCATATTGATCCAATCCCATAGGACGATAATTATTTTCTTCCGGTAGAATGATTCTTGGCAATATCACAACTATACTATTTTCATTGATTTCAAACTGAGGTTTAACTTCATAATCTTGATAGTATTCTTTTATTCGTCTTACACCTGTTGCAAGCTTTTCAATTATATTCAGTCTAAGGAATACATCAGCAAGTACACGATTTCTTGGAACAGATACACGTCCTTCAAGGTACTCGCTTTCTCTAATTCCAATCGGCAAGCCACCGGGAGATACAATTTCGATACGATCTGAAAAGCATTCAATACGTAAATCCACCAAACGTGAGTAATCACGATGAACAATGGCATTCGCTATAGCTTCACGGTAAGCTACTAGTGGGATTTCCTCCACGGTTTCTCTATAAGGTCCTTTAATCAACTCTGATACATTAATATGTTTTCTATAAAAGTCCATACACATATTAAATTGACTAAGAACAGATATCTTTTCTAGCTTTTGTCTATCCTTGATTTGAAGTACGTTATCGCCCTTATAAGCAATGAGTTGTATCGCTGAGGAGTCGAGTGGATTCATATCCGATAATAACGCTGCCGCATTATTATATTTCTCATTTTTCCTTAATCCGAATGTAATTAGTAAGTCATCCGAAAAGTTTTTCACATTTAAAACCTGTTCCATACGCTCTTCTAAATCTCTAAAAAATAACTTTTGATTTGTCGATGGCAACGTCTCAAAGCTAAGATTACGCCCAAGTAATATCAACTCCTCATAAGCATATCGATCCACTGGCACACTTGATGTATCCATGCGTTTATAGGTCTTATTATCAACTGTGTACGGTGTATGATCTCCCTTATAAACAGCTAGAATAATAATTACCTTGTCACTATGTTCTTCTTCATAAATTTCGTAATACGGTCTCGGTTTTATTGTATCATTTATGGAATTTTCAATACTAAGGCGGACCTCGTCAGAATTCTGTACACCAACAATGCTTCCATCATCCTCTACTCCGATTAAAATATATCCATCACTGTAATTTGCGTACGCGCTCACTGTTTTGAGCAGAGTCTTGGTATAGTCTCTTTTATACTCAATATATTTTGATTCGCCCAATAAAAGCTTTTCGTCCATACATTCATCCTCCATTCGACCGCACGCGCCCGGACGTTTTTCTTTCGTCCGATTATAGTTTATCATGGATGTTTACTCGGGACAATCCTTTAAAGCAAAATATTACATTTAGAGTATATTATCAAATACTAATCATTCTATTATTAATACTATCATTGCAACACGACAACTCGAAATGGGAACGTACCCAAAAGTCATTCAAGAAATTCTAGGTCACGCAACAGTATCTACCATCTTGACACGTACTCTCATGTAACAATTAGTAATCTTTCAAGTGCTATGGAACTATACTCAGAATCACTTTCAAACCTAATAAAATAAAATTTGCCACCATACTGCAACAAACTTAAAAGTCTTGGTGGCAATATGGTGGCAAATTACTTTTCTCACATTATACAAACAGCTAAAATACAGCTATAGCCTCACTGACTCAACGACCGTCTCCACGTGTGTGGCGTATGCGGGAACATATCCACACAAAACCTCAATTTATTGATTACTTGTAAGCTCATATCTGGTATTCTTTCCACTTCCAGTTCGTTGTATCAGTTTTTTCTCTAGCATTACTTTTAGAAGTTTTACTGCCATAGGTTGAGATATTTTCAACTCAGTTTCTATGGCTTTTCTATTTATCGATGCATTTGATTTGAACATCTCTAATATTTTCTTTTCACTTACATTCAAATGAACCTTACTTTTAGCTTCATTCTTTATTAACTTAATTGCCGGTAATGTCACTTTAAACGCATTATCCGTGATCTCAAATAGAGGTTCTATTTCATATGCGCTATATGCTTCTTTAATTTTCAATATACCTGTTCCATACGCCTCAACCCAATTCAAACGGTAAAATACATTAGCTAAGTTTTTGTTACGTAGAATAGATGTGCCAATCATAATATCATTCTTAGTCAGTCCCTTTACCAAACCACCAACTGTAAGTAACTCAAGTCTGTCATCAAACACACTCAATAACGTGCTGCTTCCAAAAGCATAATCTTTATGGACAATTGAATTAAGTAATGCCTCTCTAACTGCTTGCTCAGGATACTCTCTAGTGTCTAAACGATCTAGCCCCACAACTTGAGACCGAGTACGATTGTATCTATCTATAAATGAATATACTTCTCTCATTTGCTTCATTACAGAGCCTGTGAACTCGTATCGATCTTTAAAAAGCGACTTAGATATACCTTCAAAGACAGCTGCTTTTATCGAATGCTGACATTGATCCGACAACAACAACCCTAAATTAGTATATAAATCATCTTCATCTATTAGTAGCAATGATTTCATTTGCGGCGTTTCAAGTTTTATATCAGATGCATCAAACTCTTTTTGTAGTGTCTCAAAAGTTAGATCTTGATTTAGTGATCTTAAATTCTCATAACTTTCACCATCAGTTTCCTTAATCATTTTGATTATCAAAGATTGTGATGCTGGTACTGATGATGCCCCCTGTCGTACATACACACCTTCGGGTCTAAGTCCTTTTGCAGACAAATAATATGGACTTGATGTCCCTTTTTGAATCTCATAAACAATTATGGTCTTACTATCAATTGTTTCAAAAGAACTCGTTGCAAACTCTGTGATATCTGGCTTTATATTATCTCTAATTGCATTTGATAGCTTTAGCAATTCTGCATCAGCATTTTCTAGGCCGATTATGTCACCACTATCATCTACACCAATATAGATTTTGCCTCCAGCAGTATTTGCAAAAGCAACCACTGATTTTATTATATCTTTGACATATATTCTTTTAAACTCAGTTTTTAATCCTTCACGATCCATAATACACCTCTGTTATTCTCGGTTTTCTGATATCATTTGTCTCACTCTGATACTTTCTAATACTATTCTAATACTTTCTAATACTTTCATCAAGTATTAGAATAGTATTACATGCTTATCCGTTTACAAATAGAAAAATCCACTGGATACTCTAATAGAAGATATACAGTGGATTCTAAATGTATTTTATTATTTACAATGTTAATACTAATAGTTTATTCTTGCTGTTAGCCCTTCACGAGCTCTACAACCGTCTCAACATGTGTGGAGTGTTGTTAGTGGGTATGGTTGCTTCTGTCATAAAAGTCACTCGAAATCACTAAAATCAGTTCATAGATTGTGAGAGTATAAATCAAAAACGTCAGTCTGAAATTCTAAGAATGCCGAATGTCCCCTCCACGACCTAAATAATTACATTTCTCATCTATTGTTCCTTTTACATTGTCTTTACTCTTCTTCAACTTTGCCTCTGACGTCCTATAATCACATTAACCGCCGTTTCCGCAATTGGGGCAAATGGGGCTACTTAAATCATATAGACTCAAGCATGTTAAATTATTGAATCTGATCAGAGCTTCATAATGCTTCTGCCAACGCCCCTCATGTGATCTGTCACTTAGAGCCAAATCTATGAGTTTCTTTAAGTCCTTTGTGTTTTTCTCAATTGAGTATGGATAAGCAAAATAACATTTAGGGCAGTGAGTCAAACGTAAAATCAAACCACATTGCTCACATTGTCCCTCTCTCATTTTTCCAAAGCAGTCAGGACACTTTTCAATAAAATCCTCTTCCGTAATTTGGTTCCTTATCATGGCATTCTTAAAAATTGTTTGAACTCGTCTAAACGACTTTGGTTCAAAAGGACTAATAGGTATCATACCAGTTTTATAGCCACCGTATTTTTTTGCATCAAATTGCGAGTATCCGTCTCCATAATTAAGCAGCCTCAAACTTAATTGGCTGGTAACACGTCCATTCTCAAGTTTTGTAAACGCAGATGGCGATTGAGGAATTATTGAATACACGGTTTGATACCCACCGCGCTTCTGCCTTTCCAACGATTGATCAAGCAGCTCACTTGTGGCTTCTCGAATGTTTTTGATAGTATCTTCGATATTTATGTATTGGATATTAAATAATAGAGAGTGTCTATTGACTTCAGGCACCTTCAAATTACAGTTATACAAAAACGATTTCCAAGATGTACGCAGCTTACTCTCCACTGAATCTGGTACTTTTGAATAATGTACACCCGCAGCAATCTCATCGAGTTCTCTATCCGTACACTTTTCAAGAAAATAAACCCTCGTGCCTTGTATTTTGATTTTTCTTTGACTACCTTTATCAAAGCTGTCAGGCACCTTCACAAGAGAAGGAATTTCAAAATATGCCTCAGAAACATACTTCAGATTCATTTCAATACTGTATTGACTAACATCACAAACAGATTCTGATAGTGTTCTCAGCTCGCCTTTCCAGTTGCCATGCCGAAAGTCAATTGAAAAGTCATTTTCACCAGCTGTATATGGCTCAAACCTTATATCAGGCTCCATTTCAACACCCAGCTCCGATAATGCAAACATAAAAACGCTCAAGCAGTAATTTGCATACACCAATTGTCCATCAAGCTCAGGTACAGTATCTGCCAGAACATCGCTCACTTTGTTTTCCTTCAGAATGTGCCAGAGTTCGTAAGCCTTTGAGTAATTGGTATCATGCTGTAGAATGTTCGTCCTCTTTATGATTTCACCCTCAAAAGATGGTGTGTTTCGGAGCTTTCTGACCATTGGCATGTTGTCAGTATGCTGAATGTAGCTATATATTTCATTTGCTTTATCAAGAACCGCTTGAACAGACTCAGACTGGGCCCTTAGCACGGTCTTTCTCTCCTCCCAATGCTCACCCATCAATTTTCCAATGGTGTTGTAGTATTGCATATCCTGGAATGATCCTATATCGTCACTCTTTGATATGAGTTCAGCAGAAAGATCCAGGCTGTTTTGAAGCTCATATCTCTTCTCGTGTATATACATCCTAATCTTTCTAATTAAGGCCATCACAATCTTGTTCTCGTATATCTCATAGTCATCACTCAGAACCTCAGAGTATAAACGCTCAGGCTTTAAACCCGCAAGGGTCTTTGAGTGCCAGTGTTCACTATGGGATGCAATATGTCTCAAGGTCTTATGATTAATACGGCTGACTACATTGACATTCCTTATTTCCTGTTCGACCTTCAGGTGACGTCTTGGCTTCTCGCAAACTCTTGTTAGGTTGTGCAGTCTCTTATAAATATCATCCATAAGAGACTCATCCTCATTTGTAAATACAACTTGATCGACCGCAAGAAGGCTTAAGCTACCATTATCAAATAGCTCAAGAAGATTTTGGATCGTTATGCCCAAGTCTCCTTTGCAGTTTGCCTCAAGCTGTTCCTGAAAGTAAGCCAGATAAGCGTGTTCATCCTGAACACGCTCCAGCCGCTGGTATGCTCTTTCTATCTGAGTACTCAACTTTATCCAACCTCATTTCGCTTGCGTTTAGCAAAGTCTGCACAGCGCTCCATTCCAAGCAATTTTGCCGCTTCCTCAAATTGTTCAAGTTTCTCAGGCTTTAAGAACTTATTATCCAGTTTTCGAAGTACCTTAGTGGAAAACTGATAATCAATGGCATCAGCCATATCTTTGCCGCTTGACGCTACATACACCGGACCGAACTTCTCAATCTGCTTCAAGACACGATAACCATAATCCAAGCCAAAATATTCCTTTGCATACTCAGATAGCTGCTCCAGTATATCCTTATCATCGTCAATTAAGACATGCTCTCCCTGCGCCTCTCTAAACAGTCTTTCAATTCTTTCGACCGGTAAAAATATAGGATCTCGTCTCTCCTCAACATCAGTAAACTTGTGCCTTTTGTCCAAGTTTAGAACCTGTGCTCTATCATAGACCTTGTCACTGATTTCAAATGTAGACTCATCCTCATTTGCTGTTCCAATAAACCAGATGTTTTCATTCACCTTCAAGCTTCTTCTATCAACTAAGTTTGGGAGTCTGCCTGGTTCGCTCAGTTCACGGTCCGCCAAACGAATTTGCCAATCTGTAGGATCTGTACTCTGCATAATGGAAAGGAAATCAGCAAAATAGTACTCCACACGCGATAAGTTCATTTCATCCAGCACGATGAAATTCGGGATATCCTTGAATTTCTGGTCACTCGCTCTATACATATGGGCTGTAAAATCAGTCGCTTTGAAGATTTTATTGAAATCATTGTAGTATCCTAGTAATTCATTTCGGTCTCTCCACGATGATTCTACGGGCACTACTTTGTGCTCGCCGGAGATGGCTTTGCTGAATGCAACAGGAAGACTTGTTTTTCCAGTACCACTCATACCTTGCAGTACAAGCATTCTAGACGAAGCCATTCCACCTAAAAAGGCAGCAATATCCTCAATTTTATAGTATAAGTCCAGTTGGCTCGCCGCATAAGACTGTACATGCTTTGCTAATTCACGCAGTGTTTTAACGCTTGGTTTGCTTATTCTATGCTGAATCGGATCCAGCAGCTTAATTGCCTCATCTTCAGATTGCAGCCTTGGACAGGCATCAAGCTCATAATTTTCCATTAGCGCTTTGTTCTGCTCTAGCTCCTCAGTCAACCTCTGTGACATAATGGATAATCGTTCAACCTGCATAGACAGAAGATTTTTCTCAGAGCGTATTGCTGCCTGCTTCTCAAGTTCCAGGTTCAACGCATTGACTTTCATTTCAAGTTGATAATTTTTCTGTCTTAGTCCATCCGCTTCCCCAGCCGATGTTTTTAAGTCTCTCAGTTGCTCCTCTGAAAGATAATCTATTTGCCTATCCTCCAGCTTCTGATTCCGTTCCTTTAAAGCCTCAAGATCTCGTCGAAGATCATCCACATCCTCAGATTTCAGTCTTGCCAATTCACCCTTTATGCTTGTATTTTCATCAATCAGAATCTTATTCGATTGTGTCATCTGCCCTACTTGCTTTCTTAAAAGCTCAAGTTCAATTTTTTGAGTTTCAAGAGTATCAGGATTACACGCCTTCCACTTCTCTCTAAGTTTAACCAGATCCTGACGAGCATCTTCTATGTCTTCTTTATCCCATTCAAGGATACGTCTCTCCTGCTCATTCCTCTTGGCTTGCTTTTCTGCTTCTCTTTGAGCCTTTTCGCGAATGGTCTCCGCTTCCTCATTAGCCACTTCAACTAATTTCGCAGCTTTTGCCTCTGCATCAGAAACCTTAACGTCACTGTCTTTCATTTTTTCTGCTATCTGAGTCTCTTTTATCTTAATGTTTTTCTCGACTTCAACCAGACGCTCTTCCACAGCCTTCAGCTCAGATCTTCGCGCGTCCAATCCATCAGAAGCCTCTGCTTCAATAAGAAGAGAAATTTCCTCATTGAGCTCATCCATCCTTTTATTGAACTCGCTTTCAATAGCTTGTTTTCTTTCTTCCCTATATGCAATGAGATCGTCTAAGGTTTCCTTGTTTTGACCCTCTCTTATTTCCATAAGTTCAATGTATAAACCATGATCAATTGCTTCTGTTTTCATGACTTTATCAGAGAAGTCCTTTTGCAGTTCCTGCTTTGTTTTAGAATTTCGCTTCTTCACTTTGCTTCTACCTCTTGCCACTATCCATCTCTCCCTAAACCAAGTACTTTATCATATCTATCATATCTGCGTAGACATTCATATAGTCATCCATAACACCTTCAACATCTGCCTTTGACAGGTCTGATATGTGCCTTTCCATATCCGAGTGTCCTATGTATAGATTTCTAATACCACTGAATTTATCCATTCGGATGAGGATCTCCCTATTTGAAAGCAGATACGACCGCAATGGATGTTGGCTTTCCATAAACGCACCAGCAACAATTGTAGCCATTTTCTTGTGAATAGAATGACTAAACTTAAAATATCTGTTGCTACCATTCAACCACCGTTCACTTGGCAACACCAGTTCAAAGAAATCACAGGCCTGTTTCATACGATCACTATACACCTTGTCTGAAAACGTCTTGCCAAGTCTGTCCATATCCCTAATCCTTGAAATATGTGTATTCAGGACGTCTTCTACCAGCTTATTCAAAGTGTATCCAAAAATTTCAACATCAACTTCTTCTGCTTCAGAGTTATTTAAAAGTTCATACAGTCTCTTGATTTGTATGTTAATATGCTTTAAGGAAAAGAGTGCTCCTCGATTTCCAAACATTGATGCCACATAATCCAAGTAGTCATGGTTCTTAAAAATAAGTTCAGTATTGCTTTGAGCCTCAATTTGCTCAAATAAATCCTTTGTACCGATGTCGAGTTCCATAATGTTTCTGACATATGAACCATAGGAGTATCGGCTGCTGTCATCAAAGGGCTGAGCCGTCATGAACTCGCTGCCCTTACATACTATTCCCAACTCGGGATAGTAGGCGAACTCCAGAGGTATATAAAAGCGTTCAGGATCTTTAGGCACAATGATTGGCTCAAATTTCCCACTTAAGGCTTTTGAGACTTCTAACGACCCCATTTCATCATATCCGCCAAACTCAGTGTCCGGTTCAATATCTATTTCATTTCCAATCTGAGCTTCAGTTCCTGATTCAATTTCAGTGCCTAATTTTGGCGTCTCTTTAGACTTATAATTAACATACGGTTCCTCAATCGAGTACTCATCCCAATCGGATCCATAGTTTTTAAGATATGCCTTCAGCGCATATGATATCTCTCTCACTTCAGGTACGTAATTCAAGAATCTGTCATTAAAGGGCAGCTTCAATTCATTTTTTACTGGCCCAGCCTGCGGAAGGGCACCCTCATGGAAGGTTGGAAATACTTTCCCTGTGAATCCACAGAAAAACACCCATCCCAGAACTGTGTCCCTTTCGCTGAAAGCCTCTTCAACCCTCTTGTTTAGAAGACTCAAGCCTGCATCGGTGAGCTCCCAAAAGTCAGCTTTTCTTTTTATAAGCGCCCTGTTCATAAGCTGCTGCAGAACAACTAGTGTAACTTCTCTTTTCAGATCGATGAAACTACTGATTTGACCCGTATAAACTATGTTTGCTGCAATACACCTGAGAACAGTTTCCTCAAATAAGTCCAATTCCAGTGGAATTGGCTTTTTTACTAGTATTTGAGTCGCAACAACCGGGTAAAGCAGTTTCTCAACTATGACATCATCAGGCCATTTTTCTTTTAATCGGTTGAACTGTCTCACTCTATCCATTTACAGCCTCCAAATACATCCCTTGATCTGATTCACACTTTCTTGCAAATTGCTCTAACGCTTCAATATACGTGTTTTTGCCATCAGATGCCACCGTCTGGCGATCACCTATTACTATATGTAGCTTCTTTGCTCGACTAAAGGCAACGTTTAGACGATTTGAGTTATTTAGAAAACCTACTCTCTTGTTCATTTCCTTATTGAAGTTTGAGCGAACACAGGATAATATAACAACGTCAAACTCACGCCCCTGGAAGGCATCTACTGATCCCACCATGATCCTGCTTCTATCCTTCATATTAAGCATTTTATCGAGTTTTGCCTGAATACTATCAGCCTGAGCTTTATAAAATGAGATAATACCAATAGTATACTTGTCAGACTGCTCGGTTATACGATTGACATTTTGGATGACTTCACTGATTTCGCAGTCTCTTATGTAGCTCGTACTGGCCCTTTGTTCAAGTCCTTTTTTCCTGTTCATATCGATCCATACCAAAGGTTTATTATGATAGGCTACCAGTCCATGAGGCGTCAAATCTATATACTCGCTGTTTCTGAGACCACCCTCTTCTTGATAGAAGTTCTCAGCAACAAAATCACCAATTGCCGGATGCATGCGGAACTGTTCTTTCAGTGTCGCTGTTCGGCGAATCATTGAGCCCGCCTCATTTTCCCTGAAAAGCTTAAACATGCGCTCGAAGAAGCTCTCCTCGAGCAGTTCCTGATCTTCGCCAAGCCTTTTAGCACTTTCTGAGTTCAACATGTGAGGCAACTGCTTCTGATCGCCGACAAGTACAATCTTCTTCCCCCTAGACATTGGAATAAACAAGTCCAGCGGATTGGCACGAGCCGCTTCATCCACGATGACATAGTCAAAGACCTCAATATTTGATGTTGCGGTTTGAACACATGTACTCGCGATGATATTGGAGTATTTTTCAACGATTTTCTCTACGTCCAAGGGATCCTTCAGGCGCTTTCTGTACTCCTGCAAAGCGTACCGCAATCCATTTTCATTGGCTTCTGACTGTATTTTTCTTTTGATTTCATCCAGACACAGATTCAACAGATTCTCGACCTCTGTAAAATCAACGATCTTCTCCTCCGGCTGGAACAAATGTCTCAACGGCAAGTCAAACATGGTCCTAAACTCTTCCAACTCTTTGTCCGATACATCCTCATTGAGGAGTAAACTCTCAAGCGGTTCAATATCTATATCAGCGAAATGATTAAATAATATTTTTCGAAGCTTTCTCAGAATCCTCCAGTCATGATCCTTAAACTGCTCAGCTGAGTATGTCAGTTCATCTAACAAACTCAGCAGTTCATCCTGCTTCTCAAGCATTTCAGTATCCATGTCATAATCTATGCTGTCACCTTGTCTATTTCCAATGGACAAAAGTGCGACATGCTTCTGAATTCTTTCGATTGTGGATGCTTTCAAATGCAGCATCGCACCATTTAGCACCCATGACAGTGTTGACAAAGATGCCTCAGCTCTTTCACTATTCTCTGAAATAATACGGTCAGCAAAGGAACGCGCTTCCAACTCCAAGTAGACTTTCTCTAGATCAGATTTGGGATGCATCTCAAGTTTTTCATCTACAAAATCTAGACGTTCTTCAATCCAGTGCCTGTATTTTGTATATCCATCCACGACCTCGCCTTTTCGCCCACCATGCCTGTCAGCTGGAAGACCACTCGTATCCAGATCGACAATAGCGTTATCAACCGCATCGTGCTGGAAGCTTGTAATTAGAATGCGACAGCCCTCTTGACTATCATCACCCTTCATTTTTTCGTCATATATCTGTTCAATTCTTGAAATAAGGGCGCGAATAACAGATGTCTTCCCGGTTCCAGGTGGTCCCTGAATGAGTGCGATATCAGGCGTGTTAAGAGCTGCACGAATAGCGTCTGTTTGCTCTTGATTCATAACTTTCCCCGATAGCATTCTCTCAGTTTTCCTTGTTATTGGTTTATGCATCTCCAGTTCAGGAGTATTTTCTGTTTTACCTCTTTCAATCAGCTCAGGCAGACTATGCAACAGAATGTCGTTATTTATTATTTTGTCCTTAGCCTCTATGCGTCTTTCAATAACAACTTGCTCGCCACGCATAGATTTCTGAATGAATTTAAAACTTCCAATCTTGTCCTTGTCTATCGGCTCACCTGAAACTACCGTTATACAGCGGTCGATAAGATCTATCTTAATAACTTTCCCAATATGCTTTTCCAGAAATCCACTGTCTGGATTCATCAATATATCAGGATTTCCTTTAGACATAATGGCTTCAATATCCATGTTTGCTACAGAAACTTCCTTATACAAGAGCTCTGAGTTGACCATATCGACATGAAATCTGTACCGAAATCCACTTTCCGGTTTCAGATTGACGATCTTTGTCCACTTCATCGTACCCAGCATAACGGCCTCTTCTATCAGAATTTTATGATTAATTCTATTGTACTCGTCCCAAAGCTTCAGGTATGAGCTAACACCTTCTTTTTCCTTTATAATCTGATCAAAACTCACACTGTTTTCTCTTCTTGCTTCAAAAGTGTCATCAACAAATTCAATTTCACCAACGAAAACCGTCAATCCCATTGGAATATACTGGTTCAATCCCGTTTGAATCAGATTTGACGCAGCATAGTCATTCGAGTCCTGCTGAAACTCAAGATAACGCCTTCTTGAAATAAGGTTTATAGCTCGCCCTTTATGGAACTGATTTGTCATAAAATAGTACTTTCCAAAGAGAGAAAACTCCGAAGTCAAGGCCTCCTGTATCGTAACGCCTTTCGAAGGCCTCAGATACTTGCGTACATGCCTTTCAACAACATCCCTATAACGTATAGTCAGTGGTGTCCCTTTCAAATCTATGACATCATCAAACCTATGCATGCGCACGATAACCCTATCTGACATTACACTGTCTATGATACAGATGTACTTAACTGTATCCGGCGACTCTAAATACTGACATAAAACAGCTTTGTCACTCTCGGCAATTTCCACAATCGGACATGAATAACTGCTTTCTGAATCTATTAACGTGAAACCATCACTCAAACCTTCAAAGTCTACTTCTTTTCCAGCATCAAACCATTTTGATTCTGTTGCTACTGTGAATTTTATGTATTGAATATATCCCAATTCAAATTCCATGACGTTCAATTCATCACATCCTATGCTTATCTCAACTGGAACACCGTGAAAATATCTATCTCTTCATGCTTTTCACTGTATTCACAAATGATGTAATCATTCTTTTTTAGCCTAATCTGATTTTTTACGCTCAGACAATTATTGTTCCTTAGTACACGGAGCCTGATGCCTTCATCATTCTGCAAAAGAACCATCCCTTGCTTCGGATCTAGATAGACACTGAATGCCTTATCCAAGTCATCCCCAGACATTCGACCAGCAAGTTCATGCATGTATATAGTCGTTACGTTTGCATTCAGAAATAAACGACCTTGTCGTATTCTCTCCCATTGGTCTCCGCATTTGACCTGGTGGCCCATTTCCAAATGTGTATGTGCAGAAAATGTATGATCACACAGCATACACAAGCACTGCAAATCATCCATTCTTCCTATCATGAACTCCCCACACCTTGGACATTTGGACACCAATCTTATAAGTACATTCAGCAGCCTTTTAACCTCGTCAGGCCTAATAGTCTCTCTAATTGAGAAGTCTTCCTCTGCCTTATTTGCTTTCATTATCTCAACAAAATCATCAACTACACTCAGTGGATCATTTTCCTTAAAACCTTCGGGCAAGTTTACCAGTTGACTCGACTCATAAAGCTGCTTCAGGCAGCCAACTAAGATCATTGCATTCGAATGTTCATCAGGTAATCCCCTGTTTTCTCTAATCTTATCGGGCACTATGTATCCATCATAGATTTTCCTGAAGCTGTCCTTTCCTCTAATATAAACGTCTTCAGGTCCTAAATACTTGAACTTGCCAGATTCATCGTAGTAAACCTTATCCATATGAAACTGGTTGAAGTAAATCCCACAACGTTCCGCCTCAATAAACACATCTGTCAGCACCCGCATAATATAGAGAATATTTTTGATGCTATTCTGTTTCATCAAATTCTTAACAGGCTTTCCGCCTATTGGACTAATATATCCTGTAAGTTCCTTTTCAATCAGCTCCTGAGGACACTCAATCACCGCTCCCCAGTCGCTCATCTGAATGGCTTTGAACTTGTCGTAGAGTTCATTTCGCTCAGATAGCTTTACATCGATAAATACCTTGATGCAGTGAGTCTTCTCATGGTTGAAAAAACGTATGACCGGCTCACACTGAGATTCAAGCTTGCCGATACTATAAATCTTATTGCACGTCGTCTTAACTTTCTTCATTGCTGTAATTCACCCCAGTATCAACACAGCTTTTAATCCTACTTCTGATTTCATTTCGAAAATCCTCTGGAGAAAGAACTTCAACAAAAGCACCGAGTGACATGCACTTAATCAATAGCATCTCTTTCTCAAAGTCGTAGTAGTCTATCTGTATAATATAGTGCCCGTCGCACTCAAACATTTGCTTTTTATATTCGCTGAACAGCATTGCAGCCCGTTCCAGCGAAGCCCTCTCATCCTTGACTCTAATACGAAGGGATTGATCGCTCTTATGCGATTTCATTGCCTCCTCCATATTGACTGAACATTCCCCCTGGACCGGATTTTCACCAATCTTAAATGTCATCCTCGACATCAGGCTCTTAATGGGTCTTTCCTCGATCGTATTGTAGTGAATCAAGTAAACAAGGTCATCTCTTACCGAATACTCCATTCCTAGCGGTTTGCTTGTTCCCTGAATTTCTAAACCTGTGTTCGTGATGTAATTGTAGGAAATCATAGCATCTGAATCAATGCAGCTCTGAACATGACTTAAGCTGCCTTTCATCATATCAGCCTTACTCTTATCACCCTTTGGCATCTGAAAACTGACCATTTCACTTATAGGCATACTCTTCGTTTTGCCAATAATTTTTTCCGAAAGCTCCTCATCCACGAAATAGGCGCTCCTCTGGTCTGACAGTATTAAATTAAGCCATTCTGCTTCGAGCTTTGTAATAGAGGGTATCTCAAAGCCTTTCTCAAAGTAATAGCCCTTCGCTTCAGTACTGTACTGAAGCAGGCTAAGACTTTCATCATCATTTCCCAGTATGGCATCAAGGAAGGATCTTGGCATGTCTAGCTCAAGAGTTCTACCTATCTCATTGATCCAGGCAAGCAATTCTTTTCTTCCTACGATATTTTCTTCCTTGGTATGGCCTTTCTCAGTCATACGGTGCAGAAGCCGTGAAAAGAACACATAATAGTCACTATAGAACTCATTATGACTACTCATATAGCTTCAACGCCTCCTTCCATTCATCATGCATTATTTCATAAAGATTGTGCTCTGAAGACCGTTTCACCCTCATATAGCTACCAAAAGAACGGATCCAGGGTTTGATTTCCTGAACATTCGCCACTTCAATGTGCAGCTCATAACTTCCTAAATCGCCTTCAATGATCCGTCCCCAACGCTTCTCACGCTCAACCTTGGTCCTTCTATAGTCATATGTCATCTGATGATCGGGCCGACATTCTATTTCTAATAGTACCGGCTCCTCATCTGCTCTTAATGATGTGATTCCCCAGCTGTATTTAAAAGCTTCAAGGATTAGATCAGCTATGTTCATGCGTTCTGTCTCATCTAGTTTTCTGCCTTTTTTTACGATTATATGCTTCTCAATTCTATCGAGTCTGAGAACAACAAAATCGTCTTCGTCACCAAGACCGATTAAATACCATCGCCCAAGTGCATCGTCGTATCTAAATTGGCAAGGTATTAACTCGACGTTCATTTCCTGACCTGTACGGTCGGTATACTCAACCGATACCATTTTGCCTTCCTGAAGGCTGTCAAGCATCTCCCAGACAATAACTTCGTCCAGGAGACTGTGAAATTTTCTAAACCTGTAAAGCCAAGTATTGTTTATTTCACCATTAACCGACTCCAAGGACCGACTCAAGTAATGCCCTGGCAGACTAAGAGGATAAATCTCCTTAAAGAACTTGACCGAAGCCTGGATCTGATTCATTTCGTCATCATCGAAATACTCCCACAAGCTTGCAGCACTGTGGTATTTCCATACGCCATCTATCTTTTCTCCTTGAATCACTCCATTTTCTTTCATATCATCAAGCAGGCGCCTAATGGAACTCGGAGATGTTTCGAGTTCTGATCGTAAGGAGATACTATTAAAAAGTTCCGTTTGGGTCAGCGGGCTATCTGCAGCACCTAACTCTGATATAACTAGAAAATACAATGCAAACCTGTCAGACGTAGTCGATTTAGCCATATACGTCTTGGCAAGGTAGTTTTCATGATGTCTGAAAAAATTATAGTCAGTGAAGTAGAAGTGCTGATGATGCCTATTTTCAGCAATAAATATGTCTTCTCCAAGCATGTTTCTAACCATTTTTAGTCTTTTTTCAAGTACACTGGACTTTATACCCATAATTTTCATAAGGTCCTTTTTAGAATATAAGCCGTATAAACTCACCAGTCTTACCAATTCTCTAATGTTTTTATACTTCTTATTTGAGTTGAAAATGCGTGCCATACTGACCTCCCAATAGTTCTAAAGTCAGTATAGCACAGTATCATTTGGTAATTCCATTATTTCCAATAAGTTGTTATATATCTAGGTTTCCCATGTCTGCTCAGGTCAAATAAGTAGGCTATACCTGTGTTTTCATCATTCATATTAATCACTTCAATATACCCGCTAGCCTCGTTTTGCTGAATGAATACAAGGTCAGATGCAAACCTGTAATCACTTCTGTATCTGAACGGCATATAGGTCAAACGCGCCGACCGTTCAAAAATCCATGGCTGGATGTACAGCTCAAACATAGCATTGTTATGGTTAAACTGATATACAGTCATGTAATTCATACCAAGCTTATTGACAACATGATTAGGCGGCGGATTCTCAAGAGCTGATTCACAGATCAACCACATCTGGTCGTCATATCCAGTACCTTGATTCAGTTTCGGATGGACAATATAATCCTCCCAATGATAGGTAACACTTTCCTGTTTTATATCATCACCATCAACTATCAGATCTGTGTTATAAGGAAAGCCGAAATGATCGTACATCCTGATTAAATAGTATATACGCTTTCCATCAGATCCTATTGGATCATATCTAAAAATAAATACATAAGGTGTACCAACCAGTTTCGCAGAGTTCTCATAATAAGTCTCATCCATCCTGTTATCCATGACCAGTCCGGCAATCCACAGGCCGCTGCCACTTTGAGCCGCTGCCACATCAGTAATTATTGGCTCCGTCAGATTCCATTCCTGATCGGAATCTTTATAATTGACAAGACCCCATTTCACTTCATTGACTAAGTCTATGCTCCCTGCGGTTTCCTGGTCCGATCCTGACACCATATTGTCAGACGTCACACTCCAAACGACGTTGTAGCCATCTGTCAGAACAGTATCCGCCATTAGCCTGTCGGTGAATGTTAACATAGAATCATCTGCAATACTTCCATTTGCTGCAATTGAAATGAAACTGAATATCAAAAAGAAGACAATCATCGTCTTTCTGTACATAATTAAACCTCCTTTGATTATTGTGCTTCATCCTTAAACCCAGAAGCCAGTTTCTTATCAATGTATGAACTCAAACTCTGTATCAGTTGGTTGCAGCCCTTTTGTTGAGTACTCATATCGGCGAATCAGCATGCCGATGGATTTCTGGTCATTTTCATTCCGACCTTCAAGCTGATACACAACATGAAAAGCCTTTTCAGAATCAACTATGAAATTGACTGGGTTAGTTAAAAAGTGTGGTGGTAGAATTTTGACAGGATTGTTTTCTAGCCATTGGTAGGCCATGGCTTCATCCATTTTTGTATTCCAAACTTCACTTAGTTTCCCATCATCATATTCGAAAAGGTAGCCTCTATGCGCAGAGCCTGTTCCGTTAATAAATGCACCAATGTCTGCTACAATCAGTTCACTCTCGCCTGAGCTTACACTGTCAAGCTCAAGACTGTAAAGTCTACTGTCAGGCATGGGATAGTTCTCTGCCAATACGACTTTGTCAGCACCTGTTAACAAAGTAATTTCCCCCATTGTGCCCTTCAGTTGATTTTGAAGAATCACTTTTTCACGGCGGGAATCATTGTTAAAATCTCCGGCAAGCACCTTTCTATAGTGAGTATCAACATTTTGCCGGTACACCATATAAGCGAATAATAGTGATAGTACAATCACCAGAATAATAACTGCAATTATTCTTGATCTTTTAGCAGGATCTAAATGCATACTTTTACTCATTTACATAAACCTCTTTCCTGTTCAAAGTGCGCATGACCATCATCGTATACTTCATGACTAGATAAATCGAGGTTGGCATGGCTGTCAAAGGAAAACTCAGCAGAAAAACCAGTACCAATACTCTTGTTAATTTCATGCCAGTAATTTGTGTTATACGAGAAATACACACTTGCTTTGAAATATGTCCATATCTGTATTGTCGAAGCACAGGAGCTATTGAGAAGGCTAATGTCCACATACTCATTTGAGGCAACTTCTCCCATAAGGTATGTGTGTCTTCAAGTTCATTTAGAACAGACTCAACCTGCTGATTCAGTTCTTCATTGAACATACCGCTTGAATCAATATTCAACTCCTCCGCCAGCTCCTCCGTTGAAATGACACGAATGTCAGGATTCTCTTCAATCGTTTCCCTGACATAAGATACATCATCCGTAGCCTTCAGCTGAACATACTCGCGATCGCCTGTTTCCGTATTTATTAGAACGACATCGCTGTCGGGATAATTGGTCTGATCCATCATTTCTGCACGAATTTGATCCAAGTCCTGATTCTCTTCATATACGTAGTTGAGCTCATGGAAAATGCCTTTGATATTGCTTGCCAGACCTTCCATTTGTACTTCATCATATGACTGAATATAGTCTGCAATTTCGTGAATGTCAGCATCAGGGCCAAGTTCTATTGTAGATCTTCGGATGGCGTCTAGAACCAGATGGGCCTCTGGTGTGTCAAAAGCCTCAAAATGGTTGTACTTCAGTGCGTATAAACCAGTCACTATGTCGACTGTGTCAAATCTTAGGAAGTCCTTATAAAACCAACTCATCAGTTTCACTTGCGCACACCCTCTTTTCTTCGTAATTCCTCTCCTTCTCGGATAGAAAACTTAAAGAGCTTCTTTGCGAATGCTTCATCAAATGGCTTTTTATCTACTTTCGATTGGAAGTAGTAGCTTGCGACCTGACCAATTGCATAGCAGGAACCGTAGACAAGAGGAATAGTAAAGAAGCCGCCTGCAAAGGGAATAAAGCTCTTATAGCCTGCAAGAATCGCATTCTTGGCAATCCACCCCATACCAACCACACCCGCAATTTCCTTCAATATGTCACGAGCACGATCCATTGAGATGGAATAGCCGTAAAACTCACCAATCTTAAGAACCATGATTGATTCTATGAAGACCAGTACAGGAAAGTCAGCGAAGGGTAAGGGTTGTATGGCAACGCCAGCAGAGACACCGCTGGCAACAAGTATAGTTTGATTGACCTTCTGCTCCCTATTTCCAACGTGCTCAATTTCCATTTTTTCTAGTAATGACAGCTTCAACTTTTCAAACTCACTCATGCGTCGTCACTCCTTCATAATGCACCGTTTTCTTATTGGGGGATTTCTTGTTATCAGTTTACTCTGCATGATACTTGAAGGCTTTTCAAAAAAAGTACGAGTTAAATCAGTGTCCATATAAAGTAAGCGCATGAGTTACTCATGCGCCTCTCACAGATCCGTACATTCAGTTCATCGCATCCAGCGCCTCCAAGATTATCCCCATTTTAGAGGTAGTTGGATTCTTAAATTTTCACAAAGTTGATTAGACTAAGCTTATCAAACCATTTTATTTGCATTGCAAAACATGTTTGATAGGTTTTATATGCTCCCCGCTTTCTAATGCCTTTTAATTCGATGTCCCTTTTCCACCCCTTCTTTCGCATAGCCCGCGCTAGACCTTTCATGTGTTTCCAGCTTCACAGCTGAACTATTCTGAGCCGATGACTAATCTATCTCACACTTTGACTAAGAACTTTTTTATTCGTACTATTCCATATTAATTCGTCCACCCACGTATGTAGGATTCAGTCGTTTTATTATTAAACCTTCAGATTTACCGTTTGATTTCGCCTAGTAATCTCATTAATTTTCTCAATAAACATCTTTTTGGCTTCCCATTTATCGAGATAATTCCATTCCGCTTAACTTCGAACCCTGAAAGTTAATGGTTTCTGCATCTGCACATACTACTTTTGTCTTCTATGGATAAACTTTCAAGCCTAACTCACGCTCAAAGGTAGTTCCGGACAATAAAAAAGAGCTATTTTAGCCCTTTTAATAGATTAAAATGACCCCTATAGACTGGACACTGAAAAAGTGTCTAAGTTTATAGGGGCCATTTTAGATGTAGTCCTATACTTTTAATTTCAACTGCACAACAGTCTCAACATGTGTGGTTACCCGAAAAAGGATACAAGCCAGAATCAAATGACTTGTCTTTTTTTTTATCGGTATCTACGTTTAATTTGCTGCCAGTCTTAAGTATAAATGTTATTAGATATGGTGAGTTGATTCCATACTCATTCTTCCCACCTATTATAATACAATCCACAACAGCTTCAAAGATATCTCCGTCGAATTCACTAATTTTACGATTGCTCTTAAACAAGTCAGCAAATCTCTCAACTCTTTCCTTCACCGTTTTCTGTGAGGAAACAGCCTTGCGCACATTTTTGTATTCACCTTCAAGATACGCTAACTCTTCTTCTAGTTCTTCATAATTCTTTTCGTACAACTCAGTTGAGATCTTTGATTCAATATTAAGCTTAACGAGATTATCCATTTTGTCTGAAACGTTCCCCATTTTACTTTCAAACTCTGTTAACTCTTTTGAGTGATCCGCACTTTCCAAAGTTTTTTTAACCGTACTTAAGAATGACTCAATAACATCATCACTTTCAGAAAGGAGCATATTGAAACATTCTAGAAAAGCCTGTTCAATTATGTCTTCTCTAATAGACTTACTACTAGGACATTCACTTCTAAACCCTTTACCCGGTTTAATACAAGTCCATGAGAAGTGTTCATACTTACTACTTGAATGGTGTTTTCTTCTTGTATAAGAGGAACCACAAAATCCACAGGTTATCATTTTGCTAAATGCATACTTTCTACTAAGTCTCTGGGCACCTTCTTTCAAATTAAGCTGAACTCTTCGTTCATTCATAATAGCTTGAACCTCTTCAAACTCAGTTCTTTCAACTAATGCTTCATGATTGTTTCTTACAATATACTGTGCCTTTTCACCACGGTTTTTCACCCGCGTATGATTCAGTACATCTTTTGTAAATGTTTTTCCCTGAAGAACGTCCCCACAATACTTTTCGTTCTTCAGAATGGTCCTTACAGTGCTTTCATGCCACTTTCTGGACCCACGTTTAGTTCTGTACCCAATCTTAGTCAACTCTTTTGCAATGGTGTAACACCCTGCTCCACCCAAATACCTTGAAAAGATAAGCCTTACAATTTCAGCTTCTTTCTCGTTGATTATGATCTTCTTCTCCCCAGAATTATAATCATAACCAAGACACCCAGAAAAACCTACAATCTCGCCGCTTTCCATTTTCTTTCGTAGACTCCAGTTTACATTCTCAGACAAGTTTTCAACTTGCATTTGAGCAACTGCACTAAGTACCGTTAATAGCAGTTCGCCTTCCATTGCAGAAGTTTGAATGTTCTCACCTTCAAATATTACTTCTACACTGCTGTCTTTCAGTGCACGTACATATGTAATAGTGTCTACAACATTTCTTGCAAATCTAGAAACAGATTTGGTTATTATCAAATCAATTTTTCCATCCATGGCATCTGCAATCATTCTATTAAACTCATGGCGTTTTGCTGTCTTTGTTCCACTAATACCTTCATCAGCATATATACTTACCAACTGCCAGTGCTCATTTTTCGATATCAAGTTCTCATAGTATTCTTTCTGATTCTCAAAACTGGTAAGCTGCTCTTCAGTTGCTTTACTTACACGACAATATGCAGCTACTCTTTTAAGCGATTTTCTACTACCTAGTTTATTTACTTCTTGTTTTGGTGGTATTCGTTCAATCTGTTTCATAGGAACCCTGGTTACCTACTCATTCTTTTAGTTAGTCTTCTAGTAATACCATTTTTAACTTGAACACGTTCTGTTACTAACTCAGCTTCTTTTTCACTAAGCTCACCTTCAGACGTTAGTTGGTTCACTAAAGCAAGCTCAATTGCATATAACAAATCAGAACTTCTTTTCATAGCCTAATTCCTTTCTGCAAGCACTAAAAAACGACCCGTATTATTACGGATCGTTTATCTTGCCTTTATTTATAATGGACACACTTCACCTGTCGTTCAAAACTATATGATTTCGTTAACCCCTTTTACAGGAATACTGAGCTCATTAAGAGGTAACACTTTAGCACGAATTCTGTTCTTAGAAGTCTTTACTGTTCCCAAGCTGCACCCCAGCTGCTCAGCAATATCTTTATTCTTCATGCCTTTTATCATACATTCAAATATATTATATTGCTGATCGCTTAGCAGACGTTTGAGCTTCTGATCTTCTGGAAGCATTAGGTAGTTCTCGATTTTACGTATTGCTTTTCTATATATGTTATAACTTGTACTACCACTTGTTGTGTAACCTAGCACCTTATCAACTTCTTTGAAACTGTTTGTTCTCATGTTAAGTTTCGTACTTAGAACAATTTGTTCAGTTGTTGTTAGACCCGCCATGATGATGTCTGCCTCTGTCATAGTGCTCACCTCAAAGATCTTCTTTCTCTGAATAATCTTCTTCTGATCCCTGACATTCGATCTAAAATATTTGGCATCTTCCACCTGTTCACTAAATTCAGTAGGATAAACACTGTCATACGTTCTTATAAATGATGTCAGTGCTTCATCCGACTGTTTGATCTGAGCTAGATCAGTCATGATCGTACTCATTGGATGGGACCATTTGACGACATTATCGAATATGTGTTTGCATTTTTCTCTATTTCTGTTATAATTTCCTTAGTTAGATTTTCTTTGTCGGTTGCTTCTGCACCGGCATTTTTCTTTTTTTGGAATTCTGTCTTTTCTGATCTGATGAAACCGATAAACTCAACCATCTGATAAATCTCTGTTTCTAGAAGCTCATGTTCTTTTTTAAGATCAATGAGTTCCCTTACTTGATCCGCCTCCCGTAATCTACTTGCCTTTAATTCCTTAATCCGAATTTGATAAGCTTGATCCGTTTCTAACATGAGTTCAAGTTGATCATGAAGATAATTGATTCCGAATTCGTAGGCATTCATATGTATACTCCTTTCAAACGTGTATTAGTTAAATACCTTTTAATGTATAATTAAAGAATATCTGTTGAATGTGAGTTTAATTGAGCATTCTATAACTAAACAATTTTCCAATTGGCTTTTCAAAGTGAATTGATATTAAAAATGCTTCTTTTAAGGTAAACTGGTTTTCTCCATTTTCTTTTCTACGATATGACGCCAAGGACAAGTTAGTTATACTGGCCATATCAGATTGATTCAATTTGTATTTTGCTCTTAATGCCCTTACTTCATCAGTTAAGATTTCAATATTTTTCATCACACCCAACCTCCTTTATGGAGATAATATATCTATTTTAGAGATTTGTCAATCGTATATTATAGTAATTGTTTCTATTTTAGATACTTTTAACTCAAATATGAGCGATTGGGTTATAATATTCATGGAGGTGGATTATGTCAGATATAATTGGAAAAAGAATTCGGAATTTAAGGACTTCTAATGAACTTACTATAGATGATTTGGCAAAAATATTAAATACAAACAGATCAACTGTATCTAAAATAGAAACAGGACAAACATCAATAAAATCACAGATGATAGCAGACGCGGCTTCATATTTCAAGGTTAGTAGTGACTATTTATTAGGATTAACAGATGTTCCTTCAAATGATGAGTTAAAACGACTTGTTGAATCTGTAATGAATGATAAAGGAAATACATCTATGCCACAACTCGCTGAGATAATTATCAAGAAGCTAGAGGAAAAAGGACTCATGACCGAAGCGAACGAAATTCCTGACGATAAAATTGAATCAATAGTTAAGTTAATAGATAGCATTATTGATCTTGCCTCAATGCAACTTTAACTTTTAAGCTTTTCTTTTTTTGTTGATTTGAGTAATTTTACAATGTAATCTTTAAGTTCTTTCTTTGTCATATCGTACACTTCTTTCAAAACATAGTTACATATTATACTATACTCAAAAACCGAACTCTCGTTCGGTTTTATTTTGCTCAAAATTATTAAAAAATTATTAAACTAACAAACTACAAATACAAATTTACGAACAGTACAAATTGTCCTAACATTAATGACTCTGAGTAATTGTACTCACCGCTAAGATAGATACTTGTTTGAACTATGCCCATCATTAGAATAAGAATTAGCCCTTGCCTATAGAATTGTTGTTGACGTTTCATCTTCTTTTCAGGATTCTTAATTGCGTACATTGGGTTATCTTTTACTCTATTTATAAATGCTGATAATAGCGAGAAAGCTGTAATCAACCAAATTGACCATATTGGAAATGGTACTACATAAGCTATAACTCCACCAATAATCGGGAATCCTGCAGATAATATCATACACACATATGCGTTTGAAGCATGTGCACCACCAAATCTATAACGAAATACTAAAAAAGATAATTGAAAAACTATAGCGAGTTGCAAAGTTCCGTATTTTAATGACACTGTTATTATCAGTAACCAGGTAATCAAGTTCATTATTGTTACATATATCCCACGTGATATTAGAGCTTCACTCTGATAATTAGATTTAGCAAGAATACTAGAATTGCTGTTTTCAAATATAATTTTTCCAATTTTATTAGATAATCTTTCAGGATATGTACTAATATATATCACCCTCTAAACAGTCTTTTATGAAAGTAGTTTTTATAATCGGCCTTTATTTTGTCAATGAATTTCGATGGTGAGTAATGTATACCATCATCAAATACATTATCGTTCTCTTGAATAATTTTAAAAAGTCGCCTCCTTGCCGAGTCTGGTTTTATACCAATCAATATTGCAATTCTATCAAGAAGGTCTGTAAGCAAATCATGCCTTTCAATTTCTTTAGTACTGATTAAATCATACAAGAAGTCTACGTCTGACTTCCTAGAAAATAGACTGTCCAGATAATCTCTCAAATAATCCGTCGATCTATTATTAAACCGTTCTAAAATGTCTTCAAGCTTATGTACCAATATTGGTTTTACAACGTGTGCATCGAAACCCACGTTATATTGAGGAGCGCCAGAAACAAGAACACAAAATGGATCATACCCCTCAATTGCATCAACAAATTTCTTAAGTTGTGGACCATCTATCGGCTCCATCTTCCGGTCAAATAATAGTAAGTCTGGTTTTGTACTAACTATCGCTGCAAGTGCTTCAGATGCACTAACAAACGTTTCGACTTCTATTTCATTGTCCAGTTCAACAAGTATATTTTCAATTGACCTCAGAATAATTGGTTCATCATCCACTATTATTACTTTCATAGCGCCCCTCCATGTTCTATTGCATTAGTTCTTCTGGGTAGTCCTCTGGTTCATGCATTCCAACTAAGCATGCAAACGTAATACCAGGTATAGTGGCAACACACGTAAATACAAGTCCAGCAATACCAAGTAAAACGCCGCTCAACTTAACTAACGTTCCTTTTTTTCTCATTATTTCGCCTCCTTTCAAATAATTCTATGTATGAAGCATTTTCAGCTTCTGCATGTTCAAGCCGCATAGAGCGGTTCAAAGAAAAACCTGTAAGCCATATGAAGAAGATCGTCACGATTAGTATAATATTCAAGTTCAACTCTAACACCTGTCTAGCAATACCGTTATTATTCAGGTTAATCATAATATCGATGTAATTACTAATTAATAGATTGGCACTGGTTATTGTAAGCATGATTGATGTCAGTGTTTTTATCTCTTGTGTCTCCAAGTCTGACATTTTTGAATTAATGATGTGCAGATTAGAGTAATTGACCTTCAGTTTGGAAATGCCCACAATAGCAGTAATCTGAACAATTCTAGTTGGAAGTGAAACATAAAACTTTGAGGATGTTAAAAGTTCTTCTGAACCAATTGCACTCAATATTCTAAACGCTATATCAACACCAACAATTTCCGCCGTCGCAACTAAGTAAATTGCAAAACTAGCTGCTAAGTACGCTTTTCTGAGTGACCATTTAAAAACGATCGCTGAAAACAACGTTATTGATAATACTGAAGTTTGCATGACAATCAAAATGTTACTTGTTCTCGATCTAGTGAAGTTAGCTACCAGTATGACTAGTATGGATACTAATGTCACTTGTAATAACTTCTTTCGGTCCATTGACCTATTTACTACTACAAACACCAAACTCACTAATACAGCTACTGAACCTGCAATAAAACCAGTATTATGTATTAGTTTTGCCCAACTAAGTACACCTAACGTAAGTAAAATCACAATTATGGTTGGGACACTTGGCGTTGACAGTGTTTCCTTTTTTTCGAAAATATATATACCGATCATTAAACACAAAATAGTCTCAGGCATGCCTACGGTTATAATATCAATTAGGTTTAAATTCATTTGACTACCTCCTGTATACACGTTAACATACTTCCAAAAAATAGAATAGAGTGATTATTTTAGAAATAATCACCCTTTCGTTAGTACAATTAATTACTGGTGCAAACTCGCTTTACATTTAATTACAAATGGTATATTATGTAATTATCATTAAGTAAATGTCGAATTACTTAGTGTCTCCTACTGAACCCTACCTCTCCCGGATTATTGGTGGGGTTTTTATTTAGAGTACATTGATTCAACAAGTTTCCATTTCTAGTTGAACTTCTTCTTGATACTTACTGTTGTATTACACTTTGGAAAAGCTAAACAAGCCCAAAAGTCACCAAACCGACCAGTCCTAGTTACCATACCCGATCCACATGTTCTACATTTAGGATAATCATCACTCTCATTATTTACCCATGCAAGTTCATTCTCAAATTCCTCAACGAATACTGATTTATTAGTCGAATCAACAAGAACGAAACACTTTTCCTTCGCTCTTGTTATAGCAACGTACATGAGCCTACGTTCCTCTGCAAAGGGGTGTGACTCAGACTGATCAAGTAGTAAATTAATAATTGGGTCATTCTCAATTCTTGAGGGAAATCCGAATCTTCCCCCCTTATTATTGAGTATGTAAATATAGTCGGCTTCAAGCCCTTTACTCCTATGGATCGTTCTACAATCAATTAGTAGATCAGGCCTATTAGGTAATGAGTATGTATCTTCTTTCTCAATTTTTTTATAATCCAGCAAACCTTTCTCAACCAATTTATTGAAATCTGATTTATATCGACCTAATAACATGACTGTTAATGGCTTATCTGTCGAATTATTATCAGGTATCTTCGCAAGATGATCTTGAAGTTCATTAAATAAACTTATCTCACCGCGTCCATAAATCGGATACACATTTGAATCTTCCAATACTTTTGTACTTATCACTGCTTTCTTAACTTGATTTGGATTTTTCTCAACAAATCTTTTAGCTATATTGGCTATATCTTGACTATATCTAAAAGTTTGTTCAATATAGGTCACCTGTGAATACTCGATTATGTCACTAAATTTAGTAAATAAACCAACTTGACTCCCAGTAAATCTATAAATACTCTGCCAGTCATCACCTACACAGAATAATTTAGCATTACATGCATCTCTAAGGGCATCGATCAGCTTGAATCGTCCTCTTGAGATATCCTGGTATTCATCCACAATTATATATTTATAATTCTTCTTGACAGTGCCATCTTCTATCAATTCTGAACCTTTAGTTATCATATCATTGAAATCAATGCGGCCAACATGTTCAAGCCTCTTCTGATAGGCATTGTGTACATCTTCTATTAAATCAATCATCAACTCATTTCTCTTTCTCATAAAGTCCTGATCGATTTTATTATTTAAGTTTCGAATATTGGAAATACTAAGTTGATTACCTTTTATATGTCCAATAGCTGTAATTAGTACCTTTTTGAACGCACTGACCTCAGCTGATTGATTATTATCTATAAATTTTAATAGTTCTTTATCTGAGATTGGATTTCTTCGAATACCATATTGATCCAGTAGTTTATCCAGTTCCTCGAATATAATACCTTCTGTAAATTGATAGGAATATGTTGCCAATAGAATTGTATTGTTTTCGGCATGAACTTTATATTTCCAGTCAATTTTGTCATTGTATTCTGTTTTTGCTGATTTATCTGACTTTGAGGTAAAGAAATAGGGCACATTTTTGTCTCGATCAATACCAAAGTGCTCTAAATAAATATTGTGATATTCACTAAATTGAAAGTCTGGTTTATACGTTCCATACCCTTCACTTTCTACTTCATGTGGGTATGGCTTGCCTTGCGAATACTTAATACCATTCATTGTGAGGTAATCTGCGACCACTCTTTCTTCAATCGAATCAGCTCTATCGCCTTTTAGTGTTACTCTCTTATTGCACTCGACGTCTGTATCATAAAGTGCCTTGTTCGTAGTATATTTCCCATCATGAGGATCAACGTATCCTGAAAAATAGAATGACATGAACATTACATATTTTTTTAAGCGAACTGGATCTGCGATTAGATTATCAAAATGTAAATCTACGAAATCAGCTAGTAACTTCGAGTCCAATTTATACTTATCTTTAGTCCCTTCAGAAATAATCGAATTACCTAAACTGTGAAAGGTTTTTACTTCTAGCACCATACCAAATTCAACTTCTGCCCTCTCAGCAAACTCTTCAGCATTTTTCTTGTTAAATACAAGTACAACAATCTCACTTGGATCAAGATTATATTTCGCAATCAGATATTTTATTTTCCCGAGAAGTGTTAATGTTTTCCCTGAACCGGCTCCCGCAATAACTAAAGTACTCCGTTCATCTGTAACTGCACTTATTTGCTGCTGGTGATCCATTGCTTTATTCTCAATATTTCCAAACATATCTGAGTAAACTTTAATTTCGTGATTAACGAATTTTGTATTGTGTTCATTTCGTATTTGTTCTAGCGAATGGAACTGTGTTTTTATAGATTTAAGCTGTTCTATGATACTCTGTTCGCAGTTGAATTTTGAATCAAAATTTACTCGGTCAATTTCTGCAATATACTGATTCCATTTACACTGGAATAATGCAGCCTCTTGCCCATCAAAATATTGATTTCGTTCTAAATATCTGCTGAGTTCTACTTGAATTAGATCTATATACTTGTACAGTTCAAGAACTTTTTTTGTTGAGTCTTCAATGGCTATTTCATTCAGTCTTTGTTGTTCTAGTAAATTAAGTTTGGATATTTTTCGCTTTTTAATATTTTTTGTGATGACAGTTAATAGAAAAATTAGTGTAGTGATTATTACTATATTTATTAATGTTTGCATGGATTTCTCCTAGTGATTTATAGTGCCGTTAAGCTGTGTATGTTTTTTAACTTAGTCAATTAACTGCTTTTTTTGAATGTGCACTTAGTCAAAGTATATATTAATCTACAGGGTTCATGAATTTATCTTATTTCTTAGGTTTACCTATTCGCTCCCATTTGCGATCAGCTTCTTTAGTAGGCGGTAATTTTCCGTCACCAGGTTCAATAGTAACTTGTCTTGGCTTCGAGATTTTACCACCACGCGGGCCTCTTTCAATGTATTCTCCTGGACGCTTCGGCTTTTCTCCTGGCTTTTGTAATTTACTCATAAATAACCTCCATTATATTTGGAACCCTGTAAACTAATTTCTAGATCTCTAAAACAGATAAATTGTCTCTTTGAACACAACGGACAATATCCAGTAAACAACAAGTGTCCAATATAAGAACATTTTTTCCACTTTGACTAATTACATCAACAGTTCTTATGCATCAAGCCTATTCATGGTAATTCTCCCTATAATATTCTAGTAGGGAAACACCTTGTTCAAACTCTATTTGGAGTTCAGATGCTTTATCATCCGACCACCCATCTTCAACTAACCATCTACCTAATATACTCATAACTACCATATTCCCGTCATAGCTATATGCACAACAAACAACACACCTTCTTCAGCTATGCCCACATCAACCCATCTACCATAAATTCCTCCCACAAAACTTACGGTCGTCAGTTCCATATTTTAGTACATTATATATCATTAAATTGCATTAGTGGTACTTTTTATACAATTTGTATACTTCACTTATACATTAAAACATGAACCCTAAAACAGACTATATTTCGACACGCTGCTCTAGGGTTCTCATGTTTCTTATCTAATTTTGATAAACTGGGTCAAGTCCGCCTTCAGGTTCTGGTACAGACCCTGAACTATTATCATCTGGGTCTACTTCATTAAAATATCCATCTCCATCGTTGTCTACGCGTATTGGTTCTGTTGCAGTGTAGGTGTCTGAGTTTACTGAATAACTAATGCCGTCTGCTGTTTTAATAACAATATGACCTGCTACAACCGCTGCACCAATATTTGTTGTTTGGTCTTCTGTCAAGATATCGGACAACTTAAATTTAACAAACTACAATACACCTAATTATGCATAATTTGACATTTCAAAATTGTTTGGAGATTCTAATCCACACGCACCGTGTGTTCTCTTGGTATTATAGAACGCCTCTATATACTCAAAAACTAAATCATGTGCGTGTTTAAAATTCTTAATCACAAATCTGTTTAGCCATTCACGCTTGATTACTGAATGGAATGCTTCAATACATGCATTATCCCAAGGATTTCCCTTGCGAGAATAGCTATGTATAAATTGGTTTGATGGTGTTGCTTCATAGAAATCTTTTGAAACGAATTGCACGCCACGATCGCTATGTACGACTACTGGCTCTGTGAATTTCCTTGTCCTTTTGGCCTTATTTATTGCAGCTATAACACCCTCAGTTGAAAGTGAGTCCGATAGGTGCCAACCGATAATTTTTCTCGAATATAGGTCCATAACACTTGTAAGATAACAAAATCCTGTAATGGTCCAGATATAGGTAATATCACTCACCCAGACAGCATTAGGACGGTTGGGATTGAAGTTCCGATCTAAGATATTATGAAGTTTATCGCTAAAGTCTGGATCAATGGTAGTGCGTCTATATGGGCTGATCCAAACAGCTCTAATACCTTCTTCTTTCATATAATTACTAACAGTTCTTTCAGAAATCCTATGTCCTCGTTTTCTGAGTTGATCAGTAATCTTCGGAGCTCCATATATTTGATTAGATTCATTGTGGATCTCGATTATTTCAGTTTTTATTGCTACTTTGCGAAGTTCTTGATTAGAGGGTTCTCGCTTTTTCCAGTCATAGAAACCAGATTTTGAAACGCCCAAGAATTTGAGCACACCGCTAACAGAAAAGCTGCGTTTCTTAGATGGTTGTTGCTTTTGTTCTTCTACATCAACCGCTTGATATATCGCTTTTGTTAGTCGTTCAGTATGCTCATTGCCTTTTTTAGGATATCAATGGCTGCATGCGCATCGCGCAATTCTTTCTTAAGTTGAGCTATTTCCTTCGCCTCATCAGAAGAGTGGTTGCCAGATCCACGATGAGAAATAGTTCCATCATTTTTCTTGGAATTCTGTATCCAGTTATTTAACGCTGATTGACTTACTTGAAGTTCTTCAGCCACTTTTGCCATCGGTTTCCCGGATGAATGATAATAGTTTACAGCATCTTGCTTGAACTCCGCTGTATAATTTCTTCGTTGTTTAGTTCCCATAAATATTTCTCCTTCTCAAAGCATTATAATATATTTTTGAGTTTAGGCATATTTATGTTGTCCTATATTTATTCTAACTGCAGTTGGTTCACCACGTTCTGTTAAGTAGACAATACTTGTACTTAAGAGTCTATCCATAACTGATTGTCTTGGGTGACCATATGTATTTGAATCACCTACTGATACTATTGACACTTCAGGGTCAAGCTGTTCTACAAAGGTTGTGTTATTTGAATGGTCGCTACCATGATGATTGGCACGGAGTACATCTATATCTCCAATGAACTGTGCTGCTTTTGTCTCAACGTCGTGGTAACCGTAGTTAAATCCACTTATAGCATATTCTCCAGATAGGTCGCCACCGATCCATTCATCGAAATCACCATAACTAAGGAGCACACCCACACTATAATCATTTTCAGATGGCGGTGTTGTGTCAGTGCTGAAATCTCCAGCTATAATTGTTCCGCTGCCGTCTACTGTTATAATGTTCACGTCTACACCTGAACCAATGTCGACCTGGTGTGTTCCACTTTCGGCTATAACAGGATTAAGTTTACTACTACCAACGCCTTCTAAATATGTTTTCCAGTTATCGAACGTTCCACTTTTTGTTCCAAGGTATGAGTTATAGTCACGGTGCAGCATTTTTCCAACAGTAAAGCCTTGCTCTTCTACTAGGTTCCAAAGGCCACCGTACCCTACATAACCTATATGACCTAAATGGAAATGGCTTATTAGGACGTAATCCAAATTCTTGTGACCTAATACGTTTTCTATATATGGGCCCATCACTTGTGCATCTGCGCTGCTGTTCCAGTAAGACTCTCCCGCATCTAATAGTATTGATTTGCCTGTAGGGCCAACCACTAGTGTTGCATCTCCTTGCCCAATATTTATACGGTGAATTTCTAGGTTACCTGGTGTCCAAGAACCAGATCCTTGTGGTGGTGCTACTGTAACGCTTGTATTTGATGGCGTTCCAAAGCCTTCTGAATAGCTTGTTGTAGAGGTCAACCAGTTTGATGCACTACCAGTTCCTGATTCACTTACTCGTGCCATAGTAGCTTCAGTGCTATTGTCTCCTGCATGCCAGCTATCGACTTGGTCTATAACAGTTGAATTTGAATCTTTAAGTACAAGTGTTTCGCCAGTATTACCTAATGCGCCAGTATAGATTAAATCTGCTGTGATTCCTGGTACTGTGCTATCATCTGTTCTTTCCATCAAGTAATATCCATTTGCAGGAATATTACCTGTTAACTCAATACTTGGTGTTCCATCTGAAGCATTCAGTGTCCAGCCTGAGAGGGCTATGTTGGTGCTGGTTGTGTTGAATAGCTCAATCCATTCATCATTGTGAGAAGTTGTTGTTCCCATCCATGCAATTTCGTTAATGACTACTGCAGCCTGTGCTTCTGCACTGCTCACTGTACCTACCGGTATTGCTATAATCAGTGTAAGAATACAGAGTAATGCTAGTAGTGTATTCGCTAATATAAAAGTGAGCCATTTGTAGCTAAAATGATCATGAAATTTT
>PPCM01000420.1_pt1 | contig 41361 bp, 43 predicted proteins | sample 1555541 | NCBI WGS metagenome assembly PPCM01 (sample SAMN05284479, study PRJNA326546) | Marine sediment metagenome, whole genome shotgun sequencing project. | isolation source: marine sediment | place: Germany: Wadden Sea | collected 2012-09-05
TGTACCATTTCTCCAATATTTGGAAGCCATTTCATGTCATAATGGGGCGACTGAAGGGAATCGAACCCTCGAATATCGGAGCCACAATCCGACGTGTTAACCACTTCACCACAATCGCCATATTTCAATGCCTTAAGATTATATCATAAGGCATTTTTAATGTCTATATTTTTGGTTTATTTTTTTAATATAAAATACATAATTCTATTTAATAATATTTCTTATGCTTCTTGTTGGATTCTTTTCGAAATATATTCGATTATTAAAACAACACCAATTATTAGTATTGTCCAACTATATACTAAGTTGAAGTTCAGGTTTTGCTTTTCTAAATAGATCATGTATCCAATTGTTCCTTTTGCTTGGACAATGAATTCAGCTGTAACAAGTACCTTAAATCCCAATCCTAAACTTTGGAAAAATGCTGTTTTTATAAATGGCATAACCATTGGGATATAAACATCTTTTATTATTTCCAAAGTAACAACATCACTATCTAAACTAATTACTTCTAAATGTTCTTTTTGGATGTTCTTAACACCATTTAATGTAGCTTCATATACAATTGGAAAAATCATTAAGAATGTAATTCCATAAGGAGCATTTTGATACCCAATAGAAATCCAGAACAATACAATGATTGTAACAATCGGAACTGTTCTTAAAATTGTTACTACAGGTTGCATCAACGCTTGATATATTCTGTTAATACCTGCGATTAAACCTATTGTAATACCTAACAAACTAGACACAGCTAGTGTTAATAATAATCTCATCAAAGTTGTCCCAATCACAACATATGTTGAAAAAGTCGATAATAAACTTGTAATTGATTCTACTACTAATGTTGGAAATGGAAATACAATTGGATTATTTTCAATTACGGAAGCAATACTCCAACCAATAATTAATAGAACTACAGAAATTGTAGAAATAGTTGGATTATTTAGTTTTTTTAAAATAGCAGTCATTTCTACACCTTCTCTTTAAAATTAATAATAGAAATTGTCTTTAGGTAATTCTCCACCGATTAAATTTGGATTTAATTCGATAATTTTATTGAAATAATATTCTAAGTCTTCTCTTGAATTTTCAGCATTTACAAATCGTAAACTACTATTTGGAATAGCACCCGTTAATACTGGTAATGGTAAACCATATTCCAGCTCCACAGCCATTTCAGCAACACTTGCATTATTTTCATTCGCATAATCTACTGATTCAGCAATTAATTCTAAGTATGTATCTACGACATCTTTTCTTGCTTCAATTAAGCTGTTTTTAACAAAGATCCCAGCCATTGGATAATTATCCATACCTGTAATGTTTGTCCATTCTTTTTGTAAATCAATTGTTTGTAGGTTCTCGACCTTCATTTTTGTAACACTTAATAGTGGTTCTGTTAATAAAACATATGCATTTGGATTTAATAAAATCTCTGCTTGTGCATCTGCTGCTGAACCAACGTATTTAGTGGTCATACCTGATAAGTGTGCTGTTACAGTTTTAACCACAACATCCGGAGTAGCATTTTGACCAAATACGATCAACTCTTTATTATTTAAATCTCCGATTGTAATTGGGTCTTCACTTTGAGTTCCAATATACAATGTACCCCATACAACCGCTCCCGCGTATGTATACTCTAATCCTGTACTGATTAACTTAGCACCTAAGTTTGTTGGTGCATAAATAATGTCATGACTTCCTGAAGTAAAAGCTGCGACTAACGGATCAGTACCACCTACTAACTCAACACTATATGTCGCATTTGATCCTAATTCGGGTTGCTCATGTTGGAAATATGTTTGTGCTAATGCAGGTGAACCCATAGGGGCAATAATCTTTACATCTACATTTTCTTTTTCGCAAGCAGCTAATGAAACTGTTAGTAACATAGCAAATATTAGTAATAATTTTTTCATTTTAATCTCCCTATTTTCTGTAATTTTCGTTGTAATCTCGTTTTTATATACTAATATAAGTATATATATCCGTTGTACAAAACACAATTAGTTCGTACACAAATCTTTTTTTATTCTTCATTTATATTCACAAGTATCTGTTTAACACCACTGCAAATGAGAAATATTTAACTAATAAGAGATCAAAACAATATCATATCAAACTCATTTTGAAGTTCTATTTTTAGTGCAAAAATAAAAATTCATACGCTTTGGTGTCATAAACATCAGGCTATACAAACGCAGAATTTCTCTTTTTCTCTCTTCTTTGTGATAAGTAATTAACTTGTTTTTCTTTAATACAACCCTATTATAATGAACAAATATATATAAGGCGGTAACAATTGTTACTTATTTAGAGAAAAAACAACTAAAGTTCAGATAATTCACAAAATAATGGTTTTTGTACAAACGTTTTTTCGCATAATAAAGCGAATATTTCTAATTTTGCTATTTTTACTAAAAAAAGAAGAGAACACATCTCTTCTATTAATTATTAATCTTTATATACTTTCAAAACTTCTGGGAAAACAGCTAACGCTCTATCAAAGATACCGTGTAGATACGCTATTAATACTCCGTAGTTTACAATAGGTTTATCATGATTGACTGCTTCATCAATCCTATACAGTACTTCCTTTTCATTTAACATGCACGCACCACAATGAATAACTAAATCATAATCATCTAAGTTTTCAGGATAGCCATGTCCTGCATAATGAGTAAACTCAAAGTCTTTTTTTGTGTATTCTCGTAACCATTTAGGAATTTTTACCGTTCCGATATCATCTTTTTGTCTGTGATGTGTACAACCTTCCGCAATTAAGATCTTATCATTCTCTTTTAAAGAGTTGATATGTTTTGCCCCTTTAACAAGTTCTAATAAGTCTCCTTTATATCTTGCGAACAAAATGCTAAATGATGTTAAAGGTATTTCAGGAGGCGTTAACTCTGAAACAAGTTCAAAGGCTTGAGAATCTGTAATGACTAAATCAATTTTTCCTTTTAGTTTCTTTAATGTTGCTTCTAACTCAAACTCTTTACAAGCAACCACTATTGCATCATTTTCTAAAATGTCTCTTACAACTTGTTGTTGTGGTAAGATTAATCTCCCTTTTGGAGCAGCTGAATCAATAGGTGTAACTAATAAAACAATATCATGTGGTTTAATTAAATCTCCTAGAATCGTTTTATCTTCTTTTACATCTGCAACTTCACCTAATACTTTTTTTAATTCCTCAAATCCAGTTAACTCTTTACTAGATACATAACAAACAGGATATTGATCGTGTTTTACTTCCTTTGAATCAAGGTCTGCTTTATTTACTGCGATAATCGCTGGAATGTTTTTAGAAGCGACTCTTTGTAAAATCCCTTCATCAAACTCCGTTAGACCAACTGTCGCATCTACTACAACAATCGCAATATCTGTTTTGTTCAAAACTTGAATTGTTTTTTTTACCCTTAAAGAACCCAAATCTCCTTCATCATCTAATCCTGCCGTATCAATAACTACCGAAGGACCAATTGGTAAAATCTCCATCGATTTAAATACAGGGTCAGTTGTTGTACCTAGCACATCACTTACCAGAGCAATGTCTTGACCTGTTAAGGCATTGATAAAACTACTCTTACCAGAGTTTCTTTTACCAAATATGGCGATATGTGTTCTATTCGCTCTTGGTGTGTTTTGCATAATTACCTCCAACCCTAGTTGTACGTATCTCTTTTATACTGTACTCTAGGTTGTTTTTTGGAAAACAGTGATATTGCACTCACTGGACAAATGTTGATACATCTATAACACGTTGTACAAATATCTTTTGTCTTCACTATTTTTTCCATATATAAATTATCCACTGGACATTCCTTCACACAAAGACCACACCTCGTACATACATCTTGATGGATCTTTAATCCAGTACGAAGCTTTTTGGTGAAAAGTTTTGCAAATACTCTTTGTAAAAAGAACCCTGCTATCCACGAATAAAATCGTCTTCCATGTTTAATTGTTTTTCCACATTTAATTCGTTCAACTATTTGCTGAATCAATTGATCTGCTTTTTGAATCTTCTTATCACAATCTTCAATCGGTTTGTTCATAAAGATATTAACATCAACTAAGTTACTTGGCATATTGATATGAATACTGTGTAACAAACGGACATTTTTCTTCTTCAACTTATAATATGCTAATGCTCCACCATCACCACTGAATAAAAATTGGGTTGCAATTGTTATTAGTGATTTGTTTTTAAAACTATCCTCGTATTTATTTAAAAAATCCTCCATTATAAATGGCATTGTACTCTCATAAATAGGATACGCTAGGATGATAGTGTATGCTTTTTGTATTTCTTCAGCGAACTTTATATTGGCTTCGATTGAATAGAGTTTGAATTCCGTTTCTTCATAGTTAGAAGAAAATTGCTCCACTACATATTTTGTATTACCTGTACCTGAAAAATATAAATAAAGATTCATGAGTCACCTCTTATAAGAACAGATCTCTTTCCCCCTGCTCAATTCTTTTGATGTTTTCTAACAATAAATCCTTAACTTTTGGATTTTTTAGATGTTCTGCTGCTTCTAGGATAAACCTTTTCCCTTTAATTCTAAAATCCTCATCTGCATAATCCATTAAATATTCCATTAAAGTCATCAAAGCATTTGGCTCACATACGTTTCCAATCTGCCCCGATTTAGCCAATTTCATAAATCGGTCCCCAGTTCTTCCACTTCTATAACAAGCAGTACAGAAACTTGGAATCAATCCATCATTAACTAATGACTTCATTACTTCTAACACAGTTCTTTCATCACTTAACTCAAACTGAGGTGCCTCATGTTCATCATCACTATATCCACCTACATCAGTATTCGATCCAGCCGATATTTGTGACACACCATGTTTGATTAATTCTTCTCTAATTTCTTTTGTTTCTCTTGTTGATAAAATAATTCCTACAAACGGAACCATTAAACGAATGATTGCTACAATACGTTTAAACTCTTCATCTGAGATTGTATAATCGAAATCCGTTAACTCCATACCCTCTGCTTTTTTCAAACGAGGTACACTGATTGTATGGAACCCTACGCCAAACTCTTTCTCTAAGTGGTCGTTGTGTAACATAAGTCCTAATAACTCAAACTTATAGTTATATAATCCAAATAAAACTCCTGCACCAACATCATCAATCCCAGCACTTTGTGCTCTATCAAAGGCAGTTAAGTGATAATCATAATTTCCTTTTAAACTCTTAGGATGTACTTTTTCGTAAGTAGGTCTATGATATGTTTCTTGAAATAAAATATATGTACCGATTCCTACTTTTTGTAATTGTTTAAAACTTTCTGTATCCGTTGCTGCGATATTAACATTTATACGTCTAATATCACTTGAATCATAAATAGCTTGCAAACACTCTGTTACATACTCAATTGGTAAATGAACTGGGTCTTCACCCATTTCAAACGCAAGGCGTTTATGTCCCATTTTCTCCAATGCCAGTGCTTCTTTTTTAACTGTTTCTACATCTAATTTTTTTCTCGGAAATAAATTGTCTCTTCTATATCCACAATATGTACAGTTATTTACACATCTGTTTGATACATACATCGGCGCAAATGTTACAACACGTTTACCGTAAATTTCATCTTTAATTTTTCCAGCAATATCGTAAATTTGATCAAAAAACTCATCTGGAGAATTAATTAACTTTGCCATTTCTAAATGCGTCAATTTTTCTCTTTTATAAGCTTTTTCTAAAATGATTTCAATTTCCGTTATTGTTGGGTTCGTTCCATCAATCAATAACTGATGGATATACTCTTGATTCATCCAGTCCATGAATCACACCTCCATTGATTTATGATGTCCAATACTCATATCTACTTCATATCCAGTAAAATGGATTCTTGTTTCGATACAACCTCTACAGTGAGCAGCTTCGTCTCCTGTACAAATCTTGTTCTCATAAATTTCATATTTCGCTCTTTGTTCTGTTGGACTTAAATTCGGCATTACAACATTCGCTCCTGCTTTTAATACCATTTCACGTCCTCTACCATCTAATGTACCTAGCGCAGTCGTAGCTGGTAATAATACCTCAGGTAATATCAATCGTACCAACGCTACCATTACACTAGTTTGATTAATTGTCCCATCATCAAATCCAGCAAATGGAGTTTCACTATGATTTAGGAATGGACCTATCCCAACCATATGTGGTTTAAAACTCGCAATAAACTCTAGATCATCTGCTAGAGTCTCGTCTGATTGACCAGGAGAATTTATCATGATTCCACAACCTGTTTGATATCCGATATCCTTTAGGTTTTTAAGGCATTCCATTCTATTGTCAAAACTCATAGACTCAGGATGCAACTTCTCGTAATGTTCTTTGTTCGCTGTTTCATGGCGAAGTAAATAACGATCCGCGCCTGCATCATAATACTTTTGATACTGTTCACGTGTTTTTTCTCCAACGCTTAATGTAACCGCAGTATCAGGAAACTCACTCTTTATACTACGAATAATGTCACACATAACTTCATCATCAAATTTTGGATCTTCTCCACTTTGTAATACAAACGTTCTATAACCAAGTCTATATCCTTCTTTAGCGCAATCTAAAATTGTCTCTTTATCTAATCTATAACGGTCTACACCTTTATTCATTGCACGTATTCCACAGTAATTACAGCCTTGTTTACAATAATTCGAAAATTCAATTAGCCCTCGCATGAATACTCTTTTACCATATACTCTATTACGTACTTGATCTGCTTTATCTTTTAAATACTCTAACTCATCTAAACTTATGTTTTTAAGCAAAAATAAAAATTCTGCGCGACTTAAGTAATTTTCATCGTGTAATACATCAATTAAACGCAGAACTTCTCTTTTCTCTTCCTCTTTGTTTTGAGTTATTAACTTATTCATTATTCCCATATATCTCACCCAAACTCATTATATTGAAAGTCCTATGATTATTACGTAACAATTGTTACTAACAGCAAAAAAAAGAGACTTTTAACGTCTCTTTCACAACTCTTGCTTTATTCTATTTTTACCTTCCATTTTCGCTTTGTACATAAACTGGTCAGCGCGTTTAATTGCCTCATCTAATTTTTCATCACTAGATTGCATAGCTACACCACCAGAAATTGTCACTTGCACTTCTTTTCCCTCAAATTCAAATACAAGTTCTTCTACTTTTTTTCTAATACGTTCAGCGATTGATATCACATTCTCTGACGAATCATCAAAAATTAACGCAACAAATTCTTCGCCACCATAACGGAAAACTTCATCTGACTTTTTCAAAAATCTTCTTGTCATTTTACCTACAGAGGCCAATACTGTATCACCAAAGTCATGACCATACGTATCATTAACATGTTTAAAGTTATCTATATCCATAAATAAGACATATGTGTTTACCCCAGAACGAAGGTCTTTATTATTTAAAAATTCGTCAATAAAGTGTCTATTTGGTAATCCAGTAAGTTTGTCAGTATACGCCATGTCCTTATACTGATTCATTTTTACTAAAGTAGTGAACAAGTCATAGTTATCATTAAAGATTTCAATTGCACCAATAATTTCGTCACCTTCATAAAGTGGCATCGTTTTAACTACTACCGGTTTACGCTCTCCACTCTTATGTCTTAAAAATACTGCGGCTTCGCGTTGTGAACCATCTTTTATAGTTTCAAACAAAGGACAACCACTAAAACAAAGGTTCTTACCTTTCATGTCTTTATGATCTAAAATGTTATCAAAACAAAAACGACCTTCTAGTTCTTCAGCTGAATAACCCGTTAACTCCTCTGCTGCTTTGTTCCAAAATGTAATTTTTCGTTTACGGTCTACAAAATAAACTCCATCATATAAACCATTTAGTATGCTCTTATATAAGTTCTCCATAATCCAACCCCTTTTTAGTCTTAAATACATTTTAACAAATACGCTTCTCAAAGTCATATTTTCTTCATTCCTTTTGGATTTTTATATAGTAGGATATAATAAATATTGAAATAGGTTGAATTATTGGGGGATATAACTTTGAGTAAAGTCATAATACAAGAATGTAATGAATACGATGTAGATAAGATCCAAACAGGTTTAAAACAAAGTCTCAAACAATTAGGTGGTTTAGAAAGTTTTGTAAAACCAGGAGATAATATTTTATTAAAAATCAATATTTTAACGATCAAAAAAGTGGAGCAAGCCGCTACTACACACCCTGCATTTATCGAAGCAGTCGCAAGGGAGTTTTTAGATTTTGGCTGTAATGTTTATGTAGCAGATTCACCTGGTGGACCATTTGTTAAAGCAATGTTAAAACGAGTGTATAAAGCAGCGGGTATTACGGAATTAGAAAACAAGGTTAATGTTACACTAAATTACGACACTTCTAAAAAAGTTGTCTTTGTCGAAGAAGCCGTTAGATATAAAAAGATGGAAATATGTAATTATCTAGATAATATGGATCATATTATCTCAATGAGTAAAATGAAAACACATGGATACATGAGATTAACCGGAGCTGTCAAAAATATGTTTGGTGTTATACCAGGAATCACAAAAGCCGAACTACATGCTCGTTTCCCGGAGTTATTAGATTTTGCAGATATGTTAATTGATATTTGTGACTATATAAAACCGACTCTATCCTTCATGGATGGAATCATCGCCATGGAAGGGGAAGGACCTGGAAGTGGTACACCGAAAAAGATGAACACGGTTTTAGTTAGTAAAAACCCACATCACCTTGATTATGTTGCGGCAACTCTTATGAAAATAGAACCAACTTCAATCCCAACGATTCATCAAGGAATCGAACGAGGGTATATCAAAAGTGATTTTTCTGATATCGAGTTTGTGGGAGAGTATAAACAACTGATCCCAAAAACATATCAACAGGCAAAATCAAATGGATTTATGAGTTCTACTACTGGCTTATTAAACTTCTTAAAACGATATCCAAGGATTATTAATAAAAACTGTATTGGCTGTAGTGTCTGCGCTGATATCTGTCCGAAGGAGACAATAGAAATCGTCGACCAGAAGGCAGTCATTGATTATTCAAACTGTATTAGTTGTTTCTGTTGTCACGAGTTTTGTCCGGTGAAGGCGATTGACACAAAAAGACGAATCTGGCATTATTTAAAATCAAGAATTAAATAAATAGAGGAAACCTACAGTGTTAGGTTTTTTCTTCTTTTTAGCCATTCTTTACAATAAATTACCTCAAACGTTAAAAAAATTTTCACACTTTCCAAAATACCTCTTTTCTTCTACAGTACACTCATTGAAATGCAGAATGTAAGCGTGTATAATTTGTGTAGTCAATAAAGGAGGAAAGACAATGCTTAATAATGAATTACTAAAAAAAGTTCTAAACGAGACTTTAAGTACTGGAGCTGATTTCGCTGAAATTTTCTTGGAAGACACAGTGAAAAATGGACTTCAAGCTGAAGGTGGAATTGTATCAAGTTCATCTAACAGCCACATTAAAGGTGCCGGAATTAGAATCTTACAAGGTGAAGACCGTGTGTATGGGTACACAAACAACTTATCAGAAGAAAGTTTATTAGGATTGGCTAAATCATTAGCTAGTTCATTTACTGGAACTCCTACAGTATTTGATAAAGAATTCGAATACATCAAAGGTGACAGAAACAAAATTGAAATTCATCCCAAAGATGTTTCAATGGAACAAAAAGCCAAATACATCACAGAAGCACATGACATTGCGATCAATTACGACGAATGTATCAAACAAACAAGAATTGCATTAATGGATGATTATCAAGATGTATGGATCGTTAACTCAGATGGTAGATACGTAACAGACTCTAGAGTTAGAATTCGTTTCTACGTTACAGCTATTGCTGAAAAAGATGGTCAAATGCAAACTGGTGGAGAAGGTCCTGGTGGACAAGTTGGTTACGAATTTTTCAATTCAAATATCGTAAAAGAAACTGCAGAAACTGCTGCTTCTGTTGCGAAAACAATGGTTGAAGCGGAAGAGTGTCCTTCTAAAGAAATGCCAGTTATCATTAACAATGGTTTTGGTGGAGTTATCTTCCATGAAGCTTGCGGACATCCATTAGAAGCTACTTCAGTAGCAATTGGAATGAGTGTTTTCACAGGTAAAGTTGGAGAAAAAATCGCTAGTGATATCGTAACAGCTATTGATGATGGAACAATTGAAAATGGTTGGGGTTCAGGAAACTTCGATGACGAAGGAAATCCTACAAAACGTAACGTATTGATCAAGGATGGTATCCTTCAACAATACTTAGTTGATGATTTTAACTCTAGAAGAATGGATCAAGAATCAAATGGTGCTTCTCGTAGACAAAACTACAAGTTTAGCCCAACATCTAGAATGTCAAATACATTTATCGATAATGGTGAATCAACATTTGATGAAATAATCGAAAGTACAGAATATGGATTATTCGCTGCTAAATTAGGTGGTGGATCAGTAGATCCTACAACAGGTGACTTTAACTTTTCTGTAATGGAAGGTTATATTGTTGAAAACGGAAAAATCGTTAAACCTGTTAGAGGTGCAACATTAGTAGGTAACGGTGCAGAAGTATTACATAAAATCGATATGGTAGGAAACAACTTAGAATGTGCAAGAGGAATGTGTGGTTCTGCTTCAGGATCAATTCCTGCTGACGTAGGTCAACCGACTCTTAGAGTCTCAAAAATGACTGTTGGTGGTAGAAAGGGGTCTAACTAATGAAATTTTTCGAATTAGCAAAACAAAAAGGAATTGAAGATGTAGAGATTTACACTTCAGTTTCAACAAATAAATCAATCAAAACATTAAATAAAAAATTAGAGAGTTACCAAATCTCTGATCAAGCATTAAAGTCAGTGCGTGGTATTTATAACGGTAAAATGGGTTACGTTTACACAGAGGATTTAAACGAAGATGAAAACCTATTATTAGATCGTCTAATCGACAATGCAAAAATTGTAGCTTCACCAGATGTTGAAGAAATCTTCGCTGGAAGTAAAACATATCCAGAAGTAGAAAACACAACAAAAGAGGAATCTATTGAATACGATGAAATCATCAAAGCATTAGATACAATCGATGAAACTGCAAAAGGGTATTCTAAATTAGTAACAGATACTAGCGTCTCATTTTCTGAGTCTAGAACTGAAGTTACTATTGAAAACTCAAAAGGTTTAAAATTAGACAAAAAGAATCGTTATTACTTCATCTCTGGGTCTGTAGTTGCAGCAAAAGAGGGACAAAAAACAAATACATGGGATTACCAAATTGTTAAAAACTTCGATGAGTTTAAACCTGAGGAAATCGCTTTAGAAGCTGCGAAAGCATCTGTGTCAGGATTAGGAGCAGAACCTTGTTCGTCAGGGAGCTATCCAGTCATCCTTAAAAACAGCGCAGTAACTTCAATCTTAGGTGTATTAACTGGTGCATTCTACGCAGAAAATGTTCAAAAAGGTTTATCACCGTTAAAAGAAAAATTAAACACTACAATCTTTGGTGAAAACATCACATTAGTAGATGATCCATTCTTAAAAGAGGGATTAAGTCAGTCTACCTTTGATGATGAAGGTGTTGCGACTACTGTCACAACATTAGTTCAAAACGGTGAATTAGTATCCTATTTATACAACTTAAAATCAGCTAAAAAAGACAATGTTGAATCAACAGGTAATGGATTTAAAGCTGGTATTAGTGCTAAAGTAGGTACATCAACTACAAACATGTACGTTCTACCAGGAGAACATAACTTTGACTCTTTATTAGAAGGAATTGAAGATGGTGTTTACATCACAGAAGTTTCTGGTACACATGCAGGAATCAACGGAATCAATGGTGACTTCTCACTACAATCTCAAGGATTCATTGTAAAAAACGGAAAGTTAACAGATCCAATTCGTCTTATCACAATCGGTGGTAACTTATTCGAAATGTTGAGTAAAGTCGAAAAAATCGGAAACGATTTAAAATTCGATTATACGGGTACAGGAGCTCCTTCATTATTAATTAGTGATTTAGCAGTATCAGGTAAATAAAAACTAGGATTGCTTCAAGCAATCCTTTTCATTTCCAAAAACTAGTTGAATACTCCTTGTCTTTCATCTTAAATGAAATCAACTCTTCTAACAGCGCAAAGTTAATCTCCTCATTATTCATGATCTTAAAAGTCATCTTCCCTGTCTTGTATACTTGTTCAATTTTATTCCGAAACAGCTCCATATCATATCCTTCACAACCTACAGTAATATGGTTTTTAGAATAACTATACGCAATAATATATGTGTTATTTAATAGGAACATTGGTTGATTCCACTTTATTTCAAAGTGTCCTTTCGGAAATGTCTTAACAGTCCATTCAATCATTTGACGCATTCTTTCTTTTTGATCTTCATTTGGCGATTGTTTAATAAACTCTTCAAGTTCCATCCGTGACACCTCTTTTTTCTTAATATAACATATGCATCACAAAAACCTTCTTCTAGTGCATTACGAGTAATGGTATAATTAAGTAGGTGATTCATATGAATGAAACGTTTTATGTAAACAATGAACTAAAACATTTATCAGAGGACTACCGAATGAACGCATATTTAATGGACTCATTGCTAGATGAGAAGTTCCGAGAAGTAGGTCGTTCCGGGAAACTTTATGTGAAGTCAGATATTATTAAAGCAATACCCTTAAACATATTTGACTATACAATTTCAAACTTTACGATTATTTATTCAAGTAAAGATCACTATCAAGTCAACTATGATTTAATTGTAGATGATTCGGTAGAAGTTTGTACTGCTTGTTGGATCAAAAGGGATGACTGGAAACTATTGTTTTTCCAAATCACACCAAGAACCTAAGGGGGGTTACTATGCAAAAATATTCCGAATCAATTGAAAACTATATCGAAAAAATCCTTGTTCTTAGTGCGGATGGCAATGGAGCAAGAGTAACAGATATCGCTTCTGGATTAAGCGTTTCGAAAGCGTCTGTTAACGAGATCATAAAAAAACTAATCGTAGAAGGATTAGTTACGCATGAACGTTATAAAAATGTATTTTTAACGGAAAAAGGCGAAAGATTAGCGTCTAAAGTATATGAAAAACATGAAACGATCAAATCCTTCTTGAAAGACTATTTAGGTGTTAGTGATAAAAATGCAGAAGAGGAAGCGTGTCGTATTGAACACATTATCAGCGATGAAACATACGAAAAAATTCAATTAAAAATGAAAGGATGAGCACTTATACTCATCCTATTTTTTGTATTTGGTTTAAAGTATCAATAAAACGTAGTTCTTGTGAGTTATCCGCAAACCCTCCGCAGTGCGGTGTCATAATAACATTGTATTTTGTTAAGTCATGCTTGCTAGGAGAAATCTCAGGATTATCTTTAGTAGGATATTGATACCAAACATCACTACCATACCCTAATAAATCACCTTTATCTAACGCAGTATAGAGTGCGTCTTCATCTACTACTTTACCTCTAGCTACATTAATTACATAAGAGGCATTTCTACTCAAAATTGAGTTATCAATACTGGATGTTGTTTCATCTGTTAGTGGAACACACACAAATACAAGATCTGATACATCAAATAGTTCTTCTAATGAAGGAACATTTTTAACACCCGGTTTATGTGTCCTACTATAAGCATACACGTCTTCTGTGAATGGTTTTATATAACTGTGTAATATCCTACCAATTTCGCCATACCCATATATCCCTATCACTTGATTTGATAAAGAGTTCCATGCTACACGTGAAGAAAAGTTTCGATTACCCCATCTATTTTGTTTTAACTCTGAATCATAATAGGTAATTCTACCTAATAACCCAAGTGCTAAAGCCATAGCTCTTTCAGATACAAACTTCGAGTGTGCATTAGATGTATGAATCGTTATGTTTTTAGATTCAACATAATCCACATCAAATCCGTTTTTACCTGTAAAAGGAATAAATATATGTTTTAGATTTTTTGCTTTATCAATTTGTTTATTAGACATTCTTCCTGCAACAATCGCGTCAACTTCACTAAGAAGTTCATCTTCATAACCAGCTAATGGGACCATATCAAACGAATAATTTTTATCTTTATACATCTGAATCATTTCTTGATTTATAATACCAACTTTCATATTGCCACCTCATTAAAATTATAACAAAAAAATGGCGCTTGTACGCCATTTGTAATTTGCTTGTTTATATATATTGTATCCACCATTTAAGTTTACTGCTTCAAACCCATGTGCCCTTAACATTGACACCGCCACATGCGCACGTTGACCCACCTGACAGGTAACCACTATTTTTTTGTCCTTTGGTAATTTATCCAAATGTTGTCTTAAGTCATCCACATTGATATTAACACTACCTTCTATATGTCCAGTATTGTATTCTTCAATAGATCGGACATCTAAGACAAACTCATCTTTAAGTTCATTCCATCTGATAAACTCATATCCATTTAACTGGTTATCAGCTATGTACCCTGCGATATTCACTAAGTCTTTTGCGCTATTATAAGGAGGTGCATAAGCCACTTCGATTTCTGCTAACTCTTCCACTTTTGCGTTAAAACGCATTGCAGTAGCGATCACATCAATTCTTTTTTCAACTCCATATTTACCAATTGCTTGTGCTCCTAAGATTTTACTTGTTTCAGGATTGTATAAAACTTTTAAATCAATCTCTTCTGCATCTGGATAATATCCTGCATGATGATTTTTATTAACATAGATTACCTCATATGGTTCTTGTATCTGCTTCTCCGTTAAACCAGTTGCAGCAGCAGTTAGATCAAATACTTTCGCTACACTAGTCCCCATTGTTCCTGGGTAAGAAATTCTTTTCCCCATAATGTGATCTGCTACAATTCTTCCCATTCTATTCGCTGGCCAAGCCAGTGGAATAATTGTGTTTTCTTTTGTAATAAAGTTCTTTACTTCAATTGCATCCCCAATCGCATAAATATCTTTATCATTTGTTTGAAAATTTTCATTTACCAAAATATTTCTTCCAACATCTAGTCCAGCATCAGAAGCTAATGATGTTTCCCCTTTAACACCAATCGCCATAATCACAAAGTCTGCTTTTATTTCATTTTGATTTGTTTTCACCGCTTCAGAAGTGAATGACGTAACCGTCTCACCTAAATATAGTGAAATCCCATGTTCATTTAATTCCTCATGTAAAAACTGTGCCATCTCATAATCAAATGGTGCCATTACCTGATTAGCCATATCGATTAAACTCACTTCTAACCCAATATGTCTTAGGTTTTCTGCCATCTCTATACCAATGAAGCCTCCACCGATTACTGCTACAGTTTTTGGATTGTGTTCTTCTATGTGATTATAAATTGCATCTGTATCTTTGATGTTTCTCAAAGTAAATACATCCAATTCATCGATACCAGTGAAACTAGGCTTAATTGGACTAGCCCCTGGAGATAAAATTAACTTGTCATATGACTCTATATACTCTTCTCCCGTTACTACATGTTTAACAGATACTGTTTTGTTTTTTCTATTAATGCGTAGTACTTCCGAATTATTTCTAACATCGATATTAAAACGATTCATCATCTTTTCTTTACTTGTTACGAACAGTTCTTCTCGGTCTTGAATCACACCACCAATATAATATGGTAACCCACAGTTTGCAAACGAGATATGCTCTCCTCTTTCAAACAGTACTATCTCATGATTTTCATCTAACCTTCTTAAACGTGCCGCTGCGCTCGCTCCTCCAGCAACACCACCTACAATTATTGTTTTCATAAATTCCTCCTAAATCACCTTTAGTAGTGTACAAAAACACGTAAAAGAAAACAAATAGTTTGCTTACAAACTATTTGTTATTTAATGGTATGAGGTCCACATCTATTTCTTGAATAATGTCTATCTCATTCATCAGTTTCTCTTCTATATCTTTGATTAAGGCATATCCTTCATAAATTGTCATATTTCCGTCTACATAAACATCAATATTTACATCAATATGGTTTAAATGAAATATCGCTTTTATATGCTTTATATTAATAATCTTATCACATGAGTTTACAACATCTCTGATCAGGTCTACCTGTTGTTTACTTGGTGCAGTATCCATTAACTCCACAACGGATTGCCAATAAATCTGGATACCTTGTTTCGCAATAATCACGGCAACAATTAATGCTGCGATAGGATCTAGTATGTTATATCCTAAAATAACTCCTCCTACCCCAATTAATGCTGCTACAGAAGATAATGAATCTGATCTATGATGCCATGCATCCGCAACTAAAGAATTAGAACCAATTTTTTTCCCAACTCGTAAACTGTAATAAAACATAAACTCATTCGCTACGATTGAAACTACAACTACAGCTAACCCATAATACGTTGGTTGGCTTAACACTTCATTTTGTATACCATTAATCGCATTCCAAGCGATTCCAGCTGCGGTAAAGATTAAGATACCTGCGACTATTTTTGTAGCGATTAACTCTGCTTTTTCATGTCCAAGTGGATGGTCTTCATCCGCCGGTTGATTAGAAATCGTTATTCCAAAGAACACAAACACTGTTGTTAATATATCTGTTAACGAGTGAAATGCATCCGCTACTAATACGCTCGATCGAGCAAGTAAACCTACAATCAATTTAATAACAACCAAACCTGCATTAATTAACATCGTATCTCTAGATACTCTTCTTCCTAATTTTGCTTTCTCGTTCATCTACTTCATCTCCAATAATTCACTACGTAATGGATCCTTTACATGTTCTAGAGCATATCTAAAGATCATTCTATCCATTGTTTCGTAGTGTTCTCTTAAGTACTTTTCTATTTTTTTAGGATATGTTGGATACGCCACTTTTAACACCCATCCAACTCCCTTTCTTACATGATAATCCTCATCCTCTTTTAAACGTTCCACCAATGTGATCATTTTATCATAATCATACTCTAGTGATTGTGACACACTACTACGTACCATTGCTACTAAACTTGTTCTTCTAATGTTAGGGTTATTTGAGTTACTCCATTTATCTAAATAAGAATAATAATCTCCAGATTCTATTACAGGGTTTAACGCTCTATAACATAACTGATCTACTCTTGCCCAACCAACTACAACAGTATGTAGTAGTTCTTCATAAAACGGCAAAAATTCACCAACTAACACCGACTCTCTTCTTTTTAACCACAAAGTCGCAATTGAATACATTCCAACTACTGGGTTACTGATGACTTTTCTTATAACTTCTAAAAACCCATAATCATCACTAGGTAAGAACCTATAAAATCTACTTGCCAGTTTACCAAAATAAACAGCGGACTTTTTATGTTTTCTTAAATACACTTGTAACAGGTCCGTTAATAACTCATAAGATAACTCTAATTCTAATTGAATGTCATACGGTTCAATTTCTACTAACTTTTTATTAATGTTTTTCGCTAACACACAACCCATTGATTCATAAAACCGTTGACTCTCCACGGCTGGATGTGCAGAAATGTATAACTTCTTCGCACCCTTAAGCATTGCCTCTAATGAGGCGAATAATAAAAGTTCTTTTCCGATACCTTCACCCCTATATCTTGCATCAACATGGATATAAGGTAAATTAATATACTCATCAAATTGATAAAAATCAATACATGTAAAACCAATTACATGCTTCCCGGAATAAGCAGCGTATACTACACCACCTTTTTTTACAAGGTCTTTCAAATATCCAGCTGTTTGAATTAACTTTTCGTCATTCCACTTTTCTGTAAAACGGTCTTCTTTTTCTAATAGAATTTTATCAGACAAATAGTAAACTCTATTGGTCTTTTGATCTCTTTTAAATCCTAATAAAAAATCATCTGTAATTGCGTTTGCTGAGATTTTTTTAATCATAATCACACCTCATTACCATTATAGACTAGATTTAGACTTGTTTACAGTTTGACTCTTTGTTTTTAAAAAACATAAACTGTCTCTATGTTATAATCAGTAATGAGGTGAACGATATGGTGCATGTAGAATTATTTAAAGTCTTTTTCAAAATAGGCGCAACAGGGTATGGTGGAGGAAGTGCTTTGGCTCCTTTAATCCACAAAGAAACTGTAGAAGAACGCAACTGGATTACTGAAGATGAGTTTATTGATATCGTCGCCGTAGCGAACATGTTACCTGGACCAAGTATGGTAGAAATGGCAACTGCTGTTGGATATAAAAAAGCAGGTACCTCGGGTGCACTTATTACTTCGTTTGCGATTACTTTACCAATTATGATTTTGTTTACTTTATTTATGGTGGCTTTAAATAGATTTATTCCAGCAGAAGTGTTAAACGCTATTACTGCTCCTGTACTTGGGACAGTGTCCGCTTTAATGTTAACATTAGTGAAAAAGTTTTATTTTCAAAGTGCAAAACAGATTCGTATTCCTTTGATTTTGTTAATCTCTCTAGTTTCATTAGTGTTAATCTACTTCCTTAAAATACATCCTTCATTAATTATAGTTTCAATGTTCATCATCGTATATTTCAGTTCATTGAAGGGAGGAAATAAATAATGTTATTATTTGTTCTTTCCGTATTGGTTGTTGTATTCGTTACATTTGGCGGTGGAGCTGTATTTATTCCGATGTTTGAAGATATGTTTGTTTACAGAATGGAGATATTTTCAATTGAAGAATATAGTTCTATAATCGCAATATTAAACGCATTTCCTGGTCCTACTGGTGGTAAGATTGCTGGTTATACTGGGTATGTTGAATATGGTGTGGTAGGCTTTATATTCGCTTCTCTAGCCTTTATTTTACCTGGTACTATTATGATGTTGATTTCTTATAACTTAGTAGAGAAGGTAAAAGATTCAAAATTATTTAAGCAGTTAAACTTATATATAAAACCCATTGTTATCGGAATCTTTTTATCGATTGTTCTGAAGTTTACAGTGACTAGTTTTAATATTATGGGTTATGTAGAGACGATTGTTATCACAGTAGTATCCTATATATTGTTAGACCGATTTAAATTATCTCCTTTAAAGGTTATTGGCTTAGCAATCCTTTATGGAGTAATCAGTTATACATTATTCTAAAAAAAAGCACTTATCCAAATGGATAGGTGCTTTATATATATCTTATTTAGGCACTTAAATAAGCTTCTTTAACTTTATCATCATTCATTAACTCTTTGGCGTCACCACTCGTTACAATCTTACCAGTTTCTAATACATATGCTCTATGCGCAATTTGCAGAGCACGATTTGCATTTTGTTCTACTAATAAAACCGTAGTTCCCTGTTTGTTAATTTCTTCAATGATGTTAAAGATTTCATCTACTAATATTGGCGCTAACCCCATTGATGGCTCATCCAATAACAATAGTTTTGGACGGCTCATTAATGCTCTACCCATCGCTAGCATCTGTTGTTCTCCTCCAGACAGAGTACCAGCTTGTTGAGTAAGTCTTTCTTTTAATCGAGGGAAAGATTTATACACTCTATCTAGATCTTCGCTTAGATCTTCTCCTCTTTTTCTACTGTATGCACCCATCTCCAGGTTTTCCAGTACTGTCATAGTAGGAAACACACGTCTTCCTTCAGGCACCTGTGCCATACCCCTCCCAGGAATTTTGTGTGCGTCTACCGTTACTAAATCTGATCCTTCGTACTTGATACTACCTTTTGAAGCAGGTAATAAACCTGATAATGTTTGCAGAATTGTTGTTTTCCCTGCACCGTTTGAACCGATAAGAGTAATGATTTCTCCTTCTTTTACATCAAACTTTACACCCTTAATTGCATGAATTGCTCCATAATGAACATGTAAGTTTCTAACTTTAAGTATTGTTTTATCTTTTACCATAGTTACTCACCTAAATATGCTTTGATTACATTTGGATTTGACTTAATCTCATCCGGTAATCCCTTCGCAATAATTTTTCCATAATCCACTACAACAAGTCTCTCACAGATTCCCATCACCAACTTCATGTCATGTTCGATTAATAAAACAGCAACATCAAATTTTTCTCGGATAAAGTTGATTGTATCCATCAACTCATCTGTTTCCTGCGGATTCATACCCGCAGCGGGTTCATCCAATAAAAGTATTTTAGGGTTTGTCGCTAACGCTCTAGCAATCTCTAGTTTTCTTTGCTTACCATACGGTAAATTTTTCGCTTTTTTATGTGCGTAACGATGCAATTTAAATACTTTCAACAATTTCATACATTCTTCATCAGCGTTTTTTTCTTCTTTCCAAAACTTAGGTAATCGGAAGATTGAAGTGAAAAACGAATAACTCATTTCATTGTGATATGCTACCTTTATGTTTTCTAACACTGTCAGTTCATCGAATAAACGTATATTCTGGAATGTTCTAGCCGCCCCAGATGCAACAATAGCACTTGGAGACTTCTTAACAATACTCGTTCCATCGATCTCAATCGAACCTTCAGTAGGTACATATACACCTGTTAACATATTAAATATAGTTGTTTTACCTGCACCATTCGGTCCAATTAATCCAACCAATTCTCCTTTATCAATAGAGATTTCAAAATTGTTTACAGCTGTTAAACCACCAAAGACCATTGTTAATCCTTTAACATCTAATAAAGCCATTATTCTTCCTCCCCTTTTCTAAAGATTTTTTTCACTCTTTCTGGGAAAGATTTTAAACTTTTCCATGCAGCATTTACTGATAACTCCGATGTTCCGAAGATTCCCTGTGGTCTAAACAACATCATCGCAATTAGTAATACTGAATATAATAACAATCTGTACTCTGCAAACTCTCTTAACACCTCTGGAAGGAATGTTAAGATCGAAGCACTAATGATAGATCCTGTTATAGAACCCATTCCACCTAACACGACCATTACAAATACATCAACTGATTTTAAAAACCCAAAACTCGCTGGTGTTGGTGCGATAAATCCTTGAGTAAAGGCTAATACAGCACCTGCAATTCCACCAAAGAATGCGGCAATACTAAATGTCGTTACTTTATATTTTGTTAAGTTGATTCCTACAGCTTCTGCAGCAATTTCGTTCTCACGGATCGAAAGAACCGCTCTACCATGTCTTGATTTCATCATCAATACAATAATTGTTACTGACACAACCATTGTCCAAAATGCGATTGGGAAGTTCATAATTCTCGGTATTCCAATTAATCCTTGCGCTCCTCCTGTTAAAGAAGTCGCATTTGATAGGAATGCCATAACAACCTCACCAAATCCCAATGTCATAATCCCTAAATAGTCCCCTTTCAATCTTAATGCTGGAGTACCAACAATAAGACCTGCTAAGGCAGCTACTAATCCACCCACTGTAGCAGACACAATAAACAACAATAATTCTTGCGGTCCACTCCATGTCCATGATTGAAATGCGGATGCATTTTTAATCGCGATTCCTGTTAACGCAGCACCATATGCTCCTAAACCCATAAAGGCAGCATGCCCTAATACCAACTGACCCAACATACCAGTTGAAAGGTTTAACGATACCGCAGCGATTATACCAACCGTTACTAGTATTAATATTGTTGAATAATATCTAGTTAAAACCTCAAATGAGATTAACGATTGTAATACGATATAAACCACTAATACTAAAGAGAAATTGCGTAAATAATTTTTCATAGTTTTACTCATTATACTTTCTCCTTAATATTCTTTCCTAAAAGTCCTGTTGGTTTAAATAATAAAACAATAATCAATATTCCAAAGACAATCGCATTTGCCCAAGAACTTGACAAGTATCCTTTTGTCATTTGCTCAACAAACCCAATTACATACCCACCAATCATTGCTCCAGGTAATGATCCAATACCACCTAATACTGCAGCAACGAATGCTTTCAACCCAGGCATTACTCCTAGAGTCGGAATGATTTGAACATACTTAATACTATAAAGAACTCCACCTAAAGCACCTAATGCCGAACCAATAGCAAATGTTAATGTAATTACTCCATCTACATTGATTCCCATTAATCTTGCTGCATCTTTATCCAAAGAAACAGCACGCATTGCCTTACCTGCTTTTGTACTTTTGATAAATACTGCTAAAAGAATCATTACACCAATCGACAACAACACTGTTACGATTGTTAAATTTGATATAGGTAACCCTAAAAACATAAATTCTTCTTTAGAAATTAATGCTGGCATAATTTTCGGTTCTGGATCGAAAATTAGCAAAGCCAAGTTCTGTAAGAATAAACTGACTCCGATCGCCGTAATTAACGCGGACAACCGTGGTGCTTTTCTTAAAGGTTTATAGGCTACTCTTTCTACCAATATACCCATTATTACGGCGAAAGCCATCGCTAATAACACAACAACAACGAATGGTAAATGAAGACCAAAACTCGTCGCGAATATAAAAGCAAAATATGCACCAAACATCATAATTTCACCGTGGGCAAAGTTGATTAACCTGATAATACCGTAAACCATCGTATAACCGATCGCAATTAATGCATAAATAGAACCTAGATTAATACTATTTACCAATTGTCTTAAAAATAAATCCATATGTACTCCCCCAATTAGATAACAATAAGAATAAGGCACAAGACCTTATTCTTACTATATGTTGTTCTATTTACTAATTTACTCTCCTGATACTTTTTTAATTACTACATGTTCACCATTTACAAATTGAATCATTGTAACTGGTTTGATTGGATCACCTACTGCATCAAACGAGATGTCACCAGTAACTAAACCAGGTAAATGCGTATCTGCTAAAGCCGCGATAATCGCGTCTGAATCTGTAGATCCAGCTGCTTCAATAGCCGCAACCATTGTATAAACTGCATCATAAGCTAATGCTGCTAATGCGTTTGGAGCTTCACCATATTTTTCAGTATAGTTTGCTACGAAGTCTTGTACTATTTGAGATGAATCCGATTTTGCATAGTGGTTACCGAAGTAATGACCTTCAGCTACATCTGCATAATCTTGTTCAATTCCATCCCAACCATCTCCACCGATCATTGGTAGGTCTAGTCCCATTTCAGATGCTTGAGTCAAGATTGCTCCAACATCTTGTGTATAACCTGGCACAAAGATAAACTCTGCATCCGTACTTTGAATATTTGCTAATAGCGCTGTGAAATCAATATCACCAGCTGACCAAGCTTCTTCTGCTACAATCTCACCCGTATATGCTGATTTAAATCCAGCAGCCAGACCTTCAGAGTAAGCATCATCTTTGTTAAATAAAATCGCACCTTTAGAAAGATCTAAATCTTCCGCAACGAAACGACCAATTAAAGCACCTTGGAAACTATCTGTATAACACGCTCTAAATACATTTTCTGCATCCAATGTAACTTCTGGATTCGTAGCAGTTGGTGTTAATACAGGCAATCCATCTGAGATTGACAATGGTTTAATCGCAATCGTTTCACCTGACAACGTTCCACCTACTAACGCTACAATTTCATCTTCTTGAGTTAATCTGTTATATGAGTTTGTACCCTCAACAGCATCACCCTTACTATCATATGCTATTAGTTCTAATGGTCTACCTAATACACTACCAATTTCATCAACAGCCAATTGTGCACCTTGTTTAGCAGCAACACCGTAAATAGATAACCCACCAGTTAATGGTCCGAATGTACCTAATCTAATCGGATCATTAGAGTCATCCTCACTTCCTCCACAACCTGCTAATCCTAACGCTAAACCTAGCGCTAATACTAAAGTTAATAATTTTTCCATCAATAATTGTCTCCCCTCAAAAATATATATTGTTCGCATCATATCACAGTAAATAGTTCGTGTTCAAGACCTTTTTTAATTAATTTATCTTTGTGAAAAGCCTTACATGAATTTTTGAAAAGTTTTCATAAATGGGTAGCGTTTACATGGCTTTATTTGCTAGACTTTCTATTCTTCGCATGAAATCAGCGTTTTTTGAGTTACCTTCATTTCAAGATAATGTAAACGGTTTATAAGTGTTCATTAAGAGGTCATCTGTTTAGTTTTTGTTCAAACTAAAATTAGACATTACCTCACTATCTATAAACATCAAAATGTGATAAGATAAATCCGCAAGTTTTTATAGAGGTGAAGTAAATGAGTATAGATGTAGTTAAATTACTTACAATGATGTTGATTGGTGGACTGATCGGGTGGATCACAAATAAAGTAGCAATCAAAATGTTATTTAGACCAGTCAAGGAAATCAAAATTTTGTTCTTCCGTCTTCAAGGTGTATTGCCAAAAAGACAAAAGGAAATTGCAAAAGTTATCGGTGAAACGATCGAAACAGAATTTTTAAGTAAAGATGATATTGTAAACAACCTTTTAACAGAGGAAACAATTGAAAAAGGTAAAGCACAACTGAAAGTTGTTCTAGCGAAAAAGATTAGAGAAATCGTACCTTCAATGGCGTTGATGTTCCTAGGAGATATTGATAAGGTTATTTCTGACTTTATCGATAATGAGGGAGATAACTTATTAAATCAACTAACAAGTCAGTTTATGGAAGGTGATATGCTTGATATCTCTGGAATTATTGAGCAAAAGGTGAATGAGTTAGCATTCGAAGAGTTTGAAGATCTTGTTTATGAAATCATGGACAAGGAATTAAAACATATAGAATATGTTGGTTTATTCTTAGGTTTAATTATCGGTGCGGTACAATACTTTGTAAATGTATTAATATAAAAAGGAACTCAAGCGAGTTCCTTTTATTTGACTTGGCGGCGTCCTACTTTTGCTCGTGAGAACTATCATCGGCGCTAAAATGCTTAACTACTGTGTTCGGGATGGGAACAGGTGTATCCATTTTGCTATCGTCACCAAATGGTGGAGAATGACGGACTTGAACCGCCGACCCTCTGCTTGTAAGGCAGATGCTCTCCCAACTGAGCTAATCCTCCATTGCAAGATACATTATAGCAAATACCTAAGCTTGATTCAAGACCCTACAATCAATTACTTCTTTCAAGATATAAAAACTCTCAGTTCCGTCATCCGCAAATTTTAATTGGCACCTTACCTAACATGTTATAATAAAAAAAATCACTAAGGACGGTACATATGGCTTACTTTAAAATTAACTACTATTCTGAAACGATAAATAAAAACATGGATATGATTGTAGTACTACCTACAGGGGATTATCCGGTAAAAAGAGACAAAAATGGAAACTATGCAGTATTATATTTAGTACATGGGTACACATCAGACTATTCAAAATGGCATCGACTTACATCAATTGAAAGATATGCAGACCAGTATGGTATCGCAGTCGTTATGCCAGATGTAGGTAAATCGTTTTATCAAGACATGGTATATGGAGATCCACACTTCACACATCTAACCGAAGAGCTGCCAAATAAGATAAATGCCTGGTTTAAGATCACTTCTGACCCAGATTATACATTCATCGCCGGAAACTCAATGGGTGGATACGGAGCAATGAAGGTGGCATTAACATATCCCGATAGATTTAACGCAGCTGGTACACTTTCCGGTGCATTGGTTATTGGACAAATAGATAATATTGGAGTAGATTCAGAGTCTCCTTTATGGTTACAGCGTTTAAAAATTGATCTTCCGTTAGCGTTTGGGGATTTAAGTAAAGTTAAAGGTAGCGAAAATGATTTGTTCCATTTATTAAAAGAAAATAAATCACAAGGCAAAGTTCTACCAAGATTATTTGTATGTTGTGGTACGGATGACTTCGTTTATGATGCCACAGTTGCGTTTTCAAATGCCTTGAATGAATTAAAAATTCCATTTAGATACTCCGAAGAAAAAGCCGAACACACATGGGATTATTGGGATAGAGAAATCCTTAAGTTCATAGAACTTATTTGTGAAGATGAAAGAATGAAATAAGTTAAAAGCTATTGCGAAAGCAATAGCTTTTATTTTACTCTGTTCTTAATGCATTAACAGGATCTTTTTTAGAGGCAATTGAGGCCGGGATTAAACCAGATAGTAATGTTAATCCAATACTCAATGCTACTAATCCTAAAGATTGAACGATATCCATTTGGACTATATTATTAATATCTAGCATTTTACTTAATATGCCGTTTATTGGGAAACTTAACGCATAAGTAAGAGCTATACCTAATGAACCAGCTACAAATCCTACAATAATTGTTTCTGCGTTAAACACGCGCTTAATATCTCTTTTTCTAGCTCCCAAACTTCTTAGGATACCAATCTCTTTTGTTCTTTCTAGTACAGATACATATGTAATGATTCCGATCATAATAGCACTAACTACCAGCGAGATAGCAGCGAATGCTACTAATACAGTCTGAACTAGGTTTAACATTGTACCCATCATATCTGTAATCGTTTCAGCCATATCAGAATAAACGACTTGATCTTCTAAATCTAGACCTTCATTCCACTCATCTAAGTGTTCTTTAATCAGTTCTTTTGAATCAAAATCGTTTGGATAAATCATTATTCCAACAGGTTCACTTAATGCACCTAGTGATTTTAAGATATCTTCTTTTGTTAAATACTCACTGAACTCTTGTCCAGTCAATATATTCGTTTCACTATTCAGTTGTGCTTCAGCAATTTCAGAAGCCGCTCCGTTTTCTAAAACTAATTCCGTCAAGGCATGTGTATAATACACTCCTTCATTTAATAAAGACGTATTTACATCTCCGCCTTCTACACTTTCAGTTCTAGGTCGGACTATCCCGGTAATTTTTGTAACAATACCATTTTGATATGCTTCAGCTAAGTCCTGGTTTGGCATATAGATTTCAGCTAATTCATTATATAAATAATAATAATCATTATCCGCAACTACTAACTCAGTACCCAACAAATCGTTTAGATTAATTTCTTCATCTACGCTATAACCAAGTAGACTTAGATAAGACTGATTTAGTCTGTTGTATTCATCTACTACTAACAATGTTTCATTCGCATTTTCAGGATATGTCCCTTCAATTAGTTCATAGTTTTCTAGTATTAAGTCTGTGTCATTCGGTAACTCACCAACATTTAATCCTACTTGCCCATTCACTACCATTGGTGCATCCTCGTCTGCTAATACATTCATCTGTGCTCCAAGGATATATTGAATCGATCCTAATTCATCCGTTTCAATTTGTTCTATAAATGAAACATAATCTTCTGTTATTGAATTTTTATGACTTCCCACTTCATCAGACGGGTCATAAGGAGTTACAAAACCTTCTGAAACCTCGGGTTCCTCTCCTTCTTGATAAACACTCATTGGTCCCATTCTTAATGTGGTATTTGCTTCAGTTACTGTAATTGGTAAACCAGATAACTGATCTTCCTCTAAAGAACTAATTTGACTATTCATCCCATTCGATAAACTCAGTACTAACGCAACTCCTATAATACCGATTGAACCTGCGAAAGCTGTAATCAACGTTCTACCAAACTTTGTCTTTAAGTTATTAAAAGATAGTGATAAAGCAGTTAAAAAACTCATTGAAGTCTTTTTTGGTTTGTATTCTCTATCCTGAACTGAATCCAATACACCGTTCGTGTCTCCAATAATCTCTCCATCTTTTAAATTTACAATTCTAGTAGAATACTTTTCAGCTAACTCTTTATTATGGGTAACCATAATAACTAACTTATCCTCAGAGATCTCTTTAATCAATTCCATAATCTCCATACTAGTTTTTGAATCTAATGCTCCTGATGGCTCATCCGCTAGAATTATCTCTGGGTCATTTACCAATGCTCTAGCGATTGCTACTCTTTGTCTTTGCCCACCTGATAATTGATTTGGTTTTTTATGAGTATGATCTTCTAATCCAACTTTTTTTAAAACATCTAACGCTTTTTCCTTACGCTCTGCTTTACTGACACCACTTAACGTCATACCTAACTCAACATTGGCTAAAACAGTACTGTGGCTTACCAAGTTATAACTTTGGAATACAAATCCTACAGAATGATTTCTGTAAGCGTCCCAATCTGAATCAGTAAACTTCTTAGTAGATACTCCATTAATTTCTAAATCACCACTTGTATATCGGTCTAAACCACCTATGATGTTTAACGTAGTTGTTTTCCCACAACCACTTGGACCAGTGATTGAAACAAATTCACCTTTGTTAAAGGTTAAACTTATACCTTTTAACGCTTCTTGTCTCAAATCCCCTGTTATATATACTTTTTTAATATTTTTCAGTTTCAACATATCTTTCACCTCGCATTGAGTATACACCCCAAAAATATGATTGTCAACAAATATTTATCGTTTTTCATTAATTTTTATTTATTTTACATAAATTTGATAACGATTATGACATAAAAAACTCCAGTTTACACCGGAGTCTAAAGTTCTTTTATTCTTCTTCTAATGTTTTTATAAACTCAACAACTGTTTCTTTCCATGATTTTCCTTGAGCACGGTCAGTTAAATAATAATCAGGTATAACACCATTATCAAAAATTTCAAAATCTGCATCTACCTGCGCCGAGCTAGAAGAATACCTTATTAAAGCACCATCAGGTGTTACCATATTTGCTACTGAGCATGAGCCTCCCCCAGTTTCATCACCAATGATTGTCGCGAAGTCATTATCTTTGGCTATCTGAGTAAACAAACTACCCGCACTATAAGTTATAGGGGAAGTAAATATATAAAAATCAGCATCTATAAAGTTTGTTGTTCCTACAATATCCTGGTATCTTGCACCTGTTAGAGTATCCATTTGATTATGGTAAAACTTGTGATTCGTCAGGTACGATAAGTACGTGTTTGAAACACTTAATCTACCACCTGTATTACAACTTAAGTCAATCACGATAGTATCATACTCACTAGCTTGTTTCATTAGTTGATAATACTCAGAATCTTGATTTAATTCAAATCCGTTAACTTTCACAAAAGCAATATCATCTATCACCTCAAAATCAAAGAGCTCTTTTCCAAATTGACAAACATACTCATATCTTGCTGGTGAATCATATGTTCTACTCAATGTAGGAGAAACATAAGTTGGAAATCTCGGACCAGGTGTCATTAATGAAGTATGTAAATCATCTAAACTAGCAATAAAACGACTCATCGATTGATAATATTTGGAAACACTCTCTGGATTTTTTAATCCAGGATATTCCGCTAACAGCAGGTAAGGGTCTTCAATTCCCTTATACTTTGTTAAACCATATTTTATATCTAACCATAACGCCAAAAAATCATAGGTATGTTTCGCCGCCACTTCTAAATCTTCTGGTTTTCTACCCGTCAAAATATCAGTATACTCTTCAGATCCTATATTTACAAAGTCAAATAGCAACACCTTCTCTTCTAATTCATATAAATCTACCACACGGCCAGTTAGTAAAAAGCTAGCCAAATATAGTGGTATATAAATTTCCCCATCTTGTTGCACCATATGAAGGTTATATTTATTTAAATCAATTAACAATGAGTTATCAATATTTTCATCTTCTTCCAACAAATTTTTATCATCAGCATACTCATTATCTAAAATATCTCGATTACTAATCCTAATCGTATTTTCCTCTACATTAAACTCCATTTGTCCATTCTTTTTAGTATAGAATAGTTGATACTGTATAACGTTTGGTTCTTCTCTTAATATAGAAGTAGCAATGTCATCTATTCTAATTTTTTCCACAAACTCATGTAAGCCAATATAGGAAATATCAGGATCTTCTATACTTTCTTTTACATTCAGGATAAAGGCTTCTGTAAATGCATATTCTGTATAATCAACAATATCTAGTTCAGTTCCCTCATGCATACCATTTAAGACATTAACAGACAAAATATCTGTCATTTCATTTCCGAATATATCAGAAACCGAAAATGCTATTTCGCATTCCCCTTCATGATCAATAAGCTGCGAATAATCCCACTCTACCTTATAATCACTATCGTCTGTTATAGAAATATAATATTCTAAATCGAAGTGAGTAGTTGTATATATAGTAGGATGTTTTATTATCTCAACTATAGGAGAACTATTATCCACCTCTACTTCATTTTTTTTAACGTCTTCACAACCCAATAGTGTAATTGATAAAAGTAATATCAGTATTTTTTTCATAGTCTGCCTCTTTCTATTCGATTACCTATATTATATAAACTTCAAAAGAAAAACTCTAGCGATTGCTAGAGTTTAATTTCTATTTATATTCGTTGTTGATAATTTCAGCAACCGTTTCTTGCCAAGATTTTTCGGCATATCTAGTATCAATGAAGAAATCAGGTTCCACACCATCTTCAATTACTTCACCTTTACTATTACTGTATGCATAGTTACTTGAGTTCGTAAACACAGCACCATCAGGTGTTACAGCATTTTGTACCGCACAAGCACCACCTAATGAACGCTCACCAATAATAATTGCTAAATTATTATCCTTTGCAGCACTAACGAAAAGGTTAGCTGCTGAGAATGTTGCTTGAGATGCGAATACATAGTAGTTAGCATCTACGAAATTTGATTCTTCACTTTGGTAACCAGTTGTGTATAAAGCACCTGTGAAAGGATCTGTTTCATAAATATTAACAGTTTCATCCGTCATATACGTTAACATACTGATTGCAGAACTTACAAGTCCCCCACCGTTACATGTTAAATCAAAAACAATATGATCATATTGTTTTGCTTCTTCCATGATAGGATCAAATAATTCAGGGAAATCTAAACCATAACCATTTACTTTAACAAATGCAATGCCATCAATTACATTTAATGATACTTCAGGATCGTCATAGCTACAATAGAATTTATCAAATGTATCTATATAACTTTTTAATTCCGTACCTGGAGTATAATAGTTACTTGTTGGATTAAATCCAGGGAATCTGTGACCAGCATAATTAAATCTTGAATGTAAATCATCTAAGTCATTAATGAACTGGTTCATTTCTTTATAGTATTTATTTTTACTTGAAGCATCTTGTAATCTTGGGTACTGTCCTAATAAGTCATAAATATCTTCAATACCTGCAAAGTCTTTTAACCCATACATTGTATCAAACCATAACGCTAAGAAGTTATACGTATCATCTACAACAAGTTCTAAATCAACAGCAGGTCTATTATCCCACTCATCAAAGAATCCTTCCGCTTCATCAAACGTACGGTAATCAATTAATAATAACTCATCGCTTAACTCATAAATTTCGACACCGAAACCAGTTAAGAAGAAGTTCGCTAAATACATTGGTAAATAATAATTTTCTTCATACACTTCGATATTCATATTGTAATCATTTAAATTGAACATTTTTGAAAAATCAGTATCTGATACATCGCTAAACACAACTTCTAGTCCTTGTGAGTAATCCGTTTCAGTTGACTCATCTAATACGTCTAAGAAGTCTACATCATTAAAATAAACCGTGTTGTCTTCTGCATCAAATTCCATATAATATGTAAAGTCTTCTTCATCTGAATCTTCATCATGTTCATATGTAAAAGAAACTTTTAACACATCTGTTTTTTCAACATCTAAAGGAATAACAGCTCCTCTTAATGCTTCGATAAACTCTTCAACATTTACGTATGTAATTCCTAAATCCTCTTTATCAACATATACATTTAACCCACTTGAAGTAATTGTATAATCATTAGAATAATCACTGATATCTAAATAAGCTCTTAACGAAATCCTTTCAGGTACAGTAACTGTTAATTCCACTTCTGTAACATTTTCAAATGCATCTGTTACAGTTACACCATATAAGTATTCACCTGGAGTAGCGAAATCAATAACTGTTACATCATCTACCACTACTTCAAATTCACTTTCGTCTTCGATTGTAATGTATTGCATTACGTCAAACTCTGTTCCGTAAACTACTGGGTTTTCAAGCACAGTAACTACAGGAGCAACTTCATCAGTTGGTTCTTCCACTACTGGAGTTTCGTCAACTGGTGTTTCATCTACTGGAGTCTCAACTTCTGGATTTTCATCTACAGGGTTTTTAACTTCAGGGTCGACATTCTTTTCACATCCTACTAAAAACAATGCCATTGCTAGTAATAAAAACTTTTTCATCTTCTACCTCTCATCATCTAATTTTCTGTTGTATTAAATTACGAAACGCCACTAAAAAGTGCGAGTTATCTGACTTCTCCCTTTTTCTAGGTCCTTTCGTACGAACACCTGATTTACGTAACTTTTGTGAATGTGTTCTTTGATTTAGTTTGGCATCAATATTAAAATCTGTAAAAACAAAACCAAACTGATCAATTGGATAACATCCTTTCGCTAATGCCATAGCTGCTACACCATAGTCCTGTGTCACAACAACATCACCTTTTTGTGCTTTATTGACCAATGCTAAATCCACACTATCTACACCTTTATCCACAATTGTCACTATTGAATAACCATCTTCATATTGATGGCTTGTATCGAAAAACATTTCTACTTCAATAGAAAACTCTTTCGCTATTAAAACCACTTCTCCTTTAACAGGACAAGCATCTGCATCTATCAAAATTTTCAAACTTGCTTTCCAATCCAATCATATATATCTTGGTAAACTTTTTCCTTACTAAATCCGTTTAAAACTTCATGTAAATCATCTTCATAAATGAAAACATCTACTTGATTACCATTTTTTCTATAATTATTAGCTGCTGTATGAACATACTTTAAGTTAGGTCCACCCACTGGGTCCAACTCACCGCTTAAAAATAGAATTGGTTTTAACTCTATATCAAAAGCTTCTTTTCTTAAAATCTTGCTTAATCCATACGATAATGCATATGCGTATTCCGGATTAATTGTAAATCCACAAAGTGGATCCGCGGCATAATCATCAATAACTGTTTGATCTTTTGAAACAAAACTTTCAATTCCTAGTTTTTGCGCAATTCTATCCAATTGCCCAAATACCAAATCATGTAGTTTTTCATTCGGAATATGTCTACCTTTTTTCATCGCTCTCTTGGCGATCATTTTTCCTAATGTTAATGTCAATTGTGATCCCGAACCTGTACCACTAAGAAGCGCACCTTCTACATCCGCTGAATAATAAGATAAATAATCTCTTACAATAAATGACCCCATTGAATGACCAAACATAAATACTTTGATTCCTGGATGGTCCTTTTTAATTTGTTTTGTTAACTCATACTGCTCTTTTACATATAATCCCCAAGCGTCATCCTTATCACTTAATACACCTAACTCACCACGTAAACTTCTACCGTGACCGCGTTGGTCCATAACATAAGCAGCAATACCTTTTTCTTGTAAGGCTTTTGCAAATGGATGATATCTTACACCATGTTCAATTGATCCATGGACTATTTGAACTGCCACTTTTGCATCCTTAACATCGAACACATCATAATAAAGTTCTAAACCATCAAATGCTTTCATAATTCTTGTATCCATATTATCCTCCTACACCATCTCATTTTTTAGGTTTCTCCATATGACATAGAACCATATGAAAATTCCTATATGTAAAACATCGTTTGCACTAAACCAAATACCTCTTTGCCATAACCACTCTGGTATACCACTGAATAGATATACAAAATAAACAATGTTAATAACTAACATATTAATCCAGGTACGGATTAATTTGTAATGATACAATTCTTTCGTTTTTCTATATTCTTTGATGTTTACAATCAGCATCACTAAGAAGAACCAGAAAAAGTACAATAAGAAAAACTCGTATGTAATCAAAAGATTAATATCTATTATTGAACCGATTATTAAAACTAAGCCATAAAGCGCAGCCCCATAAATTGGTATTGTTACATACTTCTCTTTATAAACATAATGTAAAATAGCTGCGGTCATAAACGCTATACTAAGTCCTGTTATATAAAGGTAAGCTAACTCCCACCAAGAAGTAAAGGAACAATATGTTTGTCCGATGCATTTTAGCTCATATCCAAACATTTGATACGACGATCCAGCTAGCAACGTTCCAATACCCCAAAGAATAATACCTGTTCCCCAAATTCTTCTTGTTCTATTATCCAAATTTAAAAACATTATACCAACGACAATAATCGAAATACCTAACGCATATACGATTAAACTAGAACTTGGTTTGATCAAAACTATTCCATAAATAATGGTATGTGGAATTGACGCTAAATATTCAGCTCCTGTTACATTCGGTTCCATTAAAATACTACTTGGCACAAACACTGCGAGTAATGCTAAAACTAGGCCAGAGTATCCGATTAACCAATACTTTCTCATTACGTTCACCTCGTTTAATTTTACCACTCTCAAGCTGAAAACAAAAGGTGGTATCTATGACCACCCTAAATTTAAATAATTCCTAATTCTTTACCTACTGAAACAAACTTTTCAACAGCTTCATCCAATTGAGCTTTTGAATGTTCAGCTGTAATCATACAACGTAATCTACCAGTTCCTTTTGGTACTGTTGGAAATACAATTCCACTTACGAATACTCCTGCATCTAATAATTTTTTACTAAACTCCATTGTTTTAGCTTCATCCCCAACCATTACTGGTGTAATTGGTGTTTCGCTATTTCCAATGTCAAATCCAGTTTCAGCCATTTTCGCCTTGAAATAATTTCCGTTATCCCATAAACGATCACTTAACTCAGTTGTTTCGCTCATAACCTTAATCGATTCGTTAATTGCAGCTACAGATCCTGGAGGTAATGCAGTTGAGAATAGAATTGGTCTACCACGATGTGATAACCATTCTTGCGTTGCTTTAGAACCCGCAACATATCCACCAACAACACCAACAGCTTTAGATAATGTTCCAATAATGAAGTCGACTTTTCCATGTAAGTGGAAGTGATCCACGGTACCTCTACCGTTTTCACCTAACACACCACTACCATGAGCATCGTCAACATAAGTCATACAATCATATTCTTCTGCTAATTCAACAATTCTAGGTAATTTCGCAATGTCACCATCCATACTGAATACTCCATCAGTAATGATTAATACATTGTTGTAATCTTTTCTTTTTTCTTTTAAGATTCTTTCTAAATCTTCCATATCCGAATGTTTAAATACAGCCTTGTCAGCTCTTGATAAACGAACACCATCAATAATTGATGCGTGGTTTAATTCATCAGAGATGATTAAATCTCCTCTTTCAGTAACCGCTTGGATTGTACCTGCATTACAGTTAAATCCAGATTGATATACCATAACTGCTTCTTCTTTTTTAAATACAGCTAATGTTTTTTCTAACTCTTCATGTAAATCCATGTTTCCAACTATTGTACGAACAGCTCCAGCACCTACACCATATTTTTCAACAGCGGCGATACTTGCTTTTTTTACACGTTCATTGTTTGCTAAACCTAAATAGTTGTTAGACGTTAAATTGATAACATCTTTACCGTTTAAGTTAATTACAGCACCACATGGTCCTGAGTTTACAGGTAGTGTTCTATACACACCTTGATCCTTTAACTCTTGAATCTTTTTTTCTAAATACTTACTCATTTAAACCTCCTGGGAATAATACAATCTTACCGCATTTTCCTTCTTTCATTAGTTCAAATCCTTTTTCAAAATCCTCTATCGCAAACTCATGCGTAATGATTTTATCTAAGTCTAAAGCATTCGCTTGAATAAGACCAATAACTTTATACCAAGTATCATACATCAAACGACCAACAACACCATAAATTTCAATACCTTTAAATACAACATCTTTTGCTAAATCAATTTCGATGTTTTGAGCTGGAATACCTAAAAGTGACATTTTCCCACCCAATTTAACATATTTAAATGCTGCTTCAATTGCATATTTATTTCCACTGAACTCAGCAACAACATCGATACCTTCTCCAGTTTCTTCAAACATTCTTTCAATAACATCTTCTTTTATTGGATTAATAACAACATCAGCACCCAAATCTTTTGCCATGTTGATTCGATAGTCATCTACTTCCACGGCGATAACTTTAGCTGCACCCAATGCTTTCGCTGCGTTAACCGCCATTAACCCAATAGGACCACATCCTACAATTGCCACACTCTTACCAACGATATCAAAGTGTGTTAATGTATGAATTGCATTTCCTAATGGTTCTAAAATTGAGATGTATTTTGGGTCAATATCTGTTTTGTTCACCATACAGTTTGTAGCTGGCATTGCGATATACTCCGCAAATGCTCCATCTACATCTACACCGATAATTTCAGTGTGTTGACAGATATGTCCTTTACCAGTTCTACACATTTCACACTCACCACAAACAATATGTGTCTCAACTGATACTACATCACCTAAGTTTAATGTTTTTACATTTGTACCCAATTCAACGATTTCACCTGCTAACTCATGTCCCGTAGTTAGTGGTGGTTTTATTCTATTTTGACTCCATGCATCCCACTCATAAATGTGTTTATCAGTACCACAAATACTTGCAGCAATTATTTTGATTAACACATCATTTTCCCCAAGGGTGGGAATTGGTTTTTCAACTAATTTTAAACCTTCACCAGCTTCTGCTTTAATGATGGCCTTCATCATCCCTTCCATGTAATTCCTCCTAATTTGTATCGTATACAATTTCATTTATATCATAACACCTGCACTTGTAAAAACCAACATAAAAAGACCATTTTTTTGTACTTTTTGATAAACGCTTACATAGGTCGATGAAAACTTTTCACAAACTATAAACATCTTACAAATATCCTTATAAATAAATTAAAAAACGCCCCTTCAACCGGACGTTTTTTGTTAGCACATATTTATCTTTATCTTGTTTTTATTCCAATAGACTTCTATGAATGTCGTTACTCATAAAAGTCTTGTAATTTATATAGATTATGTGATTAAAATCTCTTAGTTTCAGTTATTGACCTCATAGTTTATATGTTACCCATTTTACTCAAACTTTGCTTCGAAATGCGTGTTTAAATGATTTACGGTATCACACACAACTCGTACTAACTCAATTACAACATACGTATCTAGTACCTCATCAGCTTCCACTTCTTTACTAATTGGTAAATTGTCATCAACAAATGCTACTAGTGCCTCATTGAACTCTTTTAACCTCTTGGCTGTTTTAACAAATATTTCTGATGTGTTTCGATTAATTAAAATCAAAAGTTCCATGAATAGTACAAAAACTCTTTTGATGTCGTATTCCTCAGTCCAATACTTATCTAATGCATCTGCTTTTTCTCTAGTTGTTAATCCTTCTTTTGAAGAATACTCTAGAATATCGGTCATGACTGCATTTAATAAATATTCGATTGTCTTTAAATAAATCTCGTCTTTACTGTTAAAGTAATAATAAAGACCGGTTCTACTCATATTACATTCTTTCGCTATTTTACTTACCGTTACGTTTGGATATCCTTCATCTGCAAACAACTTAATAGCTGCATTAATGATTTCTAATCTTTGGATATCTCTATTAATAATTTTCGGAATAATACCACCTCATAATTCTTTTTCGTCACTTACGACTAAATAGTATATTATTTCGTCACCAATGTCAATAAAAAAATATAAAAAGAAAAGCGCTCAACTATAGAGCGCTTCGTTTATACGCTTGCCATACTACCACAGCATGGAACAATATAATAAATACGATTATTGTTATACCAGTAATTAAGAAAAATTCATATGGTAACATAATAATTAATGGATCTAAAGCACTTAACAACCACAAGTCATTACTAAATAATATCTGATGGAATAATGTAAACGCCCAACTAAAATCAATTGCCATCATAACAGCCACAATAGATACAAATACTGCAGGGAACATCCACACTTTTCTTAATGTTGGCCAAAACTCTTTTCGGTCCCACAAATACAATCCGGATATTGCTGCGAACACTATCGCTACCGCAATAATAATTCGTCCATTATCATAAAGCACTCGTACATCTTCCATATGTGATAATCCACGCTCAGTCATCAACACATCTTCTCCACCCTCATATGACGGAAAAACCAAATCATCCTCTAATCCGTTTAAATAACGCATTATTTGCTCAGAAGCATACTCATAATCCCACTCAATGTAATTATGAGACTGATGACGATTTTCATGTAACATCATATATGGTTTGGTTGAAATAATCTGCACACTTAATAATATTAATACAATTGAAATACAAACATTTAAAACAACTTTCATAAATAACTTCATCTAACTAAACCTTCTTCCATATCTTACTGTACCATATACACCGAGTATAATTAATGTCGATCCAATAAAATGATACATGTAAAACTCTTCTCCTAATATTAACGTCCCTGCCGCAATACTAATAATCGTCGCAATATTCGAAAAAATACTAGATACATGTGCTTCTAATTTTCCTAATGTATAGTTTACCAAAAAGAAACCACCAATAGATGCAACAATACCTAAATACAGCATTGGACCAAATACAATCCACTGCATCAACGGACCAAAATAATTTCTAAGTGATCCATTATAAACACTTTCACTTATTGCCAACAAATTAAACACTAAAAACCCCGATATCATCATAGAGTACGTCACTTCATAAGGCGTGAACTGTTTTGATGACTTCCTAGAAAATATATTAAATGCAGCAGCACTCATAACTGCCAGCAACAATAGAACCGTTCCAAAAAACGACGCTCCATCGATTCCATTCATCCAATTGATGTATAGTACTCCTAAAACACTCATAAAAATAAACATCAACTGTAACTTAGTCGGTTTCTCATTTAAGAATACAGCACTAAAGAATGTTACAAATATTGGAATCAACGCAATCATCATTCCTGCTTCATTCGATTGAGACAAATCTAACCCATACGATTCCAATAAAAAATAAAGAACTGGTTGAAAGATTGCTGTATACACTAAAAGACGGATCTTTTTTCCTTTAAAATCAACCTCTACAATTTTTAACAACACCAAAACAGTAAAAAATACAAACGCTACAGTAAACCTGTACGCTACTAATTGTAATGAAGTTACATATTCCAACGCAATTTTAGAAAACATAAAACTAAATCCAAAAATTATGGAAAACAATACTCCAGCTAAATATGGTAAATACTTCTTCATAATACACCTCAAACATTATTGTACAGTATCTTCTGCTAAATAGATACTAACTCTTACCCAAAATGCTACCAAGTTTAACACACTACTTGACATAGCAAGGTAGTTGGTATATTATTATAGTGCAAGGAGGGATTAGATGAACACACAATTCAAAAAAGGCGTTCTTGAAATGTTAGTACTCCTTTCAATCTCAAAGGAAGATAAATACGGATATGAACTAGTCGAAGAGATAGCGGAAGCTGTTGAAGTAAAAGAGGGAACAATCTACCCACTTTTAAAAAGAATGACAGTTGAAAAATACTGTGATACGTACTTTAAAGCTTCTAACGAGGGACCAGCTCGTAAATATTACATGATTACATATAGAGGAAAAGACAGACTAAAAGAGATTGTTGAGGAATGGAATAGTTTCTCAAAAAACGTAGATCAGTTTATCAGTAAGAGGTGGAAAAATGAGTAAAGAACAATTTTTAGATACTTTAAGAAAAAAGTTAAACATTTTAAAAGAAGCAGAAATTGATGATATTCTTTTAGAATACGAACAACACATCAACGATGAAATCACGGCTGGAAAATCAGAAGAGGAGGCTGTTGAAAACTTTGGAGATGTAGGTGAGTTAGCTAGAGATATTTTAGACGCTTATCAACTAAAAACAGATGTCAAAAACAAAACTGTAGGTAAAATTGTAAAAAAATGTGTAGCATTTGATGAAGAACTTTTATCAGTCATTACTTCATTACCAAAAGGGGTTGGATTCAGCCAAAAATTTAGTCTATTTATGATCTACACATTAATTTGGTCAATTATAATGGTAACGTTAATTTTCCTATCAGAACTAACAGGTAAGGTTCTTGGATTCCTTGGGGGATTTGGGCTATTCCTAAACATAATATTCATCATGTTCTGGTCAATGATGATGTTATATACCTTACTGAGAGTCATGTCTCATGTTTGGAAAAAAAGAAAGTAACTCAGTGCTCTAGTAAAGAGTTAGTAGACACAAAAATAAAATTTCTAAACAAAACCTAGTTCAGTTCTATATTGAACTGGGTTTTTATATCCAATTTTGTGAGTTTTTCTTTCATTGTTCCAATATCTAACGCAATCTAGTATGATTCCCTTATAGTCTAAGTGCTGATTCACTTCAAATGTAAGAAATAATACTGGCTTAAACCAACTATTGAATGACTCAATGATCGGATTGTCTGTTGGAGTTCCTGAACGAGACATAGATCTAGTTATGTTATAATTTTTATGAGCTTCATTGAAGTCTCTTGAGGCGTATACAGTACCTTGGTCGGTGTGGAGAATTGTCTCCTGTTTTGTATAGCCTCTTTTCTTTTTCATCTCGATCATATTACTTAATGCTTGAAAATGAACCTTCTTATTGTTCCCATTCTTAAAATCTCCAATGGCATAACCAACAATTTCATGATTGAATACGTCAACATAAAATGTCATTTCATACATCTTTCTAGTTTTCTTATGGAAGAATGAAGTTGTATCAGATACAATCTTTTCAAATGGTCTTTTAGTACTCCAATCTTTCCATATTAGGTTTGGAAAATCTATGTGTTCGCTCTTTGGTTTCTTCCATTGTTTTCTAGCTCTGGATACTATGCCTAATTCCCTACATACCTTGTGTACAAGCCAATTTGATACGATCCATCCATAATTTTCTAATATCCACTCATTAATAGCTCTGTATCCCATAGTTACATCCTTTTTGTGTGTTTCTAGGATTATTTGCATTAAATCTTTTCGGTTTTGTTCATATCGATTTACTAACCCTTTTCTCTTCAGCCACTTATAATATCCACTTCTTGAAACATTAAAAAATATACATAGTGCTTTTATGTTAAATGTATCTGTAAACATTTCAATTACTTCATACACTTTTCTTTTTATTTCTTTAGTCGAGTAATTACCTCCTCCAAGGTTAATCCCTTTTTTAACAGTTCATTCTCCAATCTCAGTTTCATATTTTCGTACTCTAACTCCTCTTCGCGAGTTAGATTCTTTTTCATATGATACTTTGCGAAAGGATTCCCTGGTTTTCTCTTATTAATTAATCCTGCTTCTCCAGAATCTTGATATTTTTTGACCCATCTATGAAGCATACCTCCGTTTATTCCTTCCTCCTTAGCCACTTCTGTTTGACTGCGTAAATCATCAACTACTTTTTTTACAATTCGCAATTTTTCCTTTTGTGTCCAATGTTTATTCTTTCCACCCTTTGGTCTACCCATACTTCCACCTCCATCTTTATTGTATAAGAAAAGGATGTTAGTGCACATATTTTTTATGTGTCTACTAACATCCTATCAATTCA
>PPCM01000421.1_pt1 | contig 41277 bp, 32 predicted proteins | sample 1555541 | NCBI WGS metagenome assembly PPCM01 (sample SAMN05284479, study PRJNA326546) | Marine sediment metagenome, whole genome shotgun sequencing project. | isolation source: marine sediment | place: Germany: Wadden Sea | collected 2012-09-05
GCCCATCGAGGTCTCCCTATCTTTGTCGCAAGCCGCTGTTTGCGACTCCAGGTGCGAGCGCAATTAAATCATTTGCGCTTTATTAAAATTTAAAAGCGGTCCTCTTGGCCCAAGATGAACCAATCGAACCGCAATATTCTTACTTATATTTATTCTTTTATTAATTCTTTTACAGATGCCGCTAAACCTGCCACACCTTGGATTTGTGAAGGTATAATAATCTTAGTAGCTTGTCCTTCTGCAAGTCTTTCCAAGGACTCAAATCCTTTTAGTGCAATTATTTTTTCATCAGGGTTTGCCGAAACTATCATTTTTATACCTTCAGCGGTAGCTTTCTGAACTTGTAAAATAGCTTCAGATTCACCTTCTGCATGTTTTATAGCAGATTGTTTTGCAGCTTCTGCTTCTAAAATAACTGCTTCTTTTTGACCTTCTGCGATTAGTATCGCTGAACGTTTTTCACCTTCAGCACGAAGAATAGATTCTCTTCTCTCTCTCTCTGCACGCATTTGTTTTTCCATTGCGTCTTGAATATCTTTTGGTGGCATTATATTTTTTACTTCAACACGGTTGATTTTTATTCCCCATGGATCAGTAGCTTCATCAAGTATACTTCTCATCTTTGAATTGATAATATCTCTACTTGTTAATGTCTCATCTAATTCTAAATCTCCAATAATATTTCTTAATGTTGTTGCAGTTAAATTCTCAATAGCTGACATAGGGTTCGTTACACCATAAGAATATAGCTTTGGATCAGTTATTTGATAATAAATAACTGTATCTATCTGCATAGTTACATTATCTTTTGTTATTACTGGTTGTGGTGGAAAATCTATTACGATCTCCTTTAAAGTTACTTTCTTTGCAATTCTGTCAATAAATGGTATTTTAATATGTATTCCTACTGACCAAGTTGCTTGATACGCGCCTAATCTTTCCATAACATAGGCTTGTGCTTGTGGCACAATTCTAACATTTGTTGCAATTAATACGATTGCCAATACGGCTAGTACTAGAATTACTTCCATTTCTATTCCCCTCTTTCTTCTGCTTTTACGATTAGCTTAACACCACTAATTCCCAATATTTCTACTCTTACACCCTTTTGTATCTCTTTGTCATCTTCCGAAGTTGCTGTCCATATTTGTTTGTCAACAACTACAATCCCTGTCCCTAATTCAGCGATTTTTTCTCTGACAATTCCTGTTTTTCCAATAAGTGCATCTGCATTTGTTTTAGTTGTACCGACTTTAAAATGCTTTATAGCAATAGGTCTTGTTGACACTAATAAAACCAATGATACAACTAAAAAAACCGCTACTTGAATGCCTATAGACAAACCAATTGCTGCTACAATAACTGCCACTAGTGCAGCAATTGCAAACCAAATAGTTGCAAGGCCTAAAGTAACTGCTTCTATAATACCAAATATGATTGCAATAACAATCCACACCATTGTGTATGAAAAATCTAAATTCATGACAACCTCCCATTTCCAACTACCTATATGATACCATTTTATGGGCTTGTTGGACAAGTGTTCTTTATTATTTGGTCTCAGTCCAATTTTTTAGTGGGTTTTTACACGGTACTATTGAATCTATTTCTCCTCCATGGTTTATCGTTATACATATTTCATTTTTATACTTTATAACATTACCTCTTTGATCAAAATAAGTTCTACCATTCCTTATTGTATCTATTACTTTTTCTGAAGACGATAATAAAATATTTTCACTCATTCGTTACCCATCTTTCTAACATTATTAACTAATGCCCTTCTCTATTTTTTTGAAAATTCACACTAATATTATATACCTATTCTCCTCTTTTTTCAATAATAGTTTGTATAAAAATAGGGCTAGCCTTGGGAATATAGATTCAAAAATCAAATCTATACTTCCGAGGATAGCCCTATTTGGTCATTTTTATTTTAGTATTTTTTCTAGTGTTTTTACAAGTTCTTCCATTTCTGCTTGGGTTCCAATTGTAATCCTTAGATAGTCACTAATACGAGGCTTATTAAAATACCTTACCAATATACCATCTTCTCTAAGTTTAGCAAACAGTTCCTCCGCCGGTACTTGCTTATGGCTTGTAAAAATAAAATTAGCTTTAGACTCTATAGTTTCAAATCCTAAGTCCTTTAACTTGTTAACTGTGTATTCTCTTGTTGCTATGATTTTCTCATTACAAGTCTCAAAATAATTTCGATCCTTTATGGCCGCAATGGCACCTGCTTGAGCTACTCGATCCATAGTATATGAATTAAATGAATTCTTTATTCTATTTAGTCCATCAATCAAGTGAGCTTGTCCAAATGCCATACCTACTCTCAATCCTGCTAATGATCGAGATTTGGACAATGTTTGTACTACTATTATATTTGGATACTTGTCTATTAATGATATAGCAGACTCTAATCCAAAATCCACATAAGCTTCATCTATAACGACTACATTGCTAACATTACTTTTTACGATTTCTTCAATTGTATCTATTCCTATTCCTTTTCCTGTCGGCGCATTAGGATTGGGTATTATTATATTGCCTTCTAAGGATGTATACTTGTTTATATTTATTGAAAAATCTTCTTCTAACGGTACTGTAACTACTTCAACATCAAAGAAACTAGCATAAACTGGATAAAAGCTATAGGTAATATCAGGGTAAAACAACTTCTTTCCACTGAAAAATGTGGGATATATAAATGCCAATATCTCATCTGACCCATTACCGACAAATACTTGATCTTCTTTTAGGTTATAATAGTTTGCCAACGATTCAACAAGTAATGTGCTAGATGGGTCAGGGTATAGTCTTAAATCCTCATCTACCGCATTTTTCATTGCTTCTACAGCCATCTTTGATGGCGGATATGGGTTTTCATTGGTATTAAGCTTTATATACTTTTGGTCCTTTGGCTGTTCCCCTGGAACATAAGGCTCAATGTTTTGTGCTATCTTTGATAAATAGTTCATTTTTTCCGTCCTTAATCTTATATCTCAACTGTCCAATCAAATTGATCTTCAATTTTACCTGTTTGTATACCAGTCATTGTGTCATATATCTTTTGAGTAACTGAACCAATTTCATTGCTATTGATTTCAATCACATCATCTTTCCAACACAATGTCCCAACAGGAGAAATAACTGCTGCTGTACCTGTAGCAAATACTTCTTCAAGTTTACCTGCCGCGTGCGCTTCATATACTTCTTGTATGGATAATCTCTTTTCAGTTACTTTTAATCCCCATTCACGCATTAGTGTAATTACTGAATCTCTAGTGATGCCTGGTAAAATAGATCCTGTTAATGGTGATGTTATTATTTCTCCATCAATCTTAAAGAAAGCATTTGATGTGCCTATTTCTTCAACATATTTTCTTTCTACACCATCTAGCCAAAGAACTTGTGCATATCCCTTTTGGATAGCTTTTTCTTGTGCTTTTAGGCTTGCTGCATAATTTCCACCAACTTTTGCATATCCTGTTCCACCGGCTACTGCACGAACATACTCATCTTCTACAAAGATCTTTGTTGGTGCTAATCCACCTTTATAATAAGCGCCAACCGGGCTTAATATAACATAAAACTTGTAAGTATTTGATGGTCTAACCCCTAAATACGGGTCAGTTGCAAAGATAAATGGTCTTATATATAATGCTGTTCCATCAGTAGATGGAATCCAATCTTTTTCTACTTCCAGTAAGCTTTTTATAGCATCTAAATACAATTCTTCATCTATTGTTGGCATACACATTCTCTCATTTGTTACATTTGTTCTTCTAGCATTTTGCTCTGGTCTAAATAACAATAATCGATTGTCTTCCGTTCTGTATGCTTTCAGTCCTTCAAACATTTCGATACCATAATGAAGTACCATTGTAGAAGGCTCTAAAGAAATTGGTCCATATGGCATAATTTTCCCATCATGCCAACCTTGCTCTGGGTTATAACTTAACTCAAACATATAGTCTGTGAATAATTCTCCAAATCCTAATGTATGATCATCGGGCTTCGCTTTTAAGTCTTGTCTCTCTATGAATTTGAACTCATTTTTCATACTTCTTCCTCCTACTTTTCGCTCATTTCTCCACTGTAAATTCCAATCTGTTAATTGTTTATTTTACTGCTTCTGCGCCGCGATGTAAAGAGATAATATTTTTTTCTACAACTTCTTCTCCGTATTTTCCAAAATTCTTTTGTATGGCATCTTCCATAGCGTCCATTGAAACAATACCTGTCCTCTTCACTATTGCACCAATCATAACCACATTTGCAGATTTACTTACAAAAACTTCTTCTGCTATTTCATTTGCATCCACATTTAATGTGTTGACGTCAACTCTTGATGTTTTGTCTTTTATTAATGATCTATTGATAAACAAATCGCCTTTTGGCATTACATTTCCTTCAAACTTTGCTAAAGAAGGTAAGTTCATTACGACCACCCCTGTAGCTTTAGATATTATGGGGCTACTAATCTCTTCATCAGACACTATCACATGACAGTTTGCAGTTCCTCCACGCATCTCTGGCCCATACGATGGTAACCATGTCACTGCTTTACCTTCATTCATTCCTGCGTATGCTAACAATTTACCCATCAACATTACACCTTGTCCACCAAATCCTGAAATAATCAATTTATGCGTAGCCATTATTCCACCTCCCAAGGATTTCTAAAGTTGCCAAGAGGATAATATGGCATCATATTTTCTCTTAACCAAACTAATGCATCTTTTGGCTCCATACCCCAGTTAGTAGGACATGTAGACAGTACTTCCACCATACTAAATCCTTTTCCTTCAACTTGTGCTTGGAAAGCCTTTTTTATAGCTTTTTTTGCTTTTCTCACATTTGCAGGTGTGTCTACTGATACTCTTTCTACAAAAGCAGTACCTGGTATGGTTGCAAACATTTCTGATACTTTTAATGGTGCTCCTGCTAATGGTTTTTCTCTACCTGTTTGTGATGTAGTTGTTTTCTGGCCAACTAACGTTGTTGGTGCCATTTGTCCACCAGTCATACCATAAATGGCATTATTTACAAATATTGCTGTAATGTTTTCGCCTCTATGGGCAGCATGTACTATTTCTGCAGTACCAATAGCTGCTAAATCACCATCGCCTTGATATGTAAATACGACATTATCAGGTTGTACTCTTTTTACACCAGTTGCTACTGCAGGTGCTCTACCATGGGCACACTGATAAAAATCTACGTTCATATAGTCATAAATAAAAACTGCACACCCAACTGGAGACATACCTACTGCTTTTCCAAGTAGTCCCATTTCTTCTAATACTTCTGCTGTTATTCTATGAATTATCCCATGAGTACATCCTGGGCAGTAATGCATTTGTTTATCTGTTAAACCTTTAGTTTTTTCAAATACGACACTCATACTTACACCCCCATTAATTCCTTTACTTTTTCTACTATTTCTTCTGTCGTTGGTATTTTTCCTCCAGGTGTTCCAAAGAAAGATACTGGATATCTACCATTGCTACCGATTTTCACGTCATCTATCATTTGTCCAACACTCATTTCTACTGTTAGTATTCCTTTTACCGTACTCGGTATATCATCAAATGCATCATATGGGAACGGCCATAATGTTTTTGGTCGTAGTAACCCAACTTTAATGCCTTCATCTGCTAACTCTTCAATAGCACTTTTTGCTACACGAGCAGAAGTTCCATATGCTGCTATCATATAATCTGCCTCATCCATTTTATACATTTCGTGAGCAGTTTCATTTTCTTCTATTAATTTATGCTTTCTATCTAGTTTCCAGTTATGTTTTTCCAAATCTTGATCTACTATATATAATGAGTTAATCAATCTTGGAGGTCTTTCTTCTTTTGTTCCAGTTACATTCCAATCTTTTTGTGGAATATCTCTTTTGGGTTGCTCTTTAAACTCAACAGGCTCCATCATTTGACCAATAGCCCCGTCACCTAAAATAATTACTGGAATTCTATATTGTTCTGCAACATCAAAAGCACTCATTGTCATATCAACTGCTTCTTGTATATTTGCTGGTGCATACACAATAGTTCTATAGTCGCCATTACCGCCACCGCGCGTACTTTGAAAATAATCCGCCTGTGATGGCAATATTCCACCTAAACCTGGACCACCTCTAGATATATTGATCAGCACGCATGGTAATTCTGCTCCTGCTATATAAGATACGCCTTCTTGCATCAATGCCATTCCTGGTGATGATGAAGATGATAGTATTCTTTCGCCAGTTCCCGCTGCACCGTATACCATATTTATTGCAGCTACTTCACTTTCTGCTTGTACAAAACTACCACCTACACGTGGAAGTTCCTTTGACATATATTCAATTATTTCATTTTGTGGTGTTATTGGATAACCAAAAAAGTATTTACAACCTGCTCTTAACGCCGCCTCTGCTAACGCTTCATTACCCTTCATTAATTCTTTTGCCAATTGACTCACCTCTCTTAATCTATTTTTTCAATTCTAATTACTAAATCTGGACACATCATTGCGCAATTGCCACATGCTATACATTCATCTTCATCTGTAACACTTACTGGATGAAATCCCTTTGAGTTAATGACATCATTATCTAGTGTCAATATATCCTTGGGGCATGCACCAACACAATTCTCACAGCCTTTACATCTGTCGACTTTAAAAAATAATTTTCCTTTAGCCATTTTGTCACTCCTATCTTACTTTTAATATTGTTTTGCTTTTTCTTCACCTGTCAAAATTCTATATCCGCCTTCTGCTAATGCTTTCATCTCTTCTTCTCCTGGGAAAACAATAACCAGACCTAAAAAGTCAACTTTCTTTCTTATCCAGCCAACAAACCTTTCATCAAATGCCTGTCCACCAGTTAATACTATTGCATCAACTTTTCCTTCTAATACAACTGCACAACTACCTATTTCTTTTGCAATGTTATACGCCATTGCCTCATAAATAAATGCTGCATGTTCATCACCATTTTCAATCATCTTTGTTACTTCTATACCACTATTTGTGCCTAAATGTGCTGTTAACCCACCTTTTCCAGCTAATAATTTTTTGATATCTCCAATTTCTAAGGTGCCTTCAAAACACATATCTACAAGCTGGCCAATAGGCATTGTCCCGCATCTTTCTGCTGAAAATGGTCCGTCACCTAATAATGCATTATTTACATCTATTACGCGTCCTTCTTTATGCGCACCTACAGATATACCGCCACCCATATGTGCTATTATCAAGTTACATTCTTCATATTTTTTACCTAACTCATTGGCTGCATGTCTTCCGACTGACTTTTGGTTCAAGGCATGAAATAAAGATTTTCTTGGAACATTTGGCAACCCTGTTATTCTTGCAATATCATCTAATTCGTCTACAACAACCGGATCAACTATATACGCTTTCACGCCAACTTCTTTGGCATACTCATTTGCAATAATGCAGGCCAAATTAGCTGCGTGATGACCATGGATGCCTTTCTTTGCATCACATACCATCGCTTCATTAACTTCGTATGTACCACTAGTCAGTTGCCTTACAAGGCCACCTCTTGCTAAAATAGCAGAAAAAGTGTGTTTATCTATATCATTTTCTACTAACGTCTGGTCGATAACTGCTTTTCTCATATCATGTTGTTCATATATTGTCTCAAATTTCGCTATTTCTTCTGATGGATGTTCTATCTTTTTTTGGAACACTAAACCAAGCCCATCGTACACCGCAATTTTCGTTGAGGTAGAACCTGGGTTTATTACTAACATTCTCTTCATACTTATCACTTCTTTCCTAATATTTTTAAAATATCGAAGCAAGTGCTATGGCACAGAGCTTTGAATCTTTACTATCTGCACGTGAAGTAACTACAATAGGGGCTTTTGCTCCCATTAAAATACTAGCACTTCGACTTTCGCAATAAAAAGTAAAGACCTTCAATAAAATATTTCCCGATTCAATATTAGGTGCCAAAAGAATATCTGCATCTCCAGCCCCTGGATGGGTGACTTTTTTGATTTTAGCAGATTTTTTTGATATGGCATTGTCAAATCCAAAAGGGCCTCCTACTGTACAGTTTCCATAAACATCTTCATCATACTCATCGCAAAGTTGTTTGGCTTCCATAGTACATGGCATATTTGGATCATGCTTCTCTTTAGCACATAAAATAGCTACATTTGGTTTTGGATTTTCAAGTTTTCTTGATAGATTGACTGCATTTCGGATTATTCTCTTTTTCTGTTCAACATCTGGTTTGATATTCATCCCACCATCTGTGACCAAATACAGTTTGTTATTTTTCTCTGATTCAATGACGGATACATGACTTAATATGTTGTCTTCTATTCTAAGTCCGTATTCCTTGTTTAAGACTGCTCGTAATATAACGGATGTGTCTAGTAACCCTTTCATTAATATATGAGCTTTACCTGATGATACTAATTGAACTGCGATTTGTGCTGCGTCTGCGATATCTTTAACATCTATAACTTCATAGTTGTCTAAATCAATATCGTTGCTTTCCGCTATTTTTTGAATTAATTCTTTGTCACCAACTAAGATGGCATCGCATACACCCATCTCTCTGGCTTGTTCTACAGATTGTAAAACGGCTTCGTCTTGTGCTGCGGCTATGGCAATCTTCTTTTTATTATTTTGCTTAACTGCCTTTTGGAAAATAACGTCCAATTTCGTGATCATTTAAAACCTCCAACTTTATTATTTTTGAATATAATCCAAGTTGCTTGTTCTTATGTCAACTCCATTATATCGAAATAACATCCAAAAAGCAACAAAATAGTCGTTACTTATAGAACAACTATTTTGCAGTATTGCTATTTCAACATTTTCTTTAAAAATTCGCCTGTATACGACGTCTTATTTTTTGCTATTTCTTCTGGTGTTCCTTCACCTACTATCATACCTCCACGGTCACCACCATCGGGTCCTAAATCAATAATATGGTCAGCTACTTTTATAACATCTAAGTTATGTTCAATTACGATAATCGTATTGCCACTCTCAGCAAGTTTATCTAATACTTCGAGTAATTTATGCACATCATCAAAATGAAGACCAGTGGTTGGTTCATCTAATAAATAAAGTGTTTTTCCAGTACTTCTTTTACTTAACTCAGATGCGAGCTTGATTCGCTGGGCTTCTCCTCCTGATAGTTGGGTTGATGGTTGCCCAAGCTTAATATATGTTAATCCTACTTCATTTAGCGTCTTTAATTTTTTTTCAATAGAAGGTACATTTTGAAAGAATTCTAATGCTTCTTCTACTGTCATATCTAATACTTCATTTATGTTTTTTCCTTTGTATTTCACTTCTAATGTTTCTCTATTGTATCGCTTACCTTTGCAAACCTCGCAAGGGACATACACATCAGGCAAAAAGTGCATTTCTATTTTTATAATACCGTCACCATGACAAGCTTCGCATCTACCACCTTTTACATTGAAACTAAATCGACCTTTGCTATAGCCTCTCATTTTCGCTTCTGGCAATTGTGCAAATAAATCTCTAATGTGTGTAAATACTCCTGTATATGTAGCAGGATTCGATCTTGGTGTTCTTCCGATTGGTGATTGGTCAATATTTACAATTTTGTCTATTTGGTCTATTCCTTTGATTTCTTGATGTTTACCTGCTTTTACTTTTGATCGATTGATTTCCGATGCAACACTTTTATATAGTATTTCATTCACAAGACTACTTTTTCCTGAGCCAGAAACACCTGTCACACAAGTAAATGTCCCTAAGGGAAACTTAGCGTCTACATTTTTCAAATTGTTTTCTTCTGCACCAATAATCTCTATATATTTGCCATTTCCTTGTCGTCTTTCTGTTGGGATTGCTACTTTCTTTTTCCCACTTAAATACAGTCCAGTTATAGAGTCTGGGTTAGCCATTATTTCCTCAACGGTTCCCTCAGCAACCACTTCCCCACCATGAACTCCTGGTCCAGGACCGATATCTATTACATGATCGGCTTCAAACATAGTATCTTCATCATGCTCTACAATGATCAGTGTATTACCTAATTCGGTTAAATTTCTAAGTGTTTTTAATAGTTTGTGGTTATCCTTTTGATGTAATCCAATACTTGGTTCATCAAGTATATACAAAACACCAACTAAACTAGATCCTATCTGCGTCGCCAATCTAATACGTTGCGATTCTCCACCAGATAATGTGCCTGAGCTTCTAGAGAGATTTAGGTAATCTAAACCAACATCCTTTAGAAAACTTAATCTGCTGATAACTTCTTTTAGGATTTGCTCTGCAATTTTTTGTTCTTTTTCTGTCAGCTTCAATCCTTCTGTAAATGCTACTGCTTCTTTTATAGAAAACTGCGTAAAATCTGCAATATTTATATCATTAATTGTAACGCTTAAAACTTCTGGTTTTAACCTTTTCCCACCACAGCTATCACATGGATTAAGGCTCATATATTCTTCTATCTTTTCTCTAATATATTCAGAGTTAGTTTCCTTGTATCGTCTTTCAAGATTATTAATTACACCTTCGAACTCTTGCTTAACAAATGACTTGTATCCACCTGATTTGCTTTTATATTCATAACTAAGCTTTCTACCTTTTGTCCCATATAACAATTCTTCAACAAATTTCTTCGGCAAGTCTTTTACTGGTGTGTTAAAATCTGCATCATGTTCTTTAGCTAATGTCTCAATAATTTGGAAATAGTATCCCCCATTATCCATTGATGAAAATATTTTTCCTAAGGCACCTTCTTTAAGACTTAGGTTCTTATCCACTATTACTAGTTCAGGATCAACTTTTAATAAAAATCCCAAACCATTACATGTTTGGCACGCACCAAATGGACTATTAAATGAAAACATTCTTGGTTCAAGTTCTTCAATACCGATACCATGCTCTGGACAAGAAAACTTAGTACTAAATAACATATCTTCTCCATTAATTATATTGACAGTAACAAGACCCTCAGCATGGTGTAATGCTGTTTCAACAGAGTCTGATAATCTAGTTTCAATACCTTCTCTAACCACTATTCTATCAACTACAATATCAATTGAATGCTTTATGTTTTTTTCTAATTTGATCTCTTCTTCTGTTATATCATATACTTGACTATCTATTCTTAAACGCGTAAATCCTTCTTTTTTTATACGTTGTAATAATTTGGCATGTTCCCCTTTTCGCCCCCTTACTACAGGTGCTAAAATTTGTATTTTTGTTCCGTCTTCCAAATCTAAAACCTTATCAACAACTTGATCTACACTTTGTTGTGTGATTTCTCTATGGCAAATAGGACAATGAGGTATGCCTATTCGTGCATATAACAGTCTCAAATAATCATAAATCTCAGTTACTGTTCCTACAGTTGACCTTGGATTCTTGCTAGTTGTCTTTTGGTCAATAGAAATAGCTGGTGACAGACCTTCAATATATTCCACATCTGGTTTTTCCATTTGTCCTAAAAACTGTCTCGCATATGCAGACAAGCTTTCTACATAACGACGTTGACCTTCTGCATATATCGTATCAAACGCAAGAGAGGATTTCCCAGATCCACTCAGTCCTGTAATAACTACCATTTTATCTCTTGGTATCGTCAAATCAATATTTTTTAAGTTGTGTTCCTTTGCCCCTTTTATAAATAAATCTTTAATCATTTACTCCTCCAGTTTTACTAGTTCTTCTTTTATTTTCACTATTTGATCTCTTAACTCTGCCGCTCTTTCAAACTGCAAATTAGTCGCTGCATCTAACATTTCATTTTCTAGTTTAATAACTGCTTTTTCTAATTCCACATAGGTTTTCTTTTCCTCGTCATTTAAATAATAAAGTGCTTCATCTTCAGCTGCTTTTGTTGCTTCTATTATGTTTCTGACTTCTTTTCTTATGGTTTTTGGCTCAATACCGTTTTCGGCATTGTATTCCATTTGTTTTTCTCTTCTTCTATTATTTTCACTAATGGCAACGTCCATAGAACGGGTCACTTTATCTGCATACATAATTACACGCCCATTAACATTTCTTGCTGCACGACCTGTAGTCTGAACAAGGGAAGTCTCATTTCTTAAAAAACCTTCTTTGTCTGCATCTAAAATGGCTACAAGTGATACCTCAGGTAAATCCAATCCTTCTCTTAGTAGGTTAATTCCAACTAGAACATCAAATTCGCCAAGTCTTAGATCCCTTAATATTTCCATTCTTTCTAATGTATCTATTTCTGAATGCATGTACCTAACACGAATCCCTACATCATCAAGATAGTCAGTTAGTGCTTCTGACATTTTTTTCGTAAGAGTGGTTACAAGAACACGCTCATTTCTTTTTATAACTTCATTAATTTCACTAATTAAGTCATCTATTTGACCTTCTGATGGTCTGACTTCAATCACTGGATCAAGCAAGCCAGTTGGACGAACTATTTGTTCAACAATATGTCCTTCTGATAGCTCTTTTTCATATACACTTGGTGTGGCACTTACATAAAGCACTTGATTTGCTAAGTTTTTAAATTCATCAAAATTCAAGGGTCTATTATCTAAAGCTGAAGGCATTCTAAATCCATAGTCTACTAATGACTTTTTACGTGCTTGATCCCCTGCGTACATTCCTCTTATTTGAGGTAGCATTGCATGGGATTCATCAATAATAATTAAAAAATCATCTGGAAAATAATCTATTAGTGTATACGGTCTAGTACCTGCTGGCAAATGATTTAAATGTCTTGAGTAATTTTCTATTCCCTTGCAAGTCCCTATTTCTCTAAGCATTTCTATGTCATACCTTGTTCTTTGCTCTATTCTTTGCGCTTCAATAAGTAATCCATTTTCGTTAAAATACTTTATTCTTTCTTCCAACTCTTCTTCAATAGAAACAATTGCTCTTTCTATATTCTCTTTAGACGAAACATAATGTGACGCTGGAAAAATTGATACGTGTTGACGCACACCTAGTATTTCTCCAGTTAATACATTTATTTCTTTTATTGTTTCTATCTCATCCCCAAAGAGTTCAACACGAACAGCGTGATCCCCTCCTGATGGGAAAATATCTATAATATCACCTCGTACTCTAAAGGTGCTTCTTACAAAATTAATATCATTTCTCATATATTGAATCTCAACAAGTTTTTTAATTATTTCTTCACGGCTAATAATCTTTCCTGGTCTTAATGAAAGTACTTGTTTTTCATAATCCATTGGACTTCCAAGTCCATATATACACGATACACTTGCAACAATAACTACATCCTCTCGTTCATACAAAGACGCCGTTGCAGAGTGACGCAGTTTTTCTATTTCTTCATTAATCTCTGAATCTTTTTCTATATATGTATCTGATGCAGCTACATAGGCTTCTGGTTGATAGTAGTCATAGTAACTCACAAAAAATTCAACAGCGTTATCAGGTAAAAATTCTTTAAACTCACCACATAATTGTGCTGCTAGTGTTTTGTTGTGAGAGATGATTAACGTTGGTTTTTTAACCTTTTGAATAATATTGGCCATCGTAAATGTCTTACCAGATCCTGTTACACCCAATAATGTCTGATGCTTGTTTCCAGCACTAATAAGCGCCGACAAATCTTCAATAGCTGCTGGCTGATCTCCAGATGGTTTATACTCTGATACAACTTTAAATTCTGACATATACCCAACCCTTTCATTAACATATAGTATACCCACTACAATAGTATATCAAATATAATTTTAATTGCAAACATATGTTCTAGTTTCTACAAACAAAAAGAACCGTCCCTTTTGTTTGTAGAAACTAATGCATTTGGATATATACTTAAGAGAGTAACAAAGGGACAGGTACAATGATACACTTTTTGAAAATGTATCATTGTACCTGTCCCTTTGTTACATTTATTGCTATTTTTTATTGCATTGGTATTTTAAATACTTGGCCTGGGAATATCATATGTGGATTTTCTATGTTATTTAACTCTGCTATTGATTGGTATGTTACATCATACATTTTACCAATTTTCCATAGCATATCGCCTTCCATTACTGTGTATGTCATTTCGCTTGGCATCATTTCTGTTTTTTCTATGACTGATATTCTGTTTTCTACCATTGGAGCTACTGTGCCCATGGTTGCTGCATACTCAATAAGCGCCTCGTCTAACGTTTTATACTCATTTAATATTTCATTGTCACCAAACATGGTATATCCATCTCCACCAGCAGCTACAAAATTATTTGTTGCAACGATGTACTCTTTATTTAAATCTATTGGCATGCCAGCTACATTAATATTTGTCACTCTATCTCCGACAGACTTATTTAGGTCAATTGAGAAAGTTAATCCACCAACCTGCGGGAACATACCTTCTGCTTCTGGATATGCTGATGTTCCATGCTCAAGCATTGCTTTTATTTCACTACCGGATAACTCTTTTGTTACAATATAGTTTCCAAATGGTAGCACTGTTATTATCTCGCCTTTTGTTATTTCTCCGACATCAATAGATGCTCTTATTCCTCCACCATTGTTTATCGCTATCATGGCGCCTGTTTCCGCTATCATCGAATCTGTAATTAAATTACCAAGATTTGTCTCTTTTGATCTTACATCTCCACGTTCACCATCTAATTTAACACTTGTACTACCTACTACTTGAGATAATATACTCTCTTGCGATTCTTTTATGCCATCAATAATTGCCACTACACCTTCATCTTCTTCTAAAGTTTCAGTTCCTGTAGCTTTATCTACAAGCATAGCCGTTACATTTTCAGCTTTGTTTTCATTTATGGAAATTGTGACTACTCCTATATTTTTATCATATTCTCCTGCACTTGCTATCATTGTTTCATTAACTAAATAACCATTCTCATATGCTTGGTGACTATGACCATCTATGATAACATCTATTCCTGATACATTCATTGCAATCGTTTCTGATTTATATTCAGCCATAGTCGCATTATCATTTCCTAAATGAACTAGTGCTACGATAACATCTGTTTGAGCTGATAACTCATCTACCATTGCTTGCGATACAGTCACAGGGTCTTCAAATGTTAGTCCCGCTACATTGTCTGGGTGTGTCTTGTATGTCGTCTCTGGTGTTGCAATCCCAAATATGCCTACTTTTATTCCATCAACTTCTTTAATAACATATGGTGATAAAAAATCATCTTCACCTTTTTTTACATTCGCTGCTATTATGTCAAAATCTCCCATTGCACTAAGCTCTAACAGTCTATCTTGTCCGTAGTTAAAATCGTGGTTTCCTGGTACTAGCACATCATAACCAACTTCGTTGAAAACCTCTACAACACTTGCACCAAACTCTAATGTAGCAAAAGTCGTTCCATGAAAAGCATCCCCTGCATCCATAACTAAAACAGACTTTCCTTCTGCTTCAAGTTGATTTACGTAGGTCTTTATTCTTGCCAAACCCATTCCATCATACTTCCCTTCAGATACTCTCCCATGGGTATCATTCGTATGAATTATAATAATCTCCTCTGGCATTGCAGCTGTAGTCACTACTGCCTCTGTTGCAAAAACAGAGATACTACTAAATAGCATCACCAAACATAATAAAATAACTGATGTTTTCTTTAAATGTTTCATCTCAATACTCCTTCCTTGTAATAACTTAATATTCTAAGAAGCAAAAATTTTCAGCCAACTAAATTATATCATACTTTGATTTTATGACAAATGAAACAGAGGGAGAGAAGCAAAGGGTCAGGTACCATGCTACTTTTATTTAAAAAAGTAGCATGGTACCTGACCCTTTGCTTCTCTGTTCCTCTGTTTTCTGTTTCACTGATTCATTTATTTTTGTTGTTTTAGTTCGTTAGTATGTCTATTGCTTTGATTATTTGTGGATCATTTTCAAATGTGATTATTTCATCTTCAAAAGCTTCATAATCTATTTCTACTATGATATCTGGTTCTATGCCTTCTTTATGGATTATGTTTCCATCTGGTGAAAAATACTGAGCTATTGTTAACTCGATGCCGTCACCATCTTGTAGCGGAATTACACTTTGTATTATTCCTTTTCCATATGTTTGAGTCCCTACTAACACACCTGATTTAGAATCTTTTATTGCCCCCGCAAGTATCTCTGAGGCACTTGCTGATGATTCATTAACTAATAATACAAATGGAAGCTCTGTTCTTGAACGGTCAGATTCATAATATTCTCTCTCACCTTGTCTGTCTTCTGTATATACTATTGTATTTTTTGCCATCAACATATCTGCTATAGCTACACTTTCATCCATCAGCCCGCCACCATTATTTCTCAAATCTATTATTAGACCTTTTGAGTTTGCAATTTCCATGTCTCTTAAGTGACTTTTAAACTCTTCACTTGTGTTTTCATCAAATGAAGCTATTCTGATGTATCCTATCTCATCATTTATCATTTCTGAACGTACGGATTTCATTTTTACATTGGCTCTAGTTATTTCAAAATCTAAAAATTCCATATCTCTTATAACGCTGAGCTTTACCTTTGTTCCCACTTCACCTCTGATATTTGCTGCTGCATTATTAATAGTCCCAGCAGTAAATTCTTCATCATCTACCATGACAATCTTATCGCCACTTTTCATTCCAGCTCTTTGTGCTGGTGCACCGTCCATTACTGATACGACTACTATAAAATCGTCCTCGCTAGGGCCCATTGTAATACCAATTCCTTGATACTCTCCAGTTGTACTTATCATTATTTCTTCAAATTCTTCTTTTGTCATATACTTTGTATACTTATCTCCAGTTCCTTCAAATAAACCTTTATACATACCTACCATAAGGTCTTCCTCTTCAACTGGAATGTAATAATTGGTTTCTATAAACTCTTTAAACTCAAATAGTCTATTGTATTTCACTGCTATTTCTCTATATTTATTGTATTCTTTTTCGGAAACTGTAACGTATCCCTCATTCAATATATCCGTATTATATACAACTACAAATGTTGATAACGAAGATATTATCATAAATATTATGACTATCACAATTGTTTTTCGTTTACTTATCATCTTTATCTCCTTATTCTATCGCTTTTTAACATCTTTTATCATGAACTGTATACTTTCTTTGTTATTCCAAACATTAATTTGTGGATAGCCCACAACATCATAAGTATACGCGTTATAATCACTAATATCAAATTGATCTGCCATATTGAATCCTATTGCAGCAATTTCCTGTTTATTTCCATCTACAAAAACTGTCTTTACATGATTTTTTGATGCCCCTATGTAATAAATCTTTTTTGCTATTAATCCATGTAATGAAAATAAAGGTCTTTCATTTTGGTAACCAAATGGTTTTAGCAATTCTAACTCTCTTATAAATGTTTTACTCATTTCTGTTACATCTGCTTTTTCGTCTATAGAAATTGTCTTTACAAAGTACTCAGGATTTGTTGCTCTCACTTTTTCCATTTGCTCATTCATGTTCTTTCTGAAATCATCTAGCTTGTGGCTCTCCATAGAAAATCCACAGGCTTTAGCGTGTCCACCAAACTTGACAAAACACTCTTTATTTTTTTTCATTTCATCATATAAATTGACATCATCGATACTTCTTCCTGTTCCTTTTAGTAAACCTTCTTCTTTTGATGCTGTCACTATAATAGTCGGTTTATGATACAGTTCTTTTATTTTTCCTGCAATTATTCCTGTTACACCTTCGTTTACATCCTCTAGGTCAATTACTAAAAATGCATCTTCTGCATAATTAGTCTCTACTATTTCTTTACATTTTTGAAACCCTTTTTCTTGTATTTCTTTTCTCTCTTGATTAAACTCTACCAACTTGTTTGCATTTTCTTCTATCTCCAGTGGATCATTAGATGTTAATAGATTTGCAGCTGCATATGCAGAGTCCAACCTCCCAGCAGCATTTAAATGTGGTGCAAGTATAAATGCAACTTCATACGCATCTATCTCTTTGCCTTTTAAACCTACTTTTTCTATTAGCGTTTTTATACTTTTTCGTTTTCCTTTGTTAATCTCTGCTAAACCGTATTTTGCAAAGGCTCTGTTTTCACTAACTAATGGTACAATATCAGCTATTGTCGCCAAGGCTAACAAATCTAGTACTTCTCTTAATATATCTTTTGATAATCCTGCTTTTCGTTGTATGACTTGCCCCAACTTAAACGCTACACCGCACCCACAGATTTCTTTGAAAGGATATTCACAGTCTTCTTGCTTTGGGTTCAGTAGCAAACAGTCAGGTAGCTCTTCCCCTACTGTATGATGGTCTGTAATAATAATATCTAGTCCTATTTCGCGGCAATATCTAACTTCCTCGATTGATACTGTTCCACAGTCTACTGTGATGACTAAATCTGTTCCTGTGTCTTTTAAATACTTTAATGCCTCTTTATTTAAACCATAGCCCTCGTCAAATCTTGAAGGAATATAGTATGACACATCTTCAGCTAAGTTTTTTAAAACCTGTGTCAGTAAACTTACACTTGATATACCATCTACGTCATAATCACCATACACACAGACTTTCTTATCTTCATTTATACTATCAATTATTAAATCTGATACTTCGTCCATATTTTTCATTAATAATGGTTCAAATGTATCCTTTGGCTTTCCACTTAAAAAATTATCTGCTTCTTTTTCTGTAATACCTCTGTCACTCAATATCTGTTGCATTAGTCTGCTGAGGTCTTTTCGGTTTGCAAGTTTATTCTCTATTTCTTTGTATTTCCATATAGTATCCATTATGATACCTCCATCAAAAAAGCAAACAACCGTTTGCTTTTATTACTTCCTAATTCATTCGCTATTTTAACCATATCATTGGATCAACATATTCCCCATTCTCTCTTACTTCAAAATGTAGATGCGGTCCTGTTGACATGCCTGTGCTTCCTGATATTGCTATTTGTTGTCCTTTTGCGACTTTATCGCCTACTCTGACTAACAATTGATTGTTGTGAGCATATAAGGTTACTATGCCACCTCCATGGTCAACAACTACTGCTTTTCCGTAGCCACCGCTCCAACCAGACATGATTACAGTCCCACCATTAGCAGAAACTATTTTGCTATTTGCGGGCACACCTATATCTAATCCTGTGTGAAAATCTTTTGTTTTCAAAATCGGATGTATACGATAACCAAATGTATCTGTTATTCTTGTATGTCCTGGTGATGGCCAAGTCAAAACGCCTCCGGCATAGTCATCATCAGATTGTGCCTGATTGATTTTTTCTATTAATTCATCTGCATAAGCTTGTAATTGTCTTTCTTGCTCTGCGAGCAACTCATTGTTTGAAGCTATTTCTTTTCTTAAATTAATTGCTTCACCTCTGCTTATTTCTAAGTTACTTTGCTCATCTTCAACTGATTTTTTTTGTGCTACTAGTTGGTTTTGAAATGATTCTAATTCTAGTTTCTTTAGGTCTAATTCTGCATACTCAGCCTTTAATCCTTCTAAGAAATCTACGTCGTGCTGATATATTCTATTGACCATATCCGCATTATTCATAAACTCTGAAAAATCTTCTGATCCTAGCATAATCTCTATGTACCCAACTTCCCCATTCATATACATTGCTCTTAAACGGTCGTTAAACACATCGTTTCTATCGCTGATATCTTCTTGTTTTGCTTCAAGTTCACCTAGTTTTATATCTATTTTTCCTTCAGTATCTTTTATGTCATTTTGCAATGTTACAATTTCTTTTTCGCTAGCATCTATCTTTTTATCGATTACATCTATTTGATTAATCATGTCTTTTTCTTTATTTTTTCCTTGTGTAAATAACTCTTGTACTTGATTGATTCGCTCTTCTATTACATTAAGTTCCTCTTTATCTGTATCTGCATTACCAAATATAAACGGAGATATAGATAAGGATAGTATCAACACGAAAATCAGCGTATATTTAATTGTCTTACCCATTTTTCATCACTCCTCTTAAGTGTCTAAGAATCTTCTCATAGATAATATACTACCTATAGATCCTATGGTAATGCCTAATACTACAAATATCCATACTAAATTTGACAACAAAAATTCACTTGGAACCATTCCCATTGAAAATATTGCTGTAATTTTGTTTGAAGCCATTTCAATAATTCTTGTATATAATATATTAATAATAGCCAGTGATACACCTGCACCAATAACACCTATAATAATACCCTCTACAAAGAATGGCCCTCTTATAAACCAATTTGTAGCACCTACGTATTTCATAATGCTTATTTCTCTTTCTCTAGCAAATACTGTAAGTTTTACTGTATTTGATACCAATACTATTGATATGACTATTAGTGCCACTATTAATATACTTCCTGCAAATTTTATACTGTTTGTCACTGTGACTAATTGCTCAACAATTGTTTTTGAGTATTTTATACTTTCTATACCGCTGCTATGATCTAATTTTGATACAACTATATCTGCATCTTCTAATCGGTTTACACGTATTTGAAAAGACATTGGTAGTGGGTTTTCTTCAAGGCCCTCTAATAAATAGCCATTTTCTCCCCATCTTGCTTTAAGGGTTTGCATCGCTTCTTCTTTATCTACAAATTTCACTTCTGTTACATTGTCATAACCTGATATTTTTTGATGTAATGCATTAATTTCATTATTTGTTATATCATCCTCTAAATATACTTGGATTGTATCTATCTGATTCTTTGCGACTTCACTTAGCATATTTACATTTACTACTAGTATAAAAAAGATTCCTAATATAAGTAGCATGGCTGTTATCGAAAATACTGAGGCAGTACACATATTTTTATTTCTGATTAACTGAAAAAATGATTGTTTGATTGAATAAATAGCTGTCTTAAACATTTTTATTGTATGCCCCTCTCATATCATCTCTAATTATTTTTCCCTTATCTATAGCGATTACACGTTTCCCCATTCTATCTACAATATCTTTTGCATGAGTAGCCATAACTATGGTTGTCCCACGCAAACTAATCTGGTTAAGTAATCTCATAATTTCCCATGATATTTCAGGATCTAAATTCCCTGTTGGCTCATCTGCAATTAATACAGATGGGTTATTTACTATGGCTCTGGCTATTGCGACTCTTTGTTGTTCTCCCGCAGATAGTTCATGTGGATATTTATTTGCTTTTTCACTTATCCCTACTAGACTTAATACTTGCGGTACTTGTCGTCTTATTTGCTTTGAGTTTATATGTAATATCTCCATTGCAAATGCCACATTTTCGTAGACTGTCTTCTTTGGAAGCAATCTAAAATCTTGAAACACAATCCCAATATTTCTTCTTAAAAATGGGATCATTCTATTAGGAAGCTTAGACACTTCCATATCATCTAACATGATGGTGCCTTTAGTCGCATCTATTTCTTTTAGAAGCAACTTTAAAAAAGTGGATTTTCCTGCGCCACTTTGACCGACTATAAATACAAATTCGCCTTGCTCTATCTTAATATTTACATTGTTTAATGCAATATTTTTCCCGTATACTTTTGATACTTGATCAAATATTATCATGACATGCCCTCTCGTATTGATATATCTCTTTGAAATTTTCCCTATTTTATTATATATTATTTCTATACTATATGTATAGGAGATATCCATGAAAAATCAAATTAGAACACAAATATTAGAAATTAGAAATCAACTTGACGATTTCTTTGTTAATAATTCCGAAAAACAGATATTAAATCATATATTAAACAACTATGATTTAGCGCAATACAAAACGGTTCTTGTCTACATAGATTTTAATAACGAGGTTAAAACACGTGAATTAATTCAATACTTATTAGACCATGACCACCATGTTTTAGTTCCAAAAACACAAAAAACATCCAATGAAATGGATGCTATACGTATTTATTCTTTTGATGATTTAAAAATCGGCAATTATGGTATTTTAGAGCCCATAGGTATACCTTCAAAGATCTCACCTGATTTAGTATTTGTTCCTGGTGTTGCTTTTGATCGCAAAGGTAATCGCATCGGTTTTGGAAAAGGATACTACGATTTTTACTTTGCCTCTTTAATCAATTCACCTCTTAAAATAGCTCTTGCTTACGATTTCCAACTAGTTTCTGAAATTCCTTGTGATGCACATGACATTGCAGTTGATTGGATTGTTACAGAGACACAAGTCATTTCTTGTGATTAATTACTATTGTATTCATTGGTATTAAAAAGATTTTCTGTCGTTACTATGATTTCAAATCTAATAAACATTTCTTCTTTATAATGAAGTACCACAGGTTTTGTACTTGTTTCACCTGTCACTTTTAAGAATGGCATATTCCCTTGCATATATGTCTCATCATGATGACTTTTTATATAGTTTCCCAAATCATACTCTAAGTTAATTTCAAATGCGCCATATAACTGCTCATCATCTAAAGGTCTAAACGCCCTGTCAAGGTTAAACTGTTTCATAATCATTTTTTCCAAGTTTTCTACAAGCATTTCTTCATCTAAAACATGAATACCTTCTTTGTAATACTGGTCGATTAATGCAATCTCTATAGCATCGAGGGCTATTGTTCTTATGTTTTCTTTTACTAGTAAATTAGTATTCACCAATCTATAGACTTCAAACGAACCGCTAACTAGAGTAAATCCGACTATTATTAATAATAAAAACTTTATAGTAATTCGCATTTCCCCTCCAGTAATTAATAACCATCACCATAATAACCTTGATTGATGCCTTTAAAGTTATAAATTAACTCAAATGATAATTCTTTTTCAAATATTTCCACAGTATAAATTTGTTGGTATTTCAACTCTAAAGCATCACCTATTCCTGCAACACTTTGTTGCCATTTAGGTTTGACTTTTAACACTTGTATCGTTTCCTGGTCAATGCTTAACTTACTTAGATAATCAGCAAAAACAGACTGATCAAATCTTCCTGATTGTTCTGCTTCTCTTAACGTTGCATAACCTGCAATATAAGTTGCGCTATACATTAACGTTCCAGTTATCAGGACTATTACACAACCTATTTTTAGTAAATCTGCTATTAATTCAAATGTTTTTTCCCATACTTGACTCATCATTCATTTTCCTTATAATACTTATGGCTAAACCCATCCGTCTTTATCGGTACATTTATAGTTATTTCCTCATTGTTAAATGGGATACTTAGGGTCTCCTCAAGAATCATTTCAATCTCAATCTTGTTATGTCTTTGTGCCATTTCTCCAAGAGATGGCTCAAAACTAATCTGCGTTATTTTGTCTGTTAATCTATTTTCTGCTAGCATTTCTTCAAGTATCTTCTGCGGATTATCCTGTTCGCCTGCTATAAACCCACCATTTTTTTGCGCATACTTAATCATCGTTGTCTCTATTTTCTTCACAGTATTGTATTGAATAAAAATGGCAGGAATATTTACGACAAGCATAATCATTATGATTCCAATTATTGTATTCACCAAAAACTTGATTAGTTGAATCATTAACTTACGCCTAACTGACCATAAGCCCAATCAACAACTGCCTGAAAAAAATCTGGATTATTGTTGATAAACCAAACACCTGCTGCAACTAATACGCCTGCTGATACGACAAAACCTAGTAACTTATTCATTGTTTTCACCTCATTTTATTATATTATTGATGCCTTCAAAGGCATTTATAGCTACGGGTACTAATATTAGCAATGCTAATATATTGAGTAACAAGTCATTTAGCATTGCCATTTTTTCTGGTCTTTTACTAAGCTCTTTTTCTATTAAATAATGACTTCTTTCTCTAAATTTTGTGCTTAAAAACTGTAGACTTACTTGTGCATTTGTTGAATGTACGCCAGTAATGTCTAATATATAAACCAGTTCTGTTACTTCTGGAATATTAATCTTATTTGCAAACCTTTTTAATGCTTGATTTTCACTCATTCCAGATTTGATATTGGCCAGTAATAATACCAAATCATTCTTTAACCCCTTTTTAGCATGGGGTATATAGTCAACTAATATATGGTCTAGTGATTTTGATGATGGTGAGTACTGGATAGTTTTTATAAATCGTGGCATTTCCAAGACTATATTCATCTTTTTTTCTTTTTCCTTATGCCGAATTATTGCAGTATATTTTTTATAGTTAATAAATCCAATTATTATCCCTATAGCAATCATCCCATAGCCTACCATGGTGTTGCTTCGTGAAAACCACGCAAGTATTGCACCAAATACCATGCTTCCTAAAAAAGCTATGTACGGTCTACATATAAAAAGATGTACTTCATCTTCAATCCCCACCCATTGAAGTTTTTCTTCAATAGATTGAATCGTTTCCATCTTTTTTCTTAATATATACTTTGTAAAGAAAGTGGCTAACACAACTCTCTTTTTTGTATGTTTTTTATCAATAGCTCTAAAGCGATTGTCCTTACTCCCAAATACCAATTTCCGTGCTTTTATCGCTACAATTATTAGACTTACTGCTAGTAAAATATAAACCATTTCTTTTCCTGTCTAAAGATCTAAAATAATATCTTTATTGTTTTTTCGGTATACATATATACTCACGACATATATGACAAATATGACTAGTAATACAGTTTTTCCAATAAAGTGATTAACTAATATCTCAAAATAATTATCGCCAAGCAAATAAACAAACCCTAAAGCGATTGGCAATAGTAATAACCTTATTAGGAACTGAATATTTATATCCTCGATTGTTTTTCTATATTGCATATTAATATATATATAGTCTCTATATGCTTCTGGGATTGACTCTATTGCATATTTCAAACCAGTTTCACCATTTTCAGCCTGTTGGATTAAATGAACCAACTCTGTAAAATAATAATTGTCTATATCCTTTGCCAAGTCCGCCATAGCCTGATGTGTACTTTCAAATCCATAGTATTTTATTTTGTATAAAAAAATCACAAAAATGTTATGTAGTGGTTGGGGAATGCTATCTAATGTATCTTCAACCGCCACTACAAAATTGTCTCCTCTTAAATACACTGCTGTTAGATTTGCTATGACCAATAATAGTTTTTCATCTTTATCTCGCTTTGCATCTTGAATGCGATTTTCTAATAAAATAAACCCTATCCATAAACCTGTACCTGTCAGGAGTAGGCCTAAGATGGTATTCTTTAGTAAATAAAATCCACAAAAAAACCCTATCCCTGCAAATGCACCTTCGACCACCACATAGTGCCATTTTTTTACCCTAGCGTATGGACTTTTAACTAACACGATCCAACTATGTACGATAGACTCTAGGCTATTTGGCGTTGCCTTTTTTATTTTATTTACTGTCCATTGTACATATTTTGATTGGGTTGTTTTTTCTTCATCTATGGCAACATCATTTTTTTTAGTGCGATAAAACCTAGTGATTCTTCTTTTCTTTAGATAAAAATACGCTATCAATAGAAAAAACATAGCTGCAATCACAAAATATAAAAATTTCTCCATTAGGTTTCAGTCCTTTGATGATACAGATTTTTCAAATGTGCTATTTCAAAATTATGAGTGCCTTTTTCAACCATTTTTTCAAGTAGTCCTTCACTTATAAAATGCTCACTTTCATAGTTCCCCACAACATCATCCTCTGTAATCTCTAATGCTTTAAATTTCAACAATTGGTTATACTCAAATTGATTTGTATTTCTATTATATTTTTTTAGCTCTACAACCTGAACTATCTTTCGAATACCATTTTTAAACTTAACCATTCTTATTAACAAATCAAATGAATCCGCTATATATTCTAATATTAAATCATCAGATAAATCCGAGTTCGCTTCTTTAAACATACCTAAAACTCTTTTTCCAAAAACTTCTATATTATCTGCATGAACAGTTGTTACCACTTGATGTCCTGTTATTGCAGCATTTATTACATCTACCGCTTCAGCTGATTTAATTTCTTGTAATACTAATGTATCTGGTGTAAAAGTCAAAGAACAATTGATAAGTTGACGAAAATCGATGTTATATTTTTTCTTTTCTTCCCACATCAGTGTCCCATTGGTACTATTTCCTTCGTCATTAACCTGCCTTAAATTCATTTCGTCAATCTCTGCTATGGATATTGTTCTATTTTTATTGTTCATTCTATTAATATAGGATGCCATTGTTCCTGTTTTTCCTGAATTTGTTCCTCCAAAAAAAGCAGCAGATGCACCATTTTTTATTAATAGAGAAATTAATTCATCGCCATACTTATTGACTGTATTTTTTAAAAGTTCATCCTTTGAAAAGGGCTTATTCTTTTGCTTTCTTATTGTCATTTGAACTATTTTTTCAGTTCTTTGGTCATTTGAAACAACTACTGGACTTGCCATAATCGAAACTCTTATATTTTTTCCTATACGCAGTCTTGTATAGGGTTGATCTCTTTTAATGACTGGTGCATAGTTATTTCTACAAAGTCTTTGTGCTACAGAAAACAATTTTTCTCTAGATGTAAAAGATATAGCCAGTTGTTCTTCTTTTCCTGCCTTTACTATGCGTATATCGTTATAATCATTGACACGTATTTCTTCAACTTCATTATCATTATCAAAGATTAATGGTGTTAGTATGTCATAAGACAATATGCTTTCTTTAACTCTATTAATCGTTTGTTCAACAGTTATGCCTTCGATTTGCAATTTTTTATTGTGGCAATATGTTTCGATTTCCTCTGCAATTAATTCTTCAAAGCTTTCTTGTTCTTTAATCTCTACAAATTTTTCTTTGTGCTTTTCTGCTAAATGTATTTGTACTTCATTCACAATTTTTTCAATTTGATTTAATGATTCTTTTTTAATTTCTATATTATTCATATTGTTCTTCAGGTAGAAGCACTAAATGTAGCTCTCCTTTGTACTCTCCTTCCAGCAATAATATTTGCTGTTCTTCATCAACATCCAGTATTGCTAAAGCTGGTACTTCGTTAGTAACTTTTGTATGATTATTAGCTTCATCTAATAGCGACTTCCCTTTTGCATTTCTTATATCTATGAGCTTTACCTTTGATAATTTTTCACTTTTTATAACTTGTTCTTCTATTACTATATAAATAGAAATCCATTGATTCTTTTGTGGTAATTTCCCGCCAGATTGAATAACATCCATAGATACGGCTAATGCCCCAAACTCAAATAAACGCTGTTCTTCATCCATCGGATCACTGCTAATATCCTCACTATAAATCACTCTGTTTTTTTGCAAGTCTTTTAATGCATATCCACCAATAACTTGTTCATTGGAAATAATGATATTACTTAGCCCATATAGGCTTACTTCAATATATTTCAAATCATTTTCACTGATTTGCAGGCCAACTTCTATATCTTTATTAAGAATTGGTATTTCAATCGTTTCTTTTGTTTTTTCAACTTGATTATATATAAAAAAAGATATACTAATCGCTATAACGAGAAAAAACAATAAGATGATTATATCCTTTAATCTATTTTTAATCTTACTGTTCATATTTTAACGCCTCTTATTTTCTTATGTGTAGCATCTTATCTGCTATTCGTTCTAAACTATCGTTAAATTTCTTTTGTATATCTTTAGATTCATAGGGTATTTTACATTGATAGATTGATTTATGTATTATTTGTGGTGATATATATGGAATTCTTTCCAAAGGATCAATCTCCATAAATCTCAACAGTTGCACTTCGTCAATACCAGTAGTCCACTTATTGATAATAAAGAAAATATTGTTATAATGACTTTGAAGTTCTTTGAAACGTTCTATATTTATATCATTTTGCATGACTTCTGCTGGCATAGGATCTACTACTATCAATATATAATCCATATCATCTAATGTTTTTTCAATGTATGGTTTGAAATAGTTTGAACCAAAATCAAATATTTTTATAGCAATATTTTTCTTCGCATGGATAAGTTTGCGCATTTTTGTTTCATCCCACTCAGTTATCCTTCGATCTTTCGGATTGCCTACAATCCAGTAAATATCATCATATAAAATGTTCTTACTTGTATCGATTGGTTTGTTTCTGTTAATTTCGCTAAGATACGAATAAAAATAATGCTCTCCTCTAGGGTGATCTTTTACTTTTTCTTCAAGACCTATATGGTCATAGATGAAAGGTTTTTCTATAGGAGCTTCTATGACCGCTACTGAAATATTTCTAAGACTAATTGATTTGGCTAAATTAAGACTAACAAATGTACTCCCTGCTCTAGTAGATAGATTAACAATACATATATTGGTAGTTGGAATGCTTGAATAGACTTTGTTGTGATTATTATTTTGACTTTTACTGTGTCTACTAAAATACTTGTATAAATTAAGTTCTTCTGTTTCTGCATCTTGATTATTATTGTTTGATAAATTTGTGTATATTTTATTTTGATTGTTTGTGTGTTTTTTTCTAAAAATTATACTCACTCCTATAGAAAAACTAGGCATATTATATCTTGCTTTTCTATTTTTGAAAAGTTTCTCAAACCGTGCAAATTCGCTATATTGCAACAGATTTTTTATCTTTCCACTACATTTTTCGGCAATCTACATTTGTGCTAATTTCAATGATATCTTTTTTTATCTAGAAGATTCAAAATATTAATGTTTCGACAAGTTGTGAAATAATGACTCATAATGTCTGAAGAAAAATAATTCTGACTTTTATTTTCGCACAAAAAAAAGACTATTTTAGTACGTTCTAACTAAAATAGTCTTCACCATCATTTACATCGCAACTGTGTGTTCAAGATCACTCGGCCTACTAAAATAATATCCTTGGATATAATCACATTCATTATCCACTAAAAAATTGACTTGATCTTTATTTTCAACCCCTTCAGATATTGTCTTAATACCTAAAGCTTTTGCAAGTTTTAATATTGCCTTTACTACCTCTTCGTCTTTCCTGTTTACACCAATGCCATCAATAAATGTTTTATCAATTTTTATACTGTCTATTGGGAATCTTTTTAAGTGGTTTAATGAAGAAAAACCTGTACCGAAATCATCTAAACTTACATTGTAGCCAACTTCACGTAATTGCATAATCTTTCCAAATGCGATTCCTTCATTCTGTAGTATGGCAGTTTCAGTAATTTCGAATGAAATACTTGTTGATTTCACTTGATATTTTTCCGTAATCTCTTTTACTTTCATCATCAAATCCGGATCCATTATGGTTCTTGCTGATAAATTAATAGAAACTCTTGCAAAAGGTTTTCCTTCGCTTCCTAGCTTACTCATTTCTGAACACACTTGATCAATTACATAGTAATCAATCTGACTTATTAAGCCATATTTCTCCGCTACAGGAATGAAATATGCAGGGCTTATGACTTTACCTTCTCTATTCCATCTAATCAACGCTTCATAGTTTTGAGGCTCTGAATGCAAAGATACAATTGACTGATAGTACACACGAAAGCTTCCCATTTTCAAAGCGTTAATTATTTCTACTTTTAATCTCATATCCGTTTCATTATTATCTTCAATTGTTTTGTTAAAAAATGCGTAACTATTTTTACCGTTTTTCTTTACATTGTACATGGCCATATCTGCTTTTTGTAACAATATAGAATGATTGTCTCCATCATTTGGGTACAATGATATACCCAAACTTCCAGAAATATGAATCAGATTATTTTTAATTAATTGCACTTCATTAAATTTTTTTATAATTGAAGCACTCATCTTACCAACCATATCGAGGTCAGTTACATCTTTTAAAATAATTAGAAATTCATCCCCGCCAAGCCGTCCTATGAAATGATCTTGATCAATTACACTTTTAAATATATTTGTAATATGTATCAAAACAAGGTCACCATATTCATGCCCATATGAATCATTAATATTCTTGAAATTATCAAAGTCAATCATTAAAAAAGCAACCATATTACCTGACTCTTCACCATACAAAATTGCCTGATCTATCTCTCTCATTATTTTTCTTCTGTTCGGCAAATTAGTCAATGGATCTAAATTAGCAAGAAGTTTATTTTTTTCTAGTGAGGCTAAGAATTCATTAATTTTTGTTTTCATTCCTAAAACTAAAATAACAATACCAATAAGCAACAAAGGTTTCTCCAAGTAAAATGACACACTATGCAAGTTTTCATATGCCTTATGATCTGATAGCAAGTATAATATATATCCTGCTAGTATAAAGAGAATCCCTACAATTAGTATTTTACTTTCAAGTTTGTTGAAATATATTATCCATGAACTTAGCGCAAGGATTGTAACTCCACCGAAAATGAAATGATATATATCAATATATAATTGATTGTTCAATGCATAAAATCCCAATAAAATCCATACAACTGGGAACAAAAGAACTGCTAGGTATACAATTATTTTTTTACTCATTTCCATCGCCTCGTTTTAATATTCTAATAATTCTAACTATATTATACATTATTTCAACTCACATTCAAATCTATTATTAATTTGAAAGATCTGCAACCTCTAAAAATCTATCAATTAATGCTGCACACTCTGCTCGTGTTAATGTATCTTTTGCCGCTATGGTATCTTCATTTCTACCAATTATTAGCCCAACTTTTATACACTTTGAAACATATTCATAAGCCCATTTCCCTACACTATCGGCATCACTATATACACTAATCATTTCTGCTTGCTTCGTCTTTTCAATTTCTATCTTATGCTCAGCAATCTCCATAGCTCGTATTATAATTGTCATGGCTTCTTCACGTGTTATCTCTTCCGTCACACGCTGTTCCTCACTAACTACTAACAACCCTTTGTTGTATGCCGCACCTATATACTCGGCGCCTCTATTAGCCAATAGTTGTTCATCAATTACCTCTGACTCTTCATTGCTTCTAAGTCCTAGCGCTTTTGCAACCTTTGCTACAAAATCCATTTTTGTCATCGTGTTACTTGGCTTATATTGATTGTCTTCTTCACTTTCTATTATCAGCTTTTCTGTCATTTCTATAATTTCTTCTTCAGCCCAATGCTCAGCAATATCAGTGTATGTACTTTTATATTTAACTAGTGAATACTGCCCATTGTATAAACTACTGATTTTTGCATACTTCTTACCATCAATTTCTACTATTTTTGTAGGAACATGGACATAATTACCTTCATCATCTAGTCTCACTGCAGTTGTTAATTCATTTTGTTCTTCTTCAGATATGATCTCTATTAGCACAGGTACAAATTGATTAATTTCATCAACTTTAACAGTCTTTCCTGCATATTCACCAGTTATACTAAAAGTAAAGTTGTCTACCAGAACTTTTAATCCTTTTCCTTCTAATACTTTTTCCGTTGTTCCTTGTTCTTCAATAATATCTAGTACAATCTCTATTCGATCTTCACTCTCTGCTTCAAGTGCCTCTGCAAAACCTTGTACATTAATTTTGTTTGTCTCCACAATATATGTTCGTTCAATATCTTTTAGTTCAGAAACAATGTTTTTCTCTACCATTTCTTGCGCTATATCACCATCTATACTTAAAGACAACTTGCTAGCGTTATAGTCTATTTGCATTTTTGCTTCATCTTCATAATCTGTTTGCTCATATTCTTCTATACTCTTTATATCAATTTCAGCCACATATTGTCCATCGTCCCATGTCTTCTTCATTGTTCCTTCTGCAACAAATATATCTTCATCAATGGTTATTTCAAAGTCTTTGTCTTTTGTTTTATTACTGCTTCCACTACTATTACTTACCGGTGAAACATTTATGGTCATTTTATATGCAGCGTCACTATCTACTGTGCCATCATTTACTTTATAATAAAATTCTGCATACCCATTACCATATGCATCTGCTGCTGGAGTGAATACTAGTAATCCTGCATCTATTGCCGCTTTACTTATTTCATCATTTGCCAATACAGCTGCGCCACTAATATTAAACGTTCCTATGCCATTAGTTGTAACAACCGTTATATGATCTAAAACATCCAAATCATTATCACTATAATTAAAATCACTTTCTGTAAATGTATATGTTGTATCTTCATTGAAAGTAACACTACTAGCTACTGCTGTTGGTGTGTCATTTATTGCAGCCACACTCATAGTCATTGTATCTGCAGTTTCACTCCATAGATATGTATCACTAACCTTGAAGTCAAAAGTAGCATATGTTGCACCATTTTCATTTGCATCTGGCGTAAATACTAATTCGCCTGCTACTATAGCTTCTCTGCTTATTTCATCATTTAACGATACTGCTGTGCCACTTAATGTTAACGCGCCGTCAGTTTCTAAAGCTGTAATCATGATCGCATCCATGGTTGTGCTATCAGTATCACTATATCCAAAATCACTTTCTGTAAGTGTATACGCATTATCTTCATCAATGCTTATTGTTTTGTCACTTGCTGTTGGGAATGCGTTGATTGCGTTGATGTTAGAAACTACATATGAATCTGTATCATATGCACCACCAGCATCTGCATAACCAGTACCAAGTTGTCCAAGTTTGTTTGATCCAATAACTTCGACTGTCCCATCAGATTTAAGAACAGCTGCGTGCAGATGTCCTGCTGCAACACCTATAACATTTGTAAAATAACTGCCACTACTATCTTTCGATTGTATGAAATATGACTGGTTACTACCTAAACTATTGTCACCAACATAATCGCTAAAACCTACTGACCAAACTGTTCCATCTTCTCTTAATGCTAGCGTGTGCGATCCACCTGCTGCTATCGCTGTTACACTTGTAAGATATGTGCTTGAGTTGATTTTCGCTTGGTCGTAATATGTTCTAGGCGAACTAAAAGCACTAAACCCTGATATTCCTAGTCCTAATTGCCCAGTATAATAATAGCCTACAGTCCATACTGTTCCATCTTCTTTCAACGCTACTGTATGATCTAACCCGGTGTCTATTGCTGTTACACTTGTTAAATATGCACCCCCAGGTGATACCTGCGCTTGATTAAAGTATGATTGGCTATTGCCAGAGCTTCCTATCCCTATTTCCCCAGATGTATTATCTCCAGCCGACCATACTGTTCCATCATTTCGTAGTGCTACAGTCCTGTCATCTCCACTTGCATTTCCATTGGCAGAGATAGCTACTATATTTGTCAATAAATTACTTGCATCAATCTTTGCTTGTGTATAAGTAGTTTTAATAGTGTTATCACCTACTCCAATTTGTCCTCCTAAATTAAACCCTACAGACCATACTGTTCCATCATTTTTTAAAGCAGTCAAATAATCATTACCACCTTCAATAGCTTGTACATCACTAAATGACCCATCTACAAAGTATGCCACATCATCAAGTGCACCATATGAACCATCATTAAAAGCACCATGTTCATCATCTCCTGCAACTAAGATGGTCCCATCTGATAATAATAATGCGGTTATTTCAGTTCCTGTACCTATGTCAATGACCCCTTGAATAAAATCTCCATTTTCATCAAGGGCAATCCCATATTTTGTTATAACATCGTCTGAGGAATTTTGACCTAGGTTTCCTTGGTCATTATTTCCCACACCCCATACAGTCCCATCATTTTTTAATATAACCGTATATTTTCTTCCTGCATAAACTTTAGGGTCTATTGTCTGAGCACTTACTGAAATAGTACCCCAAACAATTGAAATTATAATAATAAAAATTAGAATCTTATACTTATTTACTCGTCTACTGTTCATAAGCGCCTCCTTTTTCCTTCAGAGTAATAGCCATTATTATTTTGTTACTTTAAGTATTTGACCAACAATAATCAAATTAGGATTTTTCAAGTTATTTATTTCTGCTAACACTGGCCATGTTGTATTATGTTTCAAGGCAATTTTATATAAATTATCACCATACTTTACAACATAGTTACTATATTCATCTATTGCAATGCCTTTATATCTTAATAAATCTTCAGTTGTGAGTGACCTTACATTTAATAGCTTTTCATCATTAGAGGTAGGTACCATTAACTCCCTTTTGATAATTAAATCAAACAATTCTCTTTGAAGGTCTTCATCAATATCTGTACCGATTATTTTCCAATTGTAATCAACCACTGGTCTAATTATTCCTTGTCTTATTTCCTCGATATATTTTATTAATAAATTTCTAATTTTGCTATTTTCTGAATCACTATACACATCCGCAGAGCTAAAATAAATACTATCGCTATCTATTAGCCCCCTCCTAGATAATTCTAAATATGTGTGGCTATTAATGGCTATTTTGTAATATGCATTTAGATTTATTGGCTCCCCTTTTATATACACATTTGCAATTCTATTTCCTGGTTCTGCTGATATGTCTACATCATATGAAACACCTGAAAACATATCATAATCTTCTCTTTGGTATGCCTCATTAAAGCTTATTGATAAATCTCCTTTAATATATGTATTATAATAATTAGCTGACCTATTCATATATTTAAGCAATTGTTGCCCATTCATTGTTACACCATACAATGTATATGGTTTGCTATATAAATTAAGGATGTCTTTTGTTTCAAATGCACCTCGTTTGAGGTTAGAATTGTAATCAAAAATTTCTGTGGCACTGACATCTGCATCTGTATAGAATAGTTGCACTTCATTTATAAAGTCTGAAATTGCGGTATCTTGTAAATGGGCTGTTGGCATTGTTACCACTTCATTTCCACTAACAATATAATCTACAAAATAGATAAACTGTCTCAAATTATTACCTATACCTTTTCCCATTTTTCCATTTATAAAGTTATGTGTCTTCTTAAAATGTTCTAATACTATTTCATCTTCTTCATAATTTTCAACACTGACCATATTCATGTTAACATTTTCAACTATATAATCATTTGATAACGTAAAGTCTAATTTATATACACTTCCCTCTGAATTATTTAGTCTAATAATTTTCACTTCATCTTTTATTTCAATATATGATTCTTCCTCATAGTTACTGATGACAATATTCATACCCTTAAGAGTACCTTCATTGTATAAGTTGTCCAAATTAACATTTTGAAATTCACTTAAGTTAAAAATCCCAATAACAACATCACATTTTCCTTTCATTTCAGATACAGTTGCTTTTATTGAACCCTCAATATCTTTATAAAAAATATCAGATGACTCAAATTGCAGAATGTAGCTATCAGGGACAGTAATACCCATAACGCCAACGCTTATATTATTTACTGATTTAATGGCATATGGCTGAATAATATTAAATTGATCTGATAAGTTTGTGCCTACAACATCTCCATTGTACGACTCAAAATCATCCTTCATTGTTTTCCATCCATATAATAATTCATGCTCACCAAAAACCCACATATCATACATAAGATCATTCATGATATTTATTACCGGATGAGTTTCTTCATCGAATATTAATTCATCTGCGTCATCTCTTACAGTATTCCCAATATCAATTAATATTGGTCTACCTTCTTCTCTAACTAACTTCATATATGTCGCTATCTTTGCAAATCCAACCGCTTCATTTTTTTGATCTTTATAATAATCATAGGAATATATGTTTCCATAAATATCATTAGTTTGAACTATTGAAAAGCTCAAATCATTTGTGTCTTCTTCAGCATAAACATTCCCACATAATATTATAGAAAAAATCAATATGCTTACTAAAATATTTTTCCTCATAATATTCCTCCTTTTCCTCAATAAAATACCTGTTTATATAAAATTTTAATATATATTAAAATGAACTTTCGAATACAAATTTTATATGTAGCCACACAGGCACTTACTATGCCTGTGTGGTACATAAAATCTACTTATTGTTTGACTATCATGTCATATACTCTTGCAAGTATTGTTGCTACCTCTGCTCTTGTAATCGTGTCTTTCGCTCTAATTTCTCCATTATCACCATTGACTATACCAAGCTTAATTGTCTTTGCAACTTCTTCTCTTGCCCACTGTGAAACACGTTCTCCATCAGTAAACTCACCAAGATATCGCTCAACTTCATCAGTTGTTAATTCAACATCTACTTTATATAGTTCAAGTGCTCGTGTCATTATTGCGAATGCTTCTTGTCTAGTTATGTTCATATTTGGATTAAATAGTTCTGCATCACTATTGAAGTCAAGTACGCCATTGACTAGTCCACGTTTCTTAGCTGCTGATAATTCTTCAGCATACCATTCTGAGGCATCTACATCTCCAAAATATGTCGTGTATTCATTATTTGGCATCAATCCTATAGTTCTTACTACTAGCGCTGTAAACTCAGATCTTTTTGCCTCATCATTAGGATTAAATTTCCCATCTGGTGTTCCCTTAATAATAAGCTTTGATGCAAGTAGGGAAACATCTGATTCATACCATTCTCCTACTGTATCTTTAAACATAGCTTCGTTATAAACCAATGTATAGATACTGTTTGAATAATTAACCACTTTTGCATAGTATTCTCCATCAATTTCAACCACTGTTGTAGGCATTGGAACTGCGTTACCATTTTCATCAATTACTATTGCTGTAGTAACTGCATCTGGGTCAATATCATCAGGAATTGCAATATATCTAGTTACTGAGGCATCTAAATCACTAATAACTTTCTCTGTTGTTTCTCCTGTTTCATCATCAGTATGCGAAACTGTAATCTCAAATTCAATTGGTTGTATTAGTATCATTGAATCTGGTAAAGTATCTGCTGCTAATAGTTGCTCATATGTCTCATCTGCTACTATTTGAATATTGATTTCAACATCAAGTTCTGAAAGTGGTACTGATTCATCAGCAATTTCTACTCTAGCTTCTGTTACATTTACACCTAATGTTTCAAGTTCGTAATATGCAAAGTCAGTATCAACGTCAATTTGTATATCTTCTGTAGCCATATCTTCAATCATCTGTGCATCTAATTCTATTGTTACAGAATCAGAATCATTGCTTACAGATATTTCTAAACTATCATCCGTAGGATCATCAACTATTTCTGTTAAAACCTCATCAAATGATGTTTCTTCTATTGTAATGACAGTCTCTTTAGTTGTTTCTCCAGAAGTCTCATCTACAACGTCATTTACATTTACTACTACAGTTTCGTCAAGAGTCCCTTCAACAGTTACATTTTCTTCAGCTGGTGTGGTATTTCCAGTTCCACCGCCACCGCCGCCGGTTCCTCCACCACCTGTTGATGATGAAGTTCTTGTTACTGTTATAGTATATTCTTGCTCTGAGCTATCACTTGCTATAACTCTTACTGTAATAGTGTTCTCTCCTACAACAAGACTAACTGTCTTAGTATAACTATCAGATGCTGATGTACTACCATCTATGTATACCATTGCACCATTATCATTTGCTACTGCATTAACTTCAATTGTAGTTGCTTGTGTATCAGCTAAAGTATATGCTACAGTACCTGGTACAAATGTAGGTGATAATGTTGTACTACCACTATCTACTTGCAAGCTACTTAAGCTATTATCAGATGATGCTTGCTCAGCTCTTGAAACAACTAATTCATAAGTTTGAGTCGTTATGCCATCTTCTGCTGTAGCTATTACTGTTACTGTTGTCTCACCAACAGATAAGTTGATTGAAGCAGTGGTTACATCGGAACCATTGATGCTTATTGATCCGTTTGCACTACTTGCTAATGCATTTACATCTATACTATCTACGCCATTTACAACTGATACTGCGTAACTTGTTACTGAAGCATCAAATGTTGGTGATAATGTACCTTGACTTACTTCAAGTAATCCTAGTGCTGCATCTGTTGTTAACGGTGCTGCCGCTCTACTTATGGTTATTTCATAAGTTCTTATTACTGAACCATCTTGTGATGTTACAACGATTGTAACTACCTCTGATGCGCCTGATCCTACAGGTACATCTAATGTTTCAACTGATTGTCCATTCATAGTCACATTTGCTGCGGCAACTGATTTAACAAGGCTTACATTTACAGTTGCTACACTGTTTACTATGTCTAATGCATATGTAGTTGTGTTGCTATCAAATGCTGGGCTAAGCGTACCATAGTCTACGACTAAGCTTGCTAATGCTGCATCACTTGATAATACTTGAGCTGTTCTTGTAATCACTAACTCATATGTCATTGTTGAACCATCTTCTGCTGTTACAATAATTGTTACTGTGTTGTCTCCATCAGTTAATGCTACCGATGTTGTTTCTACTGAAGTTCCGTTTATTGTCAGGTCTTGACCACTGCTACTATTTGCGACTGCACTAACGTCTATTGATGTTACACCATTTGCTACTGTCATTGCATATGATGTTGTAGCTGAATCAAACGTTGGTGCTAAGTCTCCAAGACTTGTAGTAATATTAGCTAATGTTGCATCATTGCTTGCTGGTGCAGTTTCTCTTGTAATTGTCATTTCATATGTCTTAACTGTACCGTCTTCAGCTTCAACAGTAATTGTTACTGTATTGCTTCCAACTGCCAACGCAACTATTGTTGTATTAACTTCTTGGCCATTTATAGATACTGTTGCTGTACTTTCTTCCTCTATTGCGTTAACTTCTACATTTTCATATGCATTTGCTACTGTTATTGCATATTGTGTAACTGTATCGCTTAGAGTTGGTGTGTATGCCAAGTCGCCATTATTTATTCTTAATACGGTTAAGTTATTGTTATTTGATAATGCTACTGCTTCTCTGCTTACTATTACTATATAAGCGTTTGTAGTTATAGTATCTTCTGCTGTTACTATTATTTCTATTGCTGCTCCAGTTGATCCTAAAGTAATGTTTCTACTTTCGCTTTCAACGCCATTGATCTCTATTACGGCATTTAATTCAACTGAGATAGCATCAATTGTTACATTAGTAACACCATTTACGACATCTACAACATACATTGATTGACCACTTACAAGTAATTCTTCAAATATACCATAGTCAATATCTAATATTGCTAAGTTAGCATTAGATGATGGTGCTGATGCTCTTGTTACTGCAACGATATAGCTACTTGTTGTCATACTATCTTCTGCAGTTACTACTATTTCTATTGCCGTTGTTGTACCTGCATCAATTGCAACTTCTGTTGCTTCTTCTCCACTACCATTTACATCTACTGTTGCTAAACTACTATTTGCAATACCTTCAATATATAATGCATCGATTCCGTAAGCTACATCTACGGTATAGTTATATGTAGTTTCGCTAAATACTTCGTTTAAGCTAGCTAAGTCTAGTAAAATGTTTGCTAACGCTGCGTTTGTTGAAGCAGGTAAGTCTTCTCTAGTTACTATAATAATATAATCTTGTTCTGTACCATCTTCTGCTGTAACTGTAATAGTTACTGTGTTGTCACCAACTGCTAAACCAGTGCCTCCACTTACACTTACGCTTGCATTGCTATCATTTACTATTGCTGTAACATCTACATAATCCATACTATTTGGAACTGTTGCTGTGTATGTATATGTACTTGGGTCAAATGTTTCATTTAAATCTACTATGTCTATAGCTAAATCACCTAATTGCGCATCACTGCTTTGTGATGGTGCTGCTCTTCTAATTGTAACTGTGTATGTTTCAGTTGTTGTGCTATCTTCTGCTGTCACTATTATAGTCACTGTGTTAGCACCTACGTTTAATGCAATATCTTTACTTTCAACTGAATCACCATTAATTGTTACTGTAGCACTTGCCATAGTCTTCACTGCAGTTACGTTTATTGAAGTAATTCCATTAGCTACGTCTACTGTATAACTTGTATCTGCTGCATCAAATGCTGTATCTAGGCTACCAATATCTAATGCGATATCACTTAATGTTGCATCACTATTAGATTGGTTAGCAGCTCTTGTTACTGTCACTGTATATGTTTGTTGTGTGCCATCTTCTGCAACTACTACTATCGTAATGTCATTTGCACCAACGCTTAATGCTTGAGTTGTTATATTAGTTTCTTCTCCATTGATTGTTGCCGTTGCTGCTGCATCGTTCTTAACGATATCTACTGTTATTGATTCTAATCCATTTGCAACATCAATTGAGTAATCCAATGTACTTGAGCTAAAGCTAATTGCTACACTTCCATTATTTAATGTAATACCTGCTAAGTCAGCATCACCACTTAATATAACTTCTGTACTTAATTGATAGCTTCCATTTGTGTATGTATCCATTTCATTACCAGAGATATCATAGAATCCTGCGATTACAATACCTGTGTATGTAGTTTCAACTGCTAAATCTGCCAATGTAATTACTAATGTATTACCACTTACAACTACATTTGCACTATCTACACTTACGCTACCTATTGTAATTGATCCTATTGATGCTCTAACTGGTTCACTAAATGTTACTGTGATGTTATCAGTTCTAGCAAATCCTGTTCCACTTGTTACACTTGCTACGGTTGGTCCTGGGTTGTCTGATGCATTATTTGGATCGGTTCCCGCTGCAATCTCATCATCATCATCAACGCCATCTCCATCACTATCTGCACTGTCTGGATCTGTTCCTGCTGCTTCTTCTGCTGCATCACTTATTCCGTCTCCATCACTATCTGCTGTTCCATCATCTACAGTTCCATCTCCATCTGTATCACTTGGTGTACTTGCTGCATTGTTAGGGTCTGATCCTGCTGCAATCTCATCATCATCATCTATGCCATCCCCATCACTATCTGCACTGTCTGGATTTGTTCCTGCTTCGATTTCATCTGCATCACTTATTCCATCTCCATCACTATCTGCTGTTCCATCATCTACAGTTCCATCTGCATCTACATCACTTGGTGTACTTGCTGCACTATTAGGGTCTGATCCTGCAGCTGCTTCATCCGCATCACTTACGCCATCTCCATCACTGTCTGCACTATCTGGATTTGTTCCTGCTGCGATTTCATCTGCATCACTTATTCCATCTCCATCACTATCTGCTGTTCCATCATCTACAGTTCCGTCTCCATCTGTATCACTTGGTGTACTGTCTCCGTCTGTTGGATCTGATCCTGCTGCTGCTTCATCCGCATCACTTACGCCATCTCCATCACTGTCTGCACTATCTGGGTCTGTTCCTGCTGCGATTTCATCTGCATCACTTATTCCGTCTCCATCACTATCTGCTGTTCCATCATCTACAGTTCCATCTCCATCTGTATCACTTGGTGTACTATCACTATCTGTTGGGTCTGCTCCTGCTTCTACTTCTTCTCCATCAGGGATGCCATCGCCATCACTATCTGCTACATTTGGATCTGTTCCTAAGGCTTCCTCATCTGCATCTGTTATGCCATCATTATCACTATCTGCTGTTCCATCATCTACGATACCATCTGCATTAATATCACTTGGTGTACTATCTCCATTTGTAGGATCTGATCCAGCATCTGCTTCATC